>ERZ778022.1983-NODE-1983-length-23442-cov-5.755334_pt1 | contig 23442 bp, 6 predicted proteins | sample MGYA00375752_ERZ778022 | MGnify/ENA primary metagenome ERZ778022 (study PRJEB29350, sample SAMN05389826) | bioreactor metagenome | isolation source: Thiocyanate bioreactor | place: South Africa: University of Cape Town | collected 2014-04-04 ...
CTTGTAGTACGCGTAGCCGAGGTGCGTCTTGGGTGAGGGGAGCTTGTTCACCTTCAGGTCCACCGGCGCGCCATCCAGGTACTGGATGGGGGAGGTACCCGGCAGCACCCACGCCGCCGCCGCCGCCGCCGCCGCCGCCAGCGCCACCGCACGCAGGCCCGCCATGGTGACCGTGTGTGTGTGGGGAGGAAGAGGGAGGTGTCAAAAGTATGCACCACCTGCCGTTGCCGGTCTAATACCACCACTCCGTCGCCCCTACACTCTGCTGCCCCCCTACAAACCACCCTCCTACACAATATGTGCGTCCTACCTCCCTCCTTATCCGTCGCAGCACCCGCCCACACTTGATATTCTCACCCCTATTGTCTAATTCCACTGGTACCAGCAGCCCCTCTCCTCTCTCCTCCTCCTCTACTCAGTCTACTGCCAGTGCCAGCAACGCGTGCGCGGTTGCCGTGGTACAGCAACAGGGGGCGCGTCACAACAACGCTGCAGTGCCTCCACTTGCCGCGGCAACTTGTGCCGCCCTCCGGCGCGGCGGTCGCGGGACGGTTGCTAGCACCAGTCCGGTACCACCACCGGCTGCGGCCTGTTGCGGCCTGGTCCCTCTCTCCTCCCTCTCTCCTCTCTCTCTCCTCCTCGCCCTCTCAAAGGCTCTCATCACTCGCTTCTTTCTGCTACCACCATTTCTCGGTCTGTGCACATTCAGTGGCGCCAGGACCACGACAGCACGGCAGAGTGGTGTTAGTACAAGGCAGGGCTGCATGGTTGAAAGCCACACGCGTCGTGGGGGCAGTGTTGTTGGAGTTACTAAAAGAAGCGAAAGAAATAGGCGGCGCTTGAACTCCCTCTCTCTCCTCCTCCTCTCCACTCCTCTACTCCTTCCCTCTCCTTCTCCCCTCCTCCTCTACTCTATGCTGCTTTGGCAGTGCAGCTTTGCTACCAACCAGGTCCAACCTACCAAGAAAGAGAGTGTGACGGCGGCCGCGCGGGTTGCTGCAAATTGCAGGCACGTGCCGTCTTGCCGCATACGTGTGACTATACGCGTTAGGTATTGCTGCCACATTGTCACACGCGCATATTTTCAGCCAACGGCGGCCCTAGGCAGCCAGCAGCCACCAACCACTCCTTTCCCTCCCTCCCTTCCCTACTACTACTACTACTGCTGCCTGATTGGTATCATCGCTGCGACTGCTGAGCTGCCTATTGGTGGTGGTGCTGCTGCTACTACTGGTCCACCTGCTGGTGCTGCCGTCTTTCAATAGCTGGGCTGCCGCAATCATAAGTAAGCAGTCGCAGCAATCGCCGGGTCGCTACCCGCACCGCCACAAATAGACATGGCGCGGGTGCTGACGTGCAGCCAGCTGGTGGCGGTGCTGGAGGAGGGCGTGGGCGTGCCCGACGGCGCGGTGGAGGCCACGCTGGCTGCCCTGGCACCGCGCCTGCCATCCCTATTTGACCTCGCGCTGCCGCGCCCGCCCGCCGGCCGCGCCATCGGTGCGCCCGCCACCACCGCCGCTGCCACCGCTGCCGCCACTGCGGCAGCCGCCGCGTACCCACTGCTGCCGCCGCCGGGCGCGGCGGTGGCGGCAGCGCCCCGGTTTTCCGATGCGACCGCCGCGGTGGCGGCGCTGGCGGGCGTGCCGGTGGGCATGGCGGCTGGCGCGGTAGGGCGTGTGTTTCCACCTGGCGGCCTGCCGGCGGCGGCTGGTGCCGAGGGACAGGCCGCGCTGCTGCGCGTCGTTAGTGACGCGTGCGCCGTGGTGTGGGGTGAGCAGGCCACCGCGGTGCGCGCGGTGGGCGCCATGTACCTGGCTCTCTCTGACGGCGCCGGTGATGAGTCGGCGTCGCCCTACGCCGACGTGCTCTATCACACGCTGGCGGCGGCGGATGCCCGTGCGGGGGAGCGGGGACTGGCTGGCGTGCTGCTAGAGGCCGCTACCATCAACGCGGCCGCGCGGGAGCCGCCGTTTGGGGAGGTCGCGGCGCTGAGCGCGGCCGGCACGTCCGCCGCGCTGCGCCTGCGCTTCATGCGCGAGCACACGCGCGCCGCCGCCGCCGCCGCGCTGGTGCTGCAGGAGGCGCTGGCTGGCGCGCTGTACGCGCTAGCGCACGTGCGCCTGCTGGTGCCGGCCGCCGAGCCTACCGTCTACGCCACCCGGTTTGTGTATCTGGTGCGGGAGCTGTGGACGCCGCCAGGCAAGGACACGGCGCGCGGCGCCGGCACCGTGGCCCACCTGGTGGCGGCAGCTGAGGCGGGCAGCGAGCCGGCGGCCGCGCACGACGTGCGGTTGCGCGCCACACGGATAGAGCACCTGCTGCTGCTGGCGGTGGTGGAGGCGGTGGACCTGCCGCTGGCGGCGCAGTTCAGCGTTCGTAGTCTCGGCGGCGGCGGCGGCGGTGACGAGAGTCGCGATGCGGCAGCAGCAGCAGCGGCAGCAGCGGCAGCAGCAGCAGCGGTGGCTGCGGCGGACCGCGCCCGCCCACGCTACGCACCCAAGTATGACGAGCACCCGCTGCTGAATGAGGTGTACGGCATCAACGCGGTGCGCGGCGGCGAAGAGGACATTATAGCGTTCATGCAGGATTCGGTGCTGGGGCCGGCGGACGAGTGGGTGAGGAAGGACGACCCGCCGCATGACGATCTGATGACGTTGGAGGACGCGCTGCACCGGGAGGCGTGCGCTGCCACCTGCCGCCACATGCCGCTGCTGGTGGCGTGGTCCGCCCTGCTGGCTTTTGCCGCTGCACGCACGGCGCCCGCCGTCGGCGGCAGCGGCCACGGCAGCGTGATGGGCGTCGATGACCGGCCCGGCACGCCACGGCAGGAGGGTGACGACTGTGCGCCCAGCAGCAGCGACTTGCTGCGCGGCGTGCTGAGCGAGGAAATGCCGCCCGTGGCGGCGCTGCGGCTGGCGCCCGTGGAGGAGCACGGGCAGTACAACGAAAGCCAGCATCTCACCGTCACTGCCGCCGCGCGCTATCTTGACGCCCTCCTGGCCGCTGCGTCACCCGGCCCCAGCGCGTCCGCCGTCAGGCTGGCACGCGCCGCCGCCGCCGCCGCTGCCACGCCGCCTCACCTGCTGTCGCATGACGCCGCCGCCAGCCAGCTGGCTGCCGCCCTGCCGCAGCTGCTGCACCCGCGCCTGGGCGTGGCGCCCGTGGCGGCGCTGACGGCGGCCTACGACGCGCTGGCCAGCACGGCGCCGGCGGCACGCGCTGCCGGCACTGCCGCTGCTGTGGGGCTGGCGGCCGCCGGCGACGGCGAGCCGCTGCTGGCGCCTGCTGTGCGGGCTGACTGCCGTGGCCTGCTGACGAACGTCGCCGCGGCGCCGGCGCCGGCACCGGCGCCGGACCTGTGGTCCGACCGCCTGTACACCGCGGTGTGTGACACCGTGCTGGGCTACGTGCGCGCTATCATGCTGGCGCGCAAGGCGGCGGCGAGCGCAGAAGGCCGCCAGCCGGGGACCGGCCTGTCGCCGTACTGGTGCGACGGTGGCGACGAGGTGGACACGCTGGCGCGGCTGGTGGTACGCGCGCTGCGCGGCAATGGCAGCCGCGCGGTGGCGGCGCTGAAAGGCATGGACGACGCCCATGACGAGCTTCGCTTCCTGCTGGACGCCGCCGCGGAGCGCTTCCCGCTGGACGCCGCGCCGGCGTGCGCGCTGGTGGCGGCGCTGGCGGTGACGCCGCACACCGCGCTGCGCATGCTGGCGAAGGCAACAGGCTTGCTGGGCGCTGCCACCACCGCCGCGCTGCCCAACCCTGTCCCCTTTGCTGACCTGCTGCCGCCCGGCGGCCACCTGCCGCGCGCCGAAGGCAGCATACGGGACGCCGTGCTAGCAACGATGCCGCTACTGCGCCGGCCGTCGCCGGTGGAGGCTGGCGACGACGCGCGCCCGCAGCTCACGCGCACCCTCATCTTGTCCACCGAGTTCCTGGAGTTCAAGGCGGCGCGCGTCACCGTCATACCGCCCCGCTTCACGCGCGCCGCTGCTACCGCTTACGCCCACTTCTTAGTCGCCACCACCACCGTGGCGGCCGTCGCCACGAACAACGGCGGCATGGCGCCAGAGCCACGCACCACCGTGGGCGTGGCAGCGAGCTGGGAGGGTGCGCAGGTGGCGGCGCCTGCATCCGTGCGGCAGAAACTGGCAGCCCACCTGGGCCGTGCGGCCGGTGCTGACGTACCGATGGTCAGCCTGCAGCTGGCGCGCATCGGCGTGAAGCAAAACCCGTTGGGGGTCCTGCTATCGCAGCTGTGGGAACACGCCGCGGCGCTGGCGGACGCGCCAGCGCTGGTGCGGCGGTACGGTGCGGTGCGGCGGGAGTGTGCCGCCGCCGGCGGCGGCGGCGGTAGCAGCAGCAGCACCGGCGCCTCGCTGGGTGGCCGCACCATGGCTACCAGCCGCGCCGCAGCAGCGACAGCGGTGCTGGATAGTGTGATGGGTGAGTGGGAGCATTACACCTTCCCCATGCTGGCGTACCGCTGCAACGGTGTGGCAGCGGGCGCCAACCTGCTGGCAGCCACTGTCAGCGCGGCGGGTGCGCCAGCACTGGCGGCGTGGGCGGCTGCCACGCTCACCCCCGCTGCCTTCCTGCGCCCCTTCGTGGTCACGCTGCTACGCGTGGCAGCGCCCGCGGCCGCTGTGGCGCTGGAGGCAGGCGTCGATGCTCGCGTGCAGGCGCCGGCGGCGGCGGCGGTGCGTGCCGCACTGGGCGCGCTGGCGGCGGTGGCGGAGGTGGCGCCCGCCGCCGTGGTGGACGCGCTGCTGACGCAGGAGGTGCCGGAGGCGGCGGACGTCATCAACGAGGCGGTGGCACGGTGGGTGCCAGCGGCTGGTGCACCCGCGCCGCCCCTCGTCACCACCACCAGCACGCTCGGCGCGCTGGCGGCGGGCGTGGGCACCGACTTCCTGGACACCACCATCTGCAGCATCATTGCGCGCAGCGGTGCGGCGGTGGCGCTGACGGTGGCGCGGCTGGCGGCGCTGGCGCTGGCGCCTGCGGTTGGCGACGGCGGCATGGCGCTGTGCGTGGCGGGCCTGCTAGAGTGCCTGCAACGCGGCGCGCTGCATCGCCGCCTGCGCATGAATGTGGATGCACTGTTCCCCGACGACGACACCCCCGTGCCACTCGCTGCATTTGCAGACACCCTGCGGGTGGTTGCCCGCGGCTTGTCGCCCGCTGACGCCGACGCCATTGCACTGGCGGCGGCGGGCAGCGTGGGCGGCGGCGTGTCGCGCGGCGCCTTCATTGACCTTGCCCGCCGCGCCGTCATTGCCTCCGCTGCCGCGGACGCCGCGCCTGGCAGCGTCCCGCCGCCGGCGTGGTTCGCCGCGCTGGCAGCGTTTGTGGGCCCCGCTTTCCGGTTGGACGCGAGCGCCACCACCGCCTCCGCCGCTGCCCTCGTTGCCATCACGGATGCCGCGCTGGCGCTCGCAGCCTCCGCACCCACGCTGTGGCCCCTGCCGCCGGTGGCGTGGGCGCTGCAAGCCCGCGCTTACCGCATTGTGGATGTGGCACTGAGCTCACCCCTGCTCCTTCCCGCTGCCCCCACCGCCGGCGTCGCGGTGCCCGCCACCGACTTTAACCTGGCGCTGGCGCGCTACCTGCTGCATGACAACGGTGCCGCCAGCGCGCTGGTCGCTGCCGCCACCGGCGTGGCTTCCGCGGCACGCCGCCTGGCGACGCCCATCACCACCGCCGGCGGCGACGCGCCATGCCTACCCCTCCCGCTGTCGTCCCTGGATGGCTTGTCCACGCTGGAGCGGTGCGCGCTGCATGGCGCCACCACGTCGGCGCTGCGTACCCTCGCCACCCTGCTGTCCCTTGCGCCCCCGCCGCCGCCGCCGCCCACCGCACCGGTGTACTATGGCGACGGCGCCGCCGCCGGCGTGCTGGCGCCGCCGCTGGCAACTGCCACCCTTGTTCCCGTCGCCGCGCCGTCGGCGTGGGAGGCAGTTGCCAAGGCAGACTTACTGCTGCCGCCGCCCCCGGAGGCCGCCGGCGGCGCGGCCGGTGTAGCGGCGCCGCTGGCGGCGCTGGTGGGCCAGGTGGCGTACCGTGCCGACGAGGTGACGTTGGATGCCATGGTGGTAGCCGCCGCCGGCAGCGGTAGCGATGCCTACCTGGCTGGCGTGGTTACACACGCCCCGCCGCCGGCCGCCGGCAGTGAGGAGGCCATGGACGGTGATGCTGCTGCCAGCGCCACGGCGGACACGGTGGCGGCGCTGTCGCTAGCCGTGTTTGCGGCTGGTGTGCAGCGCATGTCAGAGGCGGCGCGCGCCTCCCCCGCGCTGGCGTCCGGGTTGGGCACACACCTGGACCCCGCGCATGCGCGCTGGCTGCCGCGGTACGACGCCGCCACGTACCTGTCCGCCGTGGCACCCGCGGTGGCCGCCATTCTGCTGCCACCGCCGCCCGCACCGCCGGCACCCGTTGGCCAACTGACCGCCGTGTTTGACTTGGCACGCCTGGCGCTGGACGGCCAGGCGGCGCTGGCAACAATGCTGTTCCGCGACGTGCCTGTCGCGCCGCTGGGCGCCGGCGGCAAGCCCAGCGCGATGGCGGCGTGGACGACGCCCCTGACGCGCGGCGACGGCGGCAGCGGTTGCTGCGGGCAGGGGGTGGTGGCGCGCCACCCATCGGCGTTGGAGGCCGCTCTGGCGGTAGTGGCTGCCGCGCCGCACCTGCTGCAACAGACAGCCCCACCCGCCGCCGGCGGCAGCGCCGCACCCCGACTGCGCCGTACCGCTGACCGTGTGCCCTTCCTGCGCGCCGTCAACTCGGCGCTGCAACTGCTGGTGGCTCTGTGGCTGTCGCCGCGCGACGCTGGCGGCAGCGCGGCGTTCACCGTGGCGCGACTGCGTGCCACATGTAGCCATGCGCTGTGGCCCAGCGTGCACGCGCTCACCGCCACCGGCCTGCCCGCCGCCGCGCCGCTGGCATGGCTGTCGTCGGCGGGCGTGTTGCGCGACGCCATTGACGCGGCGGTGGGCGCCGGCGACGACGATGGTATTGCGGAGGGCGACGACGGCGGGTCCCGCGGCGGTGACACGCTAGTGGGCCTGCCAGCCCGTCTTGTGGCGCTGGAGCACGCAGCGCACGAGGGCGGCGTGCGCGCGTCTGCCATGCAGCTGCTGGCAGCCGAGTTCCTGAACCAGCGCGACCGCATCATTCGCGACGCTGCCGCCACCGCGACTGGCGCTGCCGCCACCGCGACTGGCGCTGCCGCCGACCCCTTCTTGGACGGCTTTAAGGCGCTGCTGGCAGTCCGCCCCGCCGCGGTGGTGGCGGGTACGCTGGCTGCCATGGCGCCGCCGCCCGGTGCCGACACAACAGCAGCGTCCGCAGCCGCACCACCGCTGGGGGCGGGGCCGGATGACGCGCGCCGCGCGGCGCCGTTCGTGGCGCGTCTGGTGGCATCCACCAACCTGGCGGTGGGCGCCGTCATCCATGCCTACGCCGTCCTGCGCCGGTACGCGGCCGCGCTGGACTTGGACCTCGCCGCCTTTGCGCACACGCCGCCATTTGCGGCGCCTCTGCACAGCCGCAGCGCCGTGCGATCGTCATACGCCGCCACGTCAGCCGCCGTCGCGGAGGCAGCGGTGGCGGGCGCGCGGGCAGAGACGGTGGGTTTGCGCGCGGTAGCGACGGCGTCGGCGACGGCGACGGCGAACGCGGGCGCTCTGCCGGCGTTTGGCATTCTCCAGCTGGCAGCCTCCGTGTTGCGTGCCGCCCCAACCTGGCTGACAGCGGATGGCACGGCGCGGGGTGGCGGCGGTGGTGGCGGCCCGACCGGAGATGGCGATGAGGATGGCGGCGTGCGCACCAGCACGTCGACGCTGCCGGGCTGGGTGCCCGCGCGGTACGACCCCGCGGTGAGCGAGCCGTGGGCGGGCTGGACGCATGCCGGCCTGCTGCCGTACGGCCGCCAGTTTTTGTACCGGCTGCACGCGCTGGCGCGTGACATGGGCGCGGAGGCGGCGTGGCTGGTGTCGGCATCTGGGCTGCGTGGCGGCGGCGGCGACGGCGGGTTGACGAACGTGGCGGCGCTGTGGTCGGTGGCAACCTTCAATGGCGCCGCCTCGGTGCTGGATGCGCAGATGGCGGGATTGCGCGCGTGGACTACGCTGCTGGCGCTGTCGGTGAAGGAGGCCGGCGACGGCCCGCTGGCGGCAGGGCACGTGGCGGCGGGCACACTGGTAGCGTCTGCTGGCGCGGCATTCATGGCGCTGGCGGCCGGCACATCTGTGCTGCGTGACGCGGCGGGGGAGGCGGGGTGGCGCGGCAACGATGACGGCGGCGCAACTGCGGTGGTGCTGACGGCGTGCGCCGCGCTGGCCGACGGCGGCCTGCTTTCCCTCGGCCGCGCGCTGGGCGTGTCACCGTCCTTTACGCGCGCCGGCGTCACGCTGGCGGACGTGCGCGGCTACCTCATCCGCGCGTCGCCCACCGCGTCGTTCCTGGTGAAGGGCGTGCGGCTGACGCAGGCAGATAAAGAGGCGGCGGGCGAGTTGGAGGTGCGGGAGGCGGCAGCCACGGACACCGTGCTGCCCATGCTGCGTGCCCTTGTGGCGTCGCTGGAGGCGGTGGGCGAGCTGGCGACGGGGCCGGCGCTGAATGTACGCCTGCTGGTGGTGTCCTCCGCCCTCCTCCTGCTCTCCTCCCTGCATCTCTCCAGCCTGCACGTCGCCATGGTAGGCGCGTCGGACGTTGACCCACTGGATGCCGCCGGCGCCGTACGCGCCCGCGACGCGCCGCCCGTGCCGCTGCACCCATGGCACGATGTGGATGACAGATCCGAGCCAGCGGAGTACGCAGACGTGTGCAAGCCCACCGCCAAGCCGGTGGTGCAGCTGGCGGCGCTGGCAGACCTGCTGCCGCGCCTGGCGGCGGCCGCGTGCACCAGCATGCGGGTTGGGGTGGCAGCCGCGCGCGGCGCGGGCGCGTTTGCACCTGCGCTGTCAAGCACCGCGGGCTGGGCACCCGACGCAGCGCTGCGCGCCGACGCGGCGGTGCTGCAGGCGGGCCAGCTGGCGGTGAACGCTACCACGCTGGCGGCGCGGTGCGTGGCGCTGGTGGCAGACCTGCGCACCTACACCGCCGCCAAGTCGGCGGCGCTGGCTGCTGGCCTGACTGCCGCCCGCAACCGGTGCGCTGACCATTGGACCGTCGTCAACCTGTCGCTGCCCGCGCCCCACCTCGCGGCTGCCACGCTGACGGCGCTGACCGGCGCCGCGGTGGGCGTGTGGCAGGACGTGAGCGGCACGCTGGCGTCGTCGCTGCGCGCGCACCACGTGGCGTGGATGAGCCGCATTGCCACCCTGGCGGCGGACGCCGCCGCGGAGGAGGCTGCCGCCGCTGCCAATGTGGCAGCAATGCGGTGGGGCGGCGCGGCAAGTATTGGCGGTAGCGGTGGCGCCGGCACCGCCATGGCACATCTGCAGGGTGTGGAGGTCGGCCAAGCGGCGCTGCCAGGTGGTGTGAGCCAGCTGGCGGACGTGCTGTGCCGCGCCGCGTCAGCGTCCGTGGCGCTGCTGGCAGAGGTGGCGGCGGTGGACCTCCCCGGCGGCGGACCCGCTGCTGTGGTGGCGGCGGGTGGCCTGCGCGCCGTCACCGCCAACCCGTTGTTTGCATTCATGGAGGACGTGGTGCGTGCGCGCGTGCTGGCGGGGCTGGAGCAGTACGGGAACGCCAGCACTGAGCCGCCGAAGGCGGCAGCAGCCACAGGCGGCCTTGTCGGGGCAGCGCGGGAAGGCGCGTGCTATGTGGCACACGGCGGGACGGGCGACTCCGCCTACCTGCTACCCGCATGGAGCGACGCGGACCTGGTGGACCCCGCCCTCGCCCTGGCAGAGGGCCCCGCCGCCGCCACGCTTAGCGTGTCATGCATGCCGTCGCTGGGTGGCGCCGGGGGCCGTGCGGCGGCGCGCGGTGGCGGCGGTGGCGGCGGCAGTGGCAGCGACATGTTGTCACCCAACGGCACGCTGGCGGCGGGCGTGCGCACAGCGGCGGCGCTGGCAGCGCTGCGCCTGCCCCGTACCGTTGCGTTTGCGGCTGCCGGCTACGGCCTGGGCCCCACGGCGCACCGTGGATACACTCTGGCGCACGAGCGGTGTGCGCGCCACCTGCTGTGGTGTGACGCGCTGCGGCTGGTCACGTTTGTGGCGGCGCGCGCCACGCACGCGCATGCGGTGACGCCGTCGCCCGCCGCGGCGGCGGCGGCGCTGGAGGCGGCGAGCCAGCTGGCGGCATGCCACACCACGTACCGTGCTACATGGCACACGGCGCTGGTGTCGCGCCGTAGCACGTCGTTTGCGCCGCAGCCGGACCACCGGCGCATTCTCACCTTCACACCGCTGTCGTACGGCATGATGGCGGAGGCGGCGGCTGTGGCTGGCGCAGCGGCGCGCCTGTTTGACACCACGCCCATTGCGCTGGCGCCTGGCTCCAAGTCACCCGCCGCGGCGGCGGTGCTGGCAGCGGGCGGCCGCGCTACCTGCGCCTTCCATCTCACACTGGCGGCGCTCGACATCCCGCGCCCCGCCCTGGCGCTGAAGGCAAGCCCCGCCAGCAGCGGTGGTGGCGGCGGCGGCGGTGCGGGTAGCATTGCGACCCTGCCCCGCCTGCCAGGCGCGCTGCACACGCTGGCAGCGCTCATCAAGTGCGGCGCGTACCTGGTGCGCGACGCCAGCTTGCTGCTGGGTAACGGCGAAGAGGCGGATGGTCGGGGCGGCGGCGGCGGCGGCGGCGGCGGCGGCGGCGGTCGGAGCAAGAGTCTTGGTGACGATGGGCCCTTGCAGGCGCCGCTGCCCACCGCGATCCCCACCATGAGTAGGCTTGCGAGCGTGGTGGAGGAGACCCTGACGACGCGCACCGCTGCCACCAGCTCGTCTGCCCTGACCGCGCGGGCGGCCATGCGCGGCAAGGGGCGGCGCCTGCGGCGGGAAAACGACGTTATGGAGGCGCGGCTGCTCTTGCGTGCCAAGTATGGCGTGCAGGTGGTGGAGCTGTCGCGCGAGGAGCGCGTGTACGAGACGCGGCGGGAGGCGCGACGGGTGTTCATTGCGGCAGCCGAGAAGGAGAAGGAGCGCCGGCTGCGGTCTGAGGAGAATGGCCTGCCAGCCGATGGGAACGGTGGTGGGGGTGGCGGTGGCGGCGACGGCGCGGCAGCAGGTGGCGGCGGCGGCGCAGCCGGTGGCGGCGACGGCGCGGCAGCAGGTGGCGGCGGCGGCGCAGCCGGTGGCAGTGGCGGCGCGGCAGCAGGTGGCGGTGGCGGCGCAGCAGGTGGCGGTGGCGGCGCAGCAGGTGGTGGCCACGTGTCATGGGGCCCCGCCACTGAAATTGAGAAGCCGAGCAGTGGGGGCAATAGCATTAGGAGTGCGCGCGGCACGAGCACGGGCGGCGGCAGTAGTGCGGGTGGGGTGGTGCCGCGGGGGCGGAAGGCTGTGTGGCGGCGCGGGAAGCTGCAGCTGGTGGGCGCGGTGCCCATCTTCCACAGCAACGATATGGTGGAGGCGGCGCTGTTCCCGGCGCTGGTGGGCGGCCTGGCGCTGTGCGACGCCGCGAGCCGCGCGCTGGCGTCCGTCGTACCGGCGCGGCCGGACGCGGAGCACGGCGCCGCCGCGCTGACGCTGGCAGCGTCGCTGGGCCTGCCGGTGGGCGACCGTGCCTCCGTAGCGGAGTTTGTGGGCGGCGGGCTGGCAGGCTGCGTGGGTGTGGCGGTGGCGGACCGCGCGCGCAGGGTGGCGGCAGCAGTGGCGGCACAGCGGAAGGCCATAATGAAGGAGGCGGAGACGGATGCGCGGCGGAGCAACCCGCTGCACCGCGAGGCCGACTTTAGGCGGAGCTGCGACCGGCGGCTGGCAGACGCCGACGTCAGTTGCGTGGCGCACCGGCTGATGCCGTTTGTGGGCGAGGAGGCGCTGGCGGTTGGGGAGACGGTGTACCGCGACCTGCTGGACGTGCCGCCCGCCGTTGGCCACCTCACCTCCGCGCTGTCGTTTGTGCTGGCGCGGTTTGAGCGCCTGCTGGCATCCATGGGCAGCCCGCTGGATGACCTTTTAACCAGCTCGACTGGACTGGACGACCTGGCTGCGACGCTGCCGGCGGCGGCGTGTGAGCGCGTGCCCTTCGCGCCCCGCGTGTTTGCCGCCCTCTTCCCCGACTGCACCGTCATGCCCATCACGGGCGACGTGCTGCGTACCGGCGGCCGCGCCGCGCTGTCGCTGGCGGTAGCGGCATGCGCCGCGGCGGCGCGTGACACTCGCACCCCCGCGCCCGGCGCCTTTAGCGTGTCGCTGGCCGTGCTGGACACCGCTGGCGACGGCGGCCTGCTGGCAGGGATGCTGGCCATCATTCGTGGCGTGGCGGGCGGCAGTGGGGAGGGCGACGCGTCGGATGACGACGCGGCATCTGGCGGCCCCTCCTCACCGCCCATGCATGCCGCCGGCTCCATCCGTCGGCGCCGTACCAGCAGCGGCACGTCCATCTTGCAGCGCCCCGCCGTCCCGCGCAGCAGGACGATTGTGGGCGGTGCGGCGTCCGTGTACGCCGGCTCCGGCGTGCTGGACGCCGCCACCACCGCCTCTGACTTCCGCGTGCAGCAGGCCACTGCCGCTGCCGTCGCGTCGCAGAAGCTGGCGGTGTTACTGGGCACGGCGGGCGACGCCCGCTTCCTGCAGATTGCGCTGGCACACACCATGTTCAGCCTGTCGGCACGCACGCCGGGCGCCGACTTTTTTGGCAACGTGCTGCAGGAGGCGCGTGCTACGGCGGCGGCTGCCGACGCCAGTGTGGCTGCCGCCGCCGCCACCGGCGCGCGCACCGTCCGCCAGCGCACCACGTCAGACTCCACCAGCCTTTCATTTGGCATGTAGGTGTCGTGGCGGGGCACACGTTTCAAGTATCACAATGATCGCTAAACTAATTAATTACTTTGCCTTGGTGGGACGCGCGGCGGCGGCGCCCGCCGGGTTGGCACTCAAAAGCGCGGCCAGCAGCGTGTGCTGCTCAGGGTGCACGTACTGGTACATGGTACGATGCGCCCCACCAGCAGCCCCTCCACCACCACCACCACCGCCACCTGCAGCCCCTCCACCACCACCGCCGCGGCCACCACCGCTGCGGACACCCGCCGCCGATGTCGGTGCAGGGGTTTCATGCACCAGCCGCTCCAGTGCCCGCCGCGACGCCGCGGCGGCCGCCTCGTCAGCGGCGGTGCGTGTGGCCGGGCGTGGTGGCGCCAACTTCCGTGGCTCCGCGTCTACTGGCGCGGCGTCGTCAGCCGCCGCTGCACCACTTGCCGCCCCTGCTGGCAGCTCCGGCTCTGGCTCTGTGCCGTCATCCAGCATGACGGCGTGCAACGTGCCGGCGGCAGCCGCCGCCACGGCAGCGGCAGCACGAAGCGCGGCAGCCACGGGTGGCAGCATCTCCTCCGTCACCCGCGGTACCACGTCTGCCGGCGACCTGGAACCGTCACCCGCCGCCGTCACCGCCGGTAGCACAGGCGGCGCGGGGATGACGGCGCGCCGGAAGATGGGTGCGGCATGCACGTAGTCAAGCGCATCCAGCTCTGCGGGCGTGGCGGCGGCTGGGCGGGGGCGCGGCGGTGCCGCTGCGGCGGGTGGCTCAACCACCGCTGCCGCCGGCGAGGCCGCTGTGAGGGCGGGCGACGCCGCGGCGGCAATGGCCACCGCGGCGGTGGCGGCGGCACCCGTGTCACCGTCGTCGCTGTCCTCGTGTGCCGTGCCCGCTACTGCCGCCTGGTGCGGGGGCGGTACGGCTCGGCGGTGTGCGCTTCCCGGCGCCAGCGCGGGTGACAGTGACGGCGACGATGCCACATGCGCCGCGGCTACCATGGCGTACACCTCCGCGGTAGCGGCATCCATGCTCCGGGGCGCGGTGCCGGGCGCACTCCGGCTCGCCGCCGCCGCTGCCTTCATCCGCCGCCGTCGGGCGGCAACGTCGTCCGCGTCGTCGTCGTCTTCTTCATCGTCGTCGTCCCTTGCCACTGGTGCTGCTGCAGGTGCCGCGGTCGGTGCCACAACGGGAGTTGGCAGTGGCGGCGGTGGTGGGGCTGTCATGGCGACGGGCGGCGGCACCCCGGCAACCACCGCTGGCGGCGGCACACTGGGTGACGCCACGGGGGTGGCGACAGCAGTAGCAGCAGCAGCCACGGCAGCGACGCTGGGTGCTGGTGGCGGCGCCGGTGCCAATACGCGTAGGGACCGCAGCTGCGCAGCGGCGCCGCCAGCGCCGCCGCTGCCACTCGCGGCGGCAGCCGCATGCAGCACTGCCAGCACCTCGCTCAGTTCGCTGCCGCCGTCATCTGCCCCGCCGCCGGCGGTGGCAGGCGCGGTACCATCACCTGCGCGCGGTGCGGTGCCCAGTGCGTCGCCGAGCATGGATGCCCACAGCGCGTTGGTGGCCACCTCCTCTGCCGTCAGCTCCAACTCAAACTGGGTGGGCAGCGGGCCGCCCGGCGCGATTGGCCCACCCCCACCCGCCAGCGCCGCCTCCACAGCTGCAAAAAACTCGCCCTCCAGGGCGGACGCATCCACAGGCGTCGCGTCGTCGTCGCCACCGGTTCCATCGTCAGCCGCGGCAGCGGCGGCGGCAGCTGGTGGAGATGCCGCTGTCAACAGCACGGGTTGGATGAGGGGGGCGGTGGTGGCGGCGGGTGCCAGCACGGTACGGCCCTCAGCCACAGACAGCGGCCCGCCCAGCGACTCCAGTACGCGGTCAAACATCTCTGCCGTCGTGCGGCTGCGTGCGTCGCGGCGCGCCACACGCGCCGTCTCCACCTCTTGCCAACTCATATCCGCTCCCACGTCTGCAGCAGCGATTGTGGCGGGAGGCAGCGAGGCAGCCGGTGCGGTAGCAGCCGGTGCGCCGCCGCCGCCGCCGCCGTCGTCGTCATCTTCCAGGAGTGCATCCAAGTCCAGCCCATCCGCGTCATCGTCGCCCGCCGCAGCGGTTGTCGCCGCCGCTGCTGCTGCGCCCGCATCGGGGCGCGTGCCGCTGCCGGGCCCCGCGGCATACACAGCGCGCAGACTGCCAGCGGTCCACGTGGGGAGCCTGCAATTGGTGTGGGGGGGAGTGAGCCGGGTGGTGTCATGCACCCACGTCGATTGCGATGGCAAGTAGGTGCAGCGTCTACGGCTACGTACCCGCCTGCCGTCGCACTGCCACCCGCCACCACACGATTCAACAGCGCTGCCGCGGCACCAAAGTCATACGCGCAGCCGCGCACCGCAGCATCCACCGCGCTCCACGTCGCCACGTCCACCGGCGCCGCCGCCATCGTGACCGCCCTCACGCCCTCACGCCCTCACCACAGTGACCACACCTGGAGGTGGCGCTGGAGGTGGTGGTGGTGTGGTCGACAGTCGACTTTTTATACAGGCAAGCAATGATGGAATTAACTTCATAAACAGCACTCAAATGATGGCTGGTGCGGGATTGCGGCCCGAGATATGACGCACAGCGCGTGGCTTGTCATTTTCTTTCATTGCAAAGGGCCAGCCGCCGTGTTAGCCGTTGGCCACTTCATTCAGACGAGGATCATGAGGTCGTTTTTCCGACGCCGGATTTCGCCCCACCCCGCTGCCCTCCTCCACATCCTGGCATCTGCAGCGTACGACACCATGCCCTTGCGTGCGTGGCTACGTGTGGTGGCGTGCAAAGGGGCTTGGCGCGCCCAAAATAGTCGGCGGAAACGGAGGTATCGAAACCGCCACCTTGGTACCTACCATCATGCGCTACAGGCGGACCGGACCGGTGGCGGCGGCGGGAGACGGCGGTAAAATGGGTTCGTGCCAGGAAAGGCAGCACACAGGAGCGGCGCAGGCGGCGCAAAACATGGTGGAGGCGGCACGCGATTCGCTTGCTTCCGTGTTATTGCGACTCGCGACCAGCTGCACATTACGTTCTGGGTACCACCACGCATACGCAGCAGTCGCAGCAGCAGGCGACCACACTGGAGTGACACAGGACACAGACGGTGTACCTGCTAGGGTGCGGGCGAGGTGCGGCGGCGGAGACCGCTGCGGACCTTGCAAACACGCCTGCTGGCGTCGGCGTGGTGGTCACTGTGCACTGTAATCGTAGACGCTTGCGTGCTGAGTCTGCCGCCGCTGCCGCCGTTCACCCGGCCGCAGCCGCCGCACTCACTGCCGCAGCAGCCGCACTACCTACCACCTTGGAAAGGACCCATTCTGACAGGCCCCAAGGTCCCACGCTGCTCCGCGTCCCCCCACCTCCCCCCGTGTTCCTCGTGTTCCCCGCCCCGGCACCCCCGCCGTCCCCGTCCGCCCCCCGCCCCCCTATCCCCCGGCCGCCGGCCGCCACGCCAGAATGATGCAGTACAGCTGGGTGGTGGCGGTGGTGATTGCGCTGTCGGCGTCCACGGTGAGCAACATGGGCATGAACCTGCAGAAGCTGGCGCTGAACAAGCGCGCCGCCAAGTCGTCGCCCAGCTGCGTCATTGTGACGCTGTGGCTGCTGGGGCTTGCGGGCATCGCGGGCGTCGCCCGGGCGGACTTTGCGGCGCTGGGGGTTCGCGCGCAGAGCATCGTGGCGCCGCTGGGGTCGTGGACGCTCGTGTCCAACGTCGTCATTGCGCCCTGGTTCCTGGGCGAGCGCCTGTCGCGCCGCGACCTGCTGGCCACCTTCCTCATCATTGCCGGCTGCACCGTGTCGGTGGCGATGGCCAGCCACAAGGACGAGATCTACACGTCGGACGAGCTGTTTGGCCTGTACACGGGGCCCAGCGTGGGCGGGTACATGGGCACGGTGGCGGCGGTGGTGGTGGTGCTGCTGCTCACCATCCGGCACGTGGAGCGCGTGGAGCGGCTGGTGGGCAAGAACGACGCGCGGTACACCCGCTGGCTGCGCTTCCACCGCCTCTCCTACTCCGCGCTGTCCGGCATCGTGGGCGCGCAGAGCGTGCTGTTTGCCAAGACCACGGTGGAGCTGCTGACGGGCTCCATCACCAACCACCAGACCTTCTTCCTCGCCGACTGGCGCACCTACCCCGTCCTCCTTGCCATGATCCTGACGCTGACGGGGCAGGTGTACTACATGCAGTGCGGCCTGGCGCGGTGGGACGCGCTGTACTGCGTGCCCGTGTACTCCTCCTTCTGGATCATCGTGTCCGTCATCGGCGGCGGCGTGTTTTACAACGAGTTTGACGACTTCTCCGTCACGCAGGCCGTCACCTTCCCCTTTGGCATCCTGCTGTGCGTCACCGGCGTGTTCTTCCTGTCGCAGCGCGACATTGAGAACGCGCACGCCGCCGCCGCCGCTGCGGCGGGGCGCACCGAGGAGGTGGGATTGCTGGCGGCGGCGGCAGCGGCTGATGCCGCCGCCGGCGGTGTGGCCGTCGGCGGCATCAGCGGCGAGGCGGGCGGTGACGGTGCCACCGGCATTGGACTGGCGCCTGGCGCTGGCGTGGGCGGCCTGGCATCGCCGCTCAGCGTGGATGACGCGGCACGCATCAAGGCGGAGATCACGGACCGCGAGTACACGGTCGTGTTTGACGCTGCGTTCCTGGGTCTTGGCCTGCGCCGCACGGTTGTGAAGCTGGTGGACATCCGGCACCCGACGCGCAGCCGCATCACGGCGGCATGGGTGGCGTCGTCATTGCCCGCGCTGCCTGGCGGCGCGCCCGGCCCTGCGGAGGCGGACGGCCGCATTACGGTGGATGACTTGCTGGTGGCGGTGAACGGTGAGTCCATGTTGGACGCCTGGCTTACGCATGCCGACGCCATTCGCCGCATCACCGCCACTAGCCGCCCACTGCGCCTTACCTTCCGCCACCTGCCGCCGTCCGCTCGCCAGGTGGGCTGGGTGGCGCCGCCGCCACAACCTCTCACCGGCCTCCCAGCATTCATGGACATGCTGCGCAGCGGCGTCACTGGCGGCGGCGGTGGGGGGGGTGGCGGCGGCGGTGGTGGCGGCGGCGGTGGCGGCGGCGGCGGTGGCGGCGGTTTCAGTTTGGGGTCAACACACATGCCGACGCTGAGCGACATGCGAGACAGCCTAGCTTCCATTTTTACTGGCGGCGGCGGCGGCGGCGGGGCAGCCGGCGGTGCGGGCGCCCGCGTTCCGACACGGCTGACTGCTACAGCTGGTGGCGAGCCCAGTAGCTTGATGCGCGCGTCCATGCTGGCTGCACGCGCTCCGAGTGTAAGTGCAGCAGCAGCGGTGCCCACGACCGGCGCGACTGCTGGTAGCGGTGCTGCTGCTGCTGCTGCCCCGTTGCGCTTTGAGCGCGAGGAGCCGGTTGCTGACGGCGCCGGCGGCGATGCCCTGCGGCGCGCGCTGCATAGCGGCCGTGACGACTCGCTTGCGCCTGCGGCTGGCGCGCCACGCGTGCGCGCGCTGTCGTCAGGTGCGGCACGGTCACCGCCCTTCGCCGCGGCTGCCACACTTCCTACCTCCGTCCTTGCGGGTGGTGGCGTGGATGTTGGTGTTGCCAGCGGCAGCGGTGGCGGTGGCGGTGGCGGTGGCGGCGGCGGGGGTAGTGGTCGTAGCCTGCGCCGGGCGTATGGCAGCGGGTTCATGGCGGCAGGTGACAGCGGTGCTGGTGGGAGGGCGCCTGCAACGTCATTGCCCCGGCGCACCGGGCGCGTTGCCACCGCAGCCAACGTGGAGGAGCTGCTGAATGTGAGCCTTGCGGATGCCGAGCGGGTGGCAGCCTCTGCTGCTAGTATTGGCCTCATGCTTGATACCGCGCCCGCCACCCCGCCGTCTTCACCTGCGACGGCGGGTGAAAGTGCACCCCCACCACTGGCGCATGAGCTGATGGGTGTGCCGGAGGGCGCTCCTGGCATGGAGTCCCCCGCAGAAGCAACAGCAGCAGGCGACAAGACGGCGCCATTGCACCTTGCAGACTCGGTAGCCCTGTCGGTTGCGGCACGCGACGACGGCGCCAGTGGGGCCGGGTTTCAAGCCGCTGGTGCTGCCGGCGGCACCAGCGCAGCGGCGTTTGAGTTTGAGGTGTGGGTGCGCGATGACGGCGCCGTCACCACGGCGTCGGAGGTGGTGGCACGCGCGCACCACCAGCTGCGGCACGTGGCGCTAGACCCCATGCTGGGCGTCTTCCACATGGGCTCCCTCATTGGCCCCGCCGCCATCACGCGCTCCTCGGTGGCCACCAAGGCAGACCGCCACCCGGTGGCAGAGTTGATGGTGCGCGTCATGCCGCCGGAGCGGCAGCAGTGGGACGTGCTGGGCACCGTCATCTCGGGCATTGAGGGCATGCAGCAGCGCCGCCGCCGGGCAGAAACGGCGGGTGCGACGGTGGGGGCACACGAGCTGCTGTATTAGACCTCATCATTATTATTAGTTTCCCACAGCGGCCATTTGCATCCCCCCCGCCATCCATAGCAGCCAGGCTGTGGTTGAGAAGTGTGACACGGACCGAACGTCGTGAAATCAAGGGTGTGCGCAGTGTGTGCGCCTGACCCGCCCTGTGAACGCGTGGAAGCAAGAGAATAATCAACACTTGAAAATATGGTATTTGTCACCCGCTCGCACGCGCCAGCGCGGCGGTGGCGGTGGCCACAACAAACACGGCGAGGGCGGCGTCGCTGGCCAGCGCGCTGGCCATGCGATACGCTGGCATGATGGCGGAGGCAATCGCCGCCACCTTGCTGAGCGCGCCAGGCGCGGATGCCAGCAGCGATCCGAGCGCGCCACCCGCAGGGGGCATGCCGCTGCCGCCGCCGCTGCCGCCGCCGCTGTCGTTGATATCAAAACCGCCGGCCAGCCCGCCTGGCATCCGGCCCTGCAGCGCTGCTAGCATCATTGCCATGGGGTCGTCGCCGCCCTCGCTAAACAGCTCTGGTGGCAGGCCCGGCAGCAGGGGTGCTGCAGGCGTAGCTAGGGAGGTGCCAGGCTTGGTGGGCCGCGGCGGGCGCGCCGGCGTTGCCGTGGGTGCCGACGGGAGGGCCGACGCTGGTGCTACGCCTGGTGGCGCAGCTGTTTTCGCTGGCGTGTACTCTGCCGGGAACAGCGCTGGCAGCAGGTAGGTGCCAACCAGCGTGTGTGTCGCCAGCCGCAGCACCAGGAGGACGAGCAGCGCCCATGGAATGCCGCCCGCCAGCGCGGTAGCACAGGCACCCGTCAGCGTTGGCCCGGCGCTTGCCCAGACCGGCGCCTCAGTGCCCCACACCCCCGACGTGCTGTATGCCTCGCCATCCGCGCCCACCTCTACGCCCACCACCATGTCGTCGCCGCCTAGCCGCGCCGCCAGCTTGGCGCGCTGCTGCACCAGCGCCGCATCCACGCTCGCGACGCCACCCCGCCCCGCGCCGCTGCCGGTCAGCTGCGGGTCGGGTGCAAGACACCACGCGGCGCCCACGGCAGCAGCCACAGCGGCGCCAACTAACACGACCAGGTGCAGGCTGGTGCACCCCTGCTGGAGCAGCGCGATGCGCCGCCGCCGCCGCGCCGTCGCCACCGCGCTGCTCTCCGACTGCTCCATCTTTGCCAGTGGGTTCAGCGCAGCCGGTGCAGGTGTGGCGGCCGGTGATGTTGCCGGTGCAGGTGTGGCAGCCGGTGATGTTGCCGGTGCAGGTGTGGCAGCTGGCCGCACCGGCGTGCTGGCTGGCGCAGCAGTTTGTGGTGCCACGGCCGGCGTCCGAGGCGCCTCTGCTGGTGCTGGTGCCGGTGCAGGAGCAAAGGCGGGCGCAAAGACGGGTGCAACACATGCAGTTGCAGGAGCACGCGCAGCGACAGGGGCAGCCGGTGCTGGTGCCGGTGCGAGTGCCGGAGCGTGTACCGGCTCATCAGTGTGCTCCGAGGTGCTAGCAGAGCGCAGCAACGCGAGGCGGGTTGCAGATTGTGCAAGGATGCGCGCCTTTCGCGCCTCGCGCTCTGACAGCGCCGGCGTCTCAGGCACCGGCTCCGGCGGCTCAGCGGGGGGCGGCGGAGCAGGCGGCGGCGGCGCCGCACCTGACGTGCTGGCGGACCGCAGCAGGGAGATGCGGCTGGCCGAGTTGGCCAGGATGCGCGCTTTGCGCGCCTCCCGAGCAGCCGCCGCGGCATCCACCGCCGCCGCCGGCGTCGTTGGTGCCGATGGAGCAGCCTCTCTCACCGCCGCCGCTGCGGCCGCCGCATCGACAGCGGCAGCAGCCATCATGGGGAGTTACGAGGTACGAGGTACCGGTGCTACGAGGTACCGGTGGTACGAGGTACCGGTGGTACGAGTGCGACGAGTAGCACGAGGCTGTTGCCGCGGTTGGTATGAAAAATAAAGCAGGGGTGATGTGGAATGCACACAGCAAACCGTAGACCCGCCTCAAACCCTACCTGCGTGCCGTAGCTGCTATTTGATTTTTGTCCTACCGCGGCGTGTGCAACGCTGTAATACCCCGTTTTGGACCATTTGGACCGTTGTGGCTGCCCCTCTCCTTCTCTCGCCTCCCCTCCTCCTCTCCTCTCGCCTCCTCTCCCCTCCTCTCGTCTCGTGTCAACTGCCACGGTGGCAGCAGCAGAGGGAGGCAGCAAGTGGGCTGCTGCCCATTATTTGTAAAGGAAGGCGTGTGGTAGAGGGGTGGGTAGGGTGGTTAGTCTTTGTTGTGGTTGCTGTTAATAGCCATCCCACCACCGATCAAGATGCTGCGTGGCGTGGCAGCAGCTTCAGCAGCAGCAGCTGCAGCAGCTGCACGTGTGGTGCGGCGCGCACACACCAAGGCCGGGACGGCAGCGGCGGCGGTGCACCGGCCACAGCGCGTGGGTGTGTCATTTGACATTGACGGCGTGCTGGTGCGCGGGTTGGCGCGGCTGCCGCACGCGCGCGAGTCGCTGCTGCGGCTGCAGCGGGCCGGCATCCCGTACGTGTTCCTCACCAATGGCGGCGGGGAGCCGGAGGCGGTGAAGGCGGGCAAGGTGGCGGAGGCGCTGCAGGTGCCGGTGCACCCGGAGCAGGTCATCCTGTCACACACGCCGCTGCGGCCGGTGGTGGCGCAGTACGCAGACCAGAAGGTGCTGGTGCTGGGCTGCCGCGACGTGATGGGCGTGGCACGGTCGTACGGCGCGCGCCACGCGGTAGACATCCCCACCCTGGCTGCCGACGACCCGGCGCGGTACCCGTTTCATGCCACGGCGGAGGCGCGGCTGCCTGCCGCCACGCGGGAGGCGCCCTTTGCTGCCGTGTTCATCCTGCACGACCCCACCGACTGGGCGCCGGAGGTGCAGATCACGCTGGACGTCATCCGTGGCGGATGGCCGCTGGGGTCGGGTGGGCACAAGCAGACCATCCCGGTGTACGCCAGCAACCCGGACCTCGTGTTTGCGGGCACGTACCCGGAGCCGCGCCTGGCGTGCGGCGCCTTCACGCTCACGCTCAAGACGCTGTGGCGCGCGGTGACGGGCACGGAGCTGGCGGTGGCGCAGATCGGCAAGCCCACCAAGACGACGTTTGACTACACGGCGAGCGCCATCGCGCGGTGGGCGGCGCTGGCGCACGCCACGCGCTTCCATGACCCCTTCCTGGCGTGGGCAGCCGCGCTGCCGGGCGGCGGCCACGGGCACAGCTTAGAGGCTGCCGCCCTGCCGCCCTCCCTCCTAGAGCCAAACACTGAGGATGGCAGTGGCAGTGGTGGCAGCGACGGCGCGCGGCCGCACGCCGCATTTGACCGCCTGTACCACATTGGCGACAACCCGGCAGCAGACATGCGCGGCGCACTGAATGCGGGCGACCCGTGGCGTGGCATCCTGGTGCGCACCGGCGTGTTCCGTGGCGCGCCTGGCACTAACGACCGCGACCACCCCGGCGCCGCCGTGGTGGATGGCGTCGCCGACGCGGTGTCATACATCCTGTCCCACACCCACACGTAGCTGATTATCGGGGTAATCAATTAATTAAGTTAGATCTATTCCCAGTCGTCGTCGCCACCACGGTACCGCGCCTCCCGTCTCCGCTTGGCGGCGCGCGCACGCTGCTCCTTGGTGACGCCGCCGCTATGTGTGGTGCCACTGGTTGTTGCTGCCGCCGCCGCTATCGCCGCCGTCGCTGCCGCAGCTGCCGCTGCCGCTGCGGCTGCCATGCCGTCGTCATGCCCGATGCCGGCCGCGCGGTTCAGGTGGCCCATCTCGGCAAGGTACTCCGCCTTGGTAATGCGGCCCGCCTTCAACCGCTTCTCCAGCCGCTCCTCGCGCGCCAGCGTGTCCCAGTCCTCCATCGTGCGCTGCGAGTACGACTTGTGCGACCGCTTGCGCTTGGCGCCCGCCGCCGCCTCCGGGTCTGCAGCTGCCGCCATCGCCTTCTCACGCCGCGCGTCACGCGCCGCGCGCTCCGCAGCCGCCGCGTCGGCCGTCTGCTGCAAGTGGTCCTGCCGCCGCTTCTCCCGTGCCGGGTCCTTGTACGCGATGGTGTACGTGTCTACCGCCCCTTGTCCCTCGTAGTGGTAGTCAATCTGGGTTTGT
>ERZ778022.1988-NODE-1988-length-23351-cov-10.128477_pt1 | contig 23351 bp, 15 predicted proteins | sample MGYA00375752_ERZ778022 | MGnify/ENA primary metagenome ERZ778022 (study PRJEB29350, sample SAMN05389826) | bioreactor metagenome | isolation source: Thiocyanate bioreactor | place: South Africa: University of Cape Town | collected 2014-04-04 ...
GAATAATTCGCGAATGGAATTTTTCCGCGCCTGCGGCGGGCTTAACATCGCTAGTTGCGCGCTCCGGCCTGTTTGAAACCTCCTTCCCCGCTTTCACCGCTCCTTCCCCCGATTCCACCCCTCCTTCCCCCATTTCACACCTCCCGACCCAATGCAATGGATTAAATACCGAAGGAGTACCGCCCAGGCATCGACGGATTTCCACCGGGCCCCGACGGCTTTCCACCACATTCAAGGCCCGGTCGCGCCAGCGCCCCTCCTCGTTTCCCCGCCCCGGCGCACACCCCCGTGACGCGGCTGGCAGGCAGGAGGTGCAGTGGCGGGGGGATGACGCACGCACACACACATCAGTACCACACACGCGCCTGTTGGTGGCAGGCCTCCACTGTTGCGGACAGCAGTGGTACCGGTGCTGTCGCGTGATGTCAGTGTCAGTCACTGTAGTGACGACGCCAGGGTTGCCTGCTGCCGGAGTCGCGGTGTCCGCCACCGGGTGGCTGGTCGTGTCCCACGCCGCCACGACAGCGCGCGCACACACACACTGTCGTGTTGAGGCAGTGTGTGCTGTGCTGCTGCGGCGGGCCTGCGGCGTGGGCGACGCGGTGGGTGCAGGTCGGTGGTGATGGGGCACAGGGATAGTGGGGTGACCGTGGCACGAGACAGGGTGGTACCAGCAACGAGCAGGTGAAGCAAGCAGTCGAGCCAGGGATAGGAAACTCACGGATGCTTGGGCCACTCCGTCACACTGCTGCTGCCTCCCCTGCTGCTGCTGCCTCTCCTGCTGTTGTCACTGGTGGCAGTGGTGTCTGGTACTCGCTGATGCCGGGCCGGAGCGGCACAACGGCGGCGGCACTGCTGCATGCAAGCAGCGGACCAATCGCGGAGCGGAGGATTGTGATTGGACGAGTGAGCTGACACACGGAGGCACCTACCTGCCACCACCACGCCTTCCTGCGCCCGCCTGCGGCCCGCTCCCACGGTTGTCGCAGGCGGATGCGGCAGGCACGGCAAAGCGCAGCAGCAGGCGTGGGTGGGTGTGGCGGCAGGCGCGTGGGTGCGCCGTGTGTACAGTGTGCAGTGCGTAGCAGGCACAGGCCGGCAGACGACGCCAGCGACGCCAACAGGAGTCAGGCAACATGCCACGTGCTACAGCGGCTGCGGCTGCGATCATCGGCACGCCACCGAGAGATGACGCACGACGGCGATGCGGGGGGAGGTGAATGTGCAGCAAGGATTAAGTTTTGGCGTCTGGCGTGCGGTGTGCTGTGCGTGTGTGTGCAGTGTCAAGTGGGCAGCGGGCCAGCGGCACGGCCGGCTCACACTCCCACCTCGCTCTGTGGTGCACTCTTAACTGCGCGCCACGCCACGCATCCAGCGGCGTGCAGCCACACAGTATGCCATTTTCTTGTGCACCCGTAGTGTCGTGCAGCTGCAGCTGCGTTGCCGTGTGTGCAGGGAGTGTGGGCGCGATACAACACGGTGGTTGTAACCGGCGCCCTGCCGTGAGTTACTCGGTGTTGACCTGCTGGCCCCGACCTGGTCCCGGTCGGTGCAAACGCTCCGCTGCCAGTGCCACCCGGGTTGCGGCGGCAATATTAAGGGGCGTGTGGGTGCGTGGGATTATCGCCTCCCCCGTGTGGTGTGCGGTCGCGTGCTCCACACACAGCGCACGCACACGCACGCACACACGCGCACGCGCGCAACCACGCGCGGCGTGGCAGGCAACTCGCCGCAGGCGCGGCGAAACCGGGTGGCGGACGCGCGCCGTGTTTGGCGCGGTGTGCCGCATTTGAGCACGCCCGTTGGCAGTGCGCGTACGCAAACGCGTGGGCGTGTGTGTGTGGCACTGTGTGCGCGCGCGCGCGCGAGCGTGTGGCACCGTGGGCTGTCTGCCTGCCGTGTGCCGACCCACATCATGCCACTTGGCCCACATCACACACCACATCCGCACACCCCACCACACCCACCACCTCCCTGCAGTCCGGCACCAGTGCGGCGCGCGCCAGGTCATGGCGGTGGCGCCGCTGGAGCTGATGGCCTCGCCCACCTTTGAGCGTGACGGCGGGCTGGACAGCCGCGCTTCACCCGCGCTGCCTGCACCACCCCCCGCACTCCCCCCTACTCCCCGCGGCAGTCTGCGCGGCGATGTTGCCGTGTCGCCGTCGCCGCCACCGCTACTGCAGGTGGCCGGCGGCCTGCCGCCGCACCACTACCACTACCTGCCGTCGCACCACCTGCACCCCGGCGGACCACCGTCCGCCGCTGGCACCACGGCTGCTGCTGGCACGTCGGTGGCCAGTAGCGGCGTGTCGCGCGGCGTGAGCATGCTGTCATACGCAGCGGGAGGCAGCACTGCACCCACACCCCTGCCACTGCCCTATGTGTCTCCCCTGATTGCCGCGCCCTCCGTACTGCTGCCAGGTGGCGGCGGTGGCGGCGGCGGCGGCGATGGCGTCATGCAACGGCGGCCTGCGACAGCCGACCTCAACCCGCTGTCGGCGCTGAACACGCCCGCGTGGACCAGCGTCCCGATGCCGTACATGGTGGCATCCAGCGCCATGATGCAGCACTTGATGGCGGGCGGGGACGTGCCAGCAGCGATGAGCAGCGTCGCCGCGGCTGGCTATGGCGGCATGCCCCGCGGCATGCCCATGTCCGCTGTTACCTCCGCCGCCCTACCGCTTCACTACGCATCGCCACACATGCTGCCATGGATGGTGGGCGGCACGCCACCGGACGCCCACGGCGGCGTCTCCGCCGGCCTGCCGGCATACCGCGTACTCCCCTCCCCCGCATCCGGCGGCGCCGGCGGCGGTGGTGGAGGCGGTGGCAGTGGCGCCATGCACATACTTGGCATGCCGATGCCAGGCATGCTGCCGCGGCACCACGGCGGTGGCGTGCATCCGACTCCAGATGCGTACGCCGCGGCAGTGGCAGCTGCTTTTACCTCTGGCGGCGGCCTCCCATACGGCCTCCCGCCTGGCTACTACGGCATGCTGGCTGAGGCGCGCGGCGGCGGCGCACCACCAGGCGCGCAGGGTGTGAACGCCACTGCAACCACGGCGGCCGCTGCCGCGGCAGCGGCTGCTGCGTATGCGCCGCTCATGGGCCATGCACCGCTGCCTGTCGGCTCCTTGCTGCCACCACTGCCGCCCATCGCTGCCAATGGGGGCATCGCGCCGCCGCCGCCGCCGGCTGCGTACGGCGGCAACGGCCTGTCCCCCATGGCAGCGCTCGCGCACGCGGGCGGTGGCGGCGGCTCGAGCGCGGGTGGCCTGTCCTCGTTGGTGGCGGCGGCGCGCCACTTCCGCAGCATGGGCGGCGCCGGCATGGGCGCCACACCCACCGGCTCGGCAGCGTGCAGCCCCACCGCCGCCGCCAGCGCGCTGGGGAAGCGCGGCCGCGCGTCAGCCGGCATGTCGGTCTGCGTGCCCGACGAGGCCGGCGGTGACGCGGCAGGGGACGGCGGCGAGGCGGCGCCTGTGCACAGCACGCCACAGTACGCTGCGATGGTGGCGGCGTGTGCCAACTCGGCGGTAGCGGCTGCGCAAGCAGCGGCGGCGGCGGCAGCAGCGGCAGCAGTGCGACCGCGTCGTGTGCGCCCGCCGAGCACCATGCCCACCGCTGCGGCGCGCAAGCGGGCGGCAGCCGAGGCGGCCGTGGGTGCGGCGCTGGATGTGACCGACCCAGCGTCGGCGGCCACCGCTGCGGCGGCGGTGTCGGCGGTGGCAAACGGGCCGCGGCCGGGGCGCACGCAGGGCCGCTTTGGTGCCACGCCGTGGCTACCCGGCCGCTCCAAGTACTCCCCCATCTACCACAACGACCACGCGTGGGCGGTGGTCATCCGCAACTCCAAGGTGCGGTTCAAGGCGCTGGCGGAGGCGGAGGCGTACTACGAGCAGTACTGCATCTCGCGCGGCATCCGGGTGGCGGACCGCGTGCGCCCCGGCTTCTCACCCGAGCTGCACGCCGCCGCGCTGCACCGCCTCGCCACCGCGCGGCAGGCAGCCATGCACAACCAGCTGTTTGGCCACTCGCGCTTCGCCCAGACGCCCGGCTTCAACGAGGGCGTGGCTGCCGCCGCCATCACCGCCGACTACCTTGCCAGCACCACAAAGGGCGGCGACGACGACGCCGCCGACGCCGTCGCCGCCGGCGGGGCGGGCAGCACCGCGCCCACTAGTGACGCCGATGACAGCGGAAGCGAGCCCGAGCGCGATGCCGATGACGACCGCGACCGTGATGGCGACGGTGGCGACGGCGGCGAGGGTGGTCGTGCGGCATGCGCGGGCAGCGCGAGCCGCGCGACATGTGCGGGCAGCGCGAGCGGCGCCGGCAGCGCGAGCAACACAGGGGGTGCGAGCGGTGTGCCTGCCTCCGACACCCACGCGCTGCCCACCGGCGGTAGTGATGCCGACAGTGTGGCATTGTAATGCGCCTCTGAACATTCATCCTTGTGCCCGTGTCCCGATACCCCGCGCCCCACTTCTTTGATTCTTGGCAGCGCGGGCGGTGGCTGCTGGGTGTTCATACTTGCAGCAGCGCAGGTGGCGCGGCGTTGGGTTTTTTACATCTTCCTCTGCCCCAACGCCCGCCTGTGTGTCCAAGCGCCAGCCCCCGTCTCGGCGGCTGGGCGGCTCGCAAGCGTTGCCCACGGGCGGCCGTCGCGAGTTAGCCATTGTGTGTGTGTGTGCGTGTGTGTGTGTGCGTGTGTGCCACGTCACGTGTCCGACAGTCGCACGCTGACTATTGCCCCCCCATGCCCATGTTCCTCCCTGTTGCCTGCCACCCCTGTGCACCCCCCACACATTGCGTGCGCTCCCATCCTCCAGCGGCAGTTCCAGTACCCACATTTGTGCCGAACCCGTCTCCCCGCCTCCCTTCCTTCTTCCCGATGATACACGGCGAGTGCGCACCGCCTGGTGTGCCGGCACAAGGCGCCGGCCATACGGCGCTTGCGCATAGCTGCTGCTGTACAGCCGACTTGCGCGCCTACCCGCGCCTGGCACACCCTCGTATTTCTCAATTCTACCTTTGGCCCGCGTCGCATGTTCATGTCAGTGCATTCAACATGTGCTATTGATCATAATACTTCGTATACCATCGCCACACAACAGGCTACGGCTGCGCAGCCGCGTCGGCGACAGTGGCAACTGCGGCGGCGTCGCCGTCAACGCGGCTTGGGCGCAGCGGCGCCAGCTCGGCGGCGTCAAAGGAGGCCACGCGCTCGCGGGGTATGAAAGGGAGCGTGCTGACTGCCGGCGCGGTGGGTGTGGGTGCCACACTACTGACACCCGGCGCTGCCGGCAGCGTCGGCACCAGGGCATCAATCAGCGCCTCCCACTCCAGGCCGCCCGCCGCTACTGCCCCCGCCGCCAACGGCAGCGGCAGCGGCAAACTGTCAACAACAGACGCGCCAGCAGCAGCCACGTCCACACTGCCGTCGCTGTCGCCGTCCAGCTCCGCCAGCACCGCGGGCGTCACAAACGGCAGCGCCGCCGCCGCGGCCGCCGCGGCATCAGCAGCCGCCCGCGCGGCAGGTGGCAACGGCAGGCCGACCAGGCTGCCGCCATGTTCTCGCACATAGTTCGCCATGTCAGCTGCCAGCTCGGCATTCGTCCGCACCTGCCCACCCCGCCCTGCTGCCTTGCTACCCAGCCGTGCCGCCCCGCTGCCGCGTCCCGCGCCGCTGCTGCTGCCACCTCCGCCACCCCCACCCTGCCGCTTGTGACGAGCCCGGCTGGCGGCAGCGGTACCCACGCCGGCGCCGGTGCGACTACTCACCCGCCCCAGCGGCGGCGCCCGCGGTGCCACCAGCGTCGCTGGCGCTGCGCCCGCCACCACCAACAGCTTGCGCAACGGGTCTACCACGGTGGGCAGCCGCATGACAGCGGCACGCGACGATGCCGCCTGCGCGGCATCAGCAGCAGCGGCGACGGCGGGCGGCAGCGGCGCCGCCGCGGCAGGCACCTGCGCTGCCGCCGCCGACGCGTCGTCGTCGCCACTACCAGGCGCATCCGGCGCGGAGGTACCGGCGGCGGCGAGTGCGGCGCCCGCACCAGCGGCGGCAGCCAGTGACGCGCGGGGTACCAAACCCAGCGGCGCGCGCAGCGTGGATTCAAAGCTGCCCACCACCAGCGCCAGCGCGGTGCGCTGGTCCATGGACAGGTCACCCACCGCCGCGCTGCGCACCGCCGCGGCGCCAGCGTCGGCGTCGGCAGCGCTGTGGCTACCGCGCGGCACCCGCAGCGCCATGTCTGCCAGCCGCGCGCATGCATCGCCGTCGGGTGCCGACAGCATGGACGGCGCGCGGGATGTGAGTGGCGGTGCCTGCGCCAGCCCCGAGTTTGGCGCCGCCAGCAAGCGCAGGAAGGCGCCGTCAGGCACCGTGGCCACATGCCCCATGCTGCTCACCGGCACCGCCACCGCACGGCGGCCCGCCATCGCACTGCCGCGCACCACCAGCTGCGCTGGCAAGATGGAGTGCAGCTTGGCGGCGCCACCTGTCAGCGGCTCCGCATCTGCTACGCCCACCGCCAGCGACACAGGCGCGCCCAGCTGCGACGCGTTCAACCCGCGGTCGCGCGCCTGCATGGCGCTGCGCACGCGCTGCGGCAGCGCGCCCGCCAGACACCGCATGGCCGCCTTGGTGACCACGCTGCGCCGTCGCGCGTCCACCTCATCCACCGCGCCGGCGGCGTCCTTCATGCCAAGCCCCGACATGGCACCGCCGCCGCCGCCGCCGCCGGTGCTGTCGGCACGTGCTAACGGCACGGCGACAAGTGGGAGACCAGGAGGCACGCCATCACCGCTGCCTGCTCCCACTAGCACGTTCGCCGCCGTCGTCGTCGGAGGCAGTGGCGGGGCAGCACCGCTGCTGCTGCTGGTGGAAGCACTGGCGCGCAGTGCTAGCGCAGGCGGGCGGCTTGCCGCGCTGCCTGCTGCCGACGGCGCAGTGGGGAGGCAGGCAGACCAGGCAGCTGCGCGCTCCGACCGCAGGTTGGCCAAGCCTGCCGCGCGCGCGGCAAGGATGCGCGCCAGCTTGTCACGAAGCATGCCGGGTGCGGCAGTCAGCAGCGTGGCCGCACGCTCCCCACCGCCAACCCCACCGCCGCCGCCGCCATCGTCTGACATGGTGCGCTCCAGGGACAGCGATGGGGAGGGGCTCCAGCGTGGTGACGCTGGTGGCGGCGGCGGCGGTGTGGAGGTGGGTGACGCAAGCGGCGAGGCGACGCCGCCGCTACCTGGGCTGCTGGCGCTCCGCAGTCCACGCGGCTTCCCGCCCCAGCCGCCGCCGCCCTTCCCCTCACCGCCCCCGGCATCCCCCCACGACGAGGTGAACCCTGCCCCACTTCCGCTACCCACTGGACTGCTGACCACTGCTGACCCGCTGTCCTCCCCCCACAACCCGCCGCCAGCATCACGGTGCACAGCGGCGTCATACAGCGCTGGCGCACCCATCGCTGCCAGCGCTGCCAGGCGGTGCGCCACATGCACCAGGCTGGGGGCGGTAGGCGTCGCCCCGGGCGCCATGCTCACGCCTGTGCCGGCGGCATGCACGCACATCGCATGCCACGCCGATGCCGCGCCGTCGCGGTGCTCCCGGCCGCGGGCGCCATCCCGCTCCAGCGCAGCCGTCAGGTAACGCAGGCCTGTGGGAGGCACGCCAGGCAGCCGCAGCGTGTGACCAATACTGGCAGTCACGAGCGAGGGTGCCGCACCCGCCAGTGTGCCAGCACCGCTCACCAACAGCGCCGCCACCGCGTGGTACCGCTGCGCCAGTGCTGTCGCCGCCTCTGCAGCCACCTCCTCACGTGCACCGTCTTCAAGCCCCGGCGGTGGGCCCCTGTATAGGAGCGCATGCAGCAACAGGGAGGTGAGCGTGGTGATGGCGCCAGGCGTGGGCGTGGCGGGTGCCGCAATAGTGGCGGGCGGCGGAGGCGCGGTGCCATTGAGCACGGCAGCGGCGCGCCACACCGTGTCGCACACGGCCGGCAAGGCAGCATTAATCGCAGCAGCAGTCGGAGCAGCAACCTGCGGCGGCGCCGCCGGGCAGTGCGGGCAGTGCCAAGGCGGCAGTGGCGCAAGTAGGGAAGGGGGGCCACCACCAGCCACCGGCATGCAGCGCGCGTGCCACGCTGCGCTGCACACACTGCAGGTGGCGGCTCCCGGCGTGTGCAGCCGCCGGCTGCCGTCGGCCGCGGGCGGTAGCAGCTCGGGTGGCAGGGCGACAGCGTGGTGCGTGATGGGGAGGCGACAGGCGGTGCAGGATGGCAGGGCGGTGTTGGGTGGCAGGTGCGCGGTTTGAAGGCGCGGCACGACGCTGGCGGCACCCACCGTCACGGCGTCGGCCGCCAGCAGCAGCAGGAGCACACAGGCGCGCTGCACCGCAATGACGCCACCAGGGACGCCTGCCGCCCACGTGCACAACGCCGCAGTGGAGGCGGGGTGTGCATCCACCGCCGTGCTGCTGCCGGCAACACTGGTGGGTACGTCGGCAGGAGGGAACAGGGTGGCCCACAGGTCACCGCCGCCGGGCGGTGACGTTGCACCAACAATCGGAAACCATTCTGGCACCACGGCGTCGCTCGGCAAGCCGCCAGCGGTGCTGCACCCACCACCACCGCCGCCGCCGCCGCCAGGTGACAGGACAAGAACGCGGGGCAGTGCGGTTGCCGCGCCGGTGCTGCTGCCGCTTGCAAGACGCGCCCCTGCCCCCGCAGGCAGAGGTAGTGGGGAGGGCATCCGCTCACTGCCAGGCGTTGCCGGCACGCCGCTTGCCATCTTCAGCCGCTTGCCCACGCCACCTCCACCTCCGCCCCCACCGCCGCCGGCAGCGTCATCAGATGCGCCAACCGGTGTTCCAGGAGCGGCGCCTCCAGGACGTGGCCGCTTGCTGCCTGCGCCACCACCGCTGCTGGTGGTGGGTGACGCCGCCGCACCGCCCCGTGACGCCTTAGCTGCCAACATGTCTAGAATGCGCTCCGCTTGCGCAATCGTGTCGGCGTCTGCGCTGGTGTCATACCGGTTGCCGCTACTTGGTGGTGCCGCAGACGCGGTCGCATGGCTACCGCTACCGCCACCACTGCCGCCGGCGGCGCTGTCGCACTTACTACTACCGCCCTCCTTCCCGCCGCTGCCACCGCCACCACCGCCGCCGCTGCTGCCGGTGCTGCCGCCGCTGGCTCGCCGCAACTGGCGGCACTTTTGCGCAAAGTGGAGGCGCATGTCAGCGGCGTCGGTGATGTCGCCGGCACCGCAAAATGGGCACGCTTGCGACCGGCTCTTACCCAGCGCCAGGCTGCACAGCGCGCAGTACCAGGAGGCGCGCGGCACCGCCGCCAGCGGGGGCTCCAGGCACGACAGGTGGAAGACGCGGCTGCAATTGTCACAGCACAGCAGCTCGCCGCCGTTCTCGCACACCTCGCACTCCTCGCCGTGGTCGCTGTCAGACAGCTGCGCATCCGCAAAGTTAAGGTCGGTGCGCGCCTTGCGCGCCTTTAGAATGGCGCGGTCGTGCCCGCGCGCCGCCGCCTCGGCGGTGGGGTACAACCCCAGGTCCACCAGGCTGCCGCGCAGGAACATGACAGCACGCCACTCGTCGCCCGCCTTTTGCACGCCGCGGTACTGCGTGCGCCGCCCGCGCCCCGCCACGCCAGCGGCGGGCGAGGTTGCTGGCGGGGACGACGCTGGGGAAGCGGCGGCGGCGGCGGCGGCGGCGGCAGCGGCGGCTGGGGCCACAGGTGGGGACGTCGCGGGTGTGGCGGCGGCAGCAGCGACGACGGGCGGTCCTCCTCCCGACGCCACGCCACGCGGCAGGCTGGGTGGCGCTGCCATGGCGCCGTCGTAGCGCTGGCAGCGGCGATGAATGAGGCAAGCACCACCACCACCACTACCACCACCACAGTGGCACCACTGCCACCACCACCACCACCACTGGAGTGTGTGACTGTGCCACTGTGGGGGTGGATGGCGGCGACCGATCGCCAAAGTTGTCAAAGCAACCAAAATGCGTGGGGTGGATGAACAGCCAAAATAGCGGCACAAAACACACTGACGTAACACTTTAAAGCAATGACACCGATCGTGGGGTGTGAATAAATTGTGTCTCGCACACTCCCCTGCTTCAATCACGCCTCTCTACTGACGCCCACACGCAGGCTGCTGCCGGAACAGAAGGGCGACGAGGGGAAAGCAAGGGGGAGAAGAGAGAAGTTCAAGTTCAGTGGCCGCTATCTACCATCTGCTATTGAGTGGTGCGGGGCTGCCGGCACGCCGCACGGCGTGTGGGGCAAGGGGCGGCGCAATTTAGGCGGGTGGTACACAAGCTAACATCCTCACCCGTGTGCTCCCACGCCGCTCTCTTTCCCCTGCCACCCACACGAATTACCCCGTCGCCATTGTCTCCTCTCCTCCTCTCTCCTCTCGCCTCCTCTCACACGCCACTCCACTCACCACTCCCCCACCCCGCTCCACCATCCTCGCCACTGACTTCCCGCTCCACACAAAGCACGCCCGGCACACAGGCGGCAGTAGTAGCAGGTGCAGGTGTTGCTGAGGCGGTTGCCGCTGCAATTGTAGCAGGGGGCAGGGCAACTCGGTTGCCCCCCACCACACACACAGTACCACAGACCACCCACCTACAAACCACCACCACCGCACCAGCCAGGATGTCGGCGGCAGAGGAGGGGTGGGTGACGGTGGGCGCGGACGGCAGCGGGGAGAAGGAGCGGCGGCACCACCCGCACCACCACCACCACCGCGGCGGTGCCCGCAAGCCGGTAGGCGAGCGGCGTGACAAGGCAGCAGCGGCGGCGGGCGCAGGCGGCGGCGCGGGCAGCCCGCCCACCGGCTCAGCAGGCGCACGGCGGCCAGCCAGCGCGGCTGCAGCGCCAGCTGCCGCGCCCACTGCCGCCGCCGCTACTGCTGCCGCTGCTGCTGCTGCGCCTGCACCCGCGCCTGCGGCAGTGTCGGCGCCGGCACCGGCACCGGCCCCGGCAGCGGCGCCGGTGTCGTCAGGCCCCGCCTCGTCGCCGTCCGGCACCGGTGCTGGCCGCAACTTCCGTGCGGCGCTCATGGCCGCCAAGCCAGGTATGTGCTAGCAGCGTGGTGCGGCAGCTATTACCCACCTTTGCACGCACCCATGCACATCACTGATTCCTCACCCATCAACCCCTGCAGCAGTGGAGCACAAGCCAGTGCCGGCGGCGGCGCCTGCGCCCGCACCCGTGCCCAGCCCAGCGCCAGCGCCAGCGCCCGCAGCGCCAGCGACACCTGCAGTAGCTGCTGCCGCACCGGCTGCGCCTGCGCCTGCGCCGGCTCCCGCACCGGTTGCACGCGCCGCGTCGACGGGTGTGGCGGCTGCCACGCCCTCTGCACCAGCCGCCACCGCTGTCGCTGTTGCGCCCGTAGCGGCACCGGCGGCCGCGCCGCCCGCTGCAGCCCCGGCGCCCGCGTCTGCGCCTGCACCTGCAGCCGCTGGTGGTGGCGCACTGAAGGGATGGGCTGCCAAGGCCTCCGCGGCGCCCAAGCCGGTGGTACGCGCACCTGCGCCCGCACCCGCGCCTGCGCCCGCGGCAGCGGCTACAGAGGCGGCACCGGCAGCAGTAGCAGCAGCAGTGGCTGCGCCTGCCCCCGCGCCTGCCCCCGCGCCTGCGCCGGCACCTGCGCCTGCACCTGCCGTGGCGGCACCTGCGCCTGCGCCTGCACCCGTTTCTGCACCTGCGCCCGCCCCGGCGTCTGGCCCGGCGCCTGCGCCCGGCGGCGGCCGGTACCTGGCGGCAGTGAAGAAGGTGGGCGGCGTGGCCACGCCCGTGAAGGTGGTGCTGAACCCCAAGGCGGCAGCGGCAGCGGAGGCGGCTGCTGCGCCTGCGCCGGTGGCGGTGGCAGCGGCGGCCACCTCGCCGGCTGGCGCGGCGGCACCTGCAGCAGCTGCTGCGCCGGCGGCGGCGGCGGCGGTGGAGGTTGGCGTGTCTGGCGCTGACATCCTGTCTGCCGGCACCGGTGGCCTGGCGGTGGGCGCTGCGGGTGGCGACGACGGCCTGTGGGGTGCGCTGAGCGCCACCATTGCACGCAGCACCGCCACTGTCAGCGCGGACGCCGCGCCGGTGCTGGCGGCGGCGGCGGCGGCGACCACCACTGCGCCGCTTGGCTCCGCTCTGGGCCTGACTGCGACGGCGGCGGCGGCGCCCGCGGCGACCGCGGCGCCGGTGGCGGTGCCTGCACCGGCTGCCGCTGCCCGCCGGATAGTGTTTGACCCCAACGCTGCGGAGTTCATTCCGCGCGCCCGCACCTTTGCGTAGTGGTGGCGCACCCCGTGCCTGCCTGCATGATGCCCGCCCACCCGCCCGCCCACTCGCCCTTGCCCCATTGACCTCTCACAGGCGTAAACAAATAGAAAGACACCCACCCCCGCCCGCCCTCGCCCCTCGCCGCACTGGCGGCGTGGTATTGGTCGCTGGTGGTGACACACCCCACCCCTCCTTTGGCGCCCCTTTTTGTTGAAGTGCCGCCCTGCATTGCATGTACTCCCACTACTGCCATCATATGACACGCGCAAAAGGACACTTTAACCAACCCTAAGGCACGGCACGGGCATGTGTGCCACCCCGCGCGCTGCGCGCCCGCAAAGCGTGGCGGCGACGGGCGCGCTGCCGCCGCCGCCACGCCTGCGCACACCCGCGCGTGCGCCCCAGCCCGCCCGCCGCGCACCCAGCTTGCCGCCGCGCCGCTTACGCCTTCTTGGGCGCCGCAATGGCCGCCGGCGCCGCCGCCGCCGCCGCACCCTTGCCCGCCTTCATGGTGCCCTTCAGCGCGTACCGCGCGTTGCGCAGGAACTTGGGGTCCACGCCCTTCAGGCTGCGGTAGCGCTGCGACGCCGGCCGCTTGATGCCGTTGCGGTGGTTCTTGCGGCTCTGGTTGTGGTTGGTGTGGTTCTTGGACTTGGCCATCTTGAGGGAACGCGCGACCTGGGGCTAGGCGGCTGCGGTGGGGCGAGGGGGGGTGGGTGAAATGTGGGGTGTCAGTGTCGTTGTGGTGGAGAATGCAAAAATACAGCGGCGGCCTTGCATTCAGCGACAACCAGCAACGACAGGCGCGGCAACTAGCAACAGCAAACGCGGCAGCAGCAGTAGCAGCAGCGAGCAGCAGGAGCAGCGCCACTGGGGGCCTGCTGCCAGCACCGCTTGAGTATACAAGTACACCTAGTGCGGGTTCCAGCTGTTTGTGCGCCAAACCAGCACAACCACAACGGTCCAGCGCCGCAACAGCATAAAGGGGAAGCACAGGACCGTGTCAACAACGCCACGGGCATCGGGCGTTGTCCAGCAACAGCCACACCACCACCAGCTCGCCTTCCCAGTGCCACTTCTTCTCCGCCTCTGCTTGCCAGCGCCAACCACCGCCTGCCACGCCTAGCGCCCGCTGCTCAAATACGGGGCCCAGCTCAACAAGGTTCGATTCCATGGCGCGTCTAGCGGTGACGGTGGGCGGGTCTACTGCTGCACGGCTGCACCGCAGAGCCGCTGCCAGGCGGCAAGGCCGTTGAGGTAGGGCCACCATCCACTACTACCACGCCTACTAGAGGGGGAGCAAGAGAGGCGGCGACTGCCAACCAAGAATAAAATGACTGCCACCGTCAATGCGCCCCTTTCCGCCACCATGCACGCCACCATGCATACCAGACTCTTCCACAAGAATGGTGGCGGCTGCGTTGAGCAGTAAACACATTAATTTGTGTTGCGTGTGCCCCCTCTTGCGCCCCCCTGCCCCGCGTTTTACACGCCGGCGACGATCTTGAACTCTGAACTTCAAGTTCGGACCGCAGCCTAACGGTAGCGTAAGATTATCTAAGATACCAGTGACCAGTCCGGTAGTTCTTGCTGTAACTTGCAGTCTTTCATATGCCACAAGCCCTGCGAGTGCGTGCATTTAGTTCTCTACTCGGCAAGTCGGCGACGGTCGGCGCACGCGGGCCACGCGGCGGCACGGTGGGCACTCAGCTGCACTGGGTACCTGTAACAGTTAGCACTCAGCACTGAAAGTGCAACAACAGTAGGGCGCCAGGCGGTCAGGCCCCGACTCCGGGACGGCAATGCTGCTCGCGATCGCATCTAGAAGCAAGTGAGTTGCCACCAGGATGCGGTCGTGCATGGGGATGCGGGAGTGGGTGGGGATGGTGCTGGTTGCAGCAGTCGTCATTGTGTTACTGGCCTCTGACCCCCTGTCATTGTCCACAACGTCCACCATTCTTCCACGCAGAGGCTGCGGTGACAGCGGGAAGGCTCACTTGCTGCACCAGAAGGAAGGGGAGACAGCTAGTGTCGCCAACAACAACGGTGACGGATGTAGGAGCTCCAGCGACGGCGTGCCATCGCAGACGTCGCGGCAGAAGGGCAGCAAGTGGCGGGAACCGTATGTGCACCCGTACAAAGAAACGTTTTCATCGCACCACTGCTTGGGACATAACAAGGGGTGGGAGTTGCGGCGCTGCAAGTTTAACTACGTGTGCTCGTACCATGGCGGGCTGTGGTATTTTGTGGATCCCGACGAAGCGAGGCAGCAGCCGGTGGATACCAACACCAAAGGCATCCCATCATTTCCCGGCGCCACGCCGCAGTGGCTGTCAGCGGACACGCGCGGCATGGCATGGGGGCCGTCGCAGACGACCAAGTCGGTGGAAGCATTTGCAGCGGAGGCGGGCGCGCGCGTTCAGTGGCACGCGCACCCCCTCTTCTTCCTGGTGAAACACGCGTGTGCCAACGCTGGCCACTGCGTACTGGAGAACATGTTCCCTGTGTTTGTCGACCTGCTGACGTGGATCATTCCGCCATGCAATGACCTGGGGTGCAACCCGTACAACAATACCATCCTCATGCTGGAGCACGGCACGCAGGAGGACTGCGGCTGCGGCTCCCACCAACTGTCCTGTGGCACTGGTGCAGCAGAGACACCAGACCGCTGCCGCCACTTTGTGTCGCAGACACTGGGCCTGATGTCTGACCAGCCGCCCACCTACATAAACTTGCTGCCATCGTTTAGCGGCAACCTGATGGAATGCTGGCCGGAGGCGTATGCGGGGCACGGCGCCATGCTGCCGTACATGAACGGCATGTCCGTCGGCATGTACAACCACGGCGCGGGGTACCTGCGCTTGATGCGTGACGCGGTGTACGAGCGTGTGGGCGTGGCGCCTACGCTGCTGGGCGCGCGCCATGCGCGGCTGCTTGCAACGCACACATTGCGGGTTCTAGCAGCAAAGAAGACGGGCCGCCGCGTGATTGCCAACTTTGAGGACGCGGTGGGGTGGCTGCAGGGCATGAGCGTGCAGATAGATGGCGAGCAGTACAGCTTGGACGTCAACGTCATCAGCTGGTACGACTACCCCACCACCAAGGCGCAGGTGGAGCTGCTGGGCGACACCGACATCTACTTCACCTCCGCCGGCTCCGCCAGCATCCAGGCGCTGTTTCTGCCCGACTACACCGCCATGGTCACCACCGTGTTTTGTGACCCGCGCAACGGGCACATTGAGGTGGGCTACTGCGACAGCTTTGAGCACCAGATTGTGCACACTCACGCCTCCACCTTTCACTCCTACATCTACACCGTCGATTCCCTGGACGAGCTGCCGGATAGCGCGGCGCCCGGCTCCAAGGACATCCGTATGATGCAGGGCAAGACGGTGAAGCTGGTGTCGCAGGCCGCCACCTCCATTATCCGCGAGGTGCTGGCGGCTGCCGCCATGCGTGACCCCCCACCACCCCTTTAACCTACGTAGTAATTTATTGATACAGCAGGCTTGCAGGCTTGCGTGTTTACTCTTGCACAATTGTGCCTGGCTCGCGCACAAAAAGCGAGTTGTTGTCGTAGGGTGGTCCACACGCACGGTAGTGCCACCGGTAATCCGTGCTAGTACTTACCCCGACAGTCATGTATGTGACTGTATGTCCTTACCTTCGTTACCTTGAAGCGCACAATGGCGTTCTAAATTTGGACCATTGTAGTAATCAATAAAGCAACATCAAGGGCGCAGCGGCCTTTTGCTGCCACACAACACGAGTTTGCGACGAGTTTGCGTCTCTGGGCCTGGCTGCCGCCACGCCACACCGTGCCACCGTCGCCGGGCAAGCAGCCGACTTCCCCAGGCTAGCCCTAGGAAAGGAGCGCATCCCTGTCCTTGGCAACATTCAGCACTTTGGCGGGGTACTTGTCATGTTGCCGCTCCTCAGCAAAGTAGTCCCACGCCCAGGGGTGGTTCTGCGCATGGGATGGCAGTGCCGTACAGATAATGGTACAGCATATGGTGGCGTGCTGGGGTCAAACCGGCGCCACGTGCAGTGATGGTGGACACGCACCGGCGCACTAAGGCGAATGTCAGGGTGCATGTACGCGGTAGTGAGCACGCGGGAGGGCGGGTAGCGGAAGTTCAGGGCGTTAATGTACGTCTCGTCGTCGTGGGGTGCCCGGTGCCCTGCCGCTCCATCCGCAGCCATCCATTCTGCCATTGTGGACACGCTGAAGCAGAACCGATCGTATCGACCACCTGCATGCACGCATTCACAGGATAGCAATGAAAATGGAATTGAGAGCAAGATTGTGAGTTAAGCGCGTTGTTTTATTACGAGGTCCCCTACCGTACCACAACGCACCGTAAAACCCGCCGTAGTAGTAGTGGCGATACCAGCCAACGTAGTCCTTCAGATTGGGGTCGTAAGTTTGCAGCGGCGGCGCATTATCCCACGCCTCTACATGCCCAGCATCAAGGAATGCGCCGTGATTGTGCCACAGGCCCGGTCTGTCCACATTCTCGCGCCGGGCCGCCCACGGCCCTGTGAACCCGCCCACCTCGGATCCGTTCAGGTGGCCGTTCTGCAGGGGGTTGTGGGGGGGGGGGGGGGGGGGGGTGGAATGGCATAACACACGACACCGCTTGATTTGCCGCGCCATTGCCCGTACCGGCACCGTACCTCGATGTGCATGGTGGTAAACCAGTCCGCTAGGAGCTCCTCACCCACGAAGTCCACGAATGCGGCGTCGGCGTCGATGGCCACCATGTAGTCGTACACCTCCGCCGGCGGCACCTCGACACCGGGCGGCGGCTCAATGGTGGCGTCGGCCCCGGAGCAATAGCCAGCGTAATGGTTGAAACGATTCCCAGTGGACTGTGGCCACCCAGCATGTGCCACACGGTGAATGTACACGCGCGGGTGGGTGGCAAGGTAGGGCGGCAGCTCCGACCGCGGGTAGTCAGTGAACAGATGGTAGTCCACATTGTGGTGAAGCAGCAGCAGGCGCTCGGCGGAGTCTACCATGCGCGGCAGAAAGCTAGCATATTTACCGGTGCCAGTGGACATGAGCGCCACACGCCGCCGCTTGCCTTGCTGCCGGTACACAGATGCAAACCACTCCCCATCCTCTGGCGTCGTGAAGTACTCGCGCGCACGCTCCGGGTCGTCAAACACGCGAGGTGGCACGCCCTGCGCCGCCCCGCTTGCACCGCTCGCGCCACTGCCCTGCGCCCCGCTCGCACCGCTCGCGCCACCACCCCACCCCGCCGTTTCACTCGTGACACTCGTTGCTGCAGCCGCCTCTGTTATCAGCGCTGTAGCCGCACTCGTCTCAATGCCGGCGCCACTGCCCCCGGTTTGTAGTTCTACCACGGGACAGCCATGGCCCCTGAAATCAGCGTGCAAGTACGCCAGATGGAAAAACAACAGCGCCACCTGCACAGCGGCGGCAAACTTTTGCAGCCTCCATCGCTGCTCCGAGCCGCGGAGTGCCATTATATCGGTTGCCGCCGGGCCCGGTCTTCTGAACGGTCCAGACCTCCAGAGCTGCTGCAATTTGGCGCACTCTCCTCAAATTAGCGATGTTAGCGAATGACAAAAACCATTCGCAAGGAATGGAATTAGAACCTCAAAATCGGAAAAAACGACTGTGGGAATTACGCATACTCGCAACTCTGGGTTTCCAGACGGGGGCGAATGGTGCATAGCGGTGGACAGAAAGCTGGCGCTTTGTGTATGGAATGTGCAACCCAAAACACCCAAAAACATTCCATCATTCCTCATGCTCTAAAACCCCTATCTGACCCTTCAATGCGACCTCCAGTCTGTCACTCTCTGTGTCCAGAAGGCCGATTCAGTACAATACCACTACCCCCCACTCAAATGTCACTGACTTTGGCTTTGTCACTCACAGGCAGCGCGCCACTGCGGTTCAAGGTGACTCGTCGAAGTGGAAAAAAGAGAAAAAAAGGGGAGAAAAGGGGGGAAAAGAGGGGGAAGGAAAGAGGAATTATTTGTAGCGTTTATTCGCGAATGAAGAATACCCCAACCCCGGCGATCAATACCTCAACCGAATGGCGAATAATTCGCCTCCCGGCGCAGAGAAAGAGGAAGGAATTCGTATGTTTTTGTGTTGAATAATTCGCGAATGGAATTTTTCCGCGCCTGCGGCGGGCTTAACATCGCTACCTCAAATAACAGCAAACATGTAACATAATTTCTTATGAGCGTACCGTTGCAGCTTGTAGCTTGCAGCTTGGCAGCAGGCGTTGCAAATTGCAACAATTGCGCTGGCAGCGCTGGCAGCGCAGCTGCGCCGCTGCCGCGGCTGCGCGCAGCCACGCCGGCGTGACGCCGCCCACGGCGGTGTCGACACTGTCGAGTCGACTCGCCGAAGTTACTAACTCGACTCGAGTCGCCGCGCCGAGCACCAGAATATCAAGTTTACGCACGCACGGAGTTCACGTCCGCTAACGCGGTTTTCAGAATTCATAATTTAATCGGTATGAATCAACACAGGCATCCAATTTGCCATCATATCATAATTTGGCATCAAACGGACCAAACCAACCAATTCTTCCGCATGTTGCCTGGCTGCTGCCACCTGGAAATCTTCCGCCGTCGGACCGCCGGAGCCGTGGAAGCGGCACGACGGTGTTGGCAATGCAGAGGTACGCCGCTCAATTTGGACCGTGTAGTAAACAAGTAAACAAGTGCATTGGCATATTGAGTGCTGGCTGGCTTATTTTTAAGTACACCCAGTCTGCGCATTTATTTTTGCATTGCGAATACCACCGCCGTTGCGACCTCCCTGCGGACCTCCGCACTTGCATGCACCTGCACCTCCTTTGCCCGCCAATTGTCGCTTATCACTCTGCCCCACCCCTTCGCAATCCCCCCACCCCCTGTCATGGCCCAGCTGCCAGTAGGAGAGGTGGCAGGCGCAGCTGGCGTGCCAACGCCAGCAGCGGCAGAGGCGCCGCCGCCACCGTTGGAGAGCGTGAAGCTGGGCGGCAGCGACCTACCTGCCGTGGCCACGCTGGGTGCGGTGGCAGCAGCGGAGGCGAAGTCGGCAGCGGCGGCTGCACGGCCCATGCCCCCGGTGGCGCCGGCGGATCTGGCGGCGCTGCGCGAGTGGCGTGATGAGGTGCTGGCAGGCGGCACCGCGCCGGGGGTGACGACGGCAGAGGCGCGCGAGGTCCTGGGCGACGATGTGACGCTGGCACGCTATGCGGTGGCACGCGGCGGCGACCTGGCCGCTACGAAGGCCGCCTTGCTGGCTAGCGTCGCCTGGCGCAACAAGGTCATCCGGCGGCCTATGAGCTGCGACGCGTGCATTGCCACGTCCGGACGCGCACACTGTTTCATCCCACTGGGGCTCGACGCCCACCAGCGGCCGGTCATTTACGCGTCACAGCCGCGCGCGCTGGACACGCCGCCGGAGGTGCAGATGCACCACGTGGTGCACACGGTGGAGCACGCGCTGACCACGCCGGGCGCGCACTACCAGTGGGTGTGGGTGGTGGACTTCAACGGCTTTGGATTCTCGCACGCCATGGCGGTGCGCGCCGCCACCTCCGTCATGTCCGCCTTCACGCACCACATGCCGGAGCGGCTGGGTGCCGTGCTGCTGATCAACCCGCCCGGCATCTTTGACCTGCTGCTGGCGGTGGTGCGCCCGATCGCCGACGCGCGCACACTGTCCAAGGTGCACAGCATCAGCGCACCGCCCACGCGGCTGGCTGCCGTGCTAACGGCGGACCACGGTCTGTCGCACGACGCTGCCACTTGGATCGCCGCCGCGCATGTCATGGACGCCAAGACGGGCAACCTGCCGCCGCTGGCGGTGCCCGCGCGCGCGATGCAACTGGTGCCGCCTGCCACACTGCCGCCGCCTGCCTCGCCACCGCCGCCTGTGACGGCCCCAGCGGCGCCCACCAGCCCCACCAGCCCTGCCAGCCCCGGCCACTTTGCAGCCACTGGCGGCGGCAGTGGTGGCGTCACCACCCCACCCACGCCCTCCCCGCCCGACGCACACCACGCTACCCTCTGATGGCGACCTTGTGTGCTTACGGGCGGCGGGGGGCGTTGTTTGTTCTGTTGCACTTTGTCAGGTGGTGTCCACGTTGAACGACTGCCGTGTGTTCACAGGGGTGTGCGGCGGCAATTCAAGCGTGCGCGGCAAGTGTCGCGCATTTGACCAGCAATTTCTCAACTCCACCCACTTGCCCCTTGCCTCTTTGTCTGGGCCACATTGCCAGTCGCTTACGCGGCGGCAAGCGACGGCGGGTGTTTGTGGTCGGCACCAGCGTACTTGTACACCGCCCACTTGACCGTGTCGGCGCCCGAGTCTACCAGCTTCCACTCCGCCTTCAGCGCGCCGTCCAGCTCTGCCTGCACCCGCCGCGTCTTGAGCGTGCCGCAGTCGTGCAACGCAATGTAGCGTGGGCGGCACACGCGGCGCACGATGTCAAACTCGGCCCACCCGGTGTACTCGTTGCCGTCGATGAGCACGGCGTCAAAGTCGTAGCGCTCGCACAGGGGGCGTAGCAGCTGCGGCTGCTTGTCTGCCAGGTCCAGGTCGCGGTGGTAGTACAGCCGGAAGTGCTCGTCCCGATCTGCCGCCGTCAGCTGCGACTCAGGGATGTAGCCGTCGCGGCCCACCGTGCCGGCCTGGAAGCACGTGACAGGCAAGCGGGCAAGCGTATTGGCGGCGTGCTGGAACGCCGGCTCAAATAGCTCCATGGTGAACAACCACTTGTCGGGCCGCGCGGCGTCCGTCATCGACTCCCGCATCGCCTGCCCGATACACCACGTCGACCCGCCGCCGTACCAGGTACCAATCTCCAGCATGAGGTGCACGTCGGACGCCTTTGCAAGCCGCTGCAGCGCAGCGCCAAACGTGGTGGCGGGCGTCACTTGCCCCTGCAGCTCCACCGGCGGGCTGCGCCACTCCGTCTCGCCATCCAGACGGCGCACCACCGGGAAGCGCGCGCCGTTCAGCGTCGTCACGCTGGGCAGCTCGCCGCCTGTCCACCGATTCCGTGCCGTTACCACCACGGCGCTTACCGCACCCTTGCCATTTTGCGGGGCACGCACACCGCTATCGCCGTGCTGAGTCAATGACGATTGCCGCAGAGTCTACGAAGTCGGGTGGGAGGTGGGCAGCGTGAGGGATGGTCATTTGCACTACCAGGTGACCGGTACTGCGCTTGTAACTAACTACGCACCGAAGAATCGGAGCGCGTGGAGCCATAAAGCACAACGACAATTAGCAGCACCACCGTGGCACCCGCTGTAATCCCCTCCCTGCGCATGGTGCACGTGGTGTGGTATGAGCGAGCGCGTTCACCTTCTTGCTACTGCTGCTGCTGCAGCGCGCTGGACTGTTCGATTGCCGTCCTCGCCCCTGCCTATGGCGGCGGCGGCGGCGGTAGCGAGGCAGCGGTGCTCAACACACAAGTATCACAACATCCGCTGGTCACTTGTCCAAGAATTGCGCCTGTGCGTGAGCGTTGCTGTCTGCCGCTGCTGTAGCGCTGCCACTGCCGCGCCTAGAGTCCGAGCCGGAGTTCAAGCCTCCTGTTGCCGTAACAATGCCGTTGGCCCGTTACCTAACTTGCTTTCGAGTCGCCCTACAAGTAGTAATAATTAGACGACTAATAGTCCTGGTAGACGAGTTGGGTGTGTACTGTATTCTAAAAGAATTAAGTCAGCACCATGGTGGTAGCCTAGTGGCCCCTAGCTTACAACTTGCGCGACTTGCATTGCGGGGGGCCCGGGCACCGCTACCGTTCGCCGCCGCCAGCATGGCAGTGGCCGTCGTCCGGCGCGCGCGTCAGGTACAGGCGGTTCAACGCCTGCGGGAAGTCGTGCGACCGCAGGCGCGCCTTGAAGTACACCACCCACTCGCGCCGCTCCTGGCTGGTGTCAGCGCACAGCGTCAGCACGTCGCGCTCCGCGCCGCCAATGGTGCGCTCCATGGCTGCCATGGCAGCAGACGCCGTCGCAATGGCTGCGGCGGTGGCGGCGCGCTCCGCCGTGTCGACGCCAGGGCCGCCAGGGCCTGCGCCGGAGGCGGGCGAGCGCGACGACGACAGCGCTGGCAGGTCCGCCACCGCCGGGTTCACCAGCTGCAGCACGTACGGCGTGGGAAACGTGGCGGCGGCGGTGGAGGGGATCACCACCTCGGTGCGGCCGGGGATGATGTGGAACGAACGGCGGTATGAGGTGGAGCGCACCTTGTCCAACTCCTTCTCGCACGCCCGCAGCACCGCCGCAATGGTCGCCGTTTCCGGTCCCGCTGCCACCGCCGCAGCCGCTGCCGCGGCAGGCAGCATGGCGCGTAGGCTGCCGGCGGTAGCCGCGGTGCCGTAGTGGCCGGCATCTGTTAGTGGCAGCGCCGAGCCGTCCCGCCTGGCCGCCAGCAGCCGCGACCGCAGCTTCGCCACCTCCTGCATCAGCTTCAGCAACCGGTCGCCGTTGCGGTAGTACGCCAGCACATTGCCGCGCAGCTCAAACAGGCGGCGCTCCCACGCCTTGCACAGCGTGCCGCGCATGGCCTTGTACAGCATGCCGGTGAGCGGGCGTGCGGACAGGAAGTTGTGCCGCCAGGCGCGCAGGAACATGCGCTTGAAGCACAGGCGGTCAAACAGGTCAATGTCCGACGCCATCTCACGTTTCTGCACAAACATCTTAAACAGCTGCGCCTGCCGCGTCACGTGCACCAGCAGCGGCTCCGCGTCGGGCGGTGTCTCCTCCGCCAGGAACTCGTTGCAATCAAAGCTCTGGTCGAATGTCGGTACTGGTACCTCATACACCCCACCGCCGTCGCCGCCGTTATCACCACCAAACTCCCTACCACCACCGCCGCCGCCGCCGCCGCCAGGCTCACCACTGCCGGCCCACTCCGGAGCTGCCACAACGGCGCCACTCGGTGACCCCGGCGCCGTCCCTGCCTCGTCAGGTTCGGGAGAAAGCAGCGGCACAGTTGATGGTGGTGGTTGTGCAGGCGGCGCGGCAGCCGATGCGGCAGCCGACGCGGTACCAGCCTCCAACGAGGTG
>ERZ778022.1992-NODE-1992-length-23332-cov-6.678438_pt1 | contig 23332 bp, 7 predicted proteins | sample MGYA00375752_ERZ778022 | MGnify/ENA primary metagenome ERZ778022 (study PRJEB29350, sample SAMN05389826) | bioreactor metagenome | isolation source: Thiocyanate bioreactor | place: South Africa: University of Cape Town | collected 2014-04-04 ...
GCCGCACGCACCAATCAGCTCATTGACGTTCTTCATCTCTGCCAGGATGCCCGCCTCCAGCTCCTTGATCTCAGCAGCGTATGGTCCCACGCCGTATGACTTGAGCAGCGCAATGTCACTGGCATCCAGCTCTGCGCCGCGCTTCTCCTCCTTCCCCTCCTCCTTATCCCCCTTGCTCGGCGGCTTGCCTGCCGCCTTGGCAGCGCCCCCCGCGGCGCCGCCGCCGCCCCCGCCGCCTCCGGACGACATCCTCGTTTTTCGTCGGCACAGCAGCGGCAGCAGCACCAGCAGCACTCGTCTCTCTCCTCTCTCTCTCCCTCCTCGCCCTAGTAGCAAGAGAGGAGGGGCGCAGGAAAGCTGAAAAATAAAAGCAATGCGCAGCAAGCCGTTAGCTACCAGCAGCACCACACACCGTCACGCAGTACACTGCTCCCTCTGCCGCAATTTATACGTCGCCTCGCCGCCGCCGCGTGACTTGCAATCCTGCATATTCGACCACCGATGATCCCCTAGTAGGAGACCAGTAGGAGGCGAGAGACTAGTAGGAGAGGAGAGAGAGGGGAGTAGGAGAGAAGAGAAAACGAGTAGGAGAGAAGAGAAAACGAGTAGGAGGCGAGAGGAGCAGGTAGGAGCGAAGAGAGAGGCGAAACTGCTACTCCTCCTCCTTCCTAGGTGTGTGAACACGGTATATGCGAGTGAGGTGGAGGACGACAAAAATAACAGGGGATGGCGGCAGTGTAGGCACACTTTGTGTGTACTGTGGAGTTTTAAGGCGTGAAATTGCGGTGAAGGAGTGCTCGACTGCCTCGCATCCAAGGGCAGCCGTTAGGCGATCGACCTCAACACAACCACAACACAGCACACAACACAACATAGTACAGCTGGGGTAGCAAAGGCAGCTGGAGGGAGGGATGGGGTGCACGAGCAGTAGTAGTGGCGCCGCTGTGCGCGGGGCGGCGCGGGAGGGTGACGGTGGTGGCGGCGGCAGCGGCGGCGTGCCGGATGCGCCAGTGGCAGGCAGCCGGCCCAAGCCGACCGACGGTGAAGGCAGTGGTGGTGGCGGTGGGAGCAGTGATGAGCTGCCCATGTCGGCAGTGGGCGGCGGCGGCGGCGGGGGCGGACGTAAGCGGACTGGCGGGGGCGTGGCTACGACGCCCAGTAAGTACGCCGCTGGCGGCGGCGGGGACGACGGCGGTGGTGGCGGCGGCGGCACGCCAGCGGCGGCACGCAAAACGAAACCCGCGGGTGGGTATGCCGACATCGGCGCCTTGGCACCCGATGCAGCTGATGACGACGACGATGGCGGCGGCGATGACAACCCGGCTGCCACGCCCGCAGGCAAGGCGCGCACTGGCGGCGGCGGCGGCGCCGAGTTCGCGTTGCAGTCATACATTGCCGCCGGCGGCGACGGCGTGAATAAGAAACCAGGGCGATCGTACGTTATGTTTGTGGTGGTGGCTGCGGCGGCTACGGTGCTGTCGGTAGCGGCGGCGACTGCGACCGTGATTGCGCCGTGTGCACCTCACCTGAACAGCGCAACCACACACTCCCACTCCCAACCGCTGCAGCACCGTCATCATCTCAAAGGCACACCCTGTTGGTGACGAGCCAATCGTGGCAGACCACCGGCATGACAATGGGCTGGACGAGCTGCCCGTGGCTGCCGGTGGCGTTGTTAGCAGCGGCGGCGGCATTGGATGTGGCGGTGTTGGAAGCGGCGGTGGCGGTGGCGGTTTTGGATGCGGGGGCGGTGGCGGGGAGGGCGGGGGAAGTGGCGGCTCACCGCCGCAGCCGCCACCACGAGCGGCAGCACCGCGTGCCTCGTCATCAACGACCACCGTGCCATTGTTTGATGTACACGCCTCGCTGGCCGACGGCGGCGGCGGCGGTGGTGGGTTGGGCAGCAGCCGGGGCGGCGGCAGGCTGCCGCTGGGCAGCAGCGTACGCGGCTTTGGCGGCGGCGATGCCGAGTTTGAGATGTAATTAGGTAGTGTAGGACCCGCTCGGCTGTCATTAGATGTTGCCGTTAGGGCTCTGTTGTCTGCTGCTGATGTGTTATCGCGTTGTACAACTTGTGCGCTGCCGCCGTTGCACGACGACGGACGGTTGTGGTCAGTTGAGGCCTGGTCCCACCGTCATGCAACGATATTGTAAAGAAGAAATCAAAGAGAGACTATAATGTGTGCCCGTGTGTTGCCGTGCGACTGCGATACAGTGTGCCACCGTGTGTCACTGTGTGTTGATGCTGTTGTTGAGACGCCGCGCGCGTTCAATTTGCGGTGTGTCACGCAACCCCGGTTTGCCTGACCGACCTTCTGCCGTTGCGGCGGTTGCGGCGGTTGCGTGTGTCACTCGTACGCCACCGTCAACCAGCAATTATGCCAGTGCGCCCGCTTATCACACAGTGCCCTTCAACTGCCACCGCTGTGGCTTTGTCCCCTTGTGCGCCGTTGCCGCATTACGTGTGCACGTGCGCGCTCCACGTGCTCACCGGTCTGTGACACCTGTGACCCTCACCCCTCCTTTCTCGCCCTCACACATCTCGCCCCTCATCGCTCAGCAGCGGCCCCTAACTGGCGGCCAGTTGGTTTTACGCCCCTTGCACTGGCACTGCAGCAGGCAGCAGGCGCAGGCCGGCTCATTTTATCGCTCCCCACCTGGGGCGCACTCTCCCTTTCCCCAACTATTTGCCGCCCCATCTCATCTCGCTACCATCGCTGCCGAGTTGTCAGTTGCCCCCTCTCATCTCTTCCTCTCGCCTCCCTCACTCTACCTGAGTCTACCTGCCCTCCCACTTGCTGCACTCGCTTGCACGGCACTTGCAGCAGCAGGCGGCAGCACTGCTGTGGGCAACCAGGTGCAGCTGGGCGTGTGGTAGTGACGGGCTCGCCGGCGTGCTTTGTCTGCCACCCCACTCAACCAACCAACCTTCCCCCACCGACACCCACACTGCACCGCCAAACCGACATACCCACACCCACCCAGTGTGCGGCGGTGCCCCCCCCCCCCCCCCCCCCTCTCCCCCCCCCCTCCCCGCCCCCCCCCACACCCCCCCCGTGTGCGGCGGTCCCCCCCCCCCCCTCCCCCTCTGTCCCCCCCACGTCCTTGCCCTCCGCCCCCCCCACCTAGCCACCTAGCGGCCCCGCCGCCGCCGCCATGGAGCCGGCGGCGGCGCGTGCGTGCGAGATGTACGCGGAGGCGATGCTGGCGGAGTACGCGGCGTCGGTGGGCGTGCCGGCACCGCGCGCCGCCACGGAGCGGCTGGCGCGCAAGGACTACACGCGAGGCGCGGGGTCGGGCGTCATCCCCGCTTTTCGCACCACTGCCAGCATGGTGCTGCCGGGGCGCGGCACGCTGCGCGGGGAGGCAGAGGGCGCCAGCAAGAAGGACGCGCAGCGCAAGTGCGCGGCGGCGCTGCTTGCGCAGGTGCTGGGCCTCGTCCCGCCGCCGCCACCGCCGCCGTCGCTGCTGGGCGCCGCCGACATGCTGACAGGCATGCCGCCGTACCTGGCAGCAGGCGGCGGCGGCGGCGCGGTGCGCGGCATGCTACCGCTGGCGCCGCCTGCCTCGCCACTGGCCCGGCGGTACGGCCCCGCAGGTGGTAGTGGTGGAGGCAGCGGCGGCGGTGGCGGTGCCGGTGGCGGCGGCGGCGGTGGTGGCAGCAGCCGGCCACGCACTGCGTCTGGGGCGGGTACCACGGGGACAGGGGCGGGCACTGGCACGGGCACGGGCACAGGGACGGGCACAGCTAGCGCCACCGCGTCGGCATCCACCGAGAGCAGTGTGGTTGCCGCCAAGCCTGCCCGGCTGCTGCCGGCCAGCGGTGGCAGCGGCAGCGGCGGCCACGCAGGCGGTGGTCACGCGGGCAGTGGTCGCGGTGGCCGCGGTGCGCGGGCGAAGGGTACGCCACGTGCTGGCCGCGGCGGTACACCAGCTACGGCGTCGCCGTTGGTGCCGGCGCCGCCTCCGCCCACCATCGTGGCGGTGCGTGGTGCCGGTGCGCCAGACGTCACGCCTGAGCTGTTGCTGCCGGGTGGCGGTGAGTCTACCGGCGCGGGCACGCCAACAGGTGTGCCGCACACCAAGGAGCAGCGGCACCGCGGCTCACCGCACACGCGTACGCACCCCGCTACCGCGCGGTTGCACATTGACTGCGTTGTGCCGCCCGCCGCCGCTATTGGCCGTGAGTCCTCCATTCACACCGAGTCGTCCACCACCGCGTCGGCAGGCAGCGACAGTGACCTCAGCGGCGGCGGCGGCGGCGGCGTTGTCGGTGGCGCTGGCACTGGCGGTGGCGGTGGCGCCAGCGGTGCCGGTGGGGATGCTGCGGAACTGCCGCAACATCGTGGTCGCGGACGAGGTCGCGGTCGGGGACGGGGGCGTGGCCTACCCGCCGACGCAGCGGCGCTGCCCACTCCTCCGACCACCGGCCCTGCCGCCGGCACTGGCACAGCCACCGCCACCCCCACCGCCGCCGGCGGCGGCACAGACGCGGCGGCTGCTGCGACGGTCGTGACTCCTTGTGTGACGGCGGCGGCGGGCGTGCTGCCGGGCATCAGCAGCAGCAAGGGTGGCAGCGTTGTAGAGGGAGACGGCGTGCCACGGTCCAAGCGGCGCGTGGACGTGCACCCGCCACACGTGCACCTCATGCACCGCGACTTTGCGTGCGTGCAGGAGAACGCCATCCGGCTGGCACGCCTGCAGCACTACTCGCTGCAGAACCGCGGCGACGTGTCGCGCACGGTGCACGCGCATGCGGAGCTGCAGATGCGCGCCGCATTCTACTGGGCCGTCACCTTCACCAACGAGCTGCGCCGCCTTCATGCTGCCACGGCGCTGGCGGCGGCGGGCTACGCCACCCTCCTGCCTCCTGGCTCTGTGCCACGTGCGGTGCCGCCGCCGGCGACCAGCACCAGGCGTTGCCCCACCGCCGCCGTGACTGCTGTGGCACCCGCAGCGGCAGTTGCTGCAGCGGCACCGCCACCGCCACCAGCTCCGCCCGCCGCTGCGACACCTGCCGTGCCGCCTGCGGTGCTGCCCGCGGTGCTACCGGCACCGCCGCTGCTGCCGCCGCTGCTGCAGCCACATCCGGCGGCGACGCGCGCGGCGGCAGATCACCTGGTGCCTGTGGTGCCCGCCGGCACGCCTATGGTGACCTTCCTGGGCATCTCCAACGAGTGCCTCAGCTACACCATGTGCCCGCTAGCGTTCCCGCTGCCGTACGTGGCGCCTGGCGTCACCGGCTTTATGGACCTCCGGCTGACGCCGCCATTTGGTGGCGCCCCTGCCCCGGCGTTCTGCCCCTCGCTCCCGCTCCCACTTCCGCTCCCGCCTACCGCGGCGGCGGCGGCGGCGGCCGCCGCTGTGCCACCACCGCCACCGCCGGCCGCTGCCGCTAGCGTCGCGCCCACCACCGGCGGGAGCAGCAGCAGCAGGAAGGTAGCGCAGCGCGCGGCAGAGGCGCCCGTGTTCCCCTTCCCACCCTCCGGCAACCCGCTGCGTGACGCGGCGCGGCTGCGGGTGGCCATGGCGGCGGATGTGGGCCACATCATGCGCATGATCCGGGAGCTGGCCGAGTTTGAGCGCGAGCCGGACGCCGTGCACACCACGGAGCGCACGCTGCTGCGCGACGGCTTCAGTGGCAACCCCGCGTTCCACGTCATGCTGGTTGAGCTGCCCGCCCCGCTGGTGGCACGCACCCTTGCCGCCGCTGCCGCCGCCGAGGCAGCGGCGGCATCGGCGGCTGCTGCACCTGCCAGCGCGGCTGGCGCTGCCACCGCTGGTACGGGTACCGACGCCGCGGCACCTGCCGCTGCCGCCGCCGCGCCCGCCGCCATGACGGCAGAGAGCCTGTCCGCGCTGGCGGCCATGTGCAGCGCCGACACGGAGTGGGTGCCGGTGGGTATGGCCGTGTGCTTCCCGTCGTTCTCCACGTGGGAGGGCCGCGTGCTGTACCTGGAGGACCTGTACATCTCGCCCGCCTTCCGCCGCGCCGGCCTGTCGCGCCTCATGTTCACCGCGCTGGCGCGCGCCGCGTACGTGGGCAAGTTTGCGCGCATGCAGTGGACGGTGCTGGAGTGGAACAAGGCGGCGGTGGCGGCGTACCGCTCCCCGCCGCTCTCTGCCACGCACCTGCACGACTGGGACATCTACCGCCTCACCGCGCCAGACCTGGCGCGCCTGGCAGAGGCGCCCGTCGCCATCCTGGAGTAGTCGCGCGTGGCCTTTGTTACCTACCTGCACGTCATGTTGCTGGCACCCCACTCTTCCCCCTCCTCCCGCTGTACCCCGCCTCGTTGCTGTCGACCCGCTCCGCCTGTTGGCAGCCGCCCTGCCCCTGCGATTCTGCGAACCCCTGTGCCCCAGCGGCGCACTGCGCATTGCAGCACGCAACATTGATGCCCTCCCCCCCTCGCCACGCTGACCCGTTGTCTCTCTCTCATCCCCACCCAGCAGCGCCCCCCTCCTCAGATTATGATAATGTTCACCTCGCGCTGCTTGCAGCGTGGATTGGGCCTTCCTGTGTGTGTGCCGCGCGCTGCCCTCGCGCCGCCCACACCTGCCTGTTGTTCCAACTTGTTCGAGTCCCCGCCTTTCTTTATGTGCCAGCGGTTGGATTTGAAGCTCTGCCTCTGACCTCGCGAGCGCTGTGCCCGGCCCGCGTGCACTGCTGCGTGCCGTGTCACGCCAGGGTGTGCCGCCCTGTCACAGTGGCTGCCAACTCTGCTGGTGCACCAGTGGCACTGCAGGCGATTTGTCCGTTGGCGTGCGTGCGGCATGGCTCTGAGGCAGCGTGCGAGCTGAGATACACACATGTCAAAATTCAAACCCTGTCGTGCAAATAACACGATATTGCACGGCAATGATGCCTGTTACTGTATAGTCGCTGATTCCATTGTGTTTCTCGCAGTACCTAGCGTTATTCTGTATATTGTGTTTGGCTACTACCAGGTACCAGTACACAGAGGCAGGCGGCAGAGTTGTTGTCTGTCTGTGCTGTGGCCGCCTGTGCGACTACACAACCAGGTGGTATTGACAGGGTTGAAGGCAACGGGTACGGGAGCAGGGAAAGTCAAGGGCAGCACTGTGACGAGTGCTGTGTTGTCACCATCCCGCCGCCACCACCATCGTCATCCTCATTGCTCCGTGTTAGGGGGGTCCATTGTTTATGTAGAGTTGTAACTGCATCATGAGTCCAGCTGGTGCACGCCGAGCCGCCGCCGCCCGCCCGTGAGTCTCACAGCAACAATCGTGCCATGGATCTGGAGGCGCTGGCTGCGGGCGACTGGGCAGCTGGTGCAGACCTTCACGGCGCTGCTGCGGCCAGCTTGCCAGCTGCCAACCCCAGCGCCAGCCCCAGGGCAGCAGCAGCCGAGGAGCGCGCGGCGCGGTTACGCATGTTGTCGCTGCTGTCAAGCCCTGCCAGCGCAACCGGGGTGACGGCTGCCGCACATGAGGCGGCGGCGCTGCTGCAAGCGCATGCGTGGGAGGACCGGCTTGCGGCGGTGCAGGAGGAGGGCGCCGCTGCTGCGCGCATAGCCGCGGCGCGTGGCGCGGCGGCAGAACGCGCCAGCCTTCATGTTTTTGCCGCTGGTATCCGGGCGCGTGCAGACGAGTATGCTGCCGCCGCGTCACCCCGCCTCCCAGTTTCACGCACCCTGTTTCCCACGCCCGCCGTCGCTGCCGCCACAATAACGACAGCAGTACCTGCAGCTCGCCATCCGGCAGCGTCACTGCAGCCTTCGCTACCCGCGCCCTCATGGCGGCCGCCGGGTGTACGCAGCCCCGCTGCTACCGCCCCGTCGCCTGCTGCAGCCTCCCGTCGACGGCCTCTTTCTGGCACTAGCGCCGGCGCCGGCGCTGGTGTGGTACCACCTGCCGGCGTGACTATGGATGACGTGGTAGCTGCCACACTGCGTGCAGAGCGGCGCCGGGCCGCTGCCGAGCTGGCAGATACGGTGGGTAATGTCAATGGCGTGCTGCGAGATGTGGTGGTGGCAGCGGTTGCAACGGTGCGCGCGGCGCTGGCGGCAGGGCAACAAGCTGGCGGCGACGGCGGGGACGACGCTCTGGACGGCGCGCTCGCTGCACTGGAGGCTGCCCGCGGCTCACTGGCGTCAGCAAAGGCGGCGGCGCATGCATCCGATGCCAGTGGCGGCGGTGTGGGTGCCACGGCAGACGCGCTTGCTGCATTAATCATTGCGCTGGCGCCCACCGCGCGCGCCGCCGTGGATAATGCGGCAGCGGGCGCAGCGGCACGCAGCGCCGCCGTCGCGTCAGACGCAGCAGACACCGCGCTGGCAGCGCTGCATGCCAATCACGCGCTGGAGGTGGCGGCCGCAGCGGAGGTGCACCGCGCGCAAATGGCGCGCGTGGCGGCAGCGGCGAAGCGGCAGCTGGATGCTGCGGCGGGCGCGTGGGATACACGGCTGGCGAGCGCCACGGCAGGGTTGCAGGCGGCGCTGGATGCTGAGCGCGAGGCCGCGAGTGACGCACGAGCGCAATTGGCGGCAGCGGAGGCAGCACTGGAGGACAATGTACCGCTGGCATCCGCGGTGGCAGATGTCACAGCACTGACGCGCATGCTGCGTCAATCCTCGCGGCCTAGCTCGCCGGTCGCCGGCGAGGATGGCGAAGGGGGGGCGGGAGGTTGGGGCGCCGCGTTTGACGCGCTGGCGGCGGAGGTGGCGGCGCTGCGCAGTGACAGCGTGGCGGCGCGGCGAGGTGAGGTGGGCGCGGCAGCCGACCGCGCGGACGCAGAGGCACGCGCAGCGGTGGCGGTGCGTGCCGCGCAGTCAGCGCTTGCGGACCGTGGTGCGACGGCGGCGCACGTGGCGGCGCTGGAGGCGGCGGTGGCAGAGGCGCGCGCCTCAGCGTACCGCGCATCGCTGGAAGCCGCGGCAGCGTGCACCGTGCGTGACGATCTGGAGGCCGCCATCGCTGCCCTCACCTCCGACGTGCGGAATGCGCAGCGCGCCGCGGGCGCGGGGCGGGAACGCGAGCGGGCGCTGCAAGCAGCGCTGGACAGCGCGCGCGCTGAGTACGAGTCCGAGCTACGGGCGCTGCGACAGGCGGCAGCGGGTGCAAACGAGGCGCATGTGCGTGCGCTGGAGGCTGCCGCCGCGCGGGAGGCGGCGCTGGCAGCTGACCTGGCTGCCGCGCGCACGCGGCTGGAACAGACTGCGGGCGCGCTGGCTGACGCGCAGTCAGAGGTGGTGGCTGCAGTGGACCACGCAGCGCGTGCCTCGGCGGACGCGGTGGTAGCCTCCAGCACCTCTGCCACCGTCATTGAGGCGCTGCAGGCAGACATCGAGCGCGCTGTTGCACTTGGTGGCCCTGCCGCCGAGACGGCGGCGGCAGTGTCAGCCACTGCCTCCCGGTTGCGAGACGTTCTTGTGCACAGCAACGCCGTCGACGACGGCACTTCCTTCGCTACCACCGGTACACCATGGGGGTCCCCGACCGCCGCCACCACCGTCAGTGCCACTGGCGACCAGGCAGCCACCACCGCCATGCGGGACGTTGTGCACCGCCTGGCGGCAGCTGGCGTTGCACTGGACGGCGTGTTGGCGCTTGCTACACGGGTGGCAGCTGCCGCCAGGGAGCATGCCGCCGCCGCGCTGGAGCTGCCACGTGTGCGCGACGCGCTTGGTCGAGCATCCGCAGAGGCGCAGCGTGCTGGCGCTGCGGTGGCCGCCGCTGCAGCGCGGGATGCAGACCGTGCGGCGGCAGATGCGGCGACCGCCGCCGCACTTGCTGCCGCGCAGCGCGACGCCCATGAGCTCCGGTTGGCAAATGCCAGCCTGACAGCGGCCGCAGCGGCCGCTGATGGCACGGCGCGCAGCCTGCGGGCAGAGGTGGCGGCAGCACGTGAAGAGGCGGCGGCTGCGGCCGCTGCCGCTGGGGACGTCACCACCAGAGCAGAGCGTGCGGTGCGCGAAGCGCGGGAGGCGGCATCTGCGGAGGTGGCTGCTGCACAGGATGCAGCGCTTGAGGATCGGCGAGGTGCGGCAACGGGTGCTGCCAACACCGCTACTGCCGTGGCAGCCAAGGTGGAAGCCGCCACACTTGCGCTGCGCCAGCAGCTGCTGGTGGAGCGCTCCCGCACCAACCTGCTTGAGCGCCAGCTGCGTGACGCTACCGCGGCCGCCACAGCAGCCGCCGCGGCCGCCGCGCCACCGATGCCCGCCGATGGCAGCCGGCTGCTGTCGGCGTTGTCACGTGGCCCCTTCCAGCCCAGCGGGTCGCCACCCCCGCCGCTGCGGCGCACCATGTCGCTGGCGCGCTCGCGGTCAATGCGCGACGCCAGCCGCGCCATGGGTGCTGTACTCCACCGCGTGGCCGACGTGCGCGCACAGCGGGCAGGGGGCGGTGCCACTGGTCTTGCAGAGCTGCAGTTCAACAGCAGTGATGACAGCGACAGCGGCGGCGGCGGCGGGGGCGGCGGCGGCGCTGCTGGCGGCAGCGGCGTGTGGCCATACAGTGCGCGGGAGGGCGACACGGCACGGCTGTCAGCCTCCATGCTGGCACCCGCGGCGGCACCAGCCGCACCGGTGCCGGCGAGCGGCGTCAGCGCAGATGAGGTGGCCGCCGCGCTGGAGCGCGTGTCAGGGTTGCACGCGGCTGAGCTGGCGCGGCAGGCCGCACGGCACAGTTTGGAGGCTGGTGAGCTGCGCGCCAGCCATGCAGCTGTCACGCGTGGATTGACGGCACGCGTGGAGGGCTTGACACGCCAGCTTGCTGCCGTCATGGCCCCAGCAGGCGCTTCCCCGCGCCGTGCGGCCACGCTGCACACCGCCGAGCTGGTGGTGCAACACGCCGCTAGCACCTCGCATCCACCATCGCCCACGTCATCCATGACACTAGCAGCAGCCGGAGCGCGCACTGCTGCTCGCACGCCAGCACCCCGGTCGCCGTCCCCAAGCAGCGCAACGCCACGGTCACCCCGCGGCGCCGACGCCTATGTCGTTGCCGCACTGCAGCAGCATGTCAGTAGTCTGCGGACGGCGCTGGGCGGCGCGGTGCAGGAGGCACGAGAGAACGGGGCGCGGCACGACGCGGAGCTGCGTGCGATGGCGGCGGCACATGCGCGCGACATGCAGGCAGCCGCGGATGCGGCAGAGGAGCGCGTGGTTGCAGAGCGCGAGGCAGCAGCAGCAGCAGCACGCACCGCCGCGCATGCAGACGCTGACGCCGTGCTGGCACACCTGCGCACGGAGTGGCAGGCGGAGGTAGCGACGCTGCGTGACGCCTACGCCGCCAGCCTGGAGGACGCGCGTGCTGCCGGTGCACGTGCGGCGGCGGCGGCAGCGGCGGCAGCGACGGCAGACGCCGCTGGCGCGGCAGCGCGAGTGCAGGCGGAGCATGAGGGACAGCTGGCAACGGCGGCGATGGAGGCAGCTGGCGCGGTAGCGGCAGCACGGCGGGAGGCGGCGGCAAGCGCACGGAGTGCGGCGGAGGCGGAGGCGCGGGAGGCACTGGCGCGGCTGCGCAGCCAATATGAAGACGCGTTGGCGGCGCAGCGCGCCACGCACGCAGGCCAGGCGGCAGCTGCCGCTGCCGCTGCTGCCGCGGCGGTGGAGGCGGCACGCGAGGAGGGCGCGGTTGCCACCGTGCACGCGGTGGCCGCTGTGCGCGCAGACGGCAGTGCTGCGCTGGAGGCGCAGCGTACGCTGCTTACCGCCAGTGCTGTGCGGTCGCTTGAGGTGGTACCGGCAGCGGCGAGTGGGGCGGCAGCCATTGCGGCGGCAGTGGAAGCGGCGCGCGGCGCCGACGCCGCCCGCCACGAAACAGAGGTGTCAACGCTGCGAGCGGGCTGGGCGGCGGCGGCGGCGCAGGACCAGGCGGCAGCGGTGGCGAGCGCGGTAGCGGCGGCGCACGAGGTTAGCCATGCCGCAGCGGCGCGCACGGCGCGTGAACACGAGGCCGCCACCGCGGCGCTGCGCACAGCGCACGCCGCCGCGCTAGATGCCGAGCGCCGGACCGGAGCGGCTGCCGTCGCTCGTGCAGATGCTGCGTGCGCCGCGGCGCTGTCGGCAGCGCGGGACGCCGGCGCTCGGGAGCTGGCAGCGGCACGAGACGCCGCTGCCGCTGCGGTGGAGGCGGCGCGCGCGGAGGGCATGGCATCTGGGCGGCTGCTGGCGGGCAGTGACGCGGATGCGGTGCTGCAGCGCATGCGGAGCGCCGCCGCCGCGGATAAAGACGCCGCAGTGGATGCCGCCGTGCGCATGTGTGAGAGCCGCGCCGCGGCAGCGGCAGCTACGGCAGCGGCGACGCTTGCCAGCGTGCGCGCAGACGCTGACGCAGCATACCGACGTGCCGCCGCTGACCTGGATGCCGCGCAGGGTGCAGCGCGTGCGGCACGCGACAGCGAGGCGGCACTGGCGAGCCAGCTGGAGGCGGCGGTGGCTGCCGCCGCTGCTGACCGGCAGCGCGTGGCGGCACTGGAAGCTGTTATTGGCGCCATGACTGCGGCGCGCACCGCCACTCCCGCGTCATCATCGGCGCCTGTCACGCCGTCACCTGCCCGCACAACCCGCCTGCTGGTGCCCGCGCCGCCTGCCGTGGACGTGCCGGCCCTGGTGGGCGCTGTGCGCGCCGAGTGTGACGCCAGCCTGGCAGCTGCGCGTGCTTCGCATGCTGCTGCCCTCGCCGACGCGCAGGCGGCGCATGAGCGGGCGGTGGGAGAAGTGCGGCGCGAAACAGAGGCAGCAGCAGCGGCGACAGCCGCGGCGTACGATGCTAGCCTGGCGCGCATGCGCAAGGAACATGCAGCAGCGCTGGATGACTTGGTGGCACGGCAGCAGGCGGCAGCGACAGCCGCCGCCACCGCTGCGGCTGCCACAGCGGCCGCAAGCGCTACAGACCACCCTGCGCCTCCCGACTTGCTGGCGCGTATGCGCGGCGAGTGTGAGGAGCGCATTGCCGCTCTGCGCAGCGCACATGCTGCCGCGCTAGTGGTGGAGGCGCAGCGTGCCGCCACACAAGCCAGCGCCGCTGCAGAAGACGCGAGTCGTACGCGGCTGCGCGCGTGGCAGGAGGCAGCCGCGCGGGATGCCGATGACGTCCGGGCACGCCATGCTGCTGAGATAGCCAGCCTGCGTGCCGCACATGCCGCCGCACTGGATGCCGCGTCGCGCGCTGCCACTGCAGAGGTGGAGCGCGCTCGTGCCGGCGCGGCAGAGGAGGCTGCCACGGCAGCACGCGCCGCTGCGGCACGTACCGCTGATGCCGAGGCCACGCTGCGGGCGGAGCTGGATGACTGCCGTGCGTCGCTGGCGCGGGCGCGAGAGCACGAGGCACGCGAGCGCACCGCGGCGATGGTACCTGCCAGCAGTGACGCCGGCCGTGGCGGGGAGTGTGCAGACGCCTTACGCCGGCAGCAGGAGCGCCACGAAGCGGAGCTAGCGGCACTACAATCCCGGCACGCCGCGGAGCTGGAGGCTGCCGTTCGAACCTCAACACCCGCCGCCGACGCTGGGTTGTTGGCAGCAGCGAGGGCAGAGGCAGCCGCGGCACGGGCAGAGGCTGCGGCGGCGCGGGAGGCGGCGGCGGCAAGTGCGTCGCAGGTGGCAGGGTTGGAAGAGGCGCTCCTGGCTACCGCCACCGTGGCTGCCAGCATGTCGCCCGCGGCGCCCGTGGCACGTTCCACGACGACAACAGCGCGCGAGACAAGCCTGGGCGCGGCGTTGGCGGAGATGAGTGCGCGGGAGGCTGCCGCTCGCGGGCAAGTGGCCGCACTGGAGCGCGCGCTGGCAGCCGAGCGGCAGCGGGGCGCCGCCCGGCTACGGGCATCTGCGGCAGGAGGAGGGCGGTGGGATGGCGTGGCGCCACCCTCCCCGCCGTCTGGCCCTGCCCCGCTTCCCGTGCTGGTGTCGTTACCGCCGCCTAGCCACTCGGCGCCCGCCACGCCGGGACACACGCCGCTGCCGGCGTCGCCTCTGCGTGCCGAGCCGCTGGCGCCTCGCCTGCCAGCGACGCTCACACTGGTGGGCACCGTTGCCACCACCTCCAGCGCGGCTGGCGCCAACGAGCCGCTGGCGGCAGCACGTGCCGCGGTGGCGGCACTTTCCTCTGCCCTGCTCGCGCTACGGCCGGGCTCGCCGGTGACCACGCCGCCGGCGCCCGCGTCCGTCGCTGCCGTGATCGCGGCGTGCGGCGAGGTGGAGCGTGCGGTGGGCGCTTGGGGGTTGCAGGGCGCGGGGCAGCACGTGATGCAGCTGCTACGACTGGCAGCCGCCGATGCCGCCGCTGCGATGGACGGCGTGCGAGCAGAGCGTGACGCGGCGGTGCGTGAACGGGATGCCGCGACGGCAGCGGCGTCACGTGCCGCAAGCACGGCCGCTGCAGAGGCTGATGCAGTTGCACGCCGCCTCGACGCCGGGTACAGCGCACTGAACGCTCGCGTGGTGGCGGCGGCACGGTCAGCGCGTGATGCGGCCGCCGGCCGGGTGGCGCAACTGGAGAGCCAGGTGGCATCCATACGGTCGCAGTTCCGTGCCTTGCATGCCGCAATGTCTGCGAGTGCACCACCGCCACCGACAACGACAACGACAACGACTACGCCGCCACGGCACCTGACAATGTCGGCAGGTCCGTTGCACCATGAAGACCTAGCGCCGGTAGGGGAGGGCGAGGTGCCAGAGCCACGGCCCGCAGCGCGTGTGGCGCCTGTGTTGGACCACCCCGCTGCCGTCACCGCTGCCGCTTCCCGCGCCACAACACCCGGTGCCGCGTTGGCGCGCGCCCAGTTGGGTGCCGCCACGTGGGAGGGCGAGTGGGAGGCGGTTGCTGCCGCAGACCTGGCACGGTCCCGCGCCGTCGCGGCCGAGTTTTCTGACCTGGCGGCAGACCTTGCGCGCGCCATGGATGACGTGGCACGCACCGCAGTTGCCGCACAGGCGGCAGGCGCTACCCTTGCGCGTGTGTCATCCCGCCGACCAAGTCATTGAATCACACAATCATTCTGATGGGGCAACGGCGGCCGTGGCTGCCAGCACGCCCCGCGCACCCGCAATGATGCGCCCTGCCAGCGCGGTGGCCGCCGCCTGCGCTGCCGCAGCAAATGCGGTGGCGGGCGCGCGGGCGCGCGGGCGGGCAGGCAGCGGGGCGCGAGACGCTGGTACTGCCGCCGTGGCGGGTGGTGGCACAACAACAGGTACAGCATGCGTGGTCGGGGCGGCGGAGGAGGTGGCGGCGTCAACCGGGCGGCGGTCAAAGGGGAAGTTGAGGAGGAGGGCGTTGCGCACGGCGGCAACGTCGGCACCCGCCAGGTCGTCCACACTGGTCAGGCCGTGGCGCAGCAGGGCACGTGCGCGCTGCGCCGACACGTCTGGCACCGCCATGAGCGCGCGCACCTCCGGTCGCACCGAGAAGTCCAGGCGCAGTGCCAGGTCTGCCAGGATGGCGTGCAGCATGTGCCAGTTCAGTGCCTTGGCCAGCGCACACACCTGGCCCGCGTACGCCGCCGCGGTGGACTGCAGCGCCTGCACGCGGCCGCGCTCCAGCGTGTACCGCGCCGCTACGGCGTCAATGGGCGTGTCGCACAGCAGCGCGTCCAGCACAAAGGCGGTAAGGAGGCGAGGGGCGGCAATGCGAAGGCGTGCCTCCGCGGCTGCTGCCGCCGCGCCACCACCGCCACCGCCGCCGCCGCCACTATCTCCAGCATCGGCGGCAGCTACTAATGCCGCCACTGCCGCTGGCGTCACCTGCAGCGCGGTGAAGACGGCGCCCGCCGCTGGCTCGCTCGCCGCCGCCGCCGCCATGTCGGCACGCAGCGCCGCCAGCGCAAGCGGGGAGGCGTCCAACGCGGAAGGCGGCGACAAGAGGTAGAGGCAATGCAGGCGGCAGGCATCCAGGGTGAGGCCGTCGCGCTGCACGGCAGCGAGCGCGGTGGCGACAGCCAGCGCATCCTCTGGAGGCAGCGCCGCGGCAAACGCCGCCATGCCCAGCTGCGTGGCAGTCACGGCGGCAGTGAGCGCGGCGCTGGCGCCGGACGCCAGTGCCACAAACCGGTGCTCCACCAGGTACGCCAGCGCGTCATCCACCGCGCCGCCCACCCACTCGTCCGACGCGCCGGTGTAGGTCGCCAGGCAGGCACGTGCCAGGCGGCGAAGGTGCAACCCGCCCACGGCGGTGACATGTCCGCTGGCAATGAGGTCCAGCAGCGCGCGTCGGAACGGCTGCCGGGCGGCAGCTGGTGTGGTTGTGGCGGGCGGGGGGTGACGTGGCGGCGCCAGGATGGAGGAGTGCACAGGCAGCTCGTGGCCATGCAGGAGCAGGAAGGTGCAATCAAGCTGGGACAGGCCACGATCGCGTAGGCTGCCGTCACTTGGCGGTGGCGGCGGTGGCGGTGGCGGGGCGCTACTGCCTGCCACCCACGGCGTCGCGTCCGTCATGTTCAGTGACGGCACAAATGGTGCAGCACCCCGGGCCAGTGCACTCGCGTACGCGCGCACAAATGACGACGCACCGGGCGCGTCGGCAGCCAACCAGGTGCGCGCGGTACGCAGGGCGACACGCACGGTGATGGGCTCGTAGTACACCCGCCGCCTGCCGTCGCCGTCGCTGGGCTCTGCCAGCACCAGCAAGGGGTCTACCACCGCGGCGGCGTCGGGGGCGTCGGAAGGTCGTGGTCGACTAGTTGACACGGTGGTGGTAGCGCCCGTCTCCTCGGTCGCCAGCAGCACTGGCGGCGGCACCACGGAGGTGCTCAGCTCACAGGCGCGGCGGTCCAACAACACAAACACCTCACCCGCGGTGTCCATGCCGTACCGGCCGGCGCGGCCTGCCATCTGAGAGAACCGGGTAAGGGAGGTGACAAGGTGCAGCCAACCGCCGGCGGCCGGCCGGCGCACGACGGTGGCGACGCCGCTAAAGATGACGCGGCGTGCCGGCAGGTTCACACCGGTGCCGATGGTGGTGGTGGCAGCCAGCGCGTACAGCGCGCCGGCACGAAATGCGCGCTCCACAATGTCGCGCTCCTCCATCGTCAGGCCGGCGTGGTGGAAGCCCACGCCGGCAGTCACGCACGCCACCAGCACGGGGTCGGCGCCGCATGGCGTAAAGTGCAGCTCCTGCACGGCAGCGGCACGTGCGGCCGCAGCGGCGGCGTGCCGGCCTGCCAACGCAGGCGAGGCTGCCAACGCGGCGCCCAGCGCACGCGCGGCCTCGTTGGTGGCAGCGCGGGTGGCACAAAACACGAGCGCGCTGCGGCCACCCACCGCCGTCTCCTCCACCAGGTGCGCCAGCAGTGCGGAGGGCGGCGGCGGCGCATCCAGCAACGCGCCGCGCAAGACAACGCCCGCCGGCGTGTGCGGCGTCGGCATCACGCACACCCGGCGTGCCGCGTCGTCATACCGCATGCCCGCCACCGCGCCGGCCCAGCCACCGGGGCTACTGGCGGTGGTGGGCGGCAGCGGTGCTGGCGCGCTGCCACCACTTGCAGCAATGGCGGCGCGCTTGGGCGGCGGTGGTGGCGGCAGCGGTGTAGCAGCGGCGCCGCTGGCGCAGCGTGTAATGACCTGTGCCACAGGGGTGCAGGTGACGGCGCCGCCAACCGACCGGTACACCGCAAGTGGCGTGGCGGTGGCGTCATACAGCACGCCGTCTGCCACAACGTAGCGCTCGAGTGGCAGCAGGCGGGTGGTGTGGCAATGGACGCTGGCGCGCAGCCACACGCCCAGTGCCGCCAGGTTGGGCAGCGTGGCAGACATGGCCACCACCTGCGTGTCGTCAGCGCAAGCCGCGTAGCGTGGTACGGGGTCGGCGCCGGCGGCAGGCGGTGTGATAGAGGCAGGGGCAGGGGTGGGCGCGGGTGCAAATACGGCAAGCGGGTCAATCGCACGCCGCTGTGGCGCTGCCAGCAGCAGTTTCATGAGCAGCAACTCCAGCACCGCGCCACGGTCACCGTCACCCAGCATGTGCACCTCATCCACCACCACACACCCAATGCTACTGCCGCCGCCACGGCGGCCGCGCATCAGACGGTTCAGCAGACTGTTGGCACGTTCGTATGTCGCCACGCCCACGTCCACGCCGCGCATGCTGGGCGGCCCCTGGTTGTTGTAAAACGCGCGCACCGTGAACCCCGCGCCACCCCACACGCGCGCCAGGTGCAGCGCCTTCTCAATCGCCATGGACACAAACGGCACAACCAGCAGTACCTTGCGGCGGCGCAGCAGTAGGGTACGCAGCATGGCCACCTCCGCAACTAGCGTCTTGCCGCCGCCAGTGGGCGCCGTGTACAGCGCGTTGCAGCCGCGCAGCACGGCACAGGCGTCTTGCTCCAGCACCGCCCACTGCCACGCATGCAGCGCACCCACGCCCGCCGCTTCATACGCATCTGCAATGATGCCCGGCACACCCCACGTCGTCAGCCGCGACCGGAGCAACGCGGCTTCCGGCACGCCGCCTGGGAGCGAAGGTTGCCGCTGCGCACCCGCGCCAACCGCTGCCGCTGCCGCCGCCAACGGTGACGGCCACGCGCAGGCTTCAAAATCAACCCGCGCGCTTGCATACGCATCCGCACCAGCATGGACGCGGCCATCCAGGCCGTGGTATACTAACCCGCTCCTGCCGCCGCTGCTGCTGCTGCTGGCGCCCTTACTCCAGCTGCCAATTCGGTGAGGCCGCCCATCCGCATGCCGCCGTGGCACGGCATCTGGACGGCAGTATGCCGTCCACAGTGCGCCACCCGGCGCCACCGCATCACGGTAGCTTTCAAACACGGCACCTGCCTCCCCCTGCCCGCGTCCGACAAACGGCGGCGCCGCCTCCGTCGTTGCAGCCGCGGCAGCAGCCGCAGCCGCAGCGGCCATGATGATGCTGCCGTGTCAGGTCCAGCGGCACAACAAATGCAAAATTGCAACCACCGTTGCAAATCACAGCAGCCGCCACCACTGCACTAGTCATCCATGTACAAGCAGTCAGACACAATTATGGCGGAGTATTATCGTGCCGTTTGCATGTTTTGATTATGTACTAATTATCGGGCCTGTTGCAGCCCGCCAACACGTATCCTGTGGCCAGCTGACGCATGTATCCGCGCACAACAGATTCAACAAAAAATGGGGCCAATTGGCACAACAAGACAGCAGCACTGACGTCACAGGCGAGGCAGGTAACTAAGTTAGCCTAGTAGTCAGCAACGCAGTCGGGCTTGCGCATGTCGCGCAGGAGGCGCTCCAGCTCCTCTGCGGCGTCCGCCATGGCGGCAGCGACATCCAGCGGGTCGAAGATGGCAGCGAAGCGCGCGGAGGGCAGGGTGGGCACGCCGGCGGTGGCAGACGTCAGGGTGGCAGGCGCGGCGGCGGCGGACCCAACAGCGGCGGCAGCGCCGCCTGGCGGCACGAAGACGTCGTTGGCGGGCAAGAGGTATTTGCGCACCAGGCTGTCCAGGTAGCCGGCGCGCGCCTTGGCAAGGTAGCCGGCAGCGTAGGGCGCAAAGGCGGCGCCGCAACCCATCGTCATTTCGGTTGACGCCGCGGCAAGCTCCTTGGTGCGCTCGCGCAGCTCTGGCAGGCGCTTGCGCAGGCCGGCCTTGAAAAACATGGTGCCCATGGGGCCGCCACGGCTGGACGCGGGCGGCGGCGCCGCGGCGGCAGCAGCAGCAGCAGCGGGCGCGGAGCCAGCCGCGGGCCTGGCTGCGGTGCCGGCGAACATGGCGTCCACGGCGGCAGCCTCGTCAGCGAGCGCCGCGGCGCGGTCGCGGCCGACGCGCAGCATGACGTCCCACAGTGCCAGCCACTCTGCCTCCTCCTGCCACTGCCGCGCCTGAGCCAGCACCTCGTCGCGCTTGAACCAAAAGTGGCCCGCCACCGCGTCCGCCCACTCCGGCGCCGGCTTGCGCAGGTGCGCGATCATGGCGTGGCGTAGGGTGGCGAGACGCAGCAGCGTGTTGTGCGTGGCGATGGAGATGCGGCCCTGCAGGTTGCCGTGGTACGACTCAAAGCCCGGCTCGTTCTCCATGGGCGCCTCTACCAGGATCTGCGCCTGGATGGACAGCAGCACCTGCGCGAGGGAGGAGGTGCCGGGGATCCAGCCCGGCCCGCTCCACGTGCCCAGCAGCGACAGGCACACCTTGCCGTCGGCGTACAGGTTGGGGTTGAACCGCACCGCGCCGCCGCTGGTGGTGGTGATCTTGACGGTGGGGTTGGTGTCGGGGTAGGCGGTGGGCAGGTGGATGTCAAACATGAACATGCCGTTGGCGTACGCCGTGTCACGCGGCCCCGTGATGCACGCGCGCATGATGTCCATGGAGCCCTCGTCACTGCGCGCCAGGATGGAGGATGCCCACGCGATGGCCAGCGAAGGCAGCGTAGACATCTCGCTCGCTACGCGCGTCGTCCACCGCGCGCCGGCCGCCGCGGCGGCGGTGGCAGAGCGCGCCATGGCAGACGCCGCAAACACGTGGCCGGCCTGCAGGCCCTCCACCACGTTGTACGCCTGGTCCGCCATGAACGCCTCGTACGACGCCACGGTGGCGGCGGGCGGCGTGTACGCTGCATTCCACCCCAGCCCAAACCGCCGCACCTCCACCGGCTCCGTCGCGGTACCAATCACCAGCGGCTTGCGCCGTGTAGACCGCAGCGCTGCCGGCGCGCCCCCGCCGCCACCTGCACCGCCCGCCGCGGCGCTGGCACCCTCGCTGCCGCCGCCCCCTGCACCGGCTGCCGCCAGCGCTGCCGCGCGGTCCAACCCGCCGCGCCCCGCTGGCAGAGCCGCGTACCACGCCGCCAGCGCGCGCCGCACACGCGCATCCGTGTCCTGCACCAGCGCCGCCATCGCCCGCATGTCGTCCCCCGTGCCGCCATCGGACGCCACCCGCCGCGCCTCGCTCCCTGTCGCCGGCGCCCGGCTGGCCTTCAAAAACAGCTCCGCCTGCGCCACAAACTCTGCCAGCAGGCCTGCCAGGCTGCCACGCGGCGCCGCCACCTCGCCGCCACGCTCCATATGCACCGCCGGCGGCAGCCACGCACACGAGTCCTCAATTCGTGCCGTCGGCGCGGCTGTAGTTGCGGGTGTGGGAGTGGATGCGGCTGCCGGGACGGCTGCAGGGGTGGATGCTGCGGCAGCGGCGGCGGCTGCAGCTGCCGGTACGGCGGCGGCGGTGGCGGCTGTTGCTGCTGCTGCCGGTATGGTGGCGGTGGGCTCCTCCGCTGCAGCAGCTGCTGCGGGTACTGCAGCAGCCGGTACGGGCGCAGATGCCACCTTGACGTCGCCGCCATCCATCGTGGGCTTGTACAGCAGGAGGGGTGCAAATGCGGGGTGGTCGCACACACGCGACAGCACCGTCATGCAGGCACGGAAGAGGGCAATGCGCTCCGTGCCCGCCGCCGTCATGTCCACAAAGCTGGTGCGCAGCACGGCAGAGATGGCGGCAAAGATGGCAGGCAGCCGGAACTTGACCACCGTACTCGCCCCGCCGCCGCCGTCAGAGTCCTCCTCGTCCTCCTCGTCACCTGCCACCCAGTTGCCAATGCCCAGCAGCAGCTGCAGTGCCAGTGGGTGGGCGGCAGCCGTCTCAATGTGTGCTGCAATGGCGTTATCGCCTGCCACAGCAGCAGCCGCAGCAGCCGCAGCCGCAGCAGCAGCAGTAGGTGCAGCGGCGCCGGTGGGTGCCGGCGGCAAGCAGTCCGCCAGCACCTGCAGCGCTTCAGTAATCATAATGTCGCGCCGCGACTGCGCGTTCATGGCGGCAGCCAGCGCGGTGGCCACCTCAGAGCTGTCCCCCGCGCTACCCGAGTACCCCGTGCCACCGCCGCCACCCCGCCGGCCGGGCCGTGCCGCCGGCCTGCGCCGTGCGCCACCGGTCGTCAGGTTCGCGGCCGCCTCCACCGCCGTGCCCAGCGCCTCCACACCAAACGCCAGCCGCATGGAAACAAAGAAGGGGCAGCCGGCGTCATGCGCCAGCGGCGGCGGCGCGCCAGCGACACGCGCCGCAGCGGCACCCGCTGCCGCGGCAGCGCCAGCCGGCGGTACCAGGCAGCCACACCCGGCGCACGTGACAGCGGCGCACCGCACACACGTGAACGGCACCGCATCCTGTGAGTACAGATCACCGCCCTCCTCCCCGCCGGTGCGCGCGTCCATGGCCAGCAGCCATGCCTCAGCATCGCAGCCGCGCAGGCCGCCGCCGCAGTGGCACACGGGCGGCGCCAGCATGTGGTCTTGGAACCCCACCAGCGCATTGGACACCAGGCGGTGCCACTCTGTGTGCGACACTGCGTTGTGGGTGGGGGTTGGTGGGCCGGTTGGATGGGGTGGGGGTGTTTGGATGGGGGGTTGCAATGCTGGCAGCAGTCGTCGCCATGCGCGGCAACGTACGGGCTGCCTCCACATCACGCCAGCTGTGCACCTCGCTGCCTGGCTTCCTGCCACCTCCGCCGCCGCCGCCACCGCCACCGCCACCTCCGCCGCCGCCACCGCCGCTGCCACTGCCTGTGACAGTGGCATACGCCGCAGCCGGCGTGGCAAAGTGGTCCAGTGTGAACTCGCCCTCCATCGCGGCGGTTGGGGAAATGGGTGACGAGAGGGGGGTGAGAGGGGGCGAGGGAGTGGGTGTGGAATACACGAGAAAAAGTTGGATACCGGAAATGCAAACAAATAACAATGGATGGGGACGCTCTGTCTCCTATGTGGCAGTGAATGGCAACCAAATTTGCGTGGCGTTATTGCGTGCCTTTGTATTTGGCATGATGGTGGAACCACTTTTCTTGCCCCTCGGTTCCAGGAACCATCCCGCCTTCACACCGCCATCGCCCCCGCCACCACCCCAAATACGAGACGAGTGATACTACAATCTAAAGTAGTGAGTGCGCGCCGCGCCGCCGCCAAACACCAACATATGATGGTGCTGGGGGCGACGGCCACGCTGCCGGGAGGCAGTGGCACACAGGAGGCGCACACGCAAAGAACAACGCACACACAGAGAGAGCGGCCGCCCACACAAACACGCGAGGCGGCCACAGTGGCCCCCACACAATGCGCCACACATGCAGGCACGCAAGCACGCACAAACGCAACATACGGCGGCACGGCGGCGGGGAAGGCAGCCTGCGGCAGGCACACATGATGATGATGATATCCGGGTGGCGCGTGCGCACTCGCACGCGCACAGCGGCGGCTCCTACGACTCGGCTGCCCATGGTCCCGACGACGCAAAGTTGGAGTACGCGGTGCGCACCGACTCGCCGCCCTTCTCAAAGTTTGCCTTGAAAAATGACCCCAGCTCACCCACCACTGCAGATTGTGAGGGTGGGGCAGGTGCGAGTGAAGGGTTGTTGTGCAGTTGCCGTCCCCCCCTGCCCCCCCCCCCCCCCCCCCCCCCCCC
>ERZ778022.1997-NODE-1997-length-23252-cov-5.684442_pt1 | contig 23252 bp, 16 predicted proteins | sample MGYA00375752_ERZ778022 | MGnify/ENA primary metagenome ERZ778022 (study PRJEB29350, sample SAMN05389826) | bioreactor metagenome | isolation source: Thiocyanate bioreactor | place: South Africa: University of Cape Town | collected 2014-04-04 ...
AAGGGCAACCGCATGATCCTTCTCTCGGAAGGCCGCCTGCTGAACCTCGGCAACGCCACCGGCCACCCGTCCTTCGTGATGTCGGCGTCGTTCACCAACCAGGTGCTCGGCCAGATCGAGCTGTTCACCAAGGGGGCAGAATACAAGAACCAGGTCTACGTCCTGCCCAAGCACCTCGACGAGAAGGTCGCCCGCCTGCACCTCGAAAAGCTTGGCGCAAGGCTCACCGAACTGAGCGACACCCAGGCCGCCTATATCGGCGTCGAAAAGCAGGGTCCTTTCAAGGCCGAACACTACAGATATTGATCGCTAACGATCCATGAACAACATCTGGTGGCCGCCTTCCCGAAACGGGAAGGCGGCCTCTTTTTTGGACGAATCCCTTCCCGGCCATGGCGCGAAACAGTATTGTTTTGGGACTTGATTCGCGGGAATCGGTCTTTTCGACCGGTGTCGCGGCAATCGGATGTCTTGTCGGATGATGCGGCACGAAGGACGGAGACAGACCGGAAATGGCGGATGTGAAAAGCTGCCTGTCCATGCGGGCAGGCTTGGGTGACGACACTTGCGAGGGTGTGGGCGCTAAGGACGGAACGTCTGCGTCCCGTATGTGCGTGGCCGCCCGCAGCGGTGGCTGGACGCGTTGGCGCAAGCGTCTGCGGACCGGCTTCCTGTCCGCGACGGCGTTGTCGGGCTTCTCCGGCGTCGCCTTTGCCGCCGTCGAGGTCGAGGAGGCGGTCACGGCCCGGCTGTTCACCTCCGCCGAAATGGTCACCTCGTCGCTGGTCATCGGCGTGATTTCCGCCGCGCTGCTCTCCGCTATCTGGCTGATCCGCCAGAAGGGCAATATCGAGAACGAAAGCCGCGAGACACGGGCAGCGCTTTCCGACGCCAACCAGACGATTTCCCGCTACCATTCGCTGATCGCCGACAAGAACCGCCGCATCGTCGTCTGGGATGGCGCCGGCGCTTCCCCGGAATTCCTCGGCCAGCTTCCGGTCGAAACCGGCGCACCACAGCAGGATCGCGATTTCCTCGCCTTCGGCCGCTGGCTGAAGAGCCATTCGGCCGGCGAGCTGGAAAAGGCGATCGAGCGCCTGCGCGGCCAGGCCGAAAGCTTCGACATGGTGGTCGAGACCCAGCGCGAGGAAGTGCTGGAGGCGCAGGGCCGGGTTTCCGGAGGCCGCGCCTTCGTGCGTTTCATCGCACTCAACAACCTGCGCGCGGAACTGGCCGAACTGAAGATCGAGCGCGACCGGCTGCTCGCCTCGATGAACGCCTTCCAGACCCTGCTCGACGCCATCGACCTTCCTGTCTGGCAGCGCGATCAGGACGGCAATCTGATCTGGGTCAACGAGGCCTATGGCGAGGCCGTCGAGGCGCCTTCGCCACAGGATGCGATCCGTGAGGGCCGCGAATTCCTCAGCGCCGTGGCCCGCGAGCGCATCCGCGCCTCCGCCACGCCCGAATCGCCCTTCCATGACAAGATTTCCACCGTGGTGCGCGGCAACCGCACCTTCTTCGACGTCGTCGACGTCAAGAGCCGCGACGGCTCCGCCGGCATGGCGGTCGACGTTTCCGAAGTCGAAGCCGTGCGCGAGGAATTGAAGCGTACCCTCAAGGCCCATGCCGAGACGCTCGACCATCTGGCGACACCCGTCGCCATTTTCGACGGCGACCGCCGTCTGCAATTCTACAACCAGGCTTTCGTACAGCTCTGGGGGCTTGATTTCGCCTTCCTCGAATCGAAGCCGGACAACAGCGAATTGCTCGACCGGCTGCGCGCCGCCCACAAGCTGCCGGAGCAGCTGAGCTGGAAAACCTGGAAGGAAAACGCCCTTTCGGTCTATCGCGCGCTCGACACGCAATCGGACCTCTGGCACCTGCCGAACGGCCAGACGCTGCGCGTCTTCGCCACCGCCCATCCGCAGGGCGGCGCCACCTGGGTGTTCGAAAACCTCACCGAACAGGTCGATCTCGAAACCCGCTACAATACCCTGGTGAAGGTTCAGGGCGAAACCATCGACCACCTCTCCGAAGGCGTTGCCGTGTTCGGCCCCGATGGCCGGATCAAGCTCTGCAATCCCGCCTTCCGGGCGCTGTGGGGCGTCACCGAGGCCGATTCGAAGCCCGGCACCCATATCCGCGCGGTCGAGGCCGCCTGCACGCCCTCCTACGACCAGCCGGATGGCTGGCGCCTCTTCGGCCAGATGATCACCAGTTTCGATGATGAGCGACCTTCGCTGCAGGGCACGCTGGAGCTGTATACCGGTCTGGTGCTCGACTATGCCGTCATTCCGTTGCCGAACGCCCAGACCATGCTGACCTTCGTCAACATGACCGACAGCGTCCGCGCCGAGCGGGCGCTCACCGAAAAGAACGAAGCGCTGCGCAAGGCCGACGCGCTGAAGAACGATTTCGTGCAGCACGTCTCCTACGAGCTGCGCTCGCCGCTGACCAACATCATCGGCTTCACCGACCTTTTGAAGACGCCGGGGGTCGGCGATCTCAATGCCCGGCAGGCGGAATATGTCGACCATATCTCCACCTCGTCCTCAGTGCTGCTGACCATCGTCAACGACATTCTCGACCTTGCCACCGTCGATGCCGGCATCATGCAGCTCAATTACGCGCAGATCTCGCTGGACGACATGCTGGACGACGTCTCGATCCAGATCGCCGACCGGCTGCAGGAAAGCGGCGTGACGCTGGAAATCACCGCGCCGGCCAATCTCGGCACGCTGGTCGCCGACCAGCAACGGCTGAAGCAGATCCTGCTCAAGCTGCTCACCAACGCCGCCAATTTCGCCCCCGAGGGTTCGTCGGTTGCGCTGACCTGCTGGCGCGAGGGCACGGATTTCGTATTCACCGTCGCCGACAAGGGCCCGGGCATTCCCAAGGAAATTCTGCAAGCGGTCTTCGACCGCTTCTCGACCGGCGGACGCGGCGGCAAGCGCAGCGGCGCCGGCCTCGGCCTGTCCATCGTCGAAAGCTTCGTCAGCCTGCACAAGGGCAAGGTCGGCATCGACAGCCAGCCCGGCGAAGGCACGCTTGTCACCTGCCGCATTCCCTCCGGCGAGCTGTCGCAGGTCGCGGCCGCCGAATGACCGAAGCGCTGTGTATCCGCCTTGCCGACGAAGCCGCGACCATCCGGCTCGGCGAAGACCTGGCGCTGGCCTTGAAGCCCGGCGATTGCCTGGCCTTGACGGGCGATCTCGGCGCGGGAAAATCGACGCTGGCGCGCGCCTTCCTGCGCGCCATGGCCGACGATCCCGATCTGGAAGTGCCGAGCCCGACTTTTACGCTCGTCCAGTCTTACGAGTTGCGCATTCCTGTCTCGCACTTCGATTTCTATCGCATGGGCCATGCCTCGGAGATCGACGAACTCGGTTTCGAGGAGGCGCTTGGCCTCGGCATCTGCCTGGTGGAATGGCCGGAAATGGCCGGCGACGAACTGCCGCTTAGCCGGATTCGCCTGACGCTGACCCAGGACGGCGACGGCCGTCTGGCGGTGATCGAGGCATCCGAGCCGCAGCATTCCCGCATCGAAAGGGTGCTGGCGATGCGAGCCTTTCTTGCCGCCAACGGCCATGCCGAGACGCCGCGCCGCTACCTCACCGGGGACGCCTCGATCCGTGCCTATGAATACCTGCCGCTGGAAAACGGCGAACGCCTGATCCTGATGGACTGGCCGCCGCTGCCGGAAAGTCCGCCGGTGCTGGATGGAAAACCCTATCCGAAAGTGGCGCATATCGCCGAAAACGCCTACCCCTTTGTCGCCATCGACCGCTATCTCAGGGAAAACGGTTTTGCCGCGCCGGAGATTCTGGCCGTCGATTATGTGCGCGGCTTCCTGCTGATGGACGATCTCGGCAAGGACGGCGTGCTGGACGCGGACGGCGAGCCGATTGCCGAGCGTTATCTGGAAAGCGCCCGCTGCCTCGCCGCCCTGCACGCTGCGCCGCGCCCGCGCGAAATTCCGGTGACGGCGGATCACATCCATCGCATTCCCGATTTCGACCGCACGGCGATGAAGATGGAAGCGCGGCTGCTGCTCGATTGGCACCTGCCCTGGAAACGCGACGGTGAGCCGGCAAGCGACAGCGAACGCCGCGCCTATGAGGCGATCTGGGACGGCTTGATCGACCGGCTGGAGACGGCGGAAACCCATCTGTTGCTGCGCGATTTCCATTCGCCCAATCTCATCTGGCGGGGACGGAAAAGCGGCTTGCAGCGCATCGGCCTCATCGATTTCCAGGATGCGATGATCGGCCCGACGGCCTATGATCTCGCCTCCCTGGTGCAGGATGCGCGCGTCACCATCGATCCCGCCCTTGGCGCGCGGCTGATGCAGGCCTATCTTGACGACAGGCGGGCGCAAGCGCCGGGCTTCGATGCGGAAAGCTTTGCGGCGACCTATGCGATCATGGCGGCGCAGCGCAATTGCAAGCTCGCCGGCCTGTGGGTGCGGCTGATGCAGCGCGACAAGAAACCCGGCTACATGAAGCATATGCCGCGCACGCTGACCTATCTGCGCACGGCGCTGGCCCATCCGGCGCTTGCCCCCTTGCGCGACTGGTGCGCGGAGGCTGGAATAGGCAACCTCGAATCATAGGCTTTTTCGATGACCATCACCCAAGCCATGGTGCTGGCCGCCGGCCTCGGCACCCGGATGCGCCCGATCACCGAAACCATGCCGAAGCCGCTGGTGAAAATCGCCGGCAAGCCGATGATCGACTATGCGCTGGATGCGCTGGCGGAAGCCGGCGTCACCCGCGCCGTCGTCAACGTTCATCACCATGCCGAGCAGATGGAGGCGCATCTTGCCGGCTACCAAAAGCTCGACATCACCATCTCCGACGAGCGCGAAAAACTGATGAATTCCGGCGGCGGCCTCGCCAAGGGCTTGAAGCTGCTTGAACCCGGCCCGCTGCTCGTCATGAATGCCGACCTGTTCTGGATCGGCGAGAAAGCCGGCGAAGCAACCAACCTACAGAAGCTCGCCGCCTTCTTCGATCCCGGACGCATGGACATGGCGCTGCTCTGCGTGCCGCTCGAAAACACCACCGGCCATAACGGCAAGAAGGATTTCAGCCTTGCCGAGGACGGCCGCCTGACGCGTTATCGCGACGGCGATCCCAATCCCGTCGTCTATGCCGGGGCCATCGCCATGACCTCGGCGTTGTTCGACGACGCGCCGGACGATGCTTTCAACCTCAACGTCTATTTCGACCGCGCCGTCGCCGCCGGTCGCCTCTTCGGCCTCACCCTGTCCGGCCATTGGCTGACGGTCGGCACGCCGGAGGCCATCGGCGAGGCGGAAGCGGCCATCGCCCGTTTCCACGAGCCGGCCTGATGGCGGGCGCCGCCAATCCCGTCCGGACCATCGCCCCCGGCCTGCCCTTCCTGCGCGTGCTGGCCGAGGCGCTTTGCGACGGCCGGCTGGCACCGGGCTATCGTTATGACGAGACCGACCCGCTATCGCTGGCCTCGGTAACCATCTTCGTGCCGACGCGCCGCGCCGCACGCGTGCTGCGCTCGGAATTCGTCGATTTGCTTGGCGGCCGCTCGGCCATCCTGCCGGTCATCCGCCCGCTTGGCGAAACCGATGACGATAGCGGCTATTTCGACATCGATTCGCCCGTGATCATGGATCTGGCGCAGCCGCTGCCGGGCACGGCGCGGCTGCTGGAGCTTGCCCGCCTCGTTCTCGCCTGGCGCAACCGCCTGCCGCAGATCGTCCGCGACATCCATTCGGATTCGCCGCTGGTCGCGCCCGCCAGCCCCGCCGACGCCATCTGGCTCGCCCGCGATCTTGCCGACCTCATCGACTCACTGGAAAACGAGGATCGCGACTGGGAGGACGTGCAGAAGCTGGAGGCGCAGGACCATGCGCTCTGGTGGCAGCTGACCACGGAATTCCTGAAGATCGCCAGCGCCTTCTGGCCCGCCCGGCTGGAGGAACTCGGCCGTTCCTCGAATGTACGCCACCGCAATGCGCTGCTGCGTTCCGAGGCCCAGCGCCTCGCCAATCTGCAAGCCGCCGGCCCGGTGATCGTCGCCGGCTCGACCGGCTCGATCCCCGCTGCCTGCGCGTTGATCGGCGCGGTCGCGAAGCTGCCGCAGGGCGTCGTCGTGCTGCCCGGTCTCGATCTGACCATGGATGCGGCCGACTGGGCCGAGATCGATCCCGTGCTGCCGCCCGGCGGCCGGGCCGATCCGGCGCATTGCACCCATCCGCAATTCGGCCTGTTCCAGCTTCTGAAACGCTTGGGGCTGACGCGCGAGGATATCTTGCCGCTGGGCGAACCATCGGCCGATCTCTCCTTGCGTGCAAAAATCCTGTCGCATGCCATGGCCCCTTCGCGCAGCACCGACCGCTGGAGCGGATGGCGCAATGCGCTGGATCCTGAAGGCATCGCGCAAGCCTTCGCCGACGTCGCCCTGATCGAGGCCGCCAATGAGCGCGAGGAGGCGACGGCCATCGCCATCGCGCTCAGGCTGGCGCTGGAGGAGCCGGGCCGGCATGGCGAATCGCAGGCAGCATTGATCACTCCGGACCGGGCGCTCGCCCGCCGTGTCGCCGCCGAGCTGGCCCGCTTCGGCATCACCGCCGACGATTCCGCCGGCACGCCGCTCTCGGCGACGCCGCAAGGCACGCTGCTGCAGCTCATCCTCGAAGCAACATTGCGCCCCGGCGATCCCGTCGCCATCGTCTCGCTGCTGAAACATCCCCTCGCCCGCTTCGGCCTGACGCCGGACACACTTGCCCGTGCCGTCGATGCGCTGGAGCTGCTGGCGCTGCGCGGCGGCGTCAGCGAGGTCGATATCGGCGCGCTGGAGCCGCTGCTCGACCTGCGGCTCCAGGAACTGGCCGAGGACCGCCACGCCCCGCGCTGGCGCACCGCCTTGCCCGAGACAGCCGCCGACGAAGCGCGCGACCTCGCCAAACGCATCGCCGCCGCCACCGAGCCGCTGGCCTCGGCGCTGGTCAAGCGCCGCCGCGACGGGCGCGGGCTGACCACAGCCTTCACGCTCAGCGAATGGGCCTTGCGCACCGGCCGGGTTCTGGAAGCCATCGCCGCCGATGCGCGCGGCGATCTTGCCGCACTCTGGTCGGGCGAGGCCGGCGATGCGCTGGCCGAACTGCTGCGCGGCATCGTCGAGACCGACGGCCAGATCGAGGCGGACGGGCCGCAATGGATCGACATCATGGCCGCCTTCACCACCGGACAGGCGGTGAAACCCAAGGCGATGAGCCATCCGCGCGTCTTCATCTTCGGCACGCTGGAAGCCCGCCTGCAAAGCGTCGATACGCTGATCCTCGGCGGGTTGAACGAGGGTTCGTGGCCCGACCAAGCCTCCAACAACCCATTCATCTCGCGCACCATGAAAACCGAAATCGGCCTGCCGCCGCCGGAGCAGCGCATCGGCCAGCTGGCCCACGACTTCGAGATGGCGAACGGCACGCGCAAACTGATCTACAGCCGGGCGCTGCGCCAGGGCTCGACGCCGACCGTCGCCTCGCGCTGGCTGCAACGGCTGCTGGCGCTGGCCGGCAAGGAGTTTGCCGAGACGCTGAAACAGCGCGGGGAGCGTTATCGCCAATGGGCCGGCCTCATCGACCGCGGCGAGCGCCAGACGCTGGCCAAACGCCCCGATCCGAGGCCGCCGAAAGAGTTGCAGCCGGTTAAATACTCCTTCAGCGAGGTCGGGCGGCTGCGCCGCGACCCCTATTCCGTCTATGCAAGGCGGGTGCTGAAGCTCGATCCCGTCGATGCCTTCAACAGCGATCCCGGCGCCTCCGAGCGGGGCACGCTCTATCATGCCATCGTCGACCGCTTTGTCCGCGAGGGCCATGACGCCGGCACGCCGGAGGGCATCCGGGCCATGGAAACCATCCTCAACGACCTTTTCGACGCCGAAAAGCTGCCGGCGCATATCGATACCGTCTGGCGGCCGCGCTTTCGCGAGGTTGCCCGCGCCTTCCTGCGCTGGGAAGCGGCGCGGAGGCCGGAGATCCGCAAGACCTTCACCGAGGTTCCGGCCCGGCTGGCGGTGGCGCCCGTCGGCATCGACATCACCGGCATCGCCGACCGTATCGACGTCACCGGACCCGACAGCGCCCATATCCTCGACTACAAGACCGGCTCCAACCCCTCGCCGAAACAGGCCCGCACCCTGCTCGACCCGCAGCTGGCGCTGGAAGCCGCCGCCCTGCGCGCCGGTGCCTTCCGCAAGACGGGCGCGCTGACGCCGGAAAAACTCACCTATGTGCGCCTGCGCCCCGGCGACCGCTTCCATGTCGAGACGGTCAACAATGAATTTTCGGCGCGCGACAAGAACAATGCGAAGTCGGCTATCGATCTCGCCGAGGAGGCGATGGACCAGTTCGTCAAATTCGTGAGCCTGCTGCAAAGCGGCGAGCGCGGCTTCGTTTCCCGGCTCGTGCCGATGCGCGAGCAGGATTACGGTGGCGAATACGATCATCTGGCCCGCGTCGCCGAATGGGCGACGGCCGAAGCACAGGAGGAGGACGGCGATGAGTGATGCCGCGCTTCTGCCCGAGGGCGACGATCCCGGCGTCTGGATCGGCTGGACCACCCGCCAGCAGGCGCTGGCCTCCGATCCAGAGCGCTCCGCCTGGGTCTCGGCCAATGCCGGCTCCGGCAAGACGCATGTGCTGACCCAGCGCGTCATCCGCCTGCTGCTCTCGGGCGCGCGGCCCTCGGCCATCCTCTGCCTCACCTATACCAAGGCGGCGGCGTCGGAAATGTCGAACCGCGTTTTCCAGCGGCTTGCCGACTGGGCGACGCTGGCGGACGAGGAACTGGCCAAACGCATCGAGGTCATCGAGGGCGCCGCCCCCGACCTCTTCAAGCTGGCGGAGGCGCGGCGGCTGTTCGCGCGCGCGCTGGAAACGCCGGGCGGGCTGAAGATCCAGACCATCCACGCCTTCTGCGAGGCGCTGCTGCACCAGTTTCCGCTGGAGGCCAATGTCGCCGGGCATTTTTCCGTGCTGGACGACCGCGCCGCCGCGACCCTGCTCGCCGATGCCCGCCGCTCGCTGCTGACCGCCACCTCGGCGGAGCATGACGCGGATCTCGCCGAAGCCTTCGCGCATGTGCTCGACCTTGCCGACGATACCGGCCTCGAAACCCTGCTCGGCGATATCGTCGCCAACCGCAATGCCGTGCGCCACTTTTTGCAAGCGGTCGAGCAGAGCGGCGGCTCGCTGGAAAGGGTGCTGCGCGACCGCTTCGGACTGGAAGACGATGAGGACGAGGCCTCGGCGCTGGCCGGCTGCTGGCCGCTGCCGGGATTGTCCGGGCTGACGCTCGACCTCTATCTGACGCTCGCCACCGAAAAGGGCGGCGTCAAGGTGCAGGAAGTCGCCTATGGCCTGCGGCTGGTGGCGCAAGAGCGCGATCCGGCCAGACGGCTGGAGCTGCTGGAGGGCGTTTTCCTGACCAAGGCGGGCGAGCCGAAGGCCGATTCGTCGCTGGTCGCCAAGGCGATGAAGGATGCGGCGCCGGAGCTGGTCGAGGCCGTCGATGCGGCGCGCCGCCATGTGGTAAACTGCCGCGACCGCCTGCGCCTCATCCGCATGTTCGCCGCCACGCGCGCGGCGCTGACGTTGGCGCAGCGGCTGAATCAGGATTACGACGACCTGAAGAAGGTGCGCAGCCAGCTCGATTTCGAAGATCTGATCGACCGCGCCGCAACGCTCTTGACCCGCAGCGGCGTCGGCCCGTGGGTGCATTACAAGCTCGACCAGGGCATCGACCACATCCTCGTCGACGAGGCACAGGATACCAGCCCGGTGCAATGGACGGTAATCCAGTCGCTGGCCGAGGATTTTTTCTCCGGGGCCAGTGCGCGGGGCGGCCGTCGCACGCTGTTTGCGGTCGGCGATGAAAAGCAGTCGATCTATTCCTTTCAAGGCGCCCGCCCCGAGCGCTTCTCACAGGAAAGCGAGGCGACGGCGCGACGGGTGCGGGCCGGCGGCCAGACATTTTCGCCGGTGCGCCTGCCGCTTTCCTTCCGCTCGACGGCGGATGTGCTCGCCGCTGTCGACCAGGTGTTCACGCTGGAAGACAATGCGCGGGGCTTGAGCGCCCGGGCGGAACCCGTGGTGCATCGCTCCAGCCGCATCGGACATCCCGGCGCCGTCGATCTCTGGGAGACCATCGTGCCGGAACCGGCCGCCCCCGAGGAAGACTGGACTGCCCCCTTCGACGCCACGCCCGAAAGCGCCCCAGCCGCGATCCTCGCGCGGCGCATCGCCTCGACCATCGAGACGATGATCAAGACCGATACGGTCATCGAGAAGGATGTGGAGCGGCGCATCGAGGCCGGCGACATTCTGGTGCTGGTGCGCAAGCGCGACAATTTCGTCAATGCGCTGACGCGGGCGCTGAAGCGCCGCGACAATATCCCCGTGGCCGGTGCCGACCGGCTGAAACTCACCAGCCATATCGCCGTGCAGGATCTTCTGGCGCTCGGGCGTTTCCTGCTGCTGCCGGCCGACGACCTGTCGCTGTCGGCGGTGCTGAAAAGCCCGCTGTTCGATCTCTCCGAAGAGACGATTTTCGAGATCGCCGCGCGGCGCGAAGACAGCGAAGGCGTCTGGGCGCATCTGCAACGGCTGGCAGAGGACGATGCCGCGATTGCCGCCGCCGTCGAGCGGCTCAAAACCTTCCGGACGTTGTCACGGACGCTCTCTGTACATGATCTCTATGCGCGGATTCTCGGCAGCCTTGGCGGGCGGCGACAGTTTTTGGCCCGGCTCGGCAGCGAGGCGAGCGACATTCTCGACGAATTCCTGACCTTCGCGCTCGACCACGAAAAATCCGGCCTGCCCGGCCTGCAATCCTTCGTCTCGACGCTGGAGCTGGAGGCCCCCGAGGTCAAGCGCGAGCAGGACAAGGGTCGCAACGAAGTGCGCATCATGACCGTCCATGCCGCCAAGGGGCTGGAGGCGCCGGTCGTCTTTCTGGTCGATGGCGGCGGAAAACCGTTCAACCATAGCCACCTGCCGAAATTCCGCATGATCGGCGGGGAGGATGGCCCGGTGCCGGTCTGGGTGCCGGTCAAGGCGCTGTCCAATCCGCTGACCGAGGCCGATACCGCCCATATCCGGGCGCAGGCGGAGGAGGAATATCGCCGCCTTCTCTATGTCGGCCTGACGCGCGCCGCCGACCGGCTGATCGTCTGTGGCTATCGCGGCAGCCGCGATCCCGGCACCACCTGGCACCGGATGGTCGAGACGGCGCTGACCGCCGACACCGAACATTGCAAGCCAAAGGTCTTTTCCGGGCCGGACGGCGAATGGCAGGGTTATGCATGGCGCGTACCGACCGTCGGCAAGCCGATTGCCAAGCATGACGGCATCGATATCCGGCGCACGGAGGAAAGCCTGCCGGAAGCGCTCAGCCGGCCGCTGCCGCCGCAGCGTTACCTGCCGCGCCCGCTTAGCCCCTCCGGCGCCGCGCTCGTTCTCGATGACGAGGCGGACGACCTGATCGTGCCCTCGGCGCTGTTTTCCGAAAAAAAGGCCAGCGACCGCTCGCTGGAGCGCGGGCGGCTGACGCACCGTATGTTGCAGAGCCTGCCCGACATGCCGCCGGAGGAGCGCCCGGCGGCAGCACAGCGTTATCTGGAGCGGGCGGCGCGCTACTGGCCGGCGGCGGAGCGTGACAGCCTGGCGCGAGCGGTGCTGTCCGTGCTCGATCATCCCGGACTGGAGGCGGTGTTTTCGCCGACGAGCCGCGCCGAGGTCTCGGTGATGGGCACGCTGAGGCTGAGCGGACAGGATTATGCCGTCTCCGGCCGCATCGACCGGCTGGCGGTCGAAAACGAGCGCGTCATCCTCGTCGATTTCAAGACCAACCGGGTGCCGCCGGCCGATGCCGGGGCGGTGTCGTTGTCGCACAAGGCGCAGCTTGCCATCTATCGCGAGATCCTGAAGCCGCTCTATCCCGGCAAGCGATTCGATTGCGTTCTGGTCTATACCGAGACGGCGGCGGCGATCCGGCTGCCGGCGGAACTGCTGGACGACAGCCTTGCCGCCATCAAGACAAAGTGACATCTAGGGCATTGAAATCCGCGGCTTCCGCGATCACATAGTACCCGACCCTATTCTTCCGCAAAGGAGCAGCCCGCACATGGCTACCGTAAAAGTCGACAGCGCCAATTTCCAATCCGAAGTCCTCGATTCCGCCGAACCGGTTGTCGTGGATTTCTGGGCCGAATGGTGCGGCCCGTGCAAGATGATCGCCCCCAGCCTTGAGGAAATCTCGGCCGAGCTTGCCGGCAAGGTCAAGATCGCCAAGCTGAACATCGACGAGAACCCGGATCTGGCCGCCAAGTTCGGCGTGCGCTCGATCCCGACGCTCGCCATCTTCAAGGGCGGCGAAGTCGCCGACATCAAGGTTGGCGCCGCACCGAAGACCGCGCTGACGAGCTGGATTTCCGGCGCCGCCTGATACCGCCGACATTACCGCATGAAAAAAGCCCGGTCTCTGCCGGGCTTTTTTGCATCGGTTTTCAGGTCGGCGGCGTGCCGTTGTCGGCGAGCACATCGCCCGCCAGATAGAGCGAGCCGCCGATGAGGATACGCGGCGCCGCCTTGTCCGGCTTGCTGAGCCGACGAATGCCAGCGAGCGCTTCGGCCACGCTCGACACCGGCTCGGCGACGAGGCCGGCGTCATAGGCGGAACTGGCCAGCGCCACCGGATCGATGCCGACATCGCTGTTACGGATCGGCACGGTGAAGACATATTCGGCCAATCCGACAAAGGCGCGCAGATAGCCGATGGGGTCCTTTGTGTTGATCATGCCGACGATCAGGAACAGCGGCCGCGACTGCTTTTCCTCGAAGCCGGCCAGTGCCTCGGCAATGACCTCGCCGGCGCCGGGATTGTGCCCGCCGTCGAGCCAGACTTCGGCACCTTCGGGCGCTTCCGCGACCAGAGCGCCGTCGGTCAGCCGCTGCAGCCGCGCCGGCCATTCGACCGAACGCATCGCCGCCTCGATCTCGGTATCGGTGAGCGAGAAGCCGGCCGAGCGCACGGCGCGGATGGCGGCGGCGGCATTGGCATATTGATGCCGGCCGGGCAGGCGCGGCAGCGGCAAGTCGGACAGCCCGCTCTCGTCCTGATAGACGAGGCGGCCATATTGTTCGAAGGCCAAAAAGTCCTGCCCGAAAACCTGCAGCGGGCAGCCGAGGCGTTCGGCGGTCTCGATCAGCACCGCACGCGCCGCTTCGAATTCCTGCTGGCCGATGACCACGGGCACGCCGCGCTTCATGATGCCGGCCTTTTCGGCGGCGATCAGCTCGACGCTGTCGCCGAGATAGGCCTGGTGGTCGAGCGAGATCGGCATGATGACCGACACCGCCGGGGACTTCATGACATTGGTGGCGTCGAAACGGCCACCGAGCCCGACCTCGATGATCGCGACATCGGCCGGCTGTTCGGAAAACAGCAGGAAGGTGACGGCGGTGAGGATCTCGAAGACGGTGATCTGCTGGCCGCCATTGGCGGCGGCGACGCGGCGCACGGCATCGGCGAAGACGGCGTCCTCGACGAGTTGGCCGGGTTCGCCCTTGCGGCCGATCCGGTATCGCTCATGCCAGTTGACCAGATGCGGCGAGGTGTGGACATGCACGGAAAGGCCGGCCGCCTCCAGGAGCGCCCGGCAGAAGGCGGTGACCGAGCCCTTGCCGTTGGTGCCGGCGACATGGATCACCGGCGGCAGCCTGTCCTGCGGATTGCCAAGCGTTTCGAGCAGCCGCGTGACGCGCTCCAGCGACAGGTCGAAACCCTTGGGATGCAGCGCCAGCAGCGCCTCGATTTCGCGGGCGGCCTCGCTCATCGATGCGGGGTGGTTCGTGGGCAGCATCCCGCGTCTCCTTAAGGCAATTCCAGCGAAAGTGTGGAGCGGTTTCGTGTCGGGAATTGCGTCAAACAAAAAGTCCGATCGCTTCAGGCCGTCAGACGGCGGCCTGGGCTTCCGATTTTGCGCCGTTCAGCGCCTTGGGTACAGCGCCGTTTGCGACAGGCATGGTTTCGGCGGGAACGCGCATCAGGATTTTCAGGAGCCGCGCCAGCGTATCGGCGAGATCATGGCGCTTGACCACCATATCGACCATACCATGTTCGAGCAGATATTCCGAGGTCTGGAAACCTTCGGGCAGCTTTTCGCGCAGGGTCTGCTCGATGACGCGCTTGCCGGCAAAGCCGATCTCCGCACCCGGCTCGGCCAGATGAATATCGCCCAGCATCGCATAGGATGCGGTGACGCCGCCGGTGGTCGGGTTGGTCAGCACGACGACATAGGGAAGGCCGGCCTCCTTGAGCAGGTCGACGGCGACCGTGGTGCGCGGCAGCTGCATCAGCGACAGGATGCCTTCCTGCATGCGCGCGCCGCCGGAGGCAGGGAACATCACCAGCGGGCATTTCTCGGCGATCGCCCGCTCGAAGGCCTTCACGATCGCCTCGCCGGCGGCCATGCCGAGCGAGCCGCCGATAAAGTTGAACTCATGCACGACGGCGACGAGCTTCAACCCCTGCACCTTGCCGAGACCGGCGAGGATCGTATCCTCCTGCTCGGTCTTGAGCCGGCTATCCTTGAGGCGGTCGATATAGCGCTTGGAATCGCGGAATTTCAGCGGATCCTGCGCCACCTTCGGCTGCGGCAGAGATTCGTAAGACCCGTCGTCGAACAGGTCGTCGAGACGCGCCTTGCCGGGCATCTTCATGTGATAGCCGGAGGCGGGAATAACCCATTTGTTGTCTTCCAGATCCTTGTGGAAGACCATCTCGCCGGTCTCCGGGCATTTGATCCAGAGGTTTTCCGGCACTTCACGGCGGCCGAGCATGGAGTTGATCCGCGGCCGCACATAATTGGTGATCCAGTTCACGATTTACACTCCTGATTTGTCAGGCCGAATCGGCTGTCTTGGTTCTTGGCAGGATTATTCGGCAGCAACGGGGCGAGCGGCGTGTACGCCGCTGGCAAGCCCGCGCACGAGGGTGACGACAGCATTGACCGTATCCGCCGATGCCTTGCCGTCCGCCGACAGGCTGCCGGCGATCTGGGCGACGATGGCCGTGCCGACGACGACGCCATCGGCGGACGCGCCGATCAGGCGGGCATGCTCGGCCGTCTTGACGCCGAAGCCGACGCAAACGGGCAGCGGCGTATGCGCCTTGATGCGCTCGACCGCGCCGCCAATCAGCGACGGATCGGGCAAGGCCGAGCCGGTGATGCCGTTCATCGAGACGTAATAGACGAAACCGGAGGTGTTCTTCAGCACCGTCGGCAGGCGCTTGTCGTCGGTGGTCGGCGTCGACAGGCGGATGAAGTTGATGCCCTTGGCGAGCGCAGGGATGCACAGCTCGTCATCCATTTCCGGCGGCAGGTCGACGACGATCAGGCCGTCGATGCCGGCAGCCAGCGCGTCGTCGAGGAAACGTTCGACGCCGTAGATGTAGATCGGGTTGTAGTAGCCCATCAAAACGATCGGGGTCGTCTGGTTCCCTTCACGGAACTGGCGCGCCAGATCGAGCGTGCGGGCCAGCGTCTGGCCCCCCTTCAGCGCGCGCTGCGCGGCGAGCTGGATCGCCGGGCCGTCGGCCATCGGATCGGAGAAGGGCATGCCGAGCTCGATCACGTCGGCGCCGGCAGCCGGCAAGGCTTTCAGGATCTGCAGCGAGGTCTCGTAATCGGGATCGCCGCCCATGAAATAGGTGACCAGCGCCGGGCGGTTCTCGGCCTTCAGCTCGGCGAAACGCTTGTCCATACGTGCGGTCATGATCTTAAAGCTCCATACCGAGGATCTTGCCGACGGTAAAAATATCCTTGTCGCCGCGGCCGGAGAGGTTCATCACGATGATCTGGTCCTTGCGCATTTTCGGCGCACGCTTGATCACTTCGGCAATCGCGTGGGAGGGCTCCAGCGCCGGGATGATGCCTTCGAGCTTCGTCAGCAGCTGGAAAGCTTCCAGCGCTTCCTCGTCCATGATCGGCACGTATTCGACGCGGCCGATATCGTGCAGCCAGGAATGCTCCGGGCCGATGCCGGGATAATCGAGACCGGCGGAAATCGAATGTCCTTCCTTGATCTGGCCGTCACCGTCCTGCAGCAGATAGGTGCGGTTGCCATGCAGCACGCCGGGCGAACCGGCGGTGATCGAGGCGCAATGCTCCTCGCCCTGCAGGCCCTTGCCACCGGCTTCGACGCCGACGATCTGCACGCCCTCGTCATCGAGGAAGGGATGGAAGATGCCGATGGCGTTCGAACCGCCACCGACAGCCGCAACCACCAGATCCGGCAAACGTCCCTCGGCTTCGAGAATCTGTTCGCGGGCTTCCTGGCCGATGACAGCCTGGAAATCGCGTACCAGTTCCGGATAGGGATGCGGGCCGGCGGCGGTACCGATCAGATAATAGGTGTCGTCGACATTCGTGACCCAGTCGCGCAGCGCCTCGTTCATCGCGTCCTTCAGCGTGCCGCTGCCGGAGGTGACCGGGCGCACTTCGGCGCCAAGCAACTTCATGCGGAAAACGTTCGGCGCCTGGCGCTGCACGTCAGTCGCGCCCATGTAGACGACGCAAGGGAAACCGAAGCGCGCCGCGACGGTCGCGGAGGCGACGCCATGCTGCCCTGCACCCGTCTCGGCGATGATGCGCGTCTTGCCCATGCGCTTGGCCAGCAGGATCTGGCCGATGCAATTGTTGATCTTGTGGGAGCCGGTGTGGTTCAGCTCCTCGCGCTTGAAGTAGATTTTTGCGCCGCCGAGATGCTCCGTCAGGCGCTCGGCGAAATAGAGCGGGCTGGGGCGGCCGATGTAATGGGCGCCGAGCTGCTTCAGTTCCGCCTGGAATTCGGGATCGGTCTTGGCCTTGTTCCACTCGTCCTGCAGGTCGAGAATCAGCGGCATCAGGGTTTCGGCGACGAAGCGGCCGCCGAAAATGCCGAAACGGCCGTCTTCATCCGGCCCGGCGCGAAACGAATTGGGTTTGGGCGTCTCGTTCACTTCTTGCTCCCTGCAACCGCGCTAGCGCCAGTCGCCTCTCTAACAGCATCGAAAAAGGCGTCGATCATCGCCAGATCCTTGACACCCGGCGCGCTTTCGACCCCCGAGGACACATCGAGGCCGGGGGCGCGCGTCACCCGCAGCGCCTCGCCGACATTGTCCTTGTTCAATCCCCCGGAAAGCATGTAATCCACGCTTGCGTCAAGCGATTGCATCAGCCGCCAGTCGAAGGACACACCATTGCCGCCCGGAAGCTCGGAACCGACAGGCGGCTTGGCGTCGAACAGGAAACGCTCGACAATCCCGATATAGGGATCGATGCGTTCGAGATCAGCAGCTTCGCGCACGGAAAATGCCTTCATCACCGGCAGGCCGTACATGGCGCGGACTTCCAGCACCCGTTCGGGGCTTTCCTTGCCATGCAGTTGCAGGATATCGGGGCGCAGCAGGGCGACGATCTCGTCGAGATCATCGGGATCGGCATCGACGGTGACGGCGACGATTTTTGCCCGGCCGCGCACGGCATCGGCAAGCTGGCCGGCCAGATCGGGCTCGATGTTGCGCGGGCTTTTGGCGAAGAAGATGAAACCGATATGGCTGGCGCCGCGCGCCACCGCGCGTTCCACCGCTTCCGGCGTCTTCAGTCCGCAAATCTTGATATCGGGCTTCATGGCCTGCCCAAGTGACAGAAAAACAGTGCGGAGTCGAGATAAATCGCCACCCGCGGTGGGGCGCGCGTCAGTCGAAATCGATGGCATGCAGCATCGAGCCATGGCGTTTCAGCCAGCCCTTGGCCTCGTCCATCTGCGGGCAGAGTTTCCGGCACAGCGCCCAGAAGTCCGGCCCGTGATTCATCTCTTTCAGATGCGCCACCTCATGGGCGGCGAGATAATCGATGACCAGCGGCGGCGCCATGACGATGCGCCAGGAGAAGCTCAGATTGCCCTCATAGGAACAGGAGCCCCAGCGGCTGCGGGTATCCTTCATCGCGATCGAGGCATAGGGCTTGCGGATCGCGCCGGCATGGCGCCTGACCAGCGCTTCCAGATCGCCGCGCGCCTCCTTCTTGAGGAAATCGGCGAGGCGGCGGCCAAGATGTTCCTCCATGCCGGAAACGCGGATGACAGGTTCACCCTCCAGCACAAGCGCCTCGGTCAAGCCGCGCAGCTTTCCGGTGTGGACGATGCGATGCCTGATGCCGCGCAGGGGAATGGTAGCACCGGGCTTAAGGCCGGCATTTTGCGGAAAGCGGGCGAGCTTGGTCATCAGCCAGCCCTGGTGACGGTCGAGGAAGGCATCGACCTCGCGCTGCGCGAGCCCGGAAGGAATGGTCATCTTCAGCGCCCGTCCACCCGGCTCGATGCGCAGGGTGATACGGGTGGCGCGGCGGTTCTGGCGGATGGTCAGCGGCATGGCGCGTCCGGCGACATCGAGCATCCGCTCGAGCGGCGGCGGCAGTGGCTTTGGGCTTTTCCGGGTCTTTTTCAGAAGCGCGAACATGAGCCGTGTTTTAGCCGATGCGCGGCCGAATGGGAATCGACGGCAAACGAAAACCGGCATCCTCGCGGATGCCGGTGTCAGGATTCATGAGGCTGGCCGGTTCATGCCATTTCATAAGGAGCGCCCGGGCCCTTGTCGTCACCGGTCGCCGGCGGCTTGCTGCGGCGCTCGCGCATGAAGCGGTCGAATTCTTCCTGGTCCTTGGCGCGGCGCAATTCGCGCATGTAGCTATCGAAATCGGCGCGCATTTCGTCGAGCTTGCGGCGCTCCTCTTCCAGACGGTCGAGTTCGGCCTTGCGCCAGTCGTCGAAGGCGACGTTACCGGTGTCGCGTTCCCAGCCGCGACGATGGCGGCCGCGGCGGCAGCCGGCAAAGAAGCCGTCGGTCGCCTGGTTGACGTCGCGCTTGAAACCCTTGAAGCGTTCGCCGAACAGGATATAGGCGAGCATGGCAAGGCCGAGCGGCCAGAACACCACGAAGCCCAGAACCATGAGGGCAACCGTCGCCGGGGTCCAGTCGGGACGGAGCAATGCTGACTGATTCATCGTTCGTAACCCTTTCTGCCGAGGCTGGCCGGATGCCTGCCCCTGATCGCCATGTGGTTACGCCGGCCCGCCGCTTCAAGCGGCAGGCGTACCGAAATTGGAAAAACAGACCTTGACAGGCAGCGCCTTCACGGCGCTGCGAGGCGGCAACCCGGCCCGGCGTCAGGCAGACTTGCCGCCCTGGATGACCTGCTGAATGCCGGTCTTGGCTTCGGTCTTCGAATGCTCCCGGGCGAAGGCGACAATGCGCGGGGCGATCTCACGGCGGAAGCGCGAACCGTTGAAGACACCATAATGCCCGACATCCGGCTGCATGTAATGCATGCGCATGGCCTCGGGAATATTGGTGCAGATCGTCTGGGCCGCATGAGTCTGGCCGACGCCGGAGATATCGTCGTTCTCGCCTTCCACCGTCAGCAACGCCACGCGGCGGATGGCCGAAGTATCGACCCGCTTGCCGCGATGCATCATCTCGCCCTTGGGCAGCGCATGGCGCATGAAGACGAGATCGACGGTCTGCAGGTAGAATTCCGCTGTCAAATCCATGACCGCCAGATATTCGTCGTAGAAATCGCGGTGCTTTTCCGCCGGCTCGCCGTCGTTCTTGACCAGATGCCAGAAGAAATCCTTCTGGGCGATCATGTGGCGGTCGAGGTTCATCGACATGAAGCCGGAGAGTTGCAGGAAGCCGGGATAGACCTGGCGCATGAAGCCCGGCTGCGGCCACGGCACCGGCATGACGACATTGTCGCGGAACCAGTCGAGCGACTTGCTCTTGGCGAGTTCGTTGACGGCGGTGGGGTTGATGCGGGTATCGATCGGCCCGCCCATCAGCGTCATCGAGGCAGGCGCCAGCGGATCGTTGTCGGCTTCCATCAGCGCCACCGCGGCCAGCACCGGCACGGACGGCTGACAGACGGCAATCACGTTGGTACGCTCGCCGAGGTGATGGATCATCTCGATGACGTAATCGACATAATCGTTGAAATCGAAGCTTCCTTCCGACACCGGCACCATGCGGGCATCGATCCAGTCGGTGATGTAGACGTCGGCGCTCGGCAGCAGCGCCTCGACCGTGCCGCGCAGCAGCGTGGCGTAATGGCCGGACATCGGCGCGACGACCAGGATTTTCGGGTCGGGCGCATGGCCGGGCGGCAGGATACGCTGGAAATGCAGAAGATTGCAGAACGGCTTCGACCAGACGATCTTTTCCACCACCGGCACGCTCTGGCCGTTGACTACCGTCTGCGGCAGGTTGAAGGCCGGCTTGCCATAGCGGCGCGTCGAGCGCTCGAACACTTCGAGACCGGCGGCGACGGACCGGCCGATGACCGTATGCGACAAGGGATTGAGCGGATTGCGATAGGCCAGAAGCGACAATTCCGCCAACATCCGGAACGGCGCCATTGCCGCATGATTCATTTCATAAAACTGATAAAACATCGGACACGCTACCTCTCTTGAGACAGACTGTCGGGAAAGCCGCTCCCAATCCGGCGCTTCCTTCCGTCTCGCTGCACTGCGAAATGAGGAAGGATAAGCACCGTTTCTGCCGCAGAGCAACAGAATTGACGCGTGGCAGTTGCCCGGAGGCGGCTGATAGGCCCGCCTCTCCGTCGATTGTTATAATGGACTTAACGCGTTAACGTTCCCTGTCCATTTGTTGCATTGCATCGAATACCGACTCTCTTTCAAGATCTATTGCTCCGGGCAAGCTCCAAAATGACCCGGATCGCCGCTTCGGCATCCTCCTTTTCCATGTCGAACTGACCGGCCTGGAAGCGGATGGCGACCGCCCCATCGACGCGGGTCTGCGTGAGATAGATACGGCCGTCATCGTTGATCCGCTCCAGGAGCGCCAGATTGTGTGCATCGGGCTCGGCGGCGCTGCGGTGGCGGAACGAGAACAGCGACAGAAAGGGCTCGGTGACGATCTCGAAATCCTGCTCCGTCCGCAGCCGCTCGCAGACCATGCGCGCCCAGTCGACATGGTTGCGGATGCGGCGGCGCAGATCCTCCAACCCATGGCAGCGCAGCAGGAACCATAATTTCAGCGCCCGGAAGCGGCGCCCCAAGGGCACGCTCCATTCCGAATAATTGACGATGCCGTCACGCCCCTGCGTCTTCAGATATTCCGGGCGGATGGCGAGCGTGCGCACCAAAGCTTCGGGATCGCGGATGAACTGCACGGAGCAATCGAACTGCGCACCCAGCCATTTGTGCGGATTGAAGACGATGGAATCGGCGCCCTCGACGCCGGCCCATAAAGCGCGGAATTCCGGGCAGATCATCGCCGAGCCGGCCCAGGCGGCGTCGACATGCAGGTAGAGATTCTCTTTTCGCGCCACAGCCACGGTTGCGGCGATGTCGTCGCAGGCACCCGTGGACGTGCCGCCGACGCAGGCGATGATGCCGGCGGGCAACAGGCCCGCCGCACGGTCCTTCGCGATTGCGGTTTCCAGGGCCGCGATATCCATCGCCCTCTCCGGGCCTGATGTCGGGATGCGCACCAGATTGGCCTCGCCGATGCCGGCGATCCAGATGGCGCGGTCGATGGACGTATGCACTTGGTCCGAGGCATAGATGCGCAGCTTTGCCTGACCGGACAGGCCCTCTGCATTCCCCCGCCAAGCCAGCGCCTTTTCACGCATCACCAGCACGGCGGCGAGCGTCGCGGTCGAGGCCGAATCCTGGATGACGCCGGAAAAGTTTTCGGGCAGGCCGAGCGCCTGGCGCAACCAGTCGACCATGCGGGTTTCCAGTTCCGTCGCGGCCGGCGAGGTCTGCCACAACATGCATTGCGCCGCCATGGCGCTGACCAGATATTCGGCGACCACCGAGGCCGGCGCGGCATTGGCCGGGAAATAGGCGAAGAAACGCGGATGCTGCCAATGAGTCATACCCGGCACGACGATCTTCTCGAAATCGGCAAACACCGTCTCCATCGCTTCACCGGTTTCCGGCGGCGTGGCGGCGATCTGCGCCGCGATTTCGCCGGGCGCCGTCTGGGCGCGCACCGGCTTGTCGCGCAGGCCGTTGCGATAGTCGACACCCCACTCCGCGGCCTGTTTCGACCAGTGGCGGAATTGCTCCTCGTCCATGGTTCATGCTCCTCCTCATTTCAGAGGGGGAAGGGTAATGCATGAAGCATGAGCGGGGCTAGCTCCGCTTTTTGCCTGGTCGGGCATGCGCTACAGAATTTCCTCCAGTTTCGGTCCGACCGGCACGATGCCGTTGGGATTGAGCGCCGCGATGGAATAATAGCCGCGCTTGATGTGGTCGATGTCGACGGTCGGGGCGATGCCCGGCCAGTCCAGCATCCGCCGCAGGAAAGGCCGCAAGTTGCGATAATCGGCGACCCGGCGCAGGTTGCATTTGAACAGGCCGTGATAGGCGGCGTCGAAGCGGATCAGCGTCACGAACAGCCGGATATCGGCTTCGGTCGGATGATCGGCGAACAGGAACTTTTTCCCGTCCAGCGCGGCGTCCACATCGTCGAGGCAGGTGAAGACATCGGCAAAGGCTTCTTCATAGGCGACTTGCGTGGTGGCGAAGCCGGCGCGGTAGACGCCATTGTTCAGCGCCGGATAGATACGAGCGTTGAAAGCATCGATCGCCTCGCGCTGTCCTGCCGGATAGAGGTCGATCCTTGCCGTTGCGAGGCTGCCGAAACCGTCATTCATCATGCGCAGGATATCGGCGGATTCATTGTTGACGATGGTCTGCCGCGTCTTGTCCCATAGCACCGGCACGGTGGCGCGGCCGGTATAGAGCGGATCGGCCTTCGTGTAGATCTCGTGCATATAGGTGGCGCCGTTGACCTCGTCGCGGGTTGCGCCCGGAAAATCGCCGAAGGCCCAGCCTTCCCTGGTCAGCACCGGCTCGACGATGGAAACACTCAGCACGTCCTTCAGCCCCTTGAGGGCGCGGCCGATCAGGGTGCGCGAGGCCCAGGGGCAGATCAGGGCCACATAAAGATGATAGCGCCCGGTCTCGGCCTTGAAGCCGCCCTCGCCCGTCGGGCCGGCAGACCCATCCGGGGTCACCCAGTTGCGAAAGCCGGAGACCTGGCGGACGAAGCCGCCCTTCTCATCCTTGGCCTGCACCGGATGCCAGTCCGCCGACCATTTTCCATTCACCAGCATGATGTGCTCCGTCATTC
>ERZ778022.2001-NODE-2001-length-23221-cov-5.449322_pt1 | contig 23221 bp, 20 predicted proteins | sample MGYA00375752_ERZ778022 | MGnify/ENA primary metagenome ERZ778022 (study PRJEB29350, sample SAMN05389826) | bioreactor metagenome | isolation source: Thiocyanate bioreactor | place: South Africa: University of Cape Town | collected 2014-04-04 ...
AGGGACTTGAGGCCCCAGTTTTCTACGCGCCCGACCTTGCCACCGTTAGCTTCGATGACACCCTTGTACTGTTCTACGAGGGCATCGACCTGCTGTGCGGAAACATCCTGCCGGGCAAGGAATACATGTTCATAAAGAGCCATGGATGGGCTTGCCTTTCTTGCGTTTCAATGAACCCGGAAATCGGCGGCTAAGCCTCAACGACTGCTCCTGTCAGGGTCTTCACCCAAGCAAGAAAGCGTTATTTCGAGACGGTCGAGAGCGGAGACACGGGAGGCTGGAACCTTTTGGCCCAAACGGTTTCCCGAAGGAAACCGGCCCTCCGTTCAGCCACCAGCCAGAAGACCGGGTTGCGAACAGGCGCGCTTATACGCATTTTTCGCCGGAAGGCAAGGGCTGTCGTTATTTTTGCAGCAGCCCTCGCTCCTTCTTCCAGGCGCGCAGGCGGTTGCGCGCGTTGACGTAGGGAGATGCGGTGTTGAACTGGATCATGCGGCCGAGCGGCCATTTTTCGTACCAGCCGCTGCCATAGAGGTCGGCATCGGTGCGCCGGTCGATCTGCGCCAGGATGTCCGTCTTCACCTGCCCGAAACGGGAAAGCCGTTCGGAAAAGCTCAGGGCCTCGTAATCGCGGTAGAATTTCCGGGCCAGCGCGCCGAGCTGATTCCATTTATATCCGGTTTCCGGAAAATCGGGCTCTCGTCCTTGGTCGCGCAGCTCGACCCATTTGAGCACGAGTTCGCCCCAGCCGATCAGGTAGGCAAGCAGGTCGTCGACGCTCATCAGCGTCCCGGCCGCATGCCCCGGCATGGTCTTTTCCGAGGCGAGACTTTCAGGGACATGGTCCAGTTCGGCCGTCAGTTTTGCGAAGGCGACCTCGATCGCCTTGCGCAGTTCGTCCTTGTTGGCGGGAACGGCCATGATCGCCGATCTCAGATCGGCATCGGATACTGGCGGTGAACCGCAGCGATTTCTTTCAGCACCTCGTCAGAGAGCTTGACGTCCTTGGCGGCGATATCCGTCTGCAATTGCTGCATGGTGGTCGCGCCGATGATCACCGAAGCCATGAAGCCGCGGGTGAGGCAGAAGGCGAGCGCCATCTGCGACGGATCGAGGCCGTGTTTCCGGGCGATTTCCACGTAGGCCTTCACCGCCGGTTCCTGCAGCGGCTGCAGACGGCCGCCGAGATTGCCGTTGATCGAGGCGCGCGATCCCGCCGGCACCTGGCCGCCGACATATTTACCGGACAGAAGCCCGGCGGCGAGCGGCGAATAGGAGAGCAGGCCGACATCCTCGTAATAGGAGACTTCAGCCATATCGAGGTCGTGGTGGCGATAGAGCAGGTTGTATTCGTTCTGCACGGAAGCGACCCGCGGCAGGCCTTTCTGCTCCGACAGGGTCAGGAACTTTTGCGTGCCCCATGTGGTCTCGTTGGAGAGGCCGATGGCGCGAACCTTGCCGGCCTTCACAGCTTCGTCGAGCGTTTCGAGAATCATCAGGATATCGGCGGCCGCATCCGTGCGCGGCTTCTGGTAGAGATCGAAATCCCAGGCCTGGCGGAAGTGGAAATGCGGCCGGTTCGGCCAGTGGATCTGGTAGAGGTCGATATAGTCGGTCTTCAGCCGCTTCAGGCTGAGGTCGAGCGCCTCGCGGATGCCGGCGGCATCGGCCGGCCGGCCATCGCGGATATAGGGCCGGCCGGGACCGGCGACCTTGGTGGCGAGAATGATGTCCTTGCGCTTGCCGGTCTTTTCGAACCAGTTGCCGATGATCTCTTCGGTGCCGCCGTAGGTCTCGGGCGACAGCGGCGTCGTCGGGTAAAGTTCTGCCGTATCGAAGAAATTGACGCCCTGGTCTACGGAATAGTCCATCTGCGCGAAAGCATCGTCCTGGGTGTTCTGCCCGCCGCCCCAGGTCATGGTGCCGAGGCAGATTTCCGACACCGACATGTCGGTGCGACCCAAAATATTGTACTTCATGAAATGAATTCCCGGTGTTTGGAAGGATGCCGCGAATTTAGGAGCGTTTTGCGGAAGCGCAATACGCAAAATCCTGTGATTTCGCAGTTGCGAGCGTGCCGTGTCCACCATGCCGCAGTCTTGACACCGGCTTTCAACAAGGTGAATGGAGGTGAAAACCAAGGGAAGGAACAATCCCAATGACGCTAGCATTCACATTCCCCGGCCAGGGCAGCCAGGCCGTCGGCATGGGCAAGGACCTTGCCGATGCTTTCCCGGAAGCCCGTGCGGTCTTCGAAGAGGTCGACGAGGCGCTCGGCGAAAAACTCTCCGAAACCATCTGGAACGGCCCCGAGGACGTCCTGACGCTGACGGCGAACGCCCAGCCGGCGCTGATGGCCGTCTCCATGGCAGTCATCCGCGTCCTTGAAGGCAAGGGCCTGAACCTCAAGGACAAGGTGGCCTACGTCGCCGGCCATTCGCTCGGCGAATATTCCGCCCTTTGTGCCGCCGGAACCTTCACGCTCGCCGATACGGCGCGTCTCTTGCGCATCCGCGGCAACGCCATGCAGGCGGCCGTCCCGGTTGGTGCCGGCGCCATGGCGGCGATCATCGGCCTCGAACATGCCGACGTCGCCTCGATCTGCGCTGACGTTTCGGATGCTGGCGCCTGCCAGATCGCCAACGACAATGGCGGCGGCCAGCTGGTCATCTCCGGCGAGAAGGCAGCCGTCGAAAAGGCGGCTGGCCTGGCAACCGGCAAGGGTGCCAAGCGTGCCATCCTGCTGCCCGTCTCCGCGCCCTTCCATTCGTCGCTGATGGCGCCGGCCGCCGAAGCGATGCGCCAGGCACTTGCCGGCGTCACGCTCAAGGATCCGGTCGTGCCGGTCATCGCCAATGTCCGCGCCGCTCCGGTGACCGACGCCAAGGAGATTGCCGGCCTGCTGGTCGAGCAGGTCACCGGCCAGGTGCGCTGGCGCGAGACGGTCGAATGGTTCGCCGCCAACAATGTCACCACCCTCTACGAAGTCGGAGCCGGCAAGGTGCTGACGGGGCTTGCCCGCCGCATCGACAAGACGGTGACCGGAACCGCCATCAACACGCCCGCAGACATCGATGCGGCCCTTGCCGCCATTCTCGGCTGACAGAACGAAGGAAGAAAACCATGTTTGACCTGACCGGACGCAAGGCGCTGGTGACCGGCGCCACCGGCGGTATCGGCGAAGAGATCGCCCGCACGCTGCATGCCCGCGGCGCCATCGTCGGCCTGCACGGCACGCGCGTCGAAAAGCTGGAGGCCCTGGCGTCCGAACTCGGCGACCGCGTCAAGATCTTCCCGGCCAACCTCTCGGATCGCGACGAGGTCAAGGCGCTCGGCGAAAAGGCGGAAGCCGATCTCGGAGGCGTCGATATCCTCGTCAACAATGCCGGCATCACCAAGGACGGCCTGTTCGTGCGCATGAGCGACGCGGACTGGGATGCGGTGCTGGAAGTGAACCTGACGGCGGTCTTCCGCCTGACGCGCGAACTCACCCATCCGATGATGCGCCGCCGCTACGGCCGAATCATCAACATCACCTCGGTCGTCGGCGTCACCGGCAATCCGGGCCAGGCCAACTATTGCGCCTCCAAGGCCGGCATGATCGGCTTCTCCAAGTCGCTCGCCCAGGAAATCGCCACCCGCAACGTCACGGTCAACTGTGTTGCCCCGGGTTTCATCGAAAGCGCCATGACCGGCAAGCTCAACGACAAGCAGAAGGAGGGCATCATGGGCGCCATTCCGATGAAGCGCATGGGCACCGGCGCGGAAGTCGCGTCCGCCGTCGTCTATCTCGCATCCGGCGAAGCCTCCTACGTCACGGGCCAGACGATCCACGTCAACGGCGGCATGGCGATGATCTGAAAGCGGTTCGGCAAGCAATTCCCGGCGACCCGGCAGAGAATTGCATGTTGAGCAAGCTGCCTCTGTGCCATTTTCAGGCTTTGCGGCAGACTTAAACCGTGTTAATCGGGCCATGACTGTGAACAGTCGTCCCGAAAATGCAGGGGACCACTATGCTTTTTGCATAGCTTCGGTCCCGGTTTCTCCGGGTTGAACGGGTTTGCCTGCGTCGCTCTTCCGGGTGGTGGCGGGTTATAACAGGGTAGAATGCCAGAAGGGCATTCTGGTGAAGTCAAAGGTCGAGGAATCCGACATGAGCGATATCGCAGAACGCGTAAAGAAAATTGTGATTGATCATCTGGGCGTTGACGCCGACAAGGTTGTCGAAGGCGCCAGCTTCATCGACGATCTCGGTGCGGACTCGCTCGACACCGTTGAACTGGTCATGGCGTTCGAAGAAGAATTCGGCGTTGAAATCCCCGACGACGCTGCAGATTCCATTCTGACGGTCGGCGATGCCGTGAAGTTCATCGAGAAGGCCCAGGCCTGATCGATTGACAGTTTATGGGCGGATTGCAGAAATCCGCCCGCTTGAGCCCGGTTTTCCGGGCTTTTGTTTACAGTGACATCGACTGAAAAATAGGGTGGATTGCGGGCGATGAGACGTGTCGTTATCACCGGTACCGGCATGGTATCACCTCTGGGTTGCGGAACGGAAGTAACGTGGACGCGACTGCTGGCAGGCGAAAACGGGGCCCGCCTGGTCACCGAATTCGAGGTCGATGATCTCCCGGCAAAGATTGCCTGCCGGATTCCCTTCGGCGACGGCTCCAACGGCACCTACAATGCCGACGACTGGATGGAGCCGAAGGAACAGCGCAAGGTCGATCCCTTCATCATCTACGGCATGGCTGCCGCCGACATGGCGCTTGCCGATGCCGACTGGCACCCGCAGACCGATGAAGACCAAATCGCCACCGGCGTGCTGATCGGCTCGGGCATCGGCGGCCTCGAAGGCATCGTCGAAGCCGGTTATACGCTGCGCGACAAGGGTCCGCGCCGCATCTCGCCGTTCTTCATCCCCGGCCGCCTCATCAATCTCGTGTCCGGCCAGGTTTCGATCCGCCACAAGCTGCGCGGCCCGAACCATGCCGTCGTCACTGCCTGCTCCACCGGCGCCCATGCCATCGGCGACGCTGCGCGGCTGATCGCACTCGGCGATGCCGACGTGATGGTGGCCGGCGGCGCCGAATCGCCGATCTGCCGCATCTCGCTTGCCGGCTTTGCGGCCTGCAAGGCGCTGTCGACCCAGCACAACGATGACCCGCTGAAAGCCTCGCGCCCCTATGACCGCGACCGCGACGGTTTCGTCATGGGCGAGGGCGCCGGCATCGTGGTTCTCGAAGAGCTGGAACACGCCAAGGCCCGCGGCGCCAAGATCTATGCGGAAGTGGTCGGTTACGGCCTGTCCGGCGACGCTTTCCACATCACCGCACCGTCCGAAGACGGTGATGGAGCCTATCGCTGCATGGCGGCTGCCCTGAAGCGTGCCGGCCTGACGCCTGCCGATGTCGACTACGTCAATGCGCACGGCACCTCGACCATGGCCGATACGATCGAACTCGGCGCCGTCGAGCGGCTGGTCGGCGATGCCGCGTCGAAGATTTCCATGTCCTCGACGAAATCCGCCACCGGTCACCTTCTGGGTGCCGCCGGCGCGATCGAGGCGATCTTCTCGACGCTCGCCATCCGCGACAACATCGTGCCGCCGACGCTCAATCTCGACAATCCGGAGCGGGAAACCGCAATCGACCTGGTGCCGCATACGGCACGCAAGCGTCAGGTCAACGTCGCGGTGTCTAATTCTTTCGGCTTCGGTGGTACCAACGCTTCGCTGGTGCTGCGCCGTTACGAAGGCTGACCGGCGGGGTTTCCCGTCGTCATTTGCTTGATTGTGAATATTGCTCAGGGCGTGCGGCCGTTTCCTGAACCTGTTTTTTGCCGCATTGCTTCGCCAAACAGCGGACAATGCCAAAATGATGAGGATTGTCGGTGAGCGATACGAACCAGAATGGTGAGGCGATCTACGGTCGCGACGGCGCAGGCGTGACGAAGGGACCGATCATTCCGAAATCGGCCACCGAGGCGCTGCGGCCCGAACGAGTGCCGGATCCGCCCCGCCGTTCGCGCAAGGCGCGCAGCCAGTTGATCATCTTCCTCAACTTCCTGATGACACTGACCGTCGTGGTCGCCGTCGCCGCCGTGCTTGCCTTCTATTATGCGATCTCGACCTACCAGGCGAAGGGTCCGCTTGCGGTCAACACCAATTTCATCGTCCGCAACGGCGCCGGGCTGGCGGAAATCGCCTCCAACCTGGAGCGTAACGACGTCATTTCCGATGCGCGCATCTTCCGCTACGTCACGGCGACCTACCTCGCCGACAACGAGACGCTGAAGGCCGGTGAATACGAAATCAAGGCCGGGGCGTCGATGCGGGAGATCATGGATCTCCTGAAATCCGGCAAGTCGATCCTCTATTCGGTGTCGCTGCCGGAAGGCCTGACCGTTCGGCAGATGTTCCGCCGGCTTCAGGAAGATCCGGTTCTCGAAGGCGAACTGCCGGGCGACCTGCCGGCGGAAGGCAGCCTGCGGCCCGATACCTACAAGTTCTCGCGCGGCACCAAGCGTGCGGAAATCGTTGAGCAGATGCAGGCGGCCCAGGAAAAGCTGATCGACCAGATCTGGGAAAAACGCGATGCTTCGATCCCGCTGACATCGAAGGAAGAGTTCGTCACGCTCGCCTCGATCGTCGAGAAGGAAACCGGCAAGGCGGACGAACGGGCGCATGTCGCGTCGGTGTTCATCAATCGCCTGGAGCGCGGCATGCGGCTGCAGTCTGATCCGACCATCGTCTACGGCATTTTCGGCGGCGAAGGAAAGCCGAGTGACCGGCCGATCTTCCAGTCGGACCTGCAGAAGGAAACGCCGTATAATACCTACAAGATCAAGGGCCTGCCACCGACGCCGATCGCCAATCCCGGCCGTGCGGCGCTGGAAGCCGTCGCCAATCCCTGGCGCACCAAGGATCTCTATTTCGTGGCCGACGGCACGGGCGGGCACGTCTTCGCCGCGACGCTCGAGGAGCACAACGCCAACGTCAAGCGCTGGCGGAAGATCGAGGCGGACAAGGGGTCCGATCCGAATATCGCCGTCGATGGCCAGCCGGCGGACCAGCCCGATCCTTCGGCCAAGAAGAACAGCACGAACTGAGCGCGGAGGCCCAATGCCATTGCAATCCATGACCGGCTTCGCCCGGCGCGAAGGAACGGTCGGGCGTTATCGCTGGGCATGGGAACTGCGGTCCGTCAACGGCAAGGGGTTGGATCTGCGCCTGCGCTTTCCGCCCGGCCTGGAACAGATGGAAACGGAGGTGCGCAAGCAACTCACCGACCGTTTCTCCCGTGGCAACATGCAGATCTCGCTCTCCGTCACCGCAGCCGAAGCCCAGCTCGAGGCCGTGCTGAACAAGGAGGCGCTGAACGCCGTCATGGCCCTGCGCACGGAACTGGGGGATCTCGTCGATCCGTCGCCGCTGCGGCTGGATACCCTGCTGACCATTCGCGGTCTTGTCGATTTCCGCGAGGCGAAAGACGACGAAGAGGCGATGGCCGGGCGTGACCGGGCGATCCTCGACGGCCTTGCCGACGCGCTCGCCGATCTCCAGGCGATGCGCGAAGGCGAGGGCGATGCGCTTGCCCGCCTGCTGCACGGCCAGATCGACCGGATTGCCAGCCTGACGGTGGTGGTCGAGAACGATCCGTCACGCACGCCGCAAGAAATCGCCCGCAGGCTTGCCGGCCAGGTCGCAGCACTGATCGAAGGCGTCCCGAGCCTCGACCGCGAGCGGCTGCATGCCGAGGCGGCGTTGCTGGCGACCAAGGCCGACCTGCGCGAAGAAATCGACCGGTTGAAGGCGCATGTGCTTGCCGCCCGGGATCTTCTGGAAAAAGGTGGCCCGGTGGGCCGCAAGCTCGATTTTCTGGCACAAGAATTTAACCGTGAATCGAATACGATCTGCTCCAAGTCCAATGCCGCGGCCGTGACCACGGCGGGGATAGAGCTAAAAGTTGTCATCGACCAGTTCCGCGAACAGGTCCAGAATCTGGAGTAATCCCATGACCGCCCGGGCCACGCCGTCCAGCATCACCCAACGCCGCGGCCTGATGCTTGTCCTGTCTTCGCCCTCCGGCGCCGGCAAGTCGACGATCGCCCGCAACCTGCTGGAATCGGTTCCGGGGCTCAGCCTGTCGGTGAGTGTCACGACGCGCGCGCGCCGGCCGAGCGAGATCGCCGGCCGCCATTACCATTTCATCAGCGTGCGCGAATTCGAACGCATGCGCGATTCCGATTCGCTGCTCGAATGGGCCGAGGTTCACGGCAATTTTTACGGTACGCCCCGCGAGCCTGTCGAGGTCGCCATGGCCGAGGGTCGCGACATGCTGTTCGATATCGACTGGCAGGGCGCCCGGCAGTTGCAGGAGAAGATGGCCGCCGACGTCGTGTCGATCTTCGTGCTGCCGCCGACCATGACCGAGCTGCAGTCGCGCCTGCATCGCCGCGCGGAGGATACGGAAGAGGTCATCGCCACCCGGCTCGCCAATTCCCGTTCGGAAATCGAGCACTGGCGCGAATACGACTACGTGCTCATCAACGACGATCTCGACATCGCCTTCGATACGGTCCAATGCATCGTCAAGGCCGAGCGGGTGCGCCGCGACCGGCGCCATGGCCTGTTCGATTTCGTGCGCGGGCTTCTGGAAGAGACGCCGAAGCTCTAAACTTCGGCGAAACCATCTCACAGATGATTGGCGAGGGCCACGAACTCCTCGACGGAGAGCGTCTCGGCGCGCCTTGCCGGATCGATGCCGGCCTTGAGCAGCAGCGTTTCGCCGCCGAGCGGTTTCAGGCTTTGCCTTAGCATCTTGCGGCGCTGGCCGAAGGCGGCCTGTGTCACCTTCTCCAGCTTCTCGGCGTCGCAGGGCAGGGGTGTTGCCTTCGGCAGCAGATGAACGATCGTCGAGGTCACTTTCGGCGGCGGCGTAAATGCCTGCGGGGGCACGTCGAAGACCATCTGCGACGTGGTGCGCCAGCCGCAGAGCACACCGAGGCGGCCATAGGCGTCGTCGTTTTCATCGGCGACGATGCGGGCGCCGACTTCCTTCTGGAACATCAGCGTCAGCGACTGCCAGAATGGCGGCCAGGCCTTCGGCAGCAGCCAGTTGACCAGAAGCTGGGTGCCAACATTGTAGGGCAGGTTGGCGATGATGCGTACCGGTCCCTCGGGCGCCAGCGCCTCGAAATCGGTTTTCAGCGCATCGCCCTCGATGACCTCCAGCCGGCCCGGATAATGCTCGGAAATTTCCGCCAGCGCCGGCAGGCAGCGGGCGTCGCGCTCGATGGCGATGACTTTCCTTGCGCCGAGCGACAGGATGGCGCGGGTGAGGCCGCCGGGGCCGGGCCCGACCTCGAACACCGTCACACCCTCCAGCGGCCCGGCCGTACGGGCGATCTTCTGGGTGAGGTTGAGATCCAGCAGGAAATTCTGCCCCAGAGCCTTGCGGGCGTCGAGCCCGTGCCGCTGGATGACGTCGCGCAGCGGCGGCAGGCCGTCGAGGGTTGCCATCAGGAGCGGGCTCCGCTGTTGCGCGCAAGCTCGGCCGCGAGCGTCAGGGCGGCAACGAGGCTGTCGTGCCGCGCGATCCCCTTGCCGGCGATGCCGAAGGCGGTGCCATGGTCCGGCGAGGTGCGGATGAACGGCAGGCCGAGCGTCGCATTGACCGAATCGTCGAAACCCAGCGCCTTGGCCGGGATGAGCGCCTGGTCGTGATACATGCAGATCGCCACGTCGTAGCCCTGCCGGGCGCGGTCGTGGAACATCGTATCGGCGGGCAGGGGACCGAAGGCATCGATGCCCTCGGCGCGCAGCACCTCGATGGCCGGACGGATGATTGCGTCGTCCTCCAGCCCCAGCGCGCCGCCCTCGCCGGCATGCGGGTTGAGGCCGGCGACCGCAAGACGCGGTGCGGCGATGCCGAAGCGGTGCTTCAGGTCGGCATGGGTGATACGGCAGGTGTCGAGCAGCAGTTCGGCATCGAGCGCCGCCGGCACGTCCTTGAGAGGGATATGGATGGTCACCGGCACGGCTTTCAGCTTCGGGCCGGCCAGAAGCATCACCGGCAGCGACGGCTTGCCCGTCGCACGTTCGGCGAGATCGGCCAGAAACTCCGTATGTCCCGGAAAGCGGAAACCGGCGTCATAAAGTACGGATTTGGCGATCGGATTGGTCACCACGGCGCTCGCACGGCTGGCAAAACAAAGCTCGACCGCCCGCTCGATGGCGCCGATGGTGCCGCTCGCAGTGTCGACATGGGGCGTGCCGGGTTGACTATCGGCGCCGGCCGCGACTGGCAGGACTGGAATGGCACGATCGAAAATGCTGACCGCTCCTTCGGCATCGGTTTCTTCGATGGGTACCGAAAGGCCGAGATGACGGGCGCGCTTTGCCAGGATCACCGGATCGCCAATGAAAATGAACGGCTCCAACGACAACGCCTGGCGATCAAGCCAGGCGGTCAGGGTTATATCCGGGCCGATCCCCGCCGGATCGCCTTGGGTAAGCGCAAGCGGGCGCATCGGCATTCTTTCGTCTCTGGAGGCCAGGGTTAGTTGTAGACGATCTGCGCCCTCTTGCGCAGCTCCTCGACATATTTCTGCTCGTTGGCGTTTTCCCCGTCCTTCTGCTTGCCGAGATCCTCGGCGCGGAAGACGACTTCTGCCGCATAATCGTCCGAGACCTGGCGTGTCTTGCAGATGGCAAGGTATTCGACGCCGCGTTCCGTCACACGGGTGCCGGTCGTGTTGCCCTGGGCCTTCTCGATCAACGGCTTCCAGTCCTCCGGCAGTTCGGGCGCAAGCACGCGGCCAAGGCTGCGGACGGAAACGTCATGCATGGTGGCAGCGAAGACTTTCGCCTGATCGCAACCGGGGAACTTGGCACGCGACGCTTCGGCTTCGGCCTTGCGCTTGCCGACGATGCCCTTCTTCGAGGCGGGGACCACGAAGATGACCTGCTGCAGGAAATATTCCGTCGTCACCGGCTTCTGCTTGTTCTGCAGCATGCGGCTGACGACCTCCTGGTTCGACATGCGGCCGCTGGAGCCGTAGCGGGCATTGACGACACGCGGCCAGCTCATTGAGATGGCGATGTAGGCCTTGAAGTGATCGGCGCCGACGCCGGCCTGCTGCAGCAGCTTGTCGAGCTGCTGGGGAGCAAGCTTGTTGCTGGCAGCGAAACGCGCATAGGCGGCATCGACTTCCTGGGTGCTCACCGACATCTGAACGCGCAGCACTTCCTGGCGTTTCAGAAATTCGTCGACCAGCTGCTGCTGGGCGATCTTGTTGAGATTGCCCTTGGTTCGCTGCAGCTTGAGGAAGGCGACGCGCTTGGCGACGTCGCCGGTGGTGATCGCCGTCTTGTTGACGGTGGCGCTGATCTGGCTTGCGGCGAAAGCTGCCGGTACAAACGGCTGCGCCGTCAGGGAAACCGCCAGGGCCGCGACACCGAACACAAGCGCACGCATCGGCTTCAATCCAGATTTCATCGGTCTACCTCTCCGGCTGGCGCCACCAGGGCTACCCGCTGCTCCGATCTTGCGAAAATTCCACGAAGGTGCCGAATAACGTAATTCTTGCGGCAAAACAATGACCGAGCCGCTTTCCGGCGTCTCGCGACGTGAAAAACACTGCCTTGGCGGGGTTCCGCCAAGGCATCGAGGACCTCGTCAGTAACGATAGTTGCCCTGCGGCGCGTCACCGACCTGGATGTCGCCCAGCGTGCGGAAGCTGAGGCGGGCGCCGATCTGCCAGTCGTTTGCCGCAGTGTTCGAGATATCCCGCTTGTCGGTGTAATACAGCGAGAAGATCGTGCACTCGTCCTCATAGGAGAAACCGGCGCTGCGGCGGCTGACGACGTCGTTGTTCAGGTCCCAGGTCATGGAGCCGAACACCGAGACATATTGCGTCAGGCGGAACGAAGCGGAGGTCTGCAGTTCCGTGCTTTCTTCCGAGGCGGCGTATTTCGGCTGCGCGGCGATCTGGGTGTAGGTCAGGTTCGTCTGCAGGCGGTCGTTGCCGTAACCGATGGAGGCGCCGGTGCGCATCGGCTCGAGCGTCTTTTCGTCCAGGCGAGCCAATGCCGTCAGCGACAGACCGTATGGCGTCGTGACGCTGGCCATGGAAACGAAGTCCGAGACGTCGCTTTCGAGGCCGGAATTGGCGCCGGCATTCACCAGGTCGTCGGTGGCAAAGGAGTTCAGGCCGGCCAGGTGGTAGGACTGGCCGAGGATGCCGTGCAGCGTATAGCCGCTATCGAACGTGCCGGTATAACGCAGCCCGACATTGGCGCGGGTGCCACCCTCGATGCGGTCGTAGCCCGAAAACTTGTCGCGCTCGAACAGGTTGGTGGCGTCGAACACGAAGCTCTGGGCGTCTTCGTTTGGCAGGCGGCCGGCCATCTGCTCGTCCGGACGCACGAAGATCTGCGCGATCGGCTCGAACACATGGCTGCTGTTGGCCGTCGTCATCAGGATCGGATAACGCGCTTCGAGCCCGGCCGTCACCATGCCGCGGGCGTTGGCGTCATTGCCTTCGAAACCGCCGCCGTAGAGATAGCGGGCCGGATCGATGGAGTTCGGGCTTGCCATGTCGACATTGAGCGCGTCGCCGCGCAAGGCGAGGATCGGCGTCAGCGACAGGCCGCCGTCGGTGATGAAGGTGCGCTTCCATTCGGCTTCCGCCGAAAGACGCGCCATGCGACCGTCGAGACCGCGGAAACGGTCATAGCCGCTGACGGTGTAGATATCCGGGTTCGAACGCGAAATGTTCGTGAAGTTGACGTCGATCGACAGTTCGCCGCCGGCGACCGGAACCGGCGCGATGTAGCCGTAGTCGACGACCGGGTAGACCATCGCCTGCTTGTTCTCTTCCGTATCGCGCGGATTGGAATCCTGGACGTCGAAATAGAAGGCGCGCATGTCGAAGATGTTACGGTCGCCCATGCCGGTCAGATAGACCTGGTTGGTATGGACGCTCTCGTCGAGACCGTTCAGATCGTAGGTTCGCGAAAAGTTGTTGTCGGTCTGAGTCATGACGTCCCAGCCGAACGTCCAGCGCGGGTTGATGTTGAACGCGCCGGTGGACTGGATCATACCGCGCTCTTTGGCCTCGGCATCGCTGGTGCCGGCGGTAAACGCCTCCGGCTTCATCTGGCTGATGCCGGCAGCCCGCAGGGTCAGCATGCCATTGTCGAAGCGCTGGCGATATTCGGCATCCAGCAGGAAACCCTGGTTGGTATAGCCGGTGCCGCTGACGGTCAGATCCTTGCTGTTGGAAATGGCGTAATAATAGGGAACCTTCAGGCCGAAGCCGAGGTTTTCCGTGGTCGACATGCTCGGGAAGAGGAAGCCGGACTTGCGCTTCACCGTATGGTCGGGAACCTCAAGCACGGGAATCCAGGCGATCGGCTGACCGAAAAGCTCGAAGCGGGCATTTTCCAGCCGCACCGTATGCTTCTCGCCGTTCTGGATGACGCGCTGGGCCTTGATCTGCCAGAGCGGCGCGCGATCCGGCTTCTTTGCGCAAGGCAGGCAGGCCGTATAGACGCCGTTGTTGAGAATCATGTCGCGGGCGCCGACACGCTCGGCACTTTCGGCCGCCAGACGCGTATTGTCGGTCGTCTCCACGCGCAAGGCGTTCAGGAAGCCTTCGGCGAAGTCGTCCGTGACGTCGAGCGTTTCGGCATACAGCCGGTTGCCGCCGGGCTCGATCAGCTCGATATTGCCGATCGCCGTCATCCGGCCGGTTTTTTGATCGTATTCAACGCGCTGGGCCACCATCTTGTAGCCAGCGTAATTGATCTGCACACCGCCGACAGCGGAGATCCGCTCGGCATCTTTATCGTACACGAGTTCGTTTGCCGCGAGCATGAGCTTCGACTCGGCAGGAATGTTCGGCTCCAGCGACTGCAAACTGTTCGACTGAGCGTAAGCCGCTACAACGGTCGCACTGAAATACGCAGACGCAGCCACCCCGGTCAGCAGGGCGGTCAAGAGCCTCCTGATCGTTTTGCGGTTTATTACCGCCACTAGCCATCCTCCTGATGCAGCAGAATTGTAGCCCCGAGTGCCATCGCCACCACGACCGGTATCCAGGCCGCAATGAACGGAGGCACTACCCCGCTGCTTCCGAATGCTTTCACAAGCACGGTCACAACATAAAGCACGAAGCCTGAAAGGATTCCACCCAGAATCACCGAGCGGGATTGTGCAAAACGACTGAACTTCAGCGTGACGGTTGCGGCGATCATGGTCATCGCAATCAACAGGAAGGGCAGCGAAAGCAGGGAGTGATATTGCGTTTCAAGCGCCCGGGTGGAAACGCCGAAGGACTTGGCAATCGCAATTTTCTGAGAAAGATCATAAAAAGCAACGGTTTCCGGTTGAGCCAAACGCTCCTGCACGAATTCCCGCTTCAAATTGGTCGGCACTTGGACGGACGGGAGACGCACAGGCACTTCACCTGGCCTAGTCTCTGTCACCTCGTTAAGCAACCAGTAACCATCTTGCAATTTTGCCGTTCCCGCGTCCTGTCTCAGAATGATCCGGCCCTCCGGATCGAAATGGATCAGAACGGCATCGACCAGCAGGGTCCCGTCCTCGAGGATCACCCGTCCGCCGATCACCGTGTCGTCCTTGCCGCTGATCTGGCGCAGCCACGGAACGGCGGAGGAGGAGCGGGACTTGTTGCTTGCCGCCTTCCAATCCGATTCGAGGAATAGAGCCTGACGCTGGCCCCAGGCTGCCAAGGGATTGAGCGCCAGTGTCGTCACCGCGCCGACCAGGAAGGCGCCGACCACGAAGGGGGTCATGAACTGCCAGACGGACACGCCGGCTGCCCGTGTTACCACCAGTTCATAGCGCCGATTGAGCGCGATCAGCGTCGTCATGCCGACGAACAGCATGATGAAGGGAATCGTTTGCTGCAGGATGAGCGGCAGGCGCACGAAGGTCATGAACAGCGCGCCGCCGACCGAATAGCCGGCAAGTGACGAGAAACGGCCGGACGTCTCGGAAAAATCGATCAGGAAGATGATCGAGACGATGCCGAGCAGGAACCACAGGGTGGTCGCCAGATAGCGGCGGAAGAAATAACGCCCGAGCGTCGAGAAGATCATGCCGGATCTCCCTTCGACGCGCCGCGCTGGCCGCTCAGCCGCGCCACAAGCCCGCGCCAGATGTCGGCGGTGCGGTAGCGCAGGAAGGCCGGAATTCTAAGCTTCATGTTGCGCGACAGCAGGAAGGCGGCAACGGCGCCTGCGACGATCGGCACGGCATAAGCGACATAGACATAGGTCATGTCGTGCTCCGACTGGTTCGACGCGTAGAAGGACGCCCAGCGCAGGCCGAAGCTGATCGCCAGGGCCGAGACCATTGGATGCAGGTGCGCATCGCGGTGGGAGCGGGCATCGCCGGCAATCAGCAGCGAAATCATCGCGTAGAGCAGCGGGAAGCACCATTCCGTCAGCCGCCGGTGCAATTCGGCGCGGTATTCACCGGGTTTCTGCTTGTAGTGCGTATCCTCGGGATCCGGATTGAGCAGGAAGCCGAGGCTTCGGTCGCCCGAGCGCAGCGTAGCCTGGCCGCGTGTCTGGGTGAGGTCCGACAGGTCGAAGGAATAGGAATCGAAACGGATGATCGAGACGTTGCCGTTCGGGATCTTCCGGTGCACTTCGCCGTCGTGCATGATCAGCGCCGTGCCCTCGACGTTCACCGCGCCCTCGCGGGCATAATAGATGAGGTCGAAGTTCGGATCGCGCGAATCGGCGACGAACAGGCCCTTGAGGATGCGGCCGGAATGCCGCTCGGAAATCTGGATGTAGAGCCCGTCCTCGATGCGCCGGAACGTCTTCTCCTCGATGACCGAAGAGAGCAGGTCGGCATAGGCGGCAGCGACCATTTCGCGCGCGGCAACGCGGACCTTGGGCTCGATGACGTTGTCGACGAAGAAGGAAAACACGCTCAGGCCTGCGGCCAGCAGCAGGATTGGCCGCATGATCGTCGCGCGTGTCGCGCCCGCGGCCTCGATGACCGTCAGCTCCGAATCGTTGTTCATCGCCGCCAGTGTCTGGGTGACGCCGATGACGATCGCAAACGGCAGGACGATCGGGATGATCGTCGGCAGGATAAGCGTCGCCAGTTGCACGAAGGAGCCGATCGACTGGCCGCTATCGGTCACGAGATTGATGCGGCCGAGCACCTGGGTCGTCCAGATGATGGCCAGCACCGGCAGCAACGCCACCAGGAACATCTGGCTCACGCGCCGCAGAATATATGACTCGAGAAGTTTCATGCAGGCCTTCGAACTCAGGCCGGCATTCGTGAAGACCTGCCGGCGACGCGTTTCTCTACGCTGTTTGTGAATTTTTGGCGACAGGCCGTCCCTCAAATTTCCGTCAGGCCAGTAAAATTTTCCGGCGGCGTGTCACTTCGGTCAGTGCCAGCACGCCGAAGAAGATGACCGGCGACGACATCCAGCCGAGCACGGCATCGGACAGATAGTGACCGCCCCAGGCGACGCGCAGGGCCGGCGTCACGAAGGCGACGATGACGATGGGCGGCACGAGCAGCGGCCGCAGGGCCGGGGGAACAAGGATAATCAGGCAGAACAGCCAGCCGGCCCCGGCGCCCTCTCCCGAAATGAAGGAGCAGTTGTTGTTGCAGGTGCCGGCGAAGGAGCCGGCCGGCTCGAACATGTGCTTGCCGCCGAAAATGTCGGTCTCGTAGGGACGCGGCCGATTCGAATGCGTTTTCAGCCACAGATTGACGAGGATGTACGGCCCGACGACGAAGGAGACGAGCGCTGCGCTGTAATAGCGGAAGTCGAGCTTTTTGACACCGCGCCGCCGCCGCCGCAGTTCCAGCGCGGCCATGCAGGCCAGGATGATGGCGATCACCGACGGCAGGAAGAACAGGAACTTGCGCAGTCCCTTGTGGAAATCATCGCGGCTGAGCGGAAAATGTCCGCAGATGCCGAGGGCATTCGGCGTTTCCTGGCAGGTGAACGGCACGAAGAACCATTTGGCGACGACCAGGTCGATCTGTGGAAAGACGTAAAAAAAGCAGAGCGTCACCCACCACAGCGCGAATATCACGCAAAAGATCTGCGTATATGCGTAGGAACGTGTCAGGTCGCCTGTTTCCTCCCCGGCGCAGGGTTTCCCCAAGTCAGTTGTCACGAAAAAATCCCGGATTCATTCCGCGTCGCTCCCTCGAACATGTGGTTTCTTGCCTAGTGGCGGAGTACGACAGCAGAATGATGATCCGAAAGCCGGTTTTACAGAACCGTGCATTTCGGCATAAGCAGCTTGTACTTGCGTTCAGGCTATAAAACCCCATGATCGACCCGCGATCATGATTACAATGTTGCAGCGGAGAATCAATGTCTGCGAAATTCGAAATTTCCTTCGCCAAATCGGCCCGTATCGAGGGCGCCACGGCCGTTCTTCTCAAGGCCTCGGACGGGGAAGCGCCTGCCGGTGCAGCCGTTGCCGATCCCGCGGGCGTCTTCGCCAAGGCCGCCAAGGTCGCACGGTTTACCGCAAAGCCGATGTCGGTGCTGGATATCGTGGCGCCGCAGGGCGCCGACGCCGATCGTATCTTCGTCCTGGGCCTCGGCAAGGCAGCAGACATGACGGCGCATGACTGGCTCAGGGCCGGCGGCGTCGCCGCCTCGAAGATCGGCAAGAGCGAATCGGTCGTGGTTTTTCTCGATGCCCCCGGTCTCGACGTGCAGTCGGCCCAGGCCGCCGATTTTGCCCTCGGCCTGCTTCTGCGCGCCTATAGCTTCGACACCTACAAGACGAAGAAGGGTGAGGACGACGACAAGGCCAAGGCCTCGACCGTCAAGGTCACCATCGTGACGGCCGACTCGTCGGCGGCGCAGAAGGCCTTTGCCGTTGCGCGAGCCGTTGCCGACGGCGTCAATCTTGCCAGGGACCTGGTCAACGAACCCGCCAACATCCTCGGCCCGGAAGAATTCGCCGCCAAGGCGAAGGAACTGGAGAAGCTCGGCGTCGATGTCGAGATCCTGACGGAAAAGGAAATGCGCAAGCTCGGCATGGGCGCGCTGCTCGGCGTCGCCCAGGGTTCCGTACGTCCGCCGCGCCTCGTGGTCATGCACTGGAAAGGGGCGAAGAAGGAGCAGCCGGTCGCTTTCGTCGGCAAGGGCGTGGTCTTCGACACCGGCGGCATTTCCATCAAGCCCGCTGCCGGCATGGAAGAGATGAAGGGCGACATGGGCGGCGCGGCTGCCGTGACCGGCCTGATGCATGTGCTGGCCGCCCGCAAGGCCAAGGTCAACGCCATCGGCATCATCGGCCTCGTCGAGAACATGCCGGATGGCAATGCCCAGCGCCCCGGCGACATCGTCACCTCGATGTCCGGCCAGACGATCGAGGTGATCAACACCGATGCCGAAGGCCGCCTCGTGCTCTGCGATGCCCTATGGTATTGCAACGAGCGCTTCAAGCCGAAGTTCATGATCAACCTCGCGACGCTCACCGGCGCGATCATCGTCGCGCTCGGCAATACCCATGCGGGTCTTTTCACCAACAGCGATTCGCTGGCTGGCGAGCTGACGGAAGCCGGTCTTGCGACGGACGAGACGCTGTGGCGCATGCCGCTCGGCAAGGAATACGACAAGATGATCGACAGCAAGTTCGCCGACATGAAAAACACCGGCGGACGCCATGCCGGCGCGATCACCGCGGCACAGTTCCTCAAGCGTTTCGTCGGCGAGACGCCGTGGGCGCATCTCGACGTCGCCGGCACGGCGATGTCGTCGCCGTCGAACGAGATCAACCAGTCCTGGGGATCGGGTTTTGGCGTGCGGCTGTTGGATCAGCTGGTCCGCGCCCGTTACGAGGTCTGAGACGGGTGTGACCGAAATCCTGTTCTACCATCTGACGGAGAGCAAGCTGGAAGACGCCTTGCCGCCGCTGCTCGACAAGAGCGTCGAGCGCGGCTGGCGGGTTGCCGTCCAGATGAACGACGCCGCCTTGCGCGACAAGCTCGATGGCCATCTCTGGACGTTTCGCGACGACAGCTTTTTGGCGCATGGTCTCGATGGCGAAGAGATGGCGGAGGAGCAGCCGGTGCTCTTGACGCTGACCACGGACAATGTGAACGGCGCGACCGTGCGTTTCATCATCGACGGCGCCGAGCCGCCGCCGCTGGATGCCTACGAACGCGTCGTCTTCATGTTCGACGGCTACGATCAGGGCCAGCTCGAAGCGGCCAGAGGCCAATGGAAGAAGCTGAAGGGCGAGGGGCACACGCTGACCTACTGGCAGCAGAACGCCGAGGGCCGCTGGGAGAAAAAAGGGTGAAGGCGGCCGAAGCCGCCTTTCCATCCTTAATCGAAGCCCCGATCTTTAATCGAAGAACGAATCGACGAATTTGCGCCGGCCGAGCATGAAGGCGTCGGCTACATGCGTCAGCGGCGCCAGGTCGACATCCGACTGGCCGGCAGCGACGAGGGCGGCAAAACGCGCGTAAAGTGCCGGATATTCGGCTTCCGGCGCGGAAAACTTCAGTTCGCCATTCACTGAGAGCTTGGCGCCGCCTTCCGACAGCACCATTTCGCCGGCGTCCGTGACCGCGACGATATCCCAGCTCTGCTTGCCGGTCTGGCGCCAGTCGAATTCGGCATGCACGTCGAGGCCGGCAATGTCGGTGAAGCGGAGATCGGCGGCAATCGGCGCATCGCGGTTTTCCGGGAATTCCAGGCTGGCCTTGGTGAGGAAGATCGCCCGCGGCAGGATATGCGTCACGATCGACAGCGCGTTGATGCCCGGATCGAAGATGCCGAGACCGCCGGCCTGCCAGATCCAGTCCTGGTTGGGGTGCCAGTGACGCACGTCTTCCTTCCAGATGACGTTGACGCTGCGGATGGTGGTGGCGGCGAGGAACGCCTTGGCGGCTTCCACGGCCGGCGCATAACGCGAATGCCAGCTGGCGAACAGCGTCAGGCCCTTTTTATCGGCGCTCCGTTTGAGGTCCTGCACTTCGCTGAGGGTGGCGCCCGGCGGCTTTTCGAGGAAGACGTGCTTGCCGGCGGCGAGTGCCGCATGGGCTGCTTCGTAGCGGTATTGCGGCGGCATGCACAGCGAAACGGCATCGATGTCCGGCACGGCTTCCAGCATCGCGCCGATGGTCGGATAGCTCGGGATGCCCTCCACCGTGCCGTGACGGCTCGCGGTGGCCGTCAGTTCGTAGCTGCCGTTGGCGGCGATGGCGGGGAGGTGCTGGTCGCGGACGATCTTGCCGACGCCGACGATGGCGAGCTTGATGGGGGCCATGATGGGAACGCTCTTTGACGGGTGTTTCGCTAGAATTAGGTCTGTTTATCCGGCAGTCTTAGCAGAAAGCCGCCCTTCGGCAAGGGCGGCTTTTGCGGTATCCGGTACGGAAAGACGGCGCGATTTTATTCGGCGGAGGCCATCAGCATCGGGTTCGGCATGCGGCTGCGCTTGTAGCGGAGCGTCACGACCTTGTAGCCGTCGCTCTTCAACTGGGCGAGAAGGGCGGGCAGCATGATGGCCGTGCGCTTGTGGATGTCGTGCATCAGGATGATGCCGCTGCCGCGCCGGCGAAGGGTATCCATCGTCCGCATGGTGACGGCCGACGGTTCGACTTTGAAATAATCCTTCGAATCGACGTCGACGTCGAGGACGACCAGGCCGCGGCTTGAAAGCGCGCTGCGCAGCCGGCGGGTATCGGAGAGATAGGGGAAGCGGAAGAAGCCGGCATTGACCGCCGTCGCCTTTTCGACCGCCTTCTCGCCGCGGGCGATTTCGGACAGGGCGCTGTCGTATCCCATGCCGGCCAGGTTGCTGTGGCGGTAAGTGTGGGTGCCGATGGTGTGGCCGCGCTGGACGACCTTGCGGGCGATCGACGGATAGGTTTCCGCCATCTGGCCGACCATCAGGAAGGTGGCCTTGACGCCGTAGCCGTCGAGGATATCGAGCACCTTTTCCGTCTTGCCGGGCATCGGGCCGTCATCGAAGGTCAGGATCACTTCCTTGGGGCGCAGTTTCAGTTCGCCGAGCGAACCGACGGTCAGCGTGCGGCCGGAAAGTCCGCCGGGATGGCTGGGCTTGACCCAGGCGGCCGGTTCCATCTCCACGGGCTCGCTCGCACCCTTCTTGTGGTGCATCGGCGTGGTCGCCGCAAACGAGGTCTTGAGAGAACCGGTTTCGGAAGAGGGCTTGGTGCCGCAGCCCGCCAGGGCAAGGGTCACGGCAAGCAGTGGCAAAAGAAGACGTGACGACATCAAATCACTCAACAAATCGATAATGTTGAGCAATTTTTCTCGATTATGGTTAATGAAGCGTTTCCGCCGTGCTGCGGATTTTAACTATTCCGCTGGTGGCCCGGATCAGCGCGTATCGCCAACATCGCCGCCTGCACCTTCTCCCCGCAGGGAGAAGGTGGCCCGAAGGGTCGGATGAGGGGGAGCCAGGCAGACAGGTCTTGCCGTGGAGCCCCCCCTCATCCCGCTGCCGGGACCTTTCCGAGGGGAGAAGGGGAAGGGGGCACCCTGTCATTACACCGGTAGATGGCTGTTATCCCGCCATCGCCTCTTCGTATTCGGCGGACAATTCCAGCCACTGCTCTTCCGCCTCGTTCAGCCTGGCAAGTGTCGCAGCGCGCTCCTTGGACTTGGTAACCGCCTTGTCGGGCGATTTTTCGTAGAGTGCGGGATCTTCAAGTTCCTTGTCGAGGAGTTGAATCTGCCTGTTCAGCTTTTCCGTCAAGGATTCGAGATCGTTGATCTTTTTCTTCAGCGGTGCATAGGCGGCGCGCTTTTCCGCCGCTGCCTTGCGCTGGTCGGCCTTGTTGCGGCTGTCGTCGGCCGCATCCGTCTTTGCCGTGCCGCTCTTGGCCTTGGGGCTGGAGACGACGATGCTGCGATAATCCTCGAGGTCGCCGTCATAATTGGTCACCGTGCCGTCGCGCACCAGCCAGAGCCGGTCGACGGTCGCCTCGATCAGGTGCCGGTCGTGCGAGATGAGGATGACGGCGCCCGGATAATCGTTGAGCGCCTGGATCAGCGCGTTGCGGCTGTCGATGTCGAGGTGGTTGGTCGGTTCGTCGAGGATCAGCAGGTTCGGCGCGTCGAAGGCGGCGATGCCCATCAGCAGCCGTGCCTTTTCGCCGCCCGAAAGATCCTTGGCGGGCGTGTCCATCTTCTCCGTCGCCAATCCCATCTGCGCGACGCGGGCGCGCACCTTGGCTTCCGGTGCTTCCGGCATCAGCCGGCGCACATGTTCGACGGCGCTGTCCTTCGGCACGAGGTCGTCCAGCTGGTGCTGCGCGAAGAAGCCGATCTTCAGGTTCGGCGCCGTCTTCACTTCGCCGGTCTCGGCGGCGAGCTTGCCGGAAATGAATTTCGCGAAGGTCGACTTGCCGTTGCCGTTCGAGCCGAGCAGCGCGATGCGGTCGTCATTGTCGATGCGCAGGTTGAGGCGCGTCAGGATCGGTTTTCCGGGCGTATAGCCGACGGCACCGCTCTGGATGGCGATGATCGGCGAGGCGGGCTGCTTTTCCGGTTCGGGGAAGGTAAAGCCCTGCACATGGTCTTCGATGACCGCGGCAACGGTGCCCATGCGCTCCAGCGCCTTGATGCGGCTCTGCGCCTGCCGCGCCTTGGTGGCCTTGGCGCGGAAGCGGTCGATAAAACTCTGCATGTGCTTGCGGGCCGCATCGTTCTTCGCCTTCGCCTTCATCTGCAGCTCGTCGGCTTCCGCCTTCTGGCGTTCGAACTGGTCGTAGGAGCCGCGATAGAAGGTGAGCTTCTTCTGGTCGAGATGAATGATCGAGTTGACCGCGGTGTTCAGAAGATCCCGGTCGTGGCTGATGATGATCACGGTGTAGGGGTAGCGGCGGATATAATCTTCCAGCCACAGCGTGCCCTCGAGGTCGAGATAGTTGGTCGGTTCGTCGAGCAGCAAGAGGTCCGGCTCGGAGAACAGCACCGCGGCAAGCGCCACGCGCATGCGCCAGCCACCGGAGAAACTGGAGGCGGGCCGGGCCTGCGCCTCATGGTCGAAACCGAGGCCGGAGAGGATGCTGGCGGCACGCGCTTCGGCCGAATGCGCCTGGATATCGGCAAGCCGCGTCTGGATTTCGGCGATCCGGTGCGGATCCTTTGCCGTGACGGCCTCGGCGAGCAGGGCCTCGCGCTCCTTGTCCGCCTTCAGCAC
>ERZ778022.2006-NODE-2006-length-23184-cov-3.874530_pt1 | contig 23184 bp, 20 predicted proteins | sample MGYA00375752_ERZ778022 | MGnify/ENA primary metagenome ERZ778022 (study PRJEB29350, sample SAMN05389826) | bioreactor metagenome | isolation source: Thiocyanate bioreactor | place: South Africa: University of Cape Town | collected 2014-04-04 ...
CCGTCTGGGCGCGCGATGCGGCCAAGGCCTTCTACGAGGAGGTGAAGGCCCGGGTCGACGCGGGGCTGGCCGCCGTGTCCAACGAGCGCGTGCGCCTGATGTTCGTGGGGCGCGGGCTGTGGAGCGAGATGGGCTTCTACCAGCGCTGGGAGGAAAGCCACGGCGCGGTCTTCGTCTGGTCGATGTACCTGGCCCTCGCCGCCGACGGCTATATCCGCGACACCTCGGGCGGGCGCGATCCGCTGCGGGCGCTCGCCTCGCGCTTTATCACCATGGGCGACGAATTGCGGATGCCGACCTGGGCCGGGCCATGGAACGTCCAGCAGGCCGATACCCACGCGATCGACGCCGTAGTCGCGCTGTCCGACGCCGATCCCTTCGTGGTGCGCGCGCTGCGCGAGGCGGGCTATCCGGTGCTGGAGCTGACTGCCGACAACTTCAACCGCGAGAGCGAGGACGGGGCGGCGATCGACGCGCAGATCACCGCCTTCATCGAAGGCCCCGCGACCCAGCGCGCCGAGGCCCGGCGGGAGGCGGCGAATGTCGGCGCTTGAGGGCCTGCGGATCGTCGACTTCTCGCGTTTTTTGCCCGGCGCCTATGCGAGCTGGATCGCCGCCGACATGGGCGCGGAGGTGATCCGCATCGAGCACCCGCGCGAACTGGCCAAGCAGGACGCGATGTTCGGTGCCGACGACAACGCCGAAGCCGCCGCCCGCCGCCGCGCCCGCCCGACCTGGACCCGCAACAAGCGCAGCCTGCTCATCAACCCCGGCAGCGCCGCTGCGCGACCCGTGCTCGAAAAGCTGATCGCCAAGGCCGACGTGCTGCTCGAGGACTACCGCCCCGGCGTGCTGGCCGCGATGGGTTACGGATACGAGACGCTAGCCGCGCTCAACCCGCGCCTGATCTACCTCTCGGTCAGCTTCGCCGGACAGACCGGGCCGTTTTCCGGCAAGGCCGGGCACGATCCCGCCGCCCTGGCCCTAGCGGGCGCGCTGTCGCGGCTCAATGGTTTGCCGACGCCTTCGCTGCCGGGCTTGCAGGTGGCCGACGTGCTCACCGGCGCCCATGCGACCATCGCCATGCTGCTCGCCCTCCAGGCGCGCGAGCGGAGCGGCAGGGGCCAGCACGTCGACGTCGCCATGTCCGAGGCTTCGCTGCCGCTGCTGATCGTCTCGATGGGCCGCCACGACGATCTCGCCACCATGCCCGCGCCGGGCGCCTGGCATCCCAAGGGCGGGGTCTGGGAATGCGCCGACGGCGGCTGGCTTTGCACGACCGACATGGAGCCGCGCTATTGGCAGCGGTTCTGCGAGGCGGTCGGCAAGCCCGAGATGATCCCGCTGCAACATGACGTGCAGCAGCATCCGCGAATGCGCGAGGAGCTGGCCGCGCTGTTCAAGACCCGCGGCCGCGACGAATGGTTCGCCCTGCTCTCCGCCGCCGATACGCAGGCCATGCCGGTCTATTCGCCCGAGGAGGCGCTGGCCCACCCGCACACCGTCGCGCGCGGCATGACCATGGAGGTCGCCGTGCCGGGGCAGGAGCCGGTGCGCCAGCTCGCCCTGCCGTTCATCCTGACGGGGACGCCCTCCGCTCCGCCGCAGGCCGCCGGCCTGCCCGGCGCGGATAATGCCGCGATCCTCGCCGAGTTGGGCCTTGACGAGACCGCGCTTGCCGCGGCGGGCGCGTTCTCGCCGGAGACACGGCCATGAAGCCGCTCGCTGGGGTGCGCGTCGCCGACTTCACCCACGCCATCTCCGGCCCGACCTGCACCCAGATGCTCGCCCAGCTCGGCGCCGAGGTCATCAAGGTCGAGCCGCCCGAAAAGGGCGATGACTTCCGCCACTATACCGAGCATGCCGGCCTGCCCGGAATGAGCGTGCCCTTCGCCGCGGTGAACGCGGGCAAGCGCTCGATCACGCTCAACCTCAAGTCCGCGGGAGGGATCGATGCTGCGCGCAAATTGTGCAGCATGGCCGACGTGGTGGTCGAGAACTACCGCCCCGGCGTGATCGCCCGCCTGGGCCTGGGCTACGAGGTGCTCAGGGCCGAAAACCCGCGCTTCGTCATGCTCTCGCTCTCCGGCTTCGGCCAGTCCGGCCCGATGCGCGACTGGGGCGCCTACGACCATATCGCCCAGGCCGTCTCGGGCATGGCGATCATGAACGCGACCCGCGACGGGCCGCTCAAGATCGGCATTCCGGTGGTCGACTCCTTCTCCGGCTACCTCGGCGTCATCGCGGTCCTTGCGGCCCTGCGCACCCGCGACGTGACGGGAGAAGGCCAGAACATCGACGTCGCCATGCTCGACGCCGCGCTCAAGATCATGGGCACGGCGGCGAGCGTCTGGTCCTATACCGGCGAGAGCCCGCAAGGCACCGGCAACCGCGGCTTCCGCCTAGTCGCAACGGCGGAATACTATGCCACGGCCAAGGGCTGGATCGCGCTCGGCGCCAATCACCAGCACCAGATCGAGGCATTGTTCGACACCATCGGCCATCCCGAGATGCTGCGCGACCCGCGTTTCACCGATCACCAGGCGCGGGTCGAGAACTACGCCGCCCTCAAGGGCTGGCTCACCGAATACCTGCTGACCCGCGAGGCCGAGGAGCTGGAAGCCCGACTCACCGCCGCCAATGTGCCCGCCGCCATGCTGCGCGACGTCGGCCAGATCATGCAGCACCCGCACCTCGCCGCGCGCGACCTGGTGCAGGAGGCGCGCCTGCCCGGCCACGAGGCGCCGCTGGCGACGCTCGGCCCGGGCTTCGCGGTGGAGGCCGATGCCGAGCCGCCGCTGGTCCCGACCCTCGGCGCCGATACCGAGGCCGTGCTGGGCGAGCTTGGCTATTCGGCCAAGGACATCGCGCGGCTGCGCGCGGAGAAGGCGATCTGATGGCGACCGAAATCCTGCTGCTGGGCGACCTGATTCTCGACGTGCCCGAGCCGGATCACTGGCTCGCCGGGATCGCGCCCTGGACCCGCGCCGCCGACGTCGTGATCGGGCATGTCGAGGTGCCCTACACCACCAGCACCGACGAGCTGAAAGGCGACGTTCCCGCGCCCGGCGCGGACCCGGCGCACCTCGACGCCCTCGCCCGCGCCGGCTTCACCGCGGTCAGCCTCGCCAGCAACCACATGATGGACTGCGGCCCCGCCGGCCTCTCCGAGACCATCGCCGGCCTGGAGCGCAACGGCATCGCCCATGCCGGCGCCGGCCCGAACCTCGCCGCAGCGCGGGTGCCCGCGCTGATCGACGCCGGAGGCCGGCGCATCGCCCTGCTCAGCTACAACTGCGTCGGCCCGGAAGCGAGCTGGGCCGCCGAGGACAAGGCCGGCTGCGCCTATGTCCGCGTCTTCGCGACGGACGGCGGCCCGAGCCGCCCCCAAGCCGACCTCGCCGAGATCGACCCCGCCTCGCTCGACGCAATGCGCGCCGACATCGCCGCCGCCCGCGCCCGGGCCGATCTCGTCGTCGTCGCCCTCCACAAGGGCGTGACCCACCGCCCCGCCGAGCTTGCTCCCTACGAGCGTCCCCTCGCCCAGGCGGCGGTCGAAGCCGGGGCGGACGTCGTCGTCGGCCACCATGCCCACATCGTCCGCGGGATCGAGTTCCACAGGGGCAAGCCGATCTTCCACGGCCTCGGCAACGGCGTCGTCGTCACCCATGCGCTGAGCCCGGCGCAGGACCATCCCGCCCGCGCCGAATGGGCCGAGCGACGCAAGCGGATGTTCGGCTTCGAGCCCGATCCCGCCTACCCCCTGGCGCCGTTCCACCCCGAGGCGGTGAACGGGATGATCGGCCGCCTGGAGTGGCGCGAGGACGGCTCGCTCGCCGCCGGCTTCCTGCCCACCTGGAGCGAGCCGCCGGGCCGCCCGGTGCCCGCGGGAAGCCGGGCGCAGGCGGTCGCCGACTATATCGCGGCGATCACCCGGCGTGCCGGCCTGCCGCCGCTGCGCATCGCCGACGAGGGCGAAGGCCGCTTCGCGATCTCCTGATGCCGCGCTAAGGCGGCCTTATGGACTTCAACGACCAGCTCCGCCGCTACTTCGGCACCGACGACCTCGCCGCCATCACCCCCGCCGCGCTCGCCGGCGGGATCGAGCGGATGGAGGTCGATTTCGGCCTCGAAACCGACCGCAACCGCCGCTTCGCGCTCTGGACCCTGATGCACATGCTCGGCGCCGCGCCGGACCTCGACTTGGCCTTCGCGGAGGAGGCCGACCGCCAGGCCGCGCGCCAGTTCATGGACTTGCTCGACAGAGCCCAGGACGGTTGAGCGCTTGCCCGTCGCCCGGCTTTGCGTCACGGACGCGGGGATGGACGGGATGGAACCTACGGACGGCCTGACGGGCGCCCGCCGCTGGTGGGCGGTGCTTTCGATCACGCTCGGCACGATCCTCACCACGATCAGCGGCTCGATGATCAACATCGCCCTGCCGATCCTGTCGCGCGACCTCCATGTCACCGACTCGGCGGCGGTGCTGGTGGTCACGGTCTACCAGCTCATCCTGATGATGACCCTGCTGCCGTTCTCGGCGCTCGGCGACCGGCTCGGCCACCGGGCGGTCTATCAGTACGGCCAGGTGATCTTCGTCGTCGCGACCCTCCTCAGCTTCTTCGCGCAGAGCCTGCCGTTCCTTCTCCTCGTCCGAGCGTTCCAGGCGGTCGGCGCGGCAGGGGCGATGAGCGTCAGCGCGGCGCTGATCCGGCAGGTCTATCCCGCCGCGCGGCTCGGGCGCGGGCTCAGCCTCAATACGGTGATGGCCGCCGGCTTCGCCACGCTGGCCCCGACCGTCGGCGGCATGATCCTCGCCGTGGCGCGCTGGCCCTGGCTGTTCGCGGCGCTGGTGCCGTTCGGGGTGATCTCGATCATCGCCGGGCGCAAGGCGCTGCCCGAACCGATGATCCACGAGACCCCGTTCGACGTCGCGGGCGCGGTGCTCTGCGCGGCGACCTTCGGCTTCGCCGTCATCGGCCTCGAATCCGGCCTGCATGGGGATTCGCCGGTGATCTCGGGGGCGCTGGTCCTGCTCGGCCTCGGCATCGGCGTGATCTTCGTACGCCGCGAACTGGGCCAGGCGCGGCCGATGCTGCCGGTCGACCTGCTCGAGCAGCGCGACATCGCCCTGCCCGCGATCGCGCTGTTCGCCGGCTACCTCTCCTCGATGATCATCATGCTGGTCCTGCCATTCACCCTGCAACAGGGCTACGGCTTCAGCCCGGCCGCGGCCGGCGCGGTGCTGGCACCCTGGCCGCTGATCACCATGTTCGTCGCCCCCGCCGCCGGCACCTTGTCGGACCGCTATCCCGCCGGCCTGCTCGGCGGGATCGGCATGGTCGTCGGCATCGCCGGCCTCCTCAGCCTGGCCCTGCTTCCCGCCGCGCCGAGCCATTTCGACCTCGTCTGGCGCATCCTGGTCTGCGGCTTCGGCTTTGGCATGTTCTATTCGCCCAACGCCCGGCAGATCGTCGCCGCCGCCCCCGTCACCCGCACCGCCGCGGCGGGCGCGCTGACCACCACGATCCGCGGCGCGGCGCAGACGCTGGGCGCGACCGCCGTCGCCGCCCTGCTCGCCTCGGGCTTCGGCATCGGTCCAGCCGCCGCCTATATCGCCGCAGGCCTGGCCGGAATCGCCGGGCTGTGCTGCTTCCTCGTGCTGCGCCCGCCCGTGCGCCACATCGGCATGGAGGAGCTGCCGGACCTTTGACGTGTCCGGCCGGTCGCAATAGTGTCATCGAACCGTAACATCGAGACAGCATCGCGCGATGAGACCAGGCGCTTCAGGCAGGATGATGGACTCGGACGGCAACTCGGCCGCTGACGTCGCTACGACGGAACAGCGTTTCTTCAATCGCGAGCTGAGCTGGCTGGCGTTCAACCAGCGCGTCCTCGCCGAGGCGTGCAACACCGACTATCCGCTACTCGAACGGCTGCGCTTCCTCTCGATTTCGGGCAGCAACCTCGACGAGTTCCTGATGGTCCGCGTCGCCGGCCTCGCCGGCCAGGTCCGCCGCCATATCGAGGAAACCTCGATCGATGGCCGCACCCCCTCGCAGCAACTCGCCGAGATCCACGAGAAGGTGGTCGAACTCGAACGGTCCCAGCAGGACATTCGCCGCGACCTCGAGAAGCTACTGCTCGAACAGGGCATCGCCATCGCCGGCAACGGCCGCCTGAACGCCGCCGAGGAACGCTGGCTGAGCGACTACTTCCTGACCCACATCATGCCGGTGATCACCCCCCAGGCGATCGACCCGGCGCACCCCTTCCCCTTCGTCTCCAACCAGGGGATGGGCATCCTCCTGCCGCTCTTGCGGATCGCCGACAACGCGCAGGTGATGGAGATGGTGCTGGTGCCCGCCGCCCTGCCCCGCTTCGTCCGCATTCCCGGCGCGCGCGCGCCCTGGATCGCGATCGAGGACCTCATCTGCCGCAACGCCGCCCTGCTGTTCCCCGGCTTCCGCGTCGCCGGGCGCGGCGTGTTCCGGGTGCTGCGCGACAGCGACATCGAGCTGGAGGAGGACGCCGAGGACCTCGTCCGCTACTTCCGCACAGCGATTCAGCGGCGGCGGCGCGGCAAGGTCATCATGCTCCAGCTCCAGGGCGAGTTCGACCCCGGCGCCGAGAAGCTGCTGCGCGACCACCTCGGCCTCGACTACGCCATCGTCATCAAGACCGCCGGCCTCATCGGCATCAGCGGCCTCTCCGCGATCGTCGACGAGGATCGTCCCGACCTCAAGTTCGAGCCCTTCTCCTCGCGCTATCCCGAGCGCATCCTGGAGCACGACGGCGATTGCTTCGCCGCGATCCGCGAGAAGGACATCGTCATCCACCACCCCTACGAGTCGTTCGAGGTGGTGGTCGACTTCCTGCGCCAGGCCGCACAGGACCCGGACGTCGTCGCGATCAAGCAGACGCTTTACCGCGCCGGCAAGCAGTCGGCCGTGATCGCCGCGCTGATCGCCGCGGCCGAGGCGGGCAAGTCCGTGACCGCCGTGGTCGAGCTCAAGGCCCGCTTCGACGAGGAGCAGAACCTTCTCTGGGCCTCGCAGCTCGAACGCGCCGGGGTCCAGGTGATCTACGGCTTCGTCGACTGGAAGACCCACGCCAAGGAGGGCGATTCCTACCGCACCTACTGCCACTTCGGCACGGGCAACCACCACCCCGTCACCGCGCGGACCTATACCGACCTGTCCTTCTTCACCGCCGACCCCCGGCTCGCCCGCGATGCCGGCGCGGTGTTCAACTTCATCACCGGCTACGTCGAGCCCAAGCGCACCGAACTGCTGTGGATCGCCCCTCACGGCCTGCGCAAGAAGCTTTACGCCTGCATCGACCAGGAGATCGCCAATGCCGAGGCCGGCAAGCCCGCGGCGATCTGGGCCAAGCTCAACGCACTGACCGATTCCCAGCTCATCGAGCGGTTCTATCGGGCGAGCCAGGCAGGGGTCGAGATCAGCCTGGTGATCCGCGGCATCTGCTGCCTGCGCCCCGGCGTGCCCGGCATGTCCGAGAACATCATGGTCAAGTCGATCATCGGCCGCTTCCTGGAGCACAGCCGAATCTGGGCCTTCGCCAACGGCGCGCGGCTGCCGAGCCGGCGGACCAAGGTATTCATCTCCTCAGCCGACGGGATGAACCGCAACTTCGATCGCCGGGTCGAGCTGCTGGTGCAGATCGTCAACCCCACGGTCCACGACCAGGTGCTCGATCAGGTCATGCTCGCCAACCTGCTCGATACCGAGCGGAGTTGGCTGCTCAGCCCGGACGGCACCTATACCCGCGCCGAGAAGGGGGAGGTCCCGTTCAACGTGCACCGCTACTTCATGACCAACCCCTCGCTGTCGGGACGCGGCGCGGCGCTGACCAGCGGACGCAAGGTGCCCAAGCTCACCCTGCGCCGCGGCGCGGCCTAGGAGGCGCGCGGCATGGCCCTGCGCGAGCGCCTCGCCGGTTCCCGGATGGATCAGCGGCGCGCGATCATCGACATCGGCTCCAACACCGTGCGGCTGGTGATCTACGCCGGCTCACCGCGCGCGCCGACGGTGGTCTTCAACGAGAAGGTCACGGCCCGGCTCGGCAAGGGCGTGGCCGAGACCGGCCTGCTGAACGACAAGGCGAGCGCCAGCGCCCTGGCCGCCCTGGCACGCTACCGGACGTTGCTCGATGCCTCGGGCGTGACCCGGGTCGACACCGTCGCCACGGCGGCGGTACGCGATGCCGCGAACGGGCCGGAGTTCCTCGCCAGGGTCGCAGCCCTGGGTCTCGCCCCGCGCCTGCTCTCGGGCCTGGAGGAGGCCGAGACCAGCGCCTGGGGCGTCCTTGCGGCCTTTCCCGGGGCGCACGGCATCGTCGGCGACCTCGGCGGCGGCAGCCTGGAGCTGACCGACATCGCGGGCGACCATTGCGAGCACGGCGTCAGCCTGCCCTGGGGCTCGCTGCGCCTGAAGGCTTTGCGCGCAGTGGGTCCGGCCAAGTTCGGCCGTCACATCCGGCAGGAGCTGAAATCCGTGGGCTGGTCGGGCCGCAAGGGCCTGCCGTTGTACCTGGTCGGCGGATCGTGCCGCGCGCTGGCGCAATATGCCAAGCACGTGCTGGACTGGCCGGTCGACGATCCGCACGGCTTCGAGCTTGCCCCGGAACGCGCGGTCAGCCTGTTCCGCCCGCTCGGGCAGCAGGGCCAGCTCGACGGCCCGATTCCCGGCATCTCCGCCTCGCGCCTCGCCGCCTTGCCCGACGCGGCCGCCCTGATCGTCAACCTGGTGCGGGAGCTCAAGCCGTCGAAGCTCGTGTTCTCCTCGTGGGGACTGCGCGAAGGGCTGCTCTACCGAAAGCTCAGCCGCAAGGAGCGTGCGCAGGACGTGATGCTGGCCAGCATCGCCAGTTTCGCCGAAGACCTCGGCACGCCGGCCGGCCGCGCCGCGATGATCGCGGAGTGGACCAAGGGCGTCGCTGCGAACGGGCAGGAGACGCTCCGCCTGGCCGCGACCCATCTCGCGCTCGCCTCGCTGCGGCTGGAGCCCAACCTGCGCGCGTCCCACTCGGTCGACTGGGCCTTGCGCAAGCGCTGGATCGGGCTCGATGCCGAGGGCCGGGCGATGCTGGCCGCAGCCCTGCTCGCCAATGCCGGCCGGCTGCCGGTTCCGGGCACCCTCGCCCGGATCGCCTCGCCCACGGCCCTGCGCGATGCGACGGCCTGGGGCCTCGCCGTGCGGCTGGCCCGCAAGTTCAGCGGCTCTTCGCCGCAACCGCTTGCCCACAGCACGCTCACGCCTGCGGACGGCAGGCTCGTGCTGGCCGTCCGCCCGCCCTACCAGGCGCTCGTCGCCGAGACCGTCGAGAAGGACCTGCGCCAGCTCGCCGCCTGGCTCAGGCTGGAACCCGCGGTCGAGCCGCTGCCGTGAAAGCGGCGCGCCGGGCGCCTCTCGCGACGCGCGGCGGATAATTCCGGCAAGCCGGCGGTTCTTCATCACACACCCCAAGACCAGGAGGAGGCCATGCCCGCCCGCAAATGGTCGCGCGAAGTGACCGAACATTCCGACGCCCTCGACCTTGAAGACAAGGTCTTCACCAAGGACGACCCCGCCGAGATCGCCCGTTCTCTGAAGCGCTCGGCCGAGCACAGCCGCCGCCGCAAGGGAACCCCGCTGCAATCGGCGATGGGAATGCTGAACTTCTACATCAACCGCGCCGGCAAGAACCTGTCCAAGACCGACCACGCCAAGCTCGAACGCGCCAAGGACGAACTCCACGCCCTGTTCGAGAAACAGCGCGCGGCGAAGGCCTGACGCCAGGCGATTTCGGAAAGAATGGCGCGCCCGGAACGATTCGAACGTCCGACCCTCAGATTCGTAGTTTTCTGCTCATAGGTTTCGCAAGGTACACCAAGGTCACTAAATGACTGTTTTTATAGGATTGTAATCATGGAAAGGTTCTTTAAGGTAGCCTGAGATTCCCCCACGGCGATTACGCATCGATTACGTGGGGACCGGATGGAGACCCCGCAAGATGCCCAAAATGAAGATTACAAAAGCCGCTGTGAACGAGCTTCCAAAGCCGGACACTCGAGACGAATTTTACTGGGACAACGACCCGAAGGGACCTCTGGGCTTCGGCCTCAGAATTACACCCAAGGGTGTGAAATCCTATGTTCTCCAATATCGCCTTTCGGGGCTGCCTTCGCGGCGAATGACCATCGGACGGCATGGTCCGTGGACGCCAGAGAAGGCCCGAGAACGGGCAAAAGAAATCAAGCGCCTTGTCGATATGGGCATCGATCCAGTCGAGGCCGAACGGGAACGGCAGAGGCAATTGGTGACGCTGCGTTTTGATGACTACGTGGAGACCTTCACGGACGGCTATCTAATGACCGATTGGGGAGATTCCTGGCCGCAAGCAAAACGGCAACTGGTAATGCATGTCGTTCCTCACATCGGAAAACTCGCGCTCCCTAAGATCACCGTAGCCGACCTCAATCCCATCTTTGATGCCTTACGCAACCGCCCGGCCCTCCAGCGCAATGTGTTCGCGGTTCTCCGCAAGCTCTTCAATTGGGCTGACAAGCGAGAAGATATCGACCGGTCGCCTATGTCGAAGATGGATGTACCCCAGGCAGTGCGTAGTCGCAGGCGCATCCTGTCGCCAGACGAACTCGTAGCCTTATGGAAAGCCACTTACACGCTGGAAGCGCCGCGCGGCACCTTGGTTCGGTTGTTGATGATCACACTCCAGCGGCGGAGTGAAGTTGCCGGACTGCCTTGGACGGAACTAAACCAGGGAGATCAGCTTTGGTGCCTTCCTGCGGAGCGCGCCAAGAACGATCATGATCATCTTGTTCCTCTCAGCCACCTTGGAATGTCCGAACTCACTGCTCTTGGGTGGAAATCGCGCGGACTGGTGATGCCTTCCTCCACTGGAAAGACAGCTGTGAGTAATTTCAGCGACATGAAGAGCAAACTGGATAGCGAAATGCTCCCCATTCTACAGAAACTTGCCGATGCACGTGCAGATGCAACCGGCCAAGAGCGCTATCAGGTTGAGCTACTCCCCTGGAGAATTCACGATATCCGCAGGACGGGCACGACCCATCTTCAGGCTCTCGGGTTCCCGATTGAAGTCGGCGAACGCGTAATCAACCATCATCAAGGAGGAGAAACTGCCGGAATTCGTGGCGTCTACAACCTATATGAATACCTGCCGGAAAAAACCGCCGCCCTTCAATCTTGGGCAGATCGACTGGCATCTATCATCAAGGAAGGGGAACATGCTTTGGCCACGCAGACAAGCGAGATGGATACACCGCTAGCAGAGGCGGCATAGATCATCCCGATCAGCCAGACGGTAGCTCGCTTGTGCTGCGCACCATTGGTTTAGCTGCAAGCCATGTGCGTACATCACCAAGCCGATAGCGAACCGTTCGCTTGCCGAGCTTAATAAACGGCGGGCCGCCATCTCCGGAAACACGAGCCTTCTTCAATATGGCGACTGAGACGCTCAGCATGCTTGCCAACTGATATGTCGTGATCAGTTGCTCATCGCTTCCTTCCCAGAAAGGCTCCGTTCCAGCCCCTTTCATGAACGTCGCCTCGTAAGGCGAGCAAACTCGCGATCGCTGTCCAAGAACGACCTCAGCATCGCCGGAATGAGCTCGGTCAGCGGTTCTTCGCGACCGTAAGCTTCCGCATAAACCGCGGCGTAGTCCTGGAGGCGTCTATGCAGATCCGGCAGGACAGTGATCGTGAGCTTCACCGGCGCGCGATCGGGAAGCTTCGGCAGCTTGAGATCAGCCATCCTCACCTCCCCAGCCCGCGCCAGGGTCCCGGCAGCACGATATCCTGGTGCACCACTACCCTAAGCGGCCAGCCCGGCCGCACCGTGATCGAGGGCTGGATATTGAGGCTGCGGCTGACGATCTGATCCCCGGCCCGCGCCCCGCTTTGCTGGGTGGATTCACGGATCGCGCGTAAAAGATCGCTCTCGCTGCTACCAAAACTGAGCTGCGTGCCCACCCCGAGCAGGGTCGAGAGCGCTACGCCCTTCAAGAGCTGCCAGGTATGGAAGTCCACCTTGTCGGCAAGCCCGGCATAGCCCGCGGTATCGCTCGCCGGCAGATTCTCGATTCTAATCGAGGAACCGTCGGGCAGGATGATCCGCTGCCACACGACCAGCACACGCTTCTGCTCGTAGGCAACGACGCTGTCGTAGCTCCCAATCAGCCGCGAGCCCTGCGGGATCAGCAAGGTCCGCCCGGTCACGCTGTCGTAGGCGTTTTCGGTGACCTGCGCGGTGATCAGCCCCGGCAGATCGGAGTTCAGCCCGGTGATCAGGCTCGCCGCGATCACCGTGCCGGCGCTCAGCGTGTAAGGTGAGACCGGCGCGTTGAGCCGATGCGGGTTGATGTCGGGCTTGTCATCCTTCGCCGCCAGGAAGTCGGCCTTGCGCTGCTGGCCGCCCGGATCGCGCTCGGGATCGAGCGCCATTCGCGTCGTCCCGACCTCTCCCTGCGGCGCGCCAGATGCGGCAGCGGCAGGCGTTTCATCGGATCGCGTCGGCCGGCTCACCTGCATCATCACGGCGGACTCGCGGGCGGCCTTGCGCTCAGCTTCGAGACGCTGCCGCTCGGCCTCGGCTGCCTGCGCAGCCGCATCAACGGACGGCGAAGTCATACCGATCGCCTGCTGATGCGCCAGGATTGGCCGCCCAAGATCGCCGGGCAGCGGAGCCCCCAACTGGAGCACGTCACCATAGCTCTTGGGCGCATTCGCCAGGGCATCGAGCGGCGCCTTCGAACCAGGATCGGCGCGATCGTCGACGCCGACGATCGCCCGGAACGTCACGGGCCGGAGCGCCACCCAGGTCACCGCAACCAGACCGACCGAACCGACCGCCGCAATCGCCATGATCACCCCGCGGCGGAACCGCACCACCCGGCGCGGATTGCCGCGCAGTACCAGGGTCTCCGGATCGGTCTTGGGCGGGGCAACGGGTGCGTTTTCGGGAGTATCGCTCATGACGCCCTCCGCCCTTCGCGCCGCCGCTTGTCCGCAGTGCGCGTGATCCGCACAACGGCCTGCTTCTTCGCGCCCAGGCGCAGTTCGGCCGCACCGAACAACCGATCGACCACATAGAACCGCCCCGACATGCGGTAGTTGACGAGCTCAGCGTCCCCCGCCTCCCCGATCACGAACAGCGGCGGCGCCTCGCCGACCGCGACACTGGCCGGGAACTCGATGAACGTCTGCCGCCCATCGTCGAACGCACGCAGCGGCCGCCAGGCGGGATTGTCGCCGGTGATCCGGTAAGCGAAGTTGAGGTTCTCCACCGCAAGGCCCGAGGCAACCGGGGTCACGGCGCGCGCTTCCGCCTGCTGCCGGCGGATCGCGATCAGTTCATCGGCCGGATAGGTCCACGAGATCCCCGCCATCGCCGTGCCCGAGGTGCTGGCAAGCTGGAGATGATAGGCCCGCCGATCGGTGGCGATGATGAGGTTGGTCGAAAGCCCGGCAGCAAATGGCTTTACCAGGATATGAACCCGCTTGCCCTCGCCCGATCCGCTGGTCGTGTCGCCCACCGTCCAGCGCACCGTGTCGCCGGCCGCGACCGAGAGCAGCGTCTCGCCCGGCTGCAGGGCGATGTCGGTCACCCGCTCGGGCGCGGCAAGCAACCGGTAGAGCACCCCGTCGCTGAACGGATAGACCTGCACGGCATTGACGAACCCTTGCGCCTGCGGCTCGCGGGTCGCTGAACGATTGGCATCGCGCACACGCAGCTCCGCGGCCGTGGGCTTGGTCCTGGGCTGATGGACCGTGGTCACCGCAACCGGGAGAGGCGGAACAGGGGCCGCGATCGTCGGCGCGGCGACGGCGGGCACAGGAGCGACGGGTGCTGCCGTCACGGCCGGAACAGGACTGGCAGTAGCAACGGGCACAGGCTGCGCAAGGACGGGCGCGGCGCCGACAAGGGCGACCACGGCAATGAGGACGGGTTTCATGGGCGGATCTCCGGTTGGGGCTGCGGCAGCGCAGATGTTGGGGGAGAGAGCGGCGAACCGGCCGGCACATTGGCGGGCGCGGCCGGTTGGCTGGGCGCCGCGCCTGGCGGCGTCGGAGCCGGGGTTTCCAGCTCGCGACTCCAATCGATCGCATCGACATAGAGCCCGAGCGGATTCTTCCGCAGCGTCTCGGCGCTGCGCGGCGGCTTGACCTGCACGGTGAGGATCGCGGTCCAGCGCGAGGTACCGGCTAGGCTGCCGCGCTCATAAGCGCTCTCGGTCCACTTGACCTGGAACGAGGTATCCGAGGCGCGCACCACGCTGGTCACCTGGACCGAGACAGTGCGGTCACCGTTCCCAGCGAACGGATCGGCGGCGCGGGCATATTCGCTGAGGAACAGGCCTCCGCGCGCGGTCACGAAGTCGTAGGCCGAGAGCCAGTTCTCGCGCATCAGCACCGGGTCCAATGACCGCGCGCGGATGCTGGTGACGAAGCGCCCAAGGAACCAGGCGATCTGCGGATCGGTCGGCCGATAGTCCCGGTCAGCCGGCGCGATGGCCTGCGCGGCTCCGAGCCGATCGACCTCGACCACATAGGGCACGACCCGGCTTTGCAGGGACTGCCAGACCAGCGCCGCCGACAGCCCGGGCGCGAGCCCGAGCCCGCCGAACGCCATCAGCCGCCAGTTGCGCGCCTGGAGGCGGGCCGAGCCGATCCGCTCGTCCCAGAGCTGGCCGGCGTACTGGTAGGGGGTTTCGGGCTCGGGGGTGCGCCCGTAACGCTGGATCGCTCGCTTGAATCGCATGAGGTTCAGTCCCTTTCCTTGATGTCGGGGCGCGCGGCGTGGCCGCCGCGGTCACCCGATTGCAGCGCATGGATCGCCATTTGGCGGTGATGACGGGCAGCCTGGGTGGATTGGACCTGGCGGGCCCAGGCGGGCATGGGGTGGTTCGCTTGCGCGCCCGCGCCTGCGCCCGTCGATGCAGGCGAGGTCGTGCCGGCGGCCCAGGCGGCTTGCCGGCCCTGCGCCGCGGCTTGCCTGATGCCGAACGCGCCGCTCAGCTTCTGCGCGGCCGCTCCGCGCGCCGCGGTCGCAACCCCGCCAAGGCCCGCGCCGACCGAGCTGGAGCCCGAAGTCTGCTGGCCGAGCTTGTAGGCGGTCGATGCGGCCGCGCCCATGGCCGTGCCGGCGCGGATCGCGCCGAGCCCGGCGCCGCCCAGCGCCCGCGCTCCGCCGCCGGCCACGGCGATCCCGCCGGCGGCCAGCGCCGTCGTCGCGACCGCCGAGCCAGCACCGAGCTGCGGCGCACCCGAGACCAGACCCGAGGCAATCGAAGGCCCGAACACGCCGAACAGGCCCAGCACGAGGCTGGCGAGCGCCAGGCTCATCGCTTGCGCCAGATCCGGCTCCTGCCCCTGGAGCGCGGTGGTGAACTGCGAGAAGAAGTTGGAGCCGATCCCGACGATCACCGCGAGCACCATGACCTTGATGCCCGAGGTCACGACCGAGCCCAGCACCTGCTCGGCGAGGAAGCTGGTGCGGTTCCACAGCGCGAAGGGCACGAGGATGAACCCGGCAAGCGTGGTCAGCTTGAACTCGAGGATGCAGATGAACATCTGCGCCGCGAGGACGAAGAAGGCGCAGATCACGATCAGCCAGGCGAGGAACAGCACGACGATGGTCAGGAAGTTGTCGAAGAAGCTCGTGAACCCCATGAGCTGGCTGATCTGGTCGAGCAGCGGCCAGGCTGCGGAGTAGCCCGTCGCGGCGACCCGCCCGGGCCGCAGCAGATCGTCCGCGGCGATCGCGCCGCCGCCCGCGGTCAGCCCGGCCTGGGCGAACGAGCGGAAGATGAGGTCGGCCAGGGTCGAAAAGCTGTTCAGGATGAACGCGAAGGCCCCGACGTAGAGGATCTTCTTGAGGAACCGGCCGATGACGTTGTCCTCGCCGCCCATGGCCCAGAACAGGCCGGCAAGGGTGATATCGATCGCGATCAGGGTCGCGGTGAGGAACCGCACATCGCCGCCGAGCAGCCCGAACCCACTGTCAATATAGTGGACGAAGGCGGCCATGAACTGATCGATGACGCTGAGGTCATTCATGTCGGGCGATCCTGATGACGAGGGGAGCAAAAAGGCCGCGGGGCCCGCCGGGGAGCGGAGGGAAGCAGCAGACCCCGCGGCAGTAACGACGGCGGAGATGCGCGCGCCGCCGCCGTTCTCACGGGAGATGACGCCTAGCGGGGGGCGTAGGCGGTCCCGGAGCCGAGGAACTTCTTCGTCGCGGCCTGCGCGTCGGTTCGCTGCTGGAAGCGGCTGGCCTGCTCCAGCGCATCGGCGCGGTATTGCGCGGCCATCAGGGTCTGGATCTGGAACTGCTGCTTGGCGACCAGCGCGAGGAGCTGGTTGGTCGCCTGGCTGACCTGCAGCGCCCCGTCGGCGCCCTGGCTGCGCGCGACGATCTCCTGCAATGCCGCGGCATCGACCTGGACGTTCTCGACCACCTGCGACTGGACGGTCATGGTCTGCTTGAACGCGGCGAGCGAGGTATCGAGGCGCTGACGCGCGGCGATCACCTGGGCATTGGTCTTGAGCGCGGCATTGAGGTCGTTCGGAAACAGCGTCTTGAACTGCTGGTCGAGCCCGGAGACCTGGAACTGGATGCCCTGCGCCTGGCCCATCAGCCGGTCGATCTGCTGGAGGGTCTGCTGCAGGGCCTGGAGCTCGGGGAAGCTGATTGTCGTCAGGTTCTTCGCCTGGTTGATGAGCATCTGCGCCTCGTTCTGGAGCATGCGGATCTGGTTGTTGATCTGCTCCAGGGTGCGCGCGGCGGTCAGGATGTTCTGGCCGTAGTTGCTGGGATCGAACACCGTGATGGCATGCGCGGGCATGGTCGTCATGCCGATCGTGGCGGCAAGCAGGCCGGTCATGCCGGCGGCAAGCGCGGCGGAAAGAAGCTTGGTCTTCACATCAGGTCTCCTTCAGGGGCGGTGGGAACGGCGGATGGGCCGGGAAAGCTGCCGAGGAGCTCGGCGGCCCAGTCGAGGCCGCGCGCGGCAAGAAAGTGCTCGGCAAAACCAGCCGTGCCGTGCTGGCTAAGGATCGCATCGATCCGGGCCTGGGTGGCGGGATCAGAGGCGCCGCACAGGGCCAGCGCGACTGGGCCGAGGCCGAGCTCGAACAGCCGGTTGCCGCGCGCCGATTGCAGGTAGTAGTGCCGCTTGGGAGTGGCGCGGCTGATCAGCTCGATCTGGGCGTGGTTAAGCCCGAACCGCTCGTAGGCGCTGCGGCTCTGCGGCTCGATCGCGCGGTCGTTGGGGAGCAGGATGCGCTGCGGGCAGCTCTCGATGATGGCCGGGGCGATTACGCTGTCGGCGATGTCGGCGAGGCTTTGCGTGGCGAAGACCACCGCGACGTGTTTTTTCCTGAGGACCTTCAACCATTCGCGGATCCGCGCAGCGAACAGCGGATGGTCGAGGAAGACCCAGGCCTCGTCGAGGATAAGCAGGGTCGGCCATCCGTCGAACCGCTCCTCGAGCCGATGGAACAGATAGGTCAGCACCGGAGCAATCACGCCGACCTGCCCCATCAGCGCCTCGGTCTCGAAGCACTGGACGTCGGCAATCGCGAGATCGTCCTCGGCGGCATCGAGCAGGCGGCCGAACGGGCCTTCGAGCGTGTAAGGCGAGAGCGCGGTGCGCAAGGGCGCCGATTGCAGCAGCAGGGCAAGGCCGGTGAGCGTGCGCTCCTCGACCGGCGCGGTCGCAAGGCTGGTCAGCGCTGACCAGACCGCATCCTTGACCTCGGGGGTCACGACCACGTTCTCATGGGCGAGGAGCGCGCCGATCCATTCCGCGGCCCAGGCGCGCTCGTCGGCCTGGGTAATGTCGCGCAAGGGCTGGAAGGCGATCTGGGTGCCCTCCCCGCCATCGGCGCCGAGTCCCAGCGCATGATGCGCGCCGCCCATGGCAAGCACCGCCGCCCGCGCGGAGAAGCCCTTGTCGAAGATATAGACCTTGGCGCCCGGATAGCGGCGGAACTGGAGCGCGAGCAGCGCAAGCAGCACCGACTTGCCCGCGCCGGTCGGCCCGACGATCATCATGTGCCCGACGTCATCGACATGGGTCGAGAGCCGGAACGGCGTCGAGCCGCTGGTCTTGGCATAGAGCAGCGGCGGACCGCCGACATGGTCGTTACGCATGGGGCCGGCCCAGACCGAGGACAGCGGCATCAGGTGGGCAAGGTTGAGGGTGTGGACCAGCGGTTGGCGGACATTGGCGTAGACCTGCCCCGGGAGGCTCGAGAGCCAGGCTTCGAGCGCGTTCATTCCCTCGCGGATGCAGGTGAACCCGAGCCCGTTGACGATCCGCTCGAGGCTGCGAACCTTGTCCTCGACCCGGGCCCGATCGGTGTCGCGCACGGTGATCGTGGTGGTGAGATAACCGAACGCCACGTGGTCGCCGCCGAGCGCCTGGAGCGCGAGATCGGCATCGACCATCTTGTTGTCGGCATCGCTATCGAGGAGCTGGACGGGCTGGTTGTAGATGACCTCGCGCAGCAGCGCGGTCACCGACTTCCTCTTGTTGAACCACTGCCGGCGCAGCCTGGCCAGCGCCCTGGTCGCCTCGGTCTTGTCGAGCGCGATGAACCGGGTGACCCAGCGGTAGCCAAAATCCTGGTGGTTGAGCGCGTCCAAGATGCCCGGCCGGCTGAGGTTCGGAAAACCGAGCACGGTCAGGGTGCGCAGGTGCTCGTCCCCGAGCATCGGCTCAAGCCCGCCGGTGAGCGGCGTGTCGGCGAGCAAGCCATCGAGGTACATCGGGGTCTCAGGGACGGCGACGCCATGGCGGCGCGGCGAGATCGTCCCGTGGAGGTAGGTCAGGGTCTCGCCGTCATCGAGGGCGCGGACCTCGGGCATGAAGCCGGCCAGCAGATCGAGCGCCCGGTCGGTCTCGGCGACGAAGGCGGCCAAGGCCTGATGCCAGTCGCGCCCGCGCGCGTCGTCGCTGCGCTCGACCAGCGCCCGTCCCGCGGCATCAGCCTGGTCGGGCGGCGGCAAGAAGGTCAGGGTCAGGAAATAGCGGCTCTCGAAATGCGTCCCCGCCGCCTCGAACCCGGCGCGGCGTTCCTCGTCGACCAGCCAGCTCGCCGCCTCGGGAAACTCACTTTCCGGATAGGCGGCCGCCTCGCGGCGCTCGGCTTCGATATGGAGCGCCCAGCCCGAGCCGAAGCGCTTGAGCACATTGTTGGCCCGAGCACAGGCCGAGACCAGCTCGGCCTCGGTCGCGGACTCAAGGTCGGGTCCGCGAAAACGCAGGGTACGCTGAAAACTGCCGTCCTTGTTGAGGACGACGCCCGGCGCGACGAGCGCCGCCCAGGGCAGGTGATCGGCCAGCCGGTCGGCGCGGCGGCGGTATTCGTGAAGGGCTAGCATGAAAGATACCCCCGCTGGCGAAGATGGCGGGCAAGCACGGGCGCGAAGTCGGGATCGCGCTTGGCGGCAAACACCGCGATGGTGTGACCGAAGGCCCAGATCGCGATGCCGGCGAGCCACTGCTGGAGCCCGAGCCCCATCGCGGCCGCGACCGTGCCATTGACGATCGCAATCGCGCGCGGTGCGCCGCCCAGCAGGATCGGCTCGGCGAGCGAGCGGTGGAGCGGCGCCTCGAAGCCTTCGATATGTTGCCCACTGCCGATCACGAGATCAGCGCCCCGCCGCCAAAGGAGAAGAACGAGAGGAAGAACGAGGAGGCGGCAAACGCGATCGACAGGCCGAAGACGATCTGGATCAGCCGGCGGAATCCTCCGGCGGTCTCGCCGAACGCCAGGGTCAGGCCGGTGACAATGATGATGATCACCGCGACGATCTTGGCGACCGGGCCCTGGACCGATTCCAGGACCTGCTGGAGCGGCTGCTCCCAGGGCATACCCGAGCCCGAGGCCCAGGCGCGGGTGCTCCAAGCGAGGCCTAGCGCGAGCGCTGGGGTGACGAGGGCAATCGGGAAGTGCCGGGACATCCGGGCAAGGGTCATGGTCTGTCTCCTCAAGAGGGTGGATTGGTGGGGTGGTCGAACGGGCCCGAGGAAGGATCGGGCGTGAGGTCGCTGAGATCGTAGGCGCCGTCGGGATCGAGCCCATCGACGCCGAGGATCGTCTCGACCCGGCGGCCCCGGCCGCGCCCGGCGATGAACACGACCCGGTCGATGGCCTCGGCGATCAGCCGCCGCGGCACGGTGACGACGCTTTCCTGAACGAGTTGCTCGAGCCGGTAGAGCGCGGCGATCGCGCTGTTGGCATGGACCGTCGCGATCCCGCCGGGGTGCCCGGTGTTCCAGGCTTTGAGCATATCGAGCGCCTCGGCGCCGCGCACTTCGCCGACCACGATGCGATCGGGGCGCAGGCGCAGGGTCGAGCGGACAAGATCGGCCATGGTGACCTGGCCGGCCAGCCCTGCGCCAACGGAGCGGGTCCGCAGCGCGACCACGTCGGGCGCGGCGCATTGGAGCTCACGGGTATCCTCGATCAGGATCACGCGTTCATCGAGGCTCGCCATCTCGGCAAGCAGGGCATTGGCGGGCGGGGTCTTGCCCGAACTGGTGCCGCCGGCGACGAGGATGTTGGCGCGGGTCGCGACGGCACGCGCCAGTTCGGCCGCGATTTTTTCCGGCATGATGCCGTCGCTGACATAGTCGGCCAGCCGGTAGATCCGCGCCGCCGGCTTGCGGATCGAGAAGCAGGGAGCCAGGCTGACCGGCGGCAGCACGCCTTCGAAGCGTTCGCCCGCCCCTTCCCCATGCGGCGGCAGCTCGGCCGAGACGATCGGCGCGCCGGCATGGGCCTCGGTCCGTGCATGGCTCGCGACCAGGCGGATGATCCGTTCGACCTGCGCCGGCTCGTATAGGGTGCCGCTATCGCTGCGGCCCTCGCCCAGGCGGTCGAGCCAGAGGCGGCCGTCGGGATTGATCATGATCTCAATGACCAGCGGATCGGCAAGCGCCGCGGCGATGGTCGGGCCCATCGCGGTCCTCAGCATCGCCCGGCGGCGTTCGGCCGACAGCGTCTCGCTCATGGCTGCTGCTCCGCATGCTTGGTCGTGTTCTGGGCCGCGCTGCTCGGCGGCGCGAAGGTGCGCTGACCTGCCGCCAGCGCCTCGCCGACACGGCCGACGAAGGCGTTGAAGCGATCGCGGCCGATGGCCCGCGCGGCATCGTCGCTCTCGGCGAGCGGGGCCTGGACCATCAGCTCGTAGCGGATGAAGAGAGCCAGGCTTTCGAGGAGGACATGGCCATCGCGCTCGATCCGGCCCAGCGCCAACGACATCCGGTCGAGCCTTGCCGAGAACCGATGCTCCATGTCGCTCGCCGCCTGCCGGTTGAGCCAGGCCGTCAGCGCATCGGTCAGGATGCCCGACTTCGATGCACCGGGCCTGGCGGCCAGTGCCTCGAGCCGATGGCTGAGGTCTTCCGGCAGGAAGAGCTGGTAGCGGACACGCCTGGGTTTGATCGCGGCCATGTCAGAAGCTCGGCAGCGCATCATGATCCGGGCCGTCGCCCTGGTTCATGGCATGGGCGCGCACCAGGACATTGGCCCCGCGGGTCTGATCGAGCGCGCGCTTGTCGGAAACCGGATCGGCATCGTCCTGGTCGAGGCCCAGGAGATCGAGCTGGCGGGGTGGCTCGGGCCGCTTTGCCGCTTCCTCGGCAAGGCCGGGATGGCGCTGCTGCTGGAGACCGCCATCGTCCGCATGGCCGGCGGCATCGCCGGCGCGCGCGAGGCGAGTATCGGGCAGCCGCGCCAGGCTGCCCCATTCGTTGGAGCGCGGCTTGGGCGCGTCGCTGTAGCGGCCCTGGGTCAGCATGGGTGCCGGCAGGGCGCGGGCCGTGAAGTTGGCATCCTCGTAGTAGCGCAGCTTCTTGGCGCGGATCGGCGCCAGCCCCGAGACCATCACCAGCTCGTCGGCGGGCGGCAGCTGCATGACCTCGCCCTGGGTCAGCAGCGGCCGGGCGGTCTCCTGGCGGCTGACCATGACATGGGCGAGCCAGGGTGCGAGGCGGTGCCCGGCATAGTTACGCATCGCCCGCTGCTCGGTCGCCTGCCCCAGCGCGTCGGAAATCCGCCGCGCGGTGCGCTCGTCGTTGGTCGCAAAGGCGATGCGGACATGGCAGTTGTCGAGGATCGCGTTGTTCTCGCCGTAGGCCTTCTCGATCTGGTTGAGGCTCTGGGCGATGAGGAAGGCGCGCACGCCGTAGCCCGCCATGAATGCGAGACTGGTCTCGAAGAAATCGAGGCGGCCAAGCGCAGGAAACTCGTCGAGCATCATCAGCAGCTGATGGCGGCGGGTCCTGGCTCCCGGTCCGCCAACATCGCCTTCCAGCTTCTCGGTCAGGCGGCGGCCGATCTGGTTGAGGATCAGGCGAACCAGCGGCTTGGTGCGGCTGATGTCCGATGGGGGAATGACGAGGTAAAGCGAGACCGGGCGCTCGCCCTCGCCCAGATCGGCGATGCGCCAGTCGCAGCGCGAGGTGACTTCGGCTACCGTGGGATCGCGGTAGAGGCCGAGGAACGACATCGCGGTCGAGAGCACGCCCGAGCGTTCGTTCTCGCTCTTGTTGAGCACCTCGCGCGCTGCCGAGGCGACCACGGGGTGAACCTGCGGCGCGTCCACCGTGCCCAGGTGGTTGGTGGTCATCATCCGCTTCAGGGTCGCGGTGAAGGCGCGCTGCGGGTCGGAGAGGAAGGTCGCGACCCGGGCCAGGGTCTTCTCCTCCTCGGCGTAGAGCACGTGGAGGATCGCGCCGACCAGCAGCGAGTGGCTGGTCTTCTCCCAGTGGTTGCGCCGTTCGAGCGCGCCTTCGGGATCGACCAGGATATCGGCGATGTTCTGGACGTCGCGGACCTCGTGGGTGCCGCGGCGGACCTCGAGCAGCGGGTTGTATTTAGCGGACTGCGCGTCGGTGGGATTGAACAGCAGGGCATGGCTGAACTTCGCGCGCCAGCCGGCGGTGAGCTGCCAGTTCTCGCCCTTGATGTCGTGGATGACCGCAGAGCCGGTCCAGCTCAGCAGAGTCGGGACCACGAGGCCGACGCCTTTGCCCGAGCGCGTCGGCGCGAAGGCCATGACATGCTCGGGGCCATCGTGGCGCAGGTAGCGCCCATGAAAGCTGCCGAGGAACACGCCGGTATCGCG
>ERZ778022.2009-NODE-2009-length-23127-cov-3.762959_pt1 | contig 23127 bp, 20 predicted proteins | sample MGYA00375752_ERZ778022 | MGnify/ENA primary metagenome ERZ778022 (study PRJEB29350, sample SAMN05389826) | bioreactor metagenome | isolation source: Thiocyanate bioreactor | place: South Africa: University of Cape Town | collected 2014-04-04 ...
AGCTCGATCTTTATGATCGGGACTGGCCGATCTGGACATACGCCGAGATCACGCACCCGGCGAAGTTCGTGCACGACTATGAGGGCCGGCGCGGCTCGGCGGTGAACTCGCTGGTCTCGGGCGATTGCATCGTGTCGGGCGGCTCGCTGACCAAGACGCTGTTGTCCACGGGGTCGCGCGTGCACTCGTATTCCGAGCTGCATGAATGCGTCGTGCTGCCGTATTGCGAAATCGGCCGTGGCGTGCGGTTGCGGAAGGTCGTGGTCGACCGCGGCCTGAGTATCCCTGAGGGGCTGGTGGTGGGCGAGGATCCCGAGTTCGACTCCCGCTGGTTCCGCCGCACCGAGGACGGCGTGGTGCTTATCACGCAGCCGATGCTGGACAAATACCTCGCGGCCCGATGATCGAGGTCCTGTCGATCGCGTCCGAATGCTATCCGCTGGTCAAGACCGGCGGACTTGCCGATGTCGTTGGCGCGCTGCCGAAGGCGATGGCGCCGCTCGGCGTCGCCATGCGCACGCTGGTGCCCGGCTATCCGTCGGTGATGGGCCAGATGACCGATGTGCGGGTGGCCGCCGAACTGCCGGATTTCTTCGATGGCTGGGCCAAGCTGCTCTGGGCCCGGGCGGGCGGGCTCGATCTTGTCGTCCTCGAAGCGCCGCATCTCTACGATCGGCCGGGTAACCCTTATGTCGGCCCGGATGGCGCCGACTGGGCGGACAACTGGAAGCGTTTCGCCGCCCTGAGTTTTGCGGCCTACGAGCTCGGACGCGGGATCGCCGATGGCTACCGTCCGCAGCTTCTCCATTGTCACGATTGGCAGTCGGGGCTGGTGCCGGCCTATGTCGCGTTTAACGCGCCGATCCGCAGCAAGACCATCCTGACCGTTCACAACCTCGCCTTTCAGGGGCGTTTCGGCTGGGACATCTTTCCGCAATTGCGGCTCGATCACCGGGCGGCGAATGAATCGGCGATCGAGTTCTACGGCGGCATCAGCTTCCTCAAGGCTGGGCTGCAATGCGCCGATGCGCTGACCACGGTCAGCCCCACCTACGCCCACGAGATCACCACCGAGGCCTATGGCATGGGGCTCCAAGGGCTGCTGCAGTCGCGCGCCGACGTGCTCTACGGCATCACCAACGGCATCGACGTGGCGGAATGGAATCCGCTGACCGACGTGGCACTGCCCGCCACCTACAATGCCAGCACCATTCATCAGCGACTCGCCAACAAGGCGGCGCTGGCGCAGGCTTTCGAACTCGAGGAGGGCCCCGGCCCGCTGTTCGGCGTGGTCAGCCGGCTCACATGGCAGAAGGGCATGGACATGCTCGCCGGCTGCATCGACGAGATCGTCGCCCACGGTGGCCGGCTCGCCGTGCTGGGTTCGGGCGAAGTCGCGCTGGAGCAGGGGTTCAAGGCCGCCGCGGTGCGGCATCCGGGCAAGGTCGGGATCGTCACAAAGTACGATGAGCGGCTGAGCCATCTGGTGCAGGGCGGTGCCGACGTGATGGTGATCCCGTCGCGGTTCGAGCCGTGCGGGCTGACTCAGCTCTATGGGCTCCGCTATGGTTGCGTGCCGCTGGTGAGCCGCGTCGGCGGTCTCGCCGATACGGTCATCGACGCCAACGAGGCGGCCGTGGAGTCCGGCTCGGCGACGGGCATCGTCTTCTCCCCGGCGACGCAGGAAGCGCTGTCGCATGCCATCCGCCGCACCATCCAGCTGTTCGGCCGCCACAAGGTGTGGAGCAAGATGCAGCGGCGCGGCATGAAGTCGGAAGTCTCCTGGGAGGCGAGCGCCGAAAAATACGCCGACCTCTACCACAACCTCTTGGGCCTGAAGCGCGATGACGATCAGAACGATTGAGACGACGCCGTTCGGCGACCAGAAGCCGGGCACCTCAGGGCTGCGCAAGCGCACCGCGGCCTTCATGGTCGAGAACTATGTCGAGAACTTCGTGCAGTCGATCTTCGACAGCCTCGAGGGTTTCGAGGGCAAGACGCTGGTGATCGGCGGTGACGGGCGCTACTTCAACGATCGGGTGGTGCAGAAGGCAATCCGAATCGCCTCCGCCAACGGCTTCGGCGCCGTGCTGGTCGGCCAGGACGGGCTGCTGTCGACTCCCGCCGCCAGCCATGTCATCCGCAAGCACAAGGCGTTCGGCGGCATCATCCTGTCGGCCAGCCACAATCCGGGCGGCCCGGATGGCGATTTCGGCATCAAGTACAATGTCGGCAATGGGGGACCTGCGCCGGAAAAGATCACCGAGGCGGTGTTCGCGCGCAGCCAGGTGATCGACCGCTACCTCATCGTCGATGCACCGGATGTCGATCTCAATCGCATAGGTACGCATCATTCCGGAGGCATGGTGGTGGAGGTGATTGACCCAGTCACCGACTATGCCCAGCTAATGGCCGAACTTTTTGATTTTGATGCGATCCGGAAGCTGTTTTCTTCGGGCTTCCGGATGCGGTTTGATGCCATGCACGCCATCACCGGCCCTTATGCGCACCGCATCCTCGAGGACCTGCTCGGCGCCCCCAGGGGCACCGTTATCAACGGCACGCCGTTCCCCGATTTCGGTGGTGGCCACCCTGATCCGAACCTCGTTTATGCCAAGGATCTCTATGACTTGCTGATGAGTCCTGATGGACCGGATTTCGGCGCTGCGTCGGACGGCGACGGCGATCGCAACCTGATCATCGGCAAGCACCGCTTCGTCACCCCGTCAGATTCGCTGGCGATTCTCGCCGCCAACGCGCCGCTGGCACCGGGCTACGCCACCGGCATCGCCGGCATCGCCCGTTCCATGCCGACCAGCGCCGCCGCCGACCGTGTGGCGGAGAAGCTCGGCATCGAAATGCATGAAACGCCAACGGGTTGGAAGTTCTTCGGCAACCTGCTGGACGCCGGCCGCGTCACCATCTGCGGCGAGGAATCCGCCGGTACGGGCTCCAGCCACGTCCGCGAAAAGGACGGGCTCTGGGCCGTCCTGCTGTGGCTCAACATCGTCGCCGCCCGCGGCAAGAGCATCGACGCCATCGTCACCGAGCACTGGCAGATCTACGGCCGCAACTACTACACGCGGCACGACTACGACGAGGTCGACAGTGCTGCCGCCAACGGCCTGATGGACGATCTGCGCGTCCGCCTCGGCACTCTCCTAGGGACAAGTCTTGCTGGCCGGCCAGTGACTTACGCCGACGACTTTACCTATCACGATCCGGTGGACGGCTCGACCAGCGCCCGGCAGGGCGTGCGGATCGGATTCAACGACGGCAGCCGCATCGTGTTCCGCCTCAGTGGAACGGGGACTGTCGGGGCGACGTTGAGGGTGTACCTCGAACGTTACGAACCCCCCGATGGACAGCATCAACTCGACCCGCAAGCGGCCCTCGCCGACCTCATCCAGCTTGCCGACGACCTCGCAGGCATCCGAAAACGCACGGGGCGCTCGGCGCCGAGCGTTATTACTTGAAAGCACCGTCGAGTTGAAACCCAGCCTTGTTCCCAACGCCGGCAGTCCCGCGAAACTCGGGGCGACGGTGACGGCGGACGGTGTGAACTTCGCCGTCTATTCCGAAAGCGCCTCCGCAATCTTCGTGTCGATCTTCGATGAGCTGGATCGCGAGATCGGCAAGTTCGAGCTCGACGGGCACGACGACCACATCCGTCACGGGCTGATCGAGGGGGTAGGGCCGGGGGCCAAGTACGGGCTGCGGGCCGATGGTCCTTACGATCCTGACCAGGGCTATTTCTTCGATCCCGCCAAGCTGCTGGTCGATCCCTACGCGCGCCGTATCGACCGCGCTTTCGTGCGCTCGCCGCGGCTCAGGCTCGAGCGCAGCGAGGCGGAGGACACGGCGCCGTTGGTGCCCAAGGCAATTGTGCCGGGGGTCGCCAACAAGCCGATCGCGCCCCGCCGCAAGCCGCCACAGCTGTTCTACGAACTCAACGTTCGTGGCTATACGATGCGGCATCCCTCGGTGCAGGGGCCGTTGCGGGGCACCATCGCCGGGCTGACGACGCGGCGCGTGATCGACCACTTCCGCTATCTGGGCGTCGACACCGTGCAGCTGATGCCCACTGCCGCGTGGATCGACGAGGGACACCTTCCGGCGCTCGGGCTGACCAACGCCTGGGGCTACAACCCCGTCACCTATTTCGCGCTCGACCCGCGGCTGGCCCCGCGTGGCCCGCAGGAATTGCGGTACATGACGGACACTTATCGCAAGGCGGGCATCTCGGTCATCCTGGACGTGGTCTACAACCACACCGGGGAGGGCGACGCCTCGGGCCCGATGCTGTCGATGATGGGGCTCGATGCGCGAACCTACTACCGGTTCGTGGAGGCAGACGGAAAGCAGCACCTCGTCAACGATACCGGTACCGGCAACACGCTGCGTTGCGACCATCCGGCGGTGCAGCGGCTAGTGATCGAGAGCCTGCGCTACTACGTCGAGGAGCTTGGGGTTTCGGGCTTCCGGTTCGATCTCGCGACCGTTCTCGGCCGCGAGCCGGGGTTCAATCCGGATGCGCCGCTGCTGCGGGCCATCAAGGCCGATCCGGTGCTCAGCAAATCCATCCTTGTCGCCGAGCCGTGGGATCCGGGGCCGGGCGGGTACCAGCTTGGACGTTTCGGCAAGGAGTTCAAGGAGCACAACGACACCTATCGCGACGAGGTGCGCTCGTTCTGGCGCGGCACGGATGGCAAGATCGGTGCGTTGGTCGGCAAGGTGTCCGGCTCGGCGGAGATCTTCAACTTCGCCGGCCGCCGGCCCAGCCATGGCGTCAACATGCTGGCGGTGCATGACGGCTTCACCCTGGCTGATCTCGTTTCCTATGCCGACAAGCACAACGAGGCGAACGGCGAGGACAACCGCGACGGGCACAACAACAATTCGTCCTGGAATTGTGGCGTCGAGGGGCCGACGGACGATGTGGCGATCAATGCTCTGAGGCGTGCGGATGTCCGGGCGCTGCTCGCCACGCTGTTCACCTCGCGGGGCACCCTCCTCGTCCAGCAGGGCGACGAGATGGGACGCTCGCAGCAGGGCAACAACAATGCCTATGCGCAGGACAACGAGATCACCTGGCTGGACTGGGAGAAGGCCGATGGCGACCTTGTCGATTTCGTTGCGTCGCTCCAGCAGTTTCGTCGCGCACACGCCGCGCTCACCCACGACCATTTCCTCACCGGGCAGGAAAAGCATGGTGTCCGCGATGTGGCATGGCTGCACCCCGAGGGGCGGGAGATGAGCGAGGCCGACTGGAACGATGCCAGCGCGTCGGGGGTCGGCATGCACCGACCGGCGACGAGGGGATCGTCTGGTACAATCGCCGGATCGATTCCGTTGCCGCCGCGCTGCCCGGCGGCGACTGGGCGGTCGGTCTCAGTTCCACGTCCGAGGCCCCCATTGCCATCGCCGACGGTCGAGCCACTCTGCCGCCGCGCAGCGTGGTCGCGCTGGTTCGTGGTCAGGCAGTTCAGGCCGAAACGGCGACACAGGGCGAGTAAGCGGGGGCGGACGGGTGCGGATTGCGCAGATCAGTGACATTCATGCCAAGTCAGGCGGCAAGTCGCTCGTTACCTTGCGGCGAGCTGTCGATTGGCTGGCGGTGGCGCAACCGGATGCGCTGATCGTCTCCGGTGACGTTGCCAACCCGCCGTGGGTGGACGAATACCGGGCCGTTGCGCAGATCCTGCGCCCGATCAAGTGTCCGATCCTGATGGTGCCGGGCAACAACGACGACCGGGGCCAGATGCGGGCCGCCTTCCCCGATCTCGGGTGGTCCGGCGAGGCAGATCGGCTCAACATCAGCCGGCTGGTTGGCGACGTGCGGCTGGTGGGGCTCGATGTGCAGGTGCCGGGGCAGGGCTACGGCGATGCCGGACCCGCGCTGGACTGGTTGCGCGATCAGCTCGATGGTGGCGAGCCGGTGTTGCTGTTCCTGCACCAGCATCCGTTCAGGACGGGTTTCCCGCGGGTCGACAAGAATCTCTGCCGCAGTGCAGAGGCGCTGGCGGACGTGATCCTTGCCGGCTCGGCGCGCGTCATGCTGGTGACGACCGGGCACGGTCACCGCACGGTGTTCACTCAGTTCGCGGGCGTGCCGGCGATGATGTGCCCCTCGATCACCAAGGCCAACCTCCTTGAGTTCGATGGGGCCGCCGCGCCGCTGGACGATGCGCCCGGGTTCGCCCTGCACCTCGTCGAGGACGGTCGCTTGATGACGCACATTGTGACGCTCGACTAGTTGGCCTCGCGAAAGCCGAGGCGGGCGTAGAGTTGCCGCGCCGCCGCATTGTCGCGGTAAACCTTCAGGGCAACCTGCGTGATCCCTCGCTGAGCCAGTACGGTGCAAGCGCTGCGCAGCAGGGCCTCACCGATGCCGCGCCGCCGGTGCAATGCGGCCACGGCAATGTCCTTGATGAAGCCGGATGTCCAGCAGAGCGCAAACCCGACCAGCCGCTGATCCAGCGTGGCGCAGAAGCAGAGGCTTGCATCGAACTCGGGGTCGTGCCGCGTCGACGCCCACCAACCGTCGAAGCTGTCGGGCGCACTGCCATAGCCGTTCGCGTAGGCGGCCTTCAGCAGTTCGTAGGCGGGTGGGGCAAGCCGAGCGCCAAACGGCACGAGCCGAACATCTGCCGGCCAGCTGACGTCGCCAGTTGGGAATTCTGCGAGATCCCGGACCAGGCGCAGGCTTTCAGGCATCGTGTCGTGGCCTCGGGGACCGGTCGTCCCTCACAGTAGTCTCAGCACGACAAGCAGGAGAAATCCGGCGCCCAGGATCAGCGCGGCCGGCGAGTAGGTCTTGCGGTCGATGGTGGCGAACGGCTCTGCCGGGAACGTGGCGCGCCAGCCTGCGCTGTAGCCTGCGGCCCCGCGCGCAAGGAACAATAGTCCGAGCAGGGCGCCTAGGATATTGAGACCAATCCCTCCGGCTGCAGGATCGGCCAGCGAGAGGGCGACAATTCCGGCGCCAATGAAAAAGAGCGCGAGCAGGGCCAGCAGCCAGCGCGACGGCGGCCCGGTCCTGTCTGGCCGTCCGGTGATCGCCTGGGCAACAATCGCCTTGTCGCGCAGCGGCCAGCTCCGACCGACCGACCACAGCGCGCAGGCGATGGCCGCGGCCAGCAGGGGAATGAACAGCAGAGCGGCAATGCCCATGATCATGGCGCGAAAAATCCTAGTCTGGCGGCGCGGTTGTACCAACGGCGGGCGTAAGCGATGCCATCGTCGGCGTCCAGTGCCGCCGACGTCTCGCTCACTGTGGGTGGAAGGGTTCGCTGATCTCGCTGACCGTCGCCCCAAGACCGATCAGCAGGTCACGAAGCTGAGGGTCGCGTAGCACCAGCAGGCGCAGGCCGATGCCTTCCCATTCGCGCTCGATCTGCACCTTGGCCTGTCGTTGCCCGAGATGCCAGGCAAGCTGCATGAGGTGGATCGGGTCGCGCCCGCGAACTTCGTAGAGCAGCTCTTCGCCGGCGATGATCTCCACCACCCGACCGTCGCTGAGTTTGAGCCCACCGCCGCCTTCGAGTTGCACCGTCTGGGCGAGATCGATCTGCACGATATCGCCGTGAACGAGCTCGATGGTCGGGGGCAGGGCGCGACGCTCGTCATGCGGCAGCACGGCAAGATCGAACACGGATTGGCCGTGTCCCGGCGGCAGGTAGGAAACAGCGTGCAGCGTCGCCAGCATATTCGAAGACCGTGATCCAGATTCCGCGCGCAAAGCTAGCGGGTCAGGTGCGGACGGTGAAGAGCTGGGTGATCCAGCCGACCTGATAGGCGAGATGGATCAGCACCAACGCGAGGTGATGGCGGCGATTGGATGACACGATGCCGACGATGCAGAGCGCGACGCCGATCGGAATCTGGATCAGGTAGCCGATGCCGAGCGTATCAAAATACGGCGGGCCCTTGATCAGCGTATCGACGATGTCGAGACCGAAGGTCAGGGCGAAGACGCCGAAGAACCAGTGCCGGCGCCGGAGGAAGAAGCTCTCGTAGTCGTCGCTTGCCGCGAGTCCATCCGGAAACAGCAGCGCGCCGAGCAGGAACAGCGTGATGGAATAGAGGATCAGGAAGAAGAAGACGCCGAACGACCAGTGCGTGATCCCGGAGAGCTCGTATTCCCACCACCAGAACAGGATCAGTTCGAGCAGGATCGAGCCGGCCCAGAGCAGGTGGATCGCCGACAGCCGGGGCCGGTTGCGGTTCTGCACGATGCCCGCCACGCCCATGAGGATGCGCGTGATGCCGAGGCCGACAACCATGCCCATGACGATGCGGACATGGGTAAAGATGTCGGCGCCGGTGTAGTCCAAGGGGGCCTCTTACGGCGTCTCGGAGATTTCGGTGCAGGCGAGCGGCTCGGCGTCGGGCGTCGTCAGGTTGGTGAGCGTCCCCTCGCTGCCCTTGTTCCACCACTCGTATTCGCCTGCCGCGTATTTTGCGCCGGAACCGGAGAGCACGGTGACGAAGACCAGCTTCTGCCCGCCGGTCGAAACGATGGCGAGGTAGTTGGGCGCGGCGTTGACGTAGTCGACCGTCAGCGGCTGTTCCTGGCCGCAATCGTACTGGACGATGCGGCGCTCCATGTTGCCGGGAAAGGTCAGGATCAGCGCGGTCGACGCATCCAGGCTGCCGATCAGGGCGGCAGCGGCGAGGGGCAGGGCTTCCATCGGGGCCTCCGGGTGATTTGCGCCGAAGGCTAGACCAGTTCGCCCGGCCGCGCCACCGCCCCCCGCCGGGCTTGAGCGCCCGCCCCGGGGCGCTGCCCTCGGCGGCGAGGATCAAACCTGAGCGGCACAATCAAATTCCCCTGCCTCCGCCGTGGGTCTAGCGTCTCCCCAGTCATGGCTGGGGAGAAAGACATGCGGCGGTTTTCGACAGGTTTGATACTGGGATTCGTCCTTGTGGGTGGCGCACCGGCGCTGGCAGCGGGGACCGTCGAGCGCGGCGACTACCTCGTGAATTCCATCTCGGGCTGCGGCAGCTGCCATACTCCGTTCGGTGCGCAGGGGCTCGACATGAGCCGGGCGCTGAGCGGCCGTCTGGTCGAAGAATCCGAGGCCTATACCGCCATCGCGCCGAACCTTACGCCCGGTGGTCCGGTCGCCGCGTGGTCGGATGCTGAACTTTCCCGGGCGATCCGTGAGGGCATCCGGCCTGACGGCAGCGTGATTGGGCCGCCGATGCCGTTCGAGGTCTACAAGGGCATTTCGGACGACGATCTGGCCTCCATCGTCATGTACCTGCGCAGCGTCCCTGCGGTGGAAAACGATCCGAGCGCGTCGACCTACAACATCCCGCTGCCGCCGGCCTGGGGGCCGCCGGTGACGACCGTCGCGTCGGTGCCCGAGGGCGTCACGGTGGCTTACGGCGAATATCTGTCAGGGCCGCTGGGCCATTGCGTCGTCTGCCATACTCCCTTCGGCGAGGCCGGCCCGATGCTCGACAAATATCTTGGGGCGGGCGGCATGGAGTTTGCCGGTCCGAACGGCCCGGTGGTCGCGCCGAACATCACGCCGGCTGGCCTGTCGAATTACAGCGACGACGAGCTGAAGGCGATGATCACCAAGGGTGTGCGGCCCAATGGTGCGCCGATGTCGCCGCCGATGCCCTACGGCTTCTTCGCCAACATCAAGCCTGACGATCTCGATGCCATCATCCTCTATCTGAGGGCGCTGCCGTCGATCGATACGCCATAGGCCACCGGCCCGTTCAGGCAGTCGGCCGCGACTGCCTGAAGACCCGCACCGCTCCCTCGATCACGGTATCGAGCAATTTCTCGCCTTCGCGCAGGGCGGCGTTGTCGCGATGCGTGCGAAGCACCAGCGAAAACCCCAGCGCCTGGCAGGCATAGGCCTTGGCGGGCTCGCCGCCCTGGTATCGCGCATTGCCCTCGTTCTCGAGGTCGGTGAGCAGCCTCAGGTAGCCGTCCGAGGGAATGGCGTTCTTCATGCCGGTCCAGGTCGGCTGCTGCGTCCGGTCCAGCAGCATCGCCGTGAGGCTCCCGATCTCGAGGATCGCCTCCGGGTGCTCCGACCCGCTGGCGTTCAGGTCCTGCAGGATCGCGCCGAGGCGTTGCGTGAGTTCCTGTTCCTTGGTCATGCGCGGCAGCTCCGTTTCGATGCGCTAGTCTCGCGAATTGCGCGGCGGCGCAAGCTCTTTGTGACTGCTGGCGGTTGTGACCACCGACGGTGGAACCGGGCGAAATCCCGAGCATTATTCCTGCAAGGACGGTGTCGGCTTGCCGGCGTAGTCTCATTGTTTGCCCGCTGTCCCAGCTGGCCAACTCAATCGGCGAACGTCTTCAAGGGCTGACGCTCCCTTGCAGATCGACGTCGAGAGGCGCGAGACTCCGGTCTCGCGCCTTCTTTATACGCAGTTGTACGCCAGTCACCTGATGTTGTTATGGATATCCCTGACAATACAGTGAATGTGCCGGTCTCCACAATTGGAGATGCCGAATTCTGTTAGCTGTCACGCAGTAGTTCTCGTGCTGCACTCGATGCCGTTCAACAAGCTGCCCGCGCTTTCGACGGGCACGAGAGGAGAGGCATCGATGAAGATCATTTCTTGTGGAGTTGCCGCCATCGTCGCGGCATTCATGCTGTCGGCCGCGCCGGCATCGGCACAGCTGCTGGGCGGCGATGGCGTTGGCGGGCTGGTTGGAGGCGTTGTCGACGGCGTCCTCGGCGGAGGCGGTAGCGGGTCGCTGGGCTCGACCATCGGCGGCATCACGGACACGGTGATCGGCGACCATCAGGGCAACGGCGTGGTGCAGGACGTCATCGGCTCGGTGGGGCTGGGGGATACCTTTGGCAATGGCCAGCTGGTTGATCTCAGTACCTCCGGCAACGGCCAGATCGGCGTCCCCGGCGTCGTTACCGGCGGTATCGACAGTCGCGGTGGGATGCAGGTCGGTGGCGTGCTGCTGGGCGGGGGAGGGCCGGGGATCGACCTGCCGCTGCCTATTCTCGGCGGCAACAGCGGCATCGGTGTCCAGCTGCCGCGCAACGTTGGCGGCATCATCGGAGGCACGCCGGGGCCGCGCGGCCCGCAGGGGCTGCCCGGCGCCAACGGCAACAATGGTGGTGGCCGGGTCGTCGTGGTTCCCGGCGGGGGCGGTGGCGGCGCCAGTGGCATCATCAACAACAGTTCAAGGCTCAAGCTTCTGGCGCGCGTGCTGCAGAGCCGCGCCTGGCTGCGGTTCGCCCAGGGCAACAAGATCTGCCTGCCGCAGTTCGGCGTCGCCAATGTTTCCAACTGGGTGCAGCCCAGCGAGTATGCCGCGCTCAATCAGCTGATCGCCAGCTACAGCAGCGATATCGCCACGCTGCAGCAGATGCTGAAGCGCTGCCGCAACGGCCAGGATCGCCTCGTCGATGCCAGCCGCGTCATCGGCGTTGATTTCAAGGATGGTCAGCTCGTCGTCATGACCATGTAGGCGCAAGGCCTCCACATGCAGCTGGGAGTGGATCTCTGGCGATCCGCTCCCGTGCTTTGTCTGTGTGCAACTGCTTCATACTGCTGCACAATCTGGATGTGTTGTCAGTTTGACGAAATGTCCTGTGCAATTGGCCATGTCTGTTGCGACATTTGCTTACTATGCCGAACGGAGAAACGAAACGCACTGTCCTATGCTGCATTTCTGTCCCAAGCGGCCACGAGGTACTTGATTGTTCAAGCGTCTGCGCTGGCCGATCCAACGGAGACGCAACATGATCAAGAAACTTGGACTACCGGCGGTAGCTCTTTCGGTCCTTGCACTGGCGATCTCACCGGCTGGTGCTATCTCGCTCAATCTGGGCGGAGGAACGTCGATTTCCGTGGGCGGAGACTCTGGCGGCAGCTCCGGCGGCGGGGGTGATGGCGGCAGCTCCGGTGGCGGCCTGCTGGGTAGCGGCGGCATCGTCGACCTGGGCGGCGGCTCCGATCGGAATGCAATCGTTGATCTCAACCTCGGCCGCAATGCCAACGGCAATACCGATCTGGGTGTCGACCTCGATGGCGGCGGCAACGACGTGAACCTCGACCTTGGCCCGCGCGACAGTCGGCTGCTGCGCAACCTGCTCCGCACCTACGGTGACGAGGGCGTGCTGGGCGGCATCCTTGGCGACGATGTCGATCTCGGCCTTGCCGATGAAGGCATTCTGGATGAGCTCGGTATCGAGGTTCTCGGCGAAGGCGGCATTCTCGAAGGCACCAATGTGGGTGGCACGGGTGGCGTGGCCAGCGGCCTGCTCGATCGCGGCATCCTGAATGGCGACGAAGGCGTGCTCTCGGATCTGACCGCCCTCGATGGCGACTACAGCTTCCTCAACGGCGTGCTCGGCAGCGACGAAGGCGTCCTCGGTGATGTCAGCGTCGCGGACAGCGTCATCGGCGATGAGGGGGCCCTGTACGATCTCGATCTCAGCGGCCGGAGTGTGGCTGACCTGCGCGAGCTTGGTCTGCTCGACCTCGGTGACGTCAGCGACGTGGTCAACGTCGGCGATCTCGACGTCAGCAACCTGCTCGGTGGCGACACCAGCGTCGTCATTGGCGGAGGCACGGGCGGCCCCGGGGGCCCTGGCGGGCCCGGAGGGCCTGGTGGACCTGGCGGGTCCGGCGTTGTCGGCGGCGCGGGTGGGGCGCCGCAGATCGCGGCCGCACAGGCCAACTGCTCCGCCGAGGATGCCCGCAAGGTGATCTCGATCGCCGCCAAGGCGCCGGTCAATCGCAACACCGTCACGGCCTGGCGGCAGGCGAGCAATGTCAACGTCGTTCCCATGCGGCTTTGCGGTCCCCTGCGCGACAAGGTCGCCGAGGTCTTCGCCAAGAGCACCAAGGTGCGCGCGGTGCAGAGCGTCGTCGCCGCGACGCCGCGGCTCTCCTCCAGCCTTCGTGGCTACGATGCGGGCAACGTCTTTGCTGCCCAGCAGTCGGGCAACCAGTTGACGGTCTACGTCTACTGATCCTTGCTGATGCCGACAGGGAGGCGCGACCTTCGGGCCGCGCCTTTTCGCTCGCCCCAATTCTGCCGCTCTGATTGCCTCGTGTTCCGTCGGGGCAGAGGAGGGGATCATGCGCAGCGTCGCAGTCTTTGCGCTGGTGTGTCTGGCGTTGACCGTCACATCGGCACGAGCTGACTTCTACGGCCTGCGCGACGCGTCCCGGTTGGGAAACCTGGATGCCGTGCGACAGGCCCTCGACGCCGGCGACGATCCCAACCCGCCCTTCGAGCGCGATGGCTATTCGCCGCTCCAGTTCGCCGCCGGGAACGGGCATGTGGAGATGACCAGGCTGCTGCTCGCTGCCGGGGCCGATACCGAGTACCGCGATCACAATGGCGACCGCGCCCTGTTGTGGGCGGCGCAGCGCGGCCATGCCGAAACTGTCGGCTTGCTGCTGGCCGCGGGCTCGCCGCCCGATGCCGACGTGGATCCATACGGCATCACGCCGTTGATGGCGGCAGCGCAATATGCCCACACCGAAGTCGTGCGCAGCTTGCTGGCGGCGGGCGCCGATCCGCATCGGACGGAGCAGGGCGGCGACACGGCGCTGCACGCCGCCGCGCGAACTGACGACACCGAACTGGTTCGGCTTCTGCTCGAAGCGGGGGCTAATCCGAACGTGTTCGAGACCATCCTCATGCAGACGCCCCTGCACGAGGCCGCGCTGCGCTCCACGCCCGCCGTGGTCCGGCTTCTGCTCGATGCGGGCGCCGGCACCGAAGCGCGCGACCAGGACGGGCGGACGCCGCTTTTCATCGCTGCCATGTTCGGCAATGCCGGCATCGTCGATGCGCTGATTGCTGCCCATGCGGATATCGATGCCGTTGACCTGGGTGGTACGACCCCGCTGCTTGCGGCCTTGGACGACCGTCACGCCGATGGCGCCGGCCGCGCGGCAACCGTGGCGCTTCTCGCCGCCTATACCCGCGACCTCGATCGGGGCTTCGCCCTCGCCCTCGCGCGCGGCTTTCCGGTCGTGGCGCTGGGGCTGCTGGAGCGTGGCGCGGACATCAACGCGCGCGACGGCAGCGGTCGTTCGGCGCTGGCGAATACCGTCCACCTGCCGGGCCTCACGTATTTCCAGCTGCTGCTCAATCGGGGCGCCGATCTCAATGCTCACGGCGCCGAAACTATGCTCGCCGCCGCCGAGGCCGGCCGCGTGGATATCGCCGCCTACCTCATCGAGCACGGCATTTCGGTCGATACGAAGGACGCCGCTGGGGCCACGCCGCTACTGATCGCCGCCCGCGCTGTCGAGGTGGAGATGGTCAGGCTGCTCCTCGCCGCTGGAGCCGCGAAGGTACCGGTGGATTCGCTCGGTCGCGGCGTCGATAGCTATCTCGAGCAGCGGACGGGCCAGCTCGAGCAGTTGATCGGGACCCGGCAGGCCTCGCGCGCCTACCGGCCGACGCTGGATCTCGAGCTCGATCTGTCGCGGCTGCGCGCCGGGCAGGCCGAAATCCGCAAACTGCTGGCGGCGGAGTGAGGGACGTGCTTGTTTCGCTCCCGACAGGGAGGGAGGCATCATGATCCTCGATAAATTCAAGCTGGACGGCAAGGTCGCCGTGATCACCGGCGCAAGCCGCGGTATCGGGCTGGCCATCGCCAAGGCGTTTGCCGAAGCCGGGGCGGAGATCGTCGCCAGTTCGCGAACCGCCAATCCAAGCGCATTGCAGGAGATCGACGAGGCCGGGGACGGCCGCAAGGTCGAGTATGTGCAGGCCGACATGGAGGATCCTGCGGCGCCCAAGCGGCTGATCGACGAGGCGCTGCGGCTCAAGGGGCGCATCGATATCCTCGTCATCAACCACGGCGTGGCCGGTCACGGGCCGACGGAGAGTTTCCCGTTCGAAAAGTACCGCCAGATCATGACCACCAATCTCGACTCGCTGTTCCTGTGCTGCCAGCACGTGATCGAGCCGATGCGCCGGCAGAAGGGCGGGGTGATCCTCGCCATCGGCTCCATCTCGGGGCTGATCTCCAACATTCCGCAGGCCCAGGCGGCCTACAACGCCAGCAAGGCGGCGGTGCACATGTTCACCCAGTCGATGGCGTCGGACTATGCGGCCGAGAACATCCGGGTGAATTCGATCGCGCCTGGTTACATCGGCACCGACATGACGCAGGTGCATTTCGACGGCCCTGAGTGGGGACCCACCTGGAAGTCGCAGACGCCGATGGGCCGGATGGGCACCGTCGATGAGATTGCCACCGCGGCGCTGTTCATGTGCTCGGAAGCGTCGAGCTATGTCACCGGCGAGGTGCTGGTGGTGGATGGAGGCTACACCGCCCGGTAGGCAGGCGAGCCCAGCCCCACGCCTACTCTGCCGGCACCGCCGTCGGCCCGGCCGGTCCCTCCTGGATATTGGGCACCGTGTCGGCCGCGGCGAGTTCGCTCTGCAGGCGGGCCTCCTCTTCCGACTTGGGCTTGGAGAACCGCGCCAGCAGCAGGTAGGCGACGGGCGTCAGGAACAGCGTCGACACGGCCGCGAAGCTGAGTCCGCCGACCATGATCCAGCCGAGAGCCGCTCGCGCCTCGGCCCCGGCGCCGCCGGCGACGATCAGCGGCACGCCGCCCAGCACCGTGGCGATCATGGTCATCACCACCGGTCGCAGCCGGATGTTGGCCGCCGTTTCCACTGCCTCGCGCACGGGTAGCCCGCGGTCACGCAGCTGGTTGGCGAACTCGACGATCAGGATGCCGTTCTTGGCCATGATGCCGACCACGAGGATCAGTCCGATCTGGCTGTAGACGTTGAGAGTCACGCCGGTGGCCAGCATGGCGAACACCGCGCAGGCCAGTCCGAACGGCACCGTGGCCATCACGATCAGCGCGCTCCAGACGCTCTCGAACTGGGCGGCGAGCACCAGCAGGATCACCACGAGCGCGAAGCCGAAGGTGATGGCGAGCCCGTAGTTGCTCTCGCCGATGGTCTTGGCTTCGGCGAGCGGGATGATCGCTGCGCCCTCCGGCAGCAGCGGCTGGGCGATCTGCACCGCCTCGTTGTAGGCGTCGCCGAGGGCGAAACCATCGGTCAGGGCGGCCGTCACGGCGACCGCGCGGCGCTGGCCTTCGCGGCCCAGCGAGGGGGCGATCGGGGCTTCGGTCAGCGTCGCGATCGTCGCCATCGGCACATAGCGGCCGTCCGAGGTCTTGATGAAGATCGATTCAAGATCGCCCGGATCGTTCACCGGGCTCGCCGTCGACAGCATGCGGACCGAATAGCTGGCGTCGTTGATGAATACCGTGCCGACATCCGAACCATCGATCATGGCCTGCATGGTCGCGCCGAGACCGTTGATGTCGATGCCGAGCGCCGCCGCCTTGTCGCGGTCGATGGTCAGCGTCATCTGCGGCTGCGTCGTCTCGTAGTTGACGCTGACGCGGCCCCACTTCTCGTCCTTCTCCAGCTCGTCCTTGATCGCGTTCGCGGTCGTGGCCAGCGTCTGGTAGTTGTCGCCGACGACGGCGAATTGAAGGCCGCTGCCGCCGCCCCGGATACCGAGCGAATTGCCCTGGCGGATGCCGGCGCGCACGCCCGGCACCTGCACCAGCAGCTGCTGGATTTCGGCGGCGATCTGCTGCTGGGTCCGGGTGCGCTCCTCCCACGGCGCCAGCGTCAGGCTGATGAAGCCGGAGCTGGTGTTCGACCCGAAGCCCGACACCGAGAAGATGCTGGTGACTTCGCCACTCTCCCGATAGGGCCGCACGAGGTCTTCGATCTTCTGCATCTGCGTGCGGGTGAAATCGAGGCTCACCGTGTTGGGAGCATTGACGCTGATCGAGATGATCGAGCGGTCCTCGGGTGGCGTGAGCTCCTGGCGCAGGATGCCCGAGGCGAACACCACGTAGGCGGTGCCGGCGACGATCACGGTGATCACGAGGATCACCAGCGGGTTGTCGAGGCTCCAGCGCAGCAGCCCGCGATACATCGCCTGCAGGACATGGCCGAAGCGCTGCACGACGTTTGGCTTCCGCTCGGCATGCGGCTTCAGGAAGCGCGAGGCGAGCATCGGCCCCAGCGACAGGGCGACGACCGCCGAAAGCCCCACAGCGATGGCGAGGGTATAGCCGAACTCGCGGAACAGCAGGCCGGTCTGCCCCGGCAGGAAGGAGATCGGCACGAACACTGCCGCGAGGGTCAGGGTGGTGGCGATGACGGCGAAGAACACTTCCTGCGTGCCCAGCACGGCGGCGGCGCGTGGCCCCAGCCCCATGGCCCGGCGGCGGGTGATGTTTTCCAGCACCACGATGGCGTCGTCGACCACCAGCCCGGTCGCGATCACGAGGGCCAGCAGCGTCAGGATGTTGAGCGAAAAGCCCATGAGGTAGATGCCGGCGACGGTGCCGATCAGCGCCACCGGCATGGTGACGGCGGGGATGATCGTGGCTCGCCAGTCGAGCAGGAACAGGAAGATCGCGCCCGAAATGAACACCGATTCGTCGGAGGAGATCAGCAGCGTGACGCCTTGTGGCAGCGCCCCGTTCTGCAGCTGCGCGACGGCGCGCGTCACCCCCTCCGAGATCGCCACAGCATTGGATTGCGCCTGCGGCACGATGGAGAGGCCGACGCCCGATTTGCCGTCGGAGCGAAGACCCGAACTGGCGCCGACCGGCGCGAAAACCACCGTCGCCACATCGCCGATGCGGATCTTGTCGCGGATGACGATGTTCTCGAACTCGGCGGGTGTATTCACCTCGGCGACGGCGCGGATGGCGATGTTCTGGTTGGTGCCGTTGAGCGAGCCGGCCGGACTGTCGAAGGCGATGGTGGAGAGCGCATTGCGGACGTCGGCGACGGTGAGGCCGAGGCTCGCCAGCTTCACCTGGTCGACGTCGATCTGGAACAGCTTCTGCTGCGTGCCGTTGATCTGCACGTCGGCGACGCCGGCTACGGCGGCGAGACGCTCGGAGATGAGATCTTCGACCAGTGCCGTCAGTTCATCGCTGCTTAGCGTGTCCGATGTCACTGCCAGCTGCATGATCGCTTGCGCGTTGCTGTCGGCCTTGACGATGGTGGGCGCATCGACGCCGTCGGGCAGGCGGTTGGTGATGCGGCTCAGCGCATCGCGGATGTCCGATGTGGCGTTGTCGATGTTGACGCCGTCGTTGAAGGTCAGCGTGACGCGGCTGCGCCCGTAGCCGCTGTCCGACGAGATCGAGGCCACGCCCTGCACGCGGGCCACCACGCCCTCGATGGTCGAGGTGATTTCGCGGTCCACCGTCTCGGCTGCGGCGCCGGGAAAACTCGTGCTGATCGACAGCGTCGGCCGCTCGATCACCGGGAGTTCGCGAACCTCGATGCCGAAGAACGCCGCAAGTCCGGCGACGATGATGAGGGCATTGATGACGACCGCGAGCACCGGCCGGCGCACGAACAGCGCCGCGATAGCGCCGCCCTGCTGGTTCTGGCTCGCTATCGACATGTGCGACCTCCAACGGCAGCGGCCGTGACCATCGTGCTGGCTGAGGGACCTGCAGTCAGGGCTCCTTCTCCCCTTGTGGGAGAAGGTGGCGCGAAGCGCCGGATGAGGGGTCCCTCAGTCAGCATCGTCGTCATGACTGTCCCTCCGTACGTGGCCCGCTGATCCCCACCTCATCCAGCAGCCGCACTGCCGCGCCGGCCGTCAGCTGCTGCACACCCTGCGTCACCACCTGGTCTCCCTCAGCGATGCCGCCCTGAACCAGGACACCGTCGGAATTGCGCTGGATCACTTCGACCAGCACGCGCTCGACCTTGCCGTCCGCGTACTTCCAGACATAGGCGCCGTCCGAGGACCACTGGATGGACAGCGGATCGACGGCTGGGAACTGCTCGCCGGGGAAGGCCAGCCGCACTGAGAACGACATGCCGGGCCTCAGCTTGCCGCTGGCGTTGGGGATTTCCGCCTGCACCTTCAGGGTCCGGCTCGCCGGGTCGATACGGTTGTCGAGAGCGACGATCTCGCCGGCGAGCGTTTCACCGGGCAGCGCCACGGCGCTCGCCGCCACCGGCTCGCCGACGCTGATCGCCGAGGCGTAGCGCTCGGGCACCCAGAAACTGATGATGATGTGCCCCGTGTCCTCGATCGTCGTCACCACCGACTGGCCGGTCACGGTGTTGCCGGGGTTGACCTGGAACAGGCCGACCGTTCCCGCAATGGGGCTGCTGATGGTCCGGCGCTTCAGCGCCAGCTCGGTGTTCTGCAGCTCGAGCCGGGCCTGGTTGGCCGCGAGCTGGGCGTTGTTGATCTGCACCGCCGTGGCGGCATTGGCGTTTGCCAGTTCCTGGGTGCGCGTGAACGTTGCCTGCGCATCGTCGTAGGCGAGCTGGGCGCGGTCGAAGGCGATCTGTTCCGCCTCGGAATCGAGCTGGCCTATCACCGCGCCGGCCGCAATGCTCTCGCCCGGCCGGACCAGCAGCGAAGTGAGCGTGCCCGACGCGGGGGACATCACCGTCACCGAGTGCGCCGCCTCGCCTTCGCCGATCGCGTTCAGGCTGTCGTTGATGGTTCCGGTGACAACCGGAGAGGTTGCGACCACGAGTTCGCGCTGGGCGCCACCCCGGCGTGCGCCGCCCGGCGGCCCACCCGCTCGCTGACCTTGCTGCGCCTGCTGCTGTCCGGCGGGAGGCTGCCCGCCTGCTGCCTGACCCGCCGGAGCGGTCGCAGCTTCAGCGGGAAGCGAGATGCCGAGACGAGCCAGTTGCTCCGAGGCGCCGGGAACGAAGAGGACGTAGCCCGCCGCCGCAAGGGCGAGCACGACCACTGAAATCAGCACCTGTCTCAGCAACGCAGTCTATCCATGTTCATTGGGCGGATCGGGGAGGATTCCGCAGTACTGGACGGACTCTAGCACCGCTTCCGGGCAGCGCACGTTAAATCACGGTAAGTTTGGTGGTGCCCCGTCAGTGCTGCCGGGCGCTATCTGCCGCTCGCCTCAAGGCGCTCCACGAGCCACTCGTGACCGTTCTTGCGGGCCTGCGCGAAAGCGTCCTCGCCCTTGGCATTGGCAAGGTGCGGATCGGCACCGAACAGCACCAGCAGAGCAACGATGGCTGCATCGCCGTGCGCAGCCGCGACATGCAGCGCGGTGAAGCCATCGGCCTGAGCGAGATCGGGAGCGGCGCCGGCCCGGAGCAGCTTCTCCACCATCCTGGCATTCCGCAACGCCGTTGCGGCATGGATCGCGGCGACCTGCTGGGCGTTGCTGGCGCGCTCGTTGACGTCGCGGGTCAGAGGCAGCAGCAGGTCGAAAATGTCCGAGCGGCCGAAGAAGGCGGCAAGGCCCAGCGGTGTAAATCCGTCGGGCGACAGCGTGTTGCCGTCCCAGCCGGCCGTGAGATGGGCCTGCACGGCCTTGATCTCGTCGGCGATGATCGCATCATGGGGGTCGAGGTCCGGCAGATGCGGGCGGATCAGCGCCATCGCCGCCGGCTTGCCCACATAGCAGGCCCAGGCCAGCAGCGACGCGCCGGAGGCGTGCCGGGTCGCCGCGAGGGACGGGTCTGCCGCGAGCGCTTCCTCGAGCTGATCGAGATCGCCACCGGCCAGCAGGTCGAACGGATTGCTCATGAGCCGGAGGCCAGCACGTCCGGCCCGGCGGCGTCAGGCTACTGCGCGAATTCGAGCACACCGCAGGCGATCCGATCGCCCGAGTTTCCGGACGGATCGGTGGCGTAGTCGTCCGGGTCTGCATGCAGCACGAGGGCTGTCCCGTCGGCATCGTTCAGCGCGGCGATGTTCGTTGCGGCGGAATGGAGGTCGACGGTCGCCTCGCCATCGTCGTTGGCGGTGACATTCTGGAGGTCGCCGGCGTGCGGACCCTGCGGGTTTTCCGTCCCGTGCTGGTGGCTGTCCGGGTTGAAATGCGCACCCGCAGACTCGAACCCACCTGCCGCATCGCATTGGCCGGTCTCGTGAAAGTGGAAGCCGTGCTCGCCGTTCGGCACGCCGGTCAAGGTGCCCGACAGATGGACGCCGCCGTCCATCTCCATGATCGTCACCGTGCCCAGCGTCACGCCGGACGTATCGGTCAGCGTCGCGGTGGCGGAGCCGGACTGGGCAAGCACCGGGCCGGCGAAACTCATCGCCGCCAGCAGGCTGAGGACAGTCGTACTGCGCATGGAATCCTCCTCTTCCCCGCGACAACTCCGTTGTTCCGCCGACGTTCCACGCGATCGCGAGATTGCTGTTTCTGGCGGCGGCCGGACCGATGCGCTAGATAGGGCGGAGCCTCTTCAATCAGCGACGAGCGGCACCCCATGAGTGCATTCAGCGGCTTCCCGGCCGAAACCTTCGCGTTCCTCGCCGGCATTGCCGAGCACAACGACAAGGAATGGTTCAGCGCCAATCGTCCGCTCTACGAGGCGGGCTATGTCGAACCGGCCCGTGCCTTCGTCGCGGCCGTCGGGCCAGAATTGCAGGCCTTCTCGCCTGGCGTCATGTTCGAGCCGAAGATCGGTGGGTCGATCATGCGGGTCAATCGCGATACCCGGTTCTCCCGCGACAAGCGGCCGTACAAGGATCATCTCGACATGTTCTTCTGGCACGGGCAGCGGCGCGGCTTCACGCATCCGGGGTTCTTCCTGCGGCTCACCGCGGATTACGTCTGGCTCGGTGCCGGCATGCACCACTTCCAGGACGAAACGCTGACCCGCTACCGCGATGCCGTCGTCGGCGAGCGGTCCGGGCGCGCGCTGGTTGCGGCGATTGCGGAGGTGGAGGCCGCCGGGGACTATGCCATCGGCAGCATGCCCAGAAAGACGGTGCCCCGCGGCTACGACAAGGACTCTCCGCGCGCCAGGTACCTGCTGTGGGAGGGATTGCCGGCGATGGCACAGATGGTCCCGGCCGATGCCCGCCAGGCCGACTTCGCCGCTCGCGCCCTCGCGCATTTCCGCGCCACCTGGCCGGTCGGGCAATGGCTGCTCGACGAGGTGGCCGAGGGGTAATCGGCGCATCGGCGCGTTAGGGAGCGGTTCACCACCGTCCGAAACTACTCAGCCCGCGCTTGGCGAAGTCTTTAAGTATTTCCGTTCGTTATGACGCAGCTGCAACAGGAACTGCCGATGGCGGCGCATGACTCGTCGTTGACGGATGCCGTAGCCGCCGTTTGGCGGATGAGCCGGTTCGGCGATTGCGCCCCGGCCCTGCGTCTCGCCCGGTCCACGCTGCTGCGCGCCCGTGCGGCCGGGGATGGTGCGACCGAGGCGGCCTGCCTCGTGCAGATCGCCTGGGTTTGCCTGCAACTGGGCCACCCGGATGACGGGCTCGATTGCCTGTTCGTCGGCTCGCGCCTGCGCGAACGTTTCCCCGATGCAGAGCGCGATGCGCTGGCGGCGGCGCTTTTCCCCTGGCTGCTGGTCGAACTGGGGCTGGCCGACGAGGGCTATGCTCACGCGGACGCAGCCGTCGCGGCAGCGGAGGCGCTGGGCGATCCGCAGGCCTTGGCCTTCGCCCTCAACTGCAAGGCCATCACCTTCATGTATGTCCGCCAGAACGAACTGGCCCTGCCGCTGCTCGAGCGTGCCGTCGAACTCGCCGGCCCCGACGTGCGGCCGGACCGGCTGGCGCTCTATCTCACCAATATCGCCTATACGCTCGTCTCGCAGGCCGAGGCCGCCGAGCTCGACGGTCATGCCGAGGCGGGCCGCGAGCTGCGGCTTCGGGCGCTGGCGTTCAATGACCGGGCCATCGCGGCGGCGACCGGCTGCGGCGATCGCTGGAGCCTGCGCACCGCGCTCTGCAACGGTGCCGAGTATCAACTGCTGCTCGGCAATCCCGACGCCGCCGAGGCGCACCTGCGGCAGTGGCAGGGCCTGCCGGGCGAGATCGGCCCGCGCGAGCAGATCCATTATCTCTACACCCGCGGCGAGCTCTTCACCCGCGCAGGAGCGACCGAGGACGCACTGGCTACCTGCAAGGAGGCCGTGGCGCTGGCCGAGCACGGGACCCATGCCGACCACCTTGTCTGCACGCTGCGCCGGCTGGCCGATGCATTCGAGGCCGCCGAGGATCACCGTTCTGCCCTTGCCGCCTACAAGCGCCATTTCGAGGCCGTGCAGCGGCAGATGGGGCAGGTGATCCGGCGGCGTGCCCAACTCGCCGAGATGCAGTTCGAAAACGAGAAGCT
>ERZ778022.2014-NODE-2014-length-23094-cov-5.413733_pt1 | contig 23094 bp, 10 predicted proteins | sample MGYA00375752_ERZ778022 | MGnify/ENA primary metagenome ERZ778022 (study PRJEB29350, sample SAMN05389826) | bioreactor metagenome | isolation source: Thiocyanate bioreactor | place: South Africa: University of Cape Town | collected 2014-04-04 ...
CCCACACCCCACCCCCACTGCAGATGTTTGAGGTGGACTTTTTCATGGAGGGCCGCGTGGTGATGCGGCGGCGCTCCATCGCCGCCGCGCTGCGCAAGGCGTACACGCGGGGGGAGGAGGATGATGAGGAGGAGGAGGGGCAGGTGGATGCGACGGCGTCCAGCCTGCCGGACGGGTGGGCGCTGCTGGACTGGATCGAGTTCATCAACATGCAGGACGCCATCGAGTACCGCGCGTGGGAGACGGAGCTGGCAGATGGCGCGCGCGCGTACCGGTGGCGCGTGCACGGCGTGTTCAGCAGCGCCGCCAACCTGCGCGACTTCCCGTTTGACCGCACCGAGCTGCAGATCAGGGTGTCGGCGTCAAAGGGCGTGAACATGATCCGGCTGGTGGAGAACAAGCTGGCGCCGTCGCTCATCCAGGTGTCCAACTTCATGCTGGGCGGCGGGTGGGTGCTGCAGCCGGCGGTGCGCTTCGCCGCCTCCGTCACGCCGCCCAGCCACTCGCGCAGCGGCACGTCGCGGCCGCTGGGCGTGCTGTCCATGTACATGGACCGCAAGCCGGCGTACTACGTCCTCAACATCGGCTTCCCGCTCGCGCTCATTGACGCCCTCTCCTTCACCTCTTTTGCCATCGACGCCGCCGACCTGCCCTCCCGCCTCAACGTCACGCTCACCCTCGTGCTCACCGCCGTGGCGTACAAGTTCGTGCTGGCGCAATCCATCCCCGCCGTCTCCTACATGACGGTGCTGGACAAGTACGTGCTGGCGCAGCTCGCCTTCCTGTCGCTCATGGCGGTGGAGAACGTGGTGTCCGGCTCGCTGGTGAGCCCCACCGCCATCACCGCGCTCCAGGCTGCACTGTTTGCACTGTGGCTCGCCTTCCATGTCTTGTGCGTCATCGTGTACCGCGCCTGCCTGCGTAAGCCGCCCATGGCAGCCGCGCCCACTGCTGGCCGCCGGCGCGGCAGCGCTGTAGGTGGCGGCGCCGCACGATGACGGTGTGTAGTTGTTTTCGTGTGACAATTAGGTAGCAGAGGCAGCACCACTTCAAGTGCACGGCACCCACACGCACTATGCCGCCGGCGCCGTGGCGGCAGGCATACATGGCTGTGGCCCCCCACGTGCAACATGGGAGGCGCGCGGCTACTAGTGGGCGCGTAGCACGGACGGCGGCGCGACCCCGGCACACGGCGCTTACGCCTTCAGGGGGCCGTGCTCCGGGATGTACTGCACGTTGGAGCCGTCGTAGCGCAGGCGGCCGGCCGACTTCAGGTCGTCAAACTCGTCGCGCGTGAACTTGGTGAAGCCCATCTTGCGCGACAGCAGCACCTTTTGGCGGCCGGGGAACTTGAACATGGCGCGGCGCAGGGCCTCCACCACGTTCGCCTTGTTGGACTCCTTGGCGCGCACGGACATGATCACCTGCCCGATGTGCACGCGCGCCACCATGCCGTACGCGCGGCCGAACGCCTGACGCATGCCGGACGACAGGCGATCAGCGCCAGCGCACGACAGCTGCTTGTTGATGCGCAGCACGTGGTAGGGGTGCGCGCGCACGCGCAGGTGGAAGCCGTCCTTGCCGCAGAACTTCACCAGGTTCTTGTTGGCCGCAATGCGGCCCGCCTCCAGCGCCTCGGACGACAGCTGCTCGCGCTCGTCCGACACCAGGTGCACCACCAGCGGGAAGTCCTCCACCGGCGCCAGCTTGTTGCCGATGTCGTAGATGCGGATCTTGGCGTCCGGCACACCACGGCAGTAGCGCGACTTGATGTACGGCTTGTTCTTGCAGTAGCGGTAGCAGCGCGCGGGGCGGCGGCCCATCTTGTTTGGTTGCTGCGGGGAGCTAGGTGAAGCTGCGGCGGGTGGGGCGGGGGAATTGGTGTGGGGGTGGCGGCAACGTTGGGTGGGCGGGGTGCGTTGTGGTGGTGTGCGTCACAACAACCGGCTGCCAGTGAACATTCACGGTCTGCGCCCGCTGCCGCTTCCGCCGCCGAACCGGCCGCCGGGTAAATAGGAGGGCAAGTGGTCGACACTGCAACCGCGCGCCACGCCACCTTGCACACGTGGTCAGCACCACCAGCGCCGCCGCTGCCGCTGGTGCCCAGGCCGGCGCGCCGCTAGGCAGCGAGTTGGCACGGCACGGAAACAGCGGCGGTTGGTGGTCAGGTCATGGGCGGGCGCTCCGCCACTGCCAACAGCCACCCTCTCTGCGCGCCCCTGCCAGCGACCAGCCACAATAGTGTACGCCACATGCAGGCAGCGAGCTGCCAGCCACCGGCATGTGCAGCAGGAGGAGCTGCGCCAGGTGGCATCGCAGAATGGAAGGATGGAAGAGGGCGCAGACGCTGGGCAGCATGGGCGAGGGCGCTGGCGCACCACAGACCACCGAACAGCAGCAACAACTGCTCCACAACGCCACTACTACTCCTCTTGCTGCCCCTACTGCCACCATTGCAGCATGTGGCAGCCACACGCAGCCACGCAGCATGCAGCAGTAGAAGTAGGTAGGAGGAGCAGTTGCCACTCGTTTCTCTCGCTGCCATCCATCCACCTAGACTACGACAGACTGCGCCTACAACAGCACAATCGACAGCAGCAGGAGGAGGAGGGCAACCGGGGGGAGCTATTCAGTAGCAGTGCTTCCCCCTCATTCCACCACTCACTACTTCTCGGCTACTACTACTCTACTGCTGCCTACTGCTCTCTCTCTCTGCTCTCTCTCTCCCTACTGCCTCCAGCTAGTGCCACCAATCCACAGCGTCATTCATATTGACATCCACATGTTAGCAGCAAAAAGGCGCAGCGGCGCACACAACTACTCACCAGTAATGACCAGCTTCTGCCGCTGCCGTCCTCTCCCCGCCACAACAACACACCACCCTCAAACAACCCCTCTCTCTCCCCTCTCTCCCCTCTCTCTCCTCTCTCTACTACTCCTCTCTCTCGCCTTCTACTACCTCATTCTTTACACGCCGCCACAATCCGAGTCAGCCAACTTCAACAATGAATCAACATGTTTGCCTCTCGCGCCATTTCGACACATTAACCTTTGATTCGGCGCGTGCCATTTGGGGTGCAAGCATAAGGATATGTGGTGGTGCGGTAATCGGTGTGTATAGGGAGGGAGTGCGTGGGGTTGTGTATTTTTCGGAGCCACGTGGATTCTGCTTGGAAAAAATCTCGCCCCTCTCTTCCCCCCTAGTGCGCCACTATCCACATATGGTGTGCATGGTGGCGGCGCGGCGCAGCAAAAATTGAGTGGACGGCGGTGTACTACCCGTTGTTTTGTACGGTTGCTGCGTGTGCCGTGTGCCGTACGCGCGTGGGTAGCTTTTAATTTAACGCGCATTCCATAGTCCTGTTGTCTCCCCTCGTCTTTTCTCGACTTCTCTTCTCTTGCTACTACTTGCTTCTCGTCTCGCTACTCGACTCCTATTCACGTGGACTCACTCGTTTCGCAGCTTTTCGCTTGCTGCTACTGCTGCGCATCTTGCAGCTGCTCATCTGCGTAACTCGTGGCTACTCGTGGCTGCACGTCGGCTTCACCCGCCAGTAAAGTAGCGTTGCACAACGCAGACAGGGAGGAAACACGACGACAACGAGGAGCATTGAGGGGGCTTGTTGAATAGGGTTGGTCGCCGGCATATCGTGTGTGTGTGACGTGTTTGTGAGTGGCATGTGTATGTGGGGCAGGTAGCAAGGCAGGGGCCCAACTACAACAGCAACAGCAGCTACAACAGCAACAGCAGCTAGGAGGTCATACAGGCCCGCCCGCGCCGCCACAGCGCCAGTCCGGCACCACCTACAACACCAACAGCCAAAGGGATGTACCCACCCAACAGCCGCCTGTTTGTGGCGGGCATGGGGCCCGTGACGGTGGACGACCTGACGCGGCTGTTCAGCGCCATTGCGCCGCTGGCGGTGCCCATTGAGCGACACCCGGCGTTTGCCTTTGTGCAGTACCACGACGCCGAGGCGGCGGCGCGCGCGCTGTCGACGCTGAACAACACCATGGGCCCCGCGGGGCTCACCATGTCGGTAAAGATTGCGCGCCCGCTCATCCCCGACGACGAGTTCCAGCGCCTGCGCGCGGAGGGCACGGTGCGCACGCGCGCCGACAAGGAGCGCGACCGCACCGTCGGCGGCGGCCGGCGCGGTGGCGGGGATCGGGACCGGGAGCGGGATCGTGACCGGGGGGACCGTGACCGCGACCGCGCACGCGGTGGCGTCGACGACTACAGCGGCGGCGGCGGTGGGATGGGGGGCCGGCGGCGCAGTCGCAGTCGCAGCGCGGAACGCGGGCGGCCACGCGGCGGCCCGCCGCCGGTGCGCATTTTTGTGTCAAGCCCCGACATCATGGAATACGCCAAGTTCCTGGTGCAGCGGCTGGAAGAGGGCGGCGTGGATGCCGACACCGCCATCGTGGGCGGCATCGCGGCACCCGAGGACTCGCGCCGCCCGCCCGCTGACTGGCCGCCCACTGCGGTGCCGTGGAGCGTGGCAGACGCGCGCGCGGGCGGCGTGCGGCACGTGCTGGCGGTGGGCCGCCGCGAGGAGAAGCTGCTGTCCGTCGTGGTGCTTGACTTCCTGCACCCCGCCGCGCCGCCCGCCACGCGCGGCGCCAAGGCGGCGGTGGAGGACATTGTCGCCAGCGAGCGTGCGGGTGGCAGTGGTGGTGGTGGCCGCGGCGGCGGTGGTGGTGGTGGGAGTGATGGGTATGGCCGCACGAGCTCTGGCGGCGGCGCGCCACCACCACCCACCTACTCATATGCACCACCCGTCGCTGCAGCCCCGCCGCCGTATCAGCACCAGCAGCAGCACCAGCAGCAGTATGGCGCGCCGCCACCGGGCGCGTACGGCGCGCCGCCGCCGCCAGCAGGCTACGGTGCACCACCACCGGCAGCAGGTGGTGGGTACGGCGGCGGCGGGGGTGGGTACAGCACGCCATTCAGCGCACTAGGCGCAGGTGGCGGCGGCAGCATGGATGGTCGTGGCACACCGGCGCCTGCCGGGGATGACGGCGATGCGACGGGTGACGCTGGCAGCAGTGTGGCCGGCGGCGCGGAAGTGGTCGCGGCTGGCGTGTCGGCGGGCAGCGGCGGGGGCGGTGCCGGTGGCGGCGGCGGCGGGGGTGAGGAGGAGGAAGAAGAGGAAGAGGAGGTGGGTGACGACGTAAGTGATGGCTCTACCACCACGTCGGAGGAGGAGCCGGGAGATGAAGATGACGGGGCGGAGGAGGGTAGCGGCGCCGGGGGTGACGGGCGGGGCGGCGGCAAGCGCATGGAGGCGGCAACCAAGCTGTCGGATGGCGACACGCTGGCAATGGTGGCGCTGGCCGAGCGCCTGTTTGGCATGCACGGCGCGGCTGCCGCCGCTGCCGCTGCGCTGGCGCCGCCACCGATGCGTGGTGGCGTGCCTCCCAATGTGCGCGCCGTGCTGGCGCGCGCCGCAGCGTCAAATGACTGCGTTCCCGGCGTGGCGCTCGCCGTCATGCCGCTCACCCGCCGCCGCGTGCTAGACCCCACCGTCCCATTTGTGGCGGCGCTGGGCGACGGCATCCGGGCGGGGCCGGCGCAGGCCCTGCTGGCGGACAGCGAGGCACGGAAGCTGAGCCGGGAGGGGCACGCCATGAAGGCGCGCGCCAGTGCCGGCGGAGGCGCGGGGGGCGGTGGCGGTGGCGGCGCTGGCGGCGCGGCGGCGTTGCTGGCGGCGGGCATGGCAGCGGGGGCGGGGGAAGCAAAGAAGGGCGGCACGGGGCGGGTGCGAGCGTTCAAGGACTTTGGGTGCACGCACAGCTACACCATCGAGTGCTCCTGCAACCTGCTGTCGCACACCGCCACGTTGCACCGCATGCACATGTTTGAGGACCCCTTGCTGGAGGCGGCGGCGGTGCCGGTGTCGTGGCGGCCGCCCCGCGAGGTGCGACTGCACGCAGAGGACGCGACAGGCACCGCCGGTGTGCTGGCAGAGTACGTGCGCGTGTACGACGCGGCTTACGCGGATGTGGGCGGCGGGCCCGGGGAGAGCGCGGCGGGCGGCGGGCTGGTGGCGCGGCGGACAGAGTGTGGCAGCGGCGGGCCGCTGCGCATCCACTGCGTCACTGCCGCCCGCCGGCTGGTGTCGCAGGTGGACCCACATGACGCGCCGCCGCCGCCGCCGGCCGCGCCACTCGTTGGCGCTACTGGCGTGTCGCCTGTTCCGGGCGGCGGCGATGACGCGACACCGGCAGCCACGCCGGCAGTCGCGCCCGTACTGCCGCCCGGTGGCCGCTTCATCAGCCGGCCGTACCTGTGCCAGGTGGACTCCCTGCAGCCACCCATCGGCGCGGCGGCGGCGTCCTCCGCGGCACCTGGCAACCCGCTGCGCAGCCCGTCGCAAGTGGCGGGCAGCAGCCCCGGTGGTGGCGGAGGTGGTTCTATGCCACCGCCGCCACCACCGCCCACCCCCGCATTCCTGCCACCATTTGGCATTCCATACGTGGCATCCACCGTGTCGCCCACGGTGCGCTGCACGTGGGGCACGTGCCCCGACGACCCACCCGCCGTGTTTGCGGCGTACGGCCGCGCCATTGCGTTTGCGGTGCTGGACATGGTGGGCGCCACCGTGGCGCGCGAGGGTGGTGGGTCATCCATCAACACGCTGGGCGTGGCGGCCAACCCGCTGCAGTCGCGGCTGGCAACGACGGCATGGAAGGGCGTGGCGGGGCTGCACCGCTGGTGCCGCATTATGCTGGATGTGGAGGCGGTACGGCCAGAGGACTTGCTGCTGCCGCCCACCACCTGGATGGTACCGCCAGAGGTGCAGGGTGGCGGCGCCGCCGCGTCGCGTGCGGCGCAGTGGCGTGCATGGGACCCCGCAACCGGTGGCGCTGCTGCGGGGCTGAGCGGCGCCGGCGGCGACGCACGGCAGTCACGCAAGAGCAGCGCGTCGTCTGGCGGCACTGCACCGTCCTCACCGGCGCCGCCGTCGGACACAGTGCCGCCCTTCGCTGGCGCGTTGCCGCTTTTCATGATCACCGCGCCGCCGCCGCAAAACGTGGAGAGCATCGTGTTTCCGCTGCCCTCCATGTCTGCCCTCGCCTCCCCCGACCTGGCGCACCTGCGCGACTCCCCCGGCCCCGCCGCGCTGCCCCTCCCCTCGGCAGCGCCGCCCGCCGTAACAACAAGCACGTCCGGGCGGCAGGCGGCAGCGCGCCCGGTCCCTGGCGGTGACGCTGCGTGTGGCAGCTGGTTGGGTGAGGGCACTAGTGGCAGTGGCAGTGGTAGCGGCGTACCTTGCCCGCCGCCGCCGTCGCTACAACCGCTACCGTCGGTGTTGGAGCCGGCCGTGGCGGCAGCGCGGCCGTCGCCAGCAGGGGGCGCGAGTGACGACGGGGCATGGCGGCTGCGGGCAGGTGGCCGCGCCATTGTGGGAGGCACCTCGACGCTGCAATCCGCTGGCAGCAGTATCAACAGCGGTACGGAGGGTAGTGCTGGCGCTGGCGTCGGCAGCGGTATTGCATCACGGTTTGCGCGTGGCTCCGCGGGCCCAGGTGCCCCTCTCATGCGCACCTACAGCTCGCCGGCCGTCACCTCGTCGGGCGGCAGCAGCGGCAGCGGCGGCACGGCGACGGCGTTGCGCATTGGCGCCGGAGTGGTGGACCTGTCGCCGACAGCAGGCGTTGGTGGAGTAGGGATGGCTCGTGACGATGGCAGCACCAGTGGGATCATTGCGCCCAGCGTGATTGCGGCGGCAGTGGTGGCGGCGGCGGGCGGCGGCGCGCCAGCCGCCAGTGGCCTGATCAGCCCGTCGCTCATCCTGGCCGGCCCCGGCCCCAGCACACATGGGTACAGTGGGGCGATGCCCGCGCGTGACCACATGATTCTACGCAGCGGCAGCTGGCGCGGCGGTAGCGGCAGTGCCGGCAGCAGCAGCAACGGTGGTGCTGGAGATGGTATCGGCGCGTCGCCGACCGCCGTCGCCGGCGCCACGCCTTCTGGCAGTGGCACGCCGTCCATCTCCGCTCTGCGCGTGGTTGCGGGTAGCCTGATTGCGGCGCCTGTGGGGAAGGGCGGCGCCCTCGACGCCGGCCCGCCGTTGTTGCGCACGCGCACCCTCCCCCGCATGCAGCCATCATCCGGCGAGTCGGGGGTTGCTAAGTAGTGTGTCGGTGAGCGGCCAGCGTTGTGCGGGTGCCATGGTACATCATGTGACAACACGTTGAATGTCAACCTGAGAGGTGTATATTGCAAACAAATAAAGGATCACAGGGAGCCGTATGATTTGGGCGCGGTGGGAGCGGGCGTGGCACGCCACCGCGCGGTGAGGTCGGCAAGCGCCGCCAGGGAGACGTCGTCAACCACACGGGTGGCGGCATCCAGGTGCAGGCACGCCGGGTCGCCGCCGGCCGTGGCGGGGAAGGGGTCCTCCACCAGCCAGATGCGGACGGTGGGGGCATGCGTGCCGTCCACCCACGCCTCCGCCACGACCAGCGCGCCAGGGCCCAGGGCGTGTGCAGGGCCGCGACGGCAGCGCAGCGCTGCCAGCAAGCCGTGCAAGGACTCGGGCGGCACGATGAAGGCAGTTGTGGTGGCGGAGGCCGGCGCGGCAAGTGCGCTTACTACCTCGGCCAGCAGCGCACCACCGCGGGCGGGCGCAGCGCCCTTGGCGCCGGGTGCGGTGTAAAATGTTTGGTCTGCCACCCACCACGCCGCGTGGCGCAGGAACGCTTCATCGTTGGCGGTGAGGCGGTCACCTAGCGTGTGGCGCACGTGGCACAGCGGCGTGCCAGCGCGGGACGGCGGCAGGGATGCGTCGGCATGCGGCGCCACGGGATGCGCCGCGGCAGGCACGCTGGTGCTGCCCTCCAGGCGCGCCAGTGGCGGCACCAGCTGCCGCGACGCACGCGCCGTGGCTGGCCACGCGCGCTCACACTGCAGTGCCGCCAAGACGGCAGGCATAGCAGCCAGCATGCCGCCCACCGCCTCGTCTGGCGCGTCATCTGCATGCAGTGGCACGCCAGTGGCAGCAACCACAGGCGTGCCCACCGCTGCCATCACGCGCTCCAGCTGGCTGCGTACTTTGAATGCCGCGCGCTGCATGGCCTCCCCGTCGCCGCTGCCTGTGTACAACACGCCGCGTGCCGGCGCCAGCACCGCGTCCGCCTGCGCTGCCGACGCAAAGGTGCGCTGCCGAGCTGATGCCGCTGGTGTAGCTGACGTCGGCGGCACCGCTTCACCCCACCCAGCTGCAAAGGCGGCGCCGCTACCACTACATGCGCCATCCCCCGCCGCCGCCCATGTCAGGCCGCCCTCCACGCCCACATACCGCCGCAGCCAGCCACCAAGCGCCCGCATCTGCGCCTCGCCCGCGGCCGTCACCACTGCGTCGCCGCCGGCACCGGCGTCGCCATCCGCCCACGTTGCACCCTCCCAGCCCGCCACATACTGCGATTCCGCGTCCCCCGTGCACGCCGTGTACCGCTCCAGCACGGCAGCCACGTCACCCGGCAGCCGCCCCGCCCCCGCGCCCACCACCGCCACGACCCCCACTCGCCGCCCTCCACTTCCTCCCGCCGCCGCCGCCGCCGCCGCTGCCGCTGCCGCTGCTGCCATGGTTGGTTCCACTGCCACTGCCACTGCTGCTGTACCGGAACACGAGTCCCACGACTATCAGTATAGGGCCCTAACTTATATCGGAAAGCCGAAATTGCAAACGCGGCGACGGCAGCGCAAAATAACAAGTGCAGTCGGGTGGGCGCAACGAGTTGTTGAGAATGTGGCCCGTTGCTCTGTGATTGCTCGCGTGTGTGATTTTTGCATGCAGCGGCACAGCACCCTCCCAAACCACGAGGACGACGACGGCAAAGAGAGGAGGCATTCTGGTGAAACGCTGACGACGACCGGCCCGACATGATGGCGGCACGTACGCGGGTGATGCTGGCAGCAGCACTGACGCTGACACTGGCGCTGGTAGCAGAGGGTTCGGCGCCAGCGGCGGCGGCGGCGACAGCAGGCGCGTGGGAGGAGGGTGACGTGGCGGCAGAGCTGGAGGCCAACGAGCGGTTGATTGCGCTGTACGAGGCGCGGGCTGCGTTGCTGGCGCGCAAGAGAGCCGCAGCGGGGGCGACAGTGGCAGTGGACGCGGCGGGTGGAACGCGGGCGGGCGGAGATGCTGAGCCGGCAACGCCGGCACCGCCAACAACTGCACCGCTGCCAACAGCCACCGTCGCAGCCGCTGCCACCGCTGCTGCTGCGGCTGTGATACCGTTACCGGGCACCTCTTTTAGCTCCCTGTTTGTGGAGGAGGCGGTGGTGGTGCTGCCGCGGCAGGCCGCGGCGGCGACGACAGGTGGCGGCTCGTTAGATGGCCTGGTTGCGGTGCTGCCGATCCCATGGCGGGTGAATACCACGGCGGCGCGGGGTGGCCGCAACGCCGCCATCCCGCGCTTGCTGCTGCATGTGTGGCGGTCAGGGCGGGTGGGTGTGCGGGAGGGGGGGGTGGGTGAAGTTGTCGGTGATGGCGGCGGCGATGGCGGTGAGGAGGATGGCGGCGAGGAGGAAGCGAGCGAGCAGGGCGGCGGCGTGCAGGCAACCGAGCACCCGGCACTGGCGCCTGTATGGTTGCCCATCACGCGCATGGTCCTGCCTGCTGACGAGGATGACACAGCTCAGGTTGTGCAGTTTTCTACAGCGCAGCGTGTGGCGAGCCTGTGTGACCTACGCGATGGTGCAGCGCCGTGCCACGTCACTGCCGTGGCGATGGGCAGCATCCCAGACTCTCACCTGGCTGTTGCCACCAGTGTTGGCGCGGTGCACCTGCTGGCTGTCGGTGTGTATTCCGCCGCCGGCACCCGCGTGTCGTCGCACATCACAGCGGCCACGTCTGACCTACTGCCGCCGCTGACGTGGCCGCCGGCCACTGCTGAGTCGCCGCAACCGCAACAAACCGCGTGGGTGGTGGTTGTGGCGCCGCTGTGTGACACCTTGCTGCCGCCCGCCGCGGCGGTGACAGCGCTGCAGGCGTACGCACCAGCGTCGTATGCCGTCAACAACAGCAACTCATTCATTGGCGGCACCGCAGACGGCGCGCTGTTGCGCATTGATCGCACCTGTGGGACACCGGTAGTGTTGGTGCCGGCCCCGGCGGTGCCGCGCAGCGTGACCGCGCTGGCGCGCCTGTCCACCACCATGGCGTTTGCGCGCGGCGCGAGCATTGCCTTCTATAACCTTTACCGCCACGAGCCGCCGGCGCCTGTCTGCACCGCACCCACCGCGGCGCTGGAGGATGTGGGGTCGGCGCGCGGCGCGACGGCGTGGAAGCACACGATTGTGTCGCTGGCGTACGACGGCACGCCGCAGTCGCAGGTGTGGGCTGTCACTGCCAGCGGCAGCCTGCTGGTGTTTAACCCGCGTGCACGCGGCGGTGGGGGCGGTGGCAGTGTGACGTGCATGTTGACACACCGCGAGCCGCTGCCGCCATCGCTACTCTCTGTGCCACAGCCGGCCTCTTCACCAATCCTCATCGGCTCGCGTGGTCACGTGCTGGCTGTCACTGCTGCTGGCTTGGCGGTGTACAACGCCTCTGCGCCAGTGCGATCTGGCACCGGTGGCGAGGTGGCTGCCACAGACACCCGGCCGCCGCCATCGCTCGTGGCCATCCACACCTGGCCGGCCGGTTCCACCACATCGCCGCCGGTGGTGGCGTGGTCTGGGACGGGTGCCGAGATGGCGGCGCACAGCGGCGCGCGCGGCCGGCGGCGGCCGCGCGGCGGCCTGTGGGCAGGCGGGCGGTCTGCTGATAAGGCGTCCTCGTCACTGGATGCCAGCCTGGTGGTGCACCTGCCGCACCTGCACGCCACCGTTGTGTATGACAACCTGCTGCCGTCCCGGGTGGCCCCCAATGCCGGCGGCTTTGACTTGCTGGGCAGCCTGCGTCTGCCGCTCATCCTGGGTGGCATCGGCGTGGTGCTGTACATGCAGTGGCGCGGCCGGGGGGAGGGTGACGACCGTAGCGGGCCCTGGGGCCCGCTGGCAGGCTGTGCTCGCATGCTTGGCATGGGTATGGCTTCTGCACGCGGGCCGCTTGGCAACGTGGCGCGCACAATGGGCGCCGCCGGCGGAGACCGGTTTGCATCCGACCTGTACGGCGGCGGCGGCGGCGGCAGTGTGGGTGAGATGGACGCCGAGCTGCGGCGCGCGCTGGCGCGTGCGGGCGCGACGGGCAGCTACAGCGGTGTGGATTCGGCACTGGAGCGCATGGTGCAAACGTCGTACGACCGCCGGGATGCCGGCTTGCGCCGTATGATGGGTGGCGGGACAGGCTGGCGTGGCGGTGGACGCGGCGGCGGCGGCCTGGGCGGCAGCGTGCGCGCGCGACGGGCCGCTGCTGCGGCGACTGCTGCTGGCGTGCACGCGCAGCGGCAGGGTGGCGTTGAGCCTGGCGTGCTGGCGTGGGGAGCGCGTGGGGAGGAAGAGGGGGTGTTGGAGGAGGAGGGCGAGGAGGAATGGGATGGTGACGGCGACGACGTCAGCGGTGGCGGCGGCGGTCCGAGGGGTGCCGCCCCCAGCGCCGCCCGGTGGCACGGCGACACTAGCAGCGAGGAGGGAGGCGACGACGGTATAGATGCAGACGGGGCGGTGCCCCGTAGTAGTAGCGGCGGTGGTGGCGGTGGGGCGGCAGGTGCCGTGGCTGCTGCTGCGGCAGCAGCGGCAGGCGGTAGTAGCCGGGCGCGACACACAGCGGACAGCTGGCGTAGCGAGTCTGCTACCATGGACGAGCGCATTGCGGCACTAGGGCGCCGGCATGGCGGCGCGGGATTACATGCAGCAGCACGCTCAGACGCGCGCTCGGGCCCCGCACGGTGGGGCGACATGCTGTCGACACTGGATGCGCGCGTGGCGGAGCAGCTCAGCGGCGACGGCGATGATGACGGCAGCGGCGGCGCGGCGTGGGAGAGTGCTGCGGCTGCCGTCATGGCAGCGCGGCTGGCAGCGGAGTCGCCCAACACGGTGGGCGTGCCGCCCCCACTCGCGCGTCCTGGCGTGTCCACCGCTGCCGACGACGGTGTTCGTGACCCTGACATCCTGGGCCGCCACTAATAGTAGCGTGATTGATGGTTTGTTTTCAAGTGACCCACTACCGGAACCTACCTACGCCGACCGCGGCTCGAAGGTGAGCTCGCGCACCGACATGAAGTGTGCGACCACCTCGTCCGTTGCATCCTTGCGTCGGCGCTGGTGCTCCTCAATGACCGGCACCAGCACCTCAATCAGCCGCTTCTTCACGTCGCCCGTCAGCAGCTCGCCCGACGCATACTTCTTGCCAATCTGCAGGTGCGGGTGGTGGGGTGGTGTTGGAGGGGGTGAAGTGGGGGTGGGTCAACGGTAAAGTGGTCAAAGAGGCAGGTGGATGGCAACGCACCTCCTCCAGCTCGGCGTCGTCCTCCAGAAAGAAGCGCAGGTACTGGTACGCCACGTCCACCTCCAGGTTGGCGCCCTTCTCGCGGTGCAGCGCCAGGGTGGCCTGCCCGCCGCTGAACGCGTACTTCTTGATCTTGTCGGCCACCGACGCGGGGCTGTCGGACACCATGATGGTGGTGGAGGCGGCGGAGGCGGACATCTTGGTGTTGCTGCCTTGCAGCGCGGGGAAGAACTTGGAGTGGATGAGGGCGGGCTTGCGGAAGCCGAGGCGTGGCGCCACGTCCCGCGTCATGCGGAAGTAGGGGTCCTGGTCGATGGCCTGCGGGATGAGGCACCACATGTTGGGCGCGCCGCGCAGCGGCACGGGGAAGGAGGTGGAGAAGGAGGGCGCGGCCTGCACGGCGGGGAAGGACACCTTGCCGATATTGGCGTCGCCAGTGAAGCCAAAGATGCCGCGCGCCTGCGACAGCGTGACCGCCTTCTGGATGCGCAGGATGTTGCGGTACATGTGCGGCACGTAGTCCAGGTCGGAGAAGATGAAGGTCTTGGCGGGGTCAAAGCCGCACGCGATGATGTCCTTCGCGTTCTCGTGCGCCAGGTGGTACGCGCGGTCCAGCGTCAGGTCCTTCCACAAGAACTTCTCGTCGTCCGTCAGCTGGATGACGAGCGGCACGTTGAACGCCTCCTGCAGGTACTGCGTGAACATGAAGGGGATAAGGTGGCCCAGGTGCAGCGCGTCGGAGGAGGGGCCGCGGCCGGTGTACAGGTAGAACGGCTCGCCGCGCTCGTACGCATCCAGCAGCTCAGTGAGGTCGCGGTGCGTGAAAAACAGGCCGCGGCGCAGGAAGCGGTGCGCCGGCCGGCCCGTCAGCCGCTCCACACGCGCAATTACGTCAGGCGTGATGGGCGAGCACCCAAAGTCGCGCACCAGCTTGTCATAGTCAATGCCGCCGTCCGCCTCCACCTCCCACGGCGTGATTGTCTGCCCCGCGCCGCCGTGGTGGAACTCGGTCGACGCATCCACCGCATGCGGCGTCGAGTCCGCCGGCTCACCACCACCGCTCCCGCCAGCCCCGCCCGCCGCTGCTACTGGCGACGGCGTCGGTGCCGGTGCCGGCGCCGGTGCCGGTGCCGGTGCGGGCGCCGGTGCGGGCGCCTTCTTGGGCGCAGGCGCTGGTGCAGGCGCTGGTGCAGCCGCTGCAGCAGTGCCGCCTGCGCCACCCGCCGCCGCCGCCGCGGGCGCCGGCTCCTTCTTCTTCTTCTCTACGGTCCAGTGGATGCCTGCCAGCGCCTCGGCGGGCGGCGCCGTGGTGGCGCCGTCCGTCACCACCGCAAACGCGGCGGCGGTGCCAGCAGCTGCCGTGGCAGCCGCCCCTGCCGCAGCCGGTGGCGTCACGCTGTAGCGCAGCTCCAGCTTGCCCTTCGCCCACTTGGACAACAGGACGTCCTTCTTGGCAGCGGCAGCGGCGGCGGCGGCAGCGGCAGCCTCCGGCGTGCCGTCCAGCGGGCACACCCGGATGGTGCCAATGCCGCCCGTGCGCGCCAGCAGCGGCAGCTCGCCCGCCTCCACAATGTTGATGTTCAGGCCCGCCAGGTACGCGATGGTGACGACGGAGCCCTTGGGCGGCATGTACGTGTCCAGGAACGCAAGCCCAAACCGGGCGCGCGCCGCCTCCAGCGGCAGGGTGAACACCTCCACCGCGCCGTCCGCCGCCACCGCCGCGTTGGCGGCCGCCTCCACCTCTGCAATCTGCGCCGCGGTGGGCGGCGTCTCGGCGTCTGCCAGCTTCACGCACAGCACCGCCTCGCCCTCACGCAGCACCTTGCTATGGTCCGTCGTCTGCCCGCACGGCGTCCGCAGCACGCGGCCCACCGCGCCCTTCAGCACGCGCGCCGCCGTCGCCAGCGCCGCGCGCCTCTCCGCCGCGCCGTCCATGGTGGGGTGTGGTTGGGTGGGTGGGGGGAAGTACCGTGGTGGGTGGTCGTGATGATGACGGAGGTGGGTGGTGGATGATGACAGACGGAGGAGGAGGAGAGAGGGGGTGAAAAGGGTGGATAAGAGTGGGAATGCAGTGTGTCACAACCAAGTCACAACAGATGGAACAACTGCGCAAGGCCTGTATGCAGCGCGGCTGCTGCGTGCCGCGTGCTACAGCGTCCGTGTTGGCACGGAATTTCTTGCCGGAATGCGCTGCCACGTTCGTGGTCACCAGCGCCGGTTTCGACTGGCAACGCTGGTTGCCCTTCGTTTTGCGACGTGGCACGGATACGCGGCCAGGCAACACATGAATGGCACAATGGTAACATGGGTGGAACACGTTGCTGGCAACTGTGGCGTAGGCGGTGTCAACATGCAATTACGCTTCTGTATCCAGAACGCGGATGCGACGCAAGAATAGCTGCTGCTGTCATTTTCGCACTGTGCAAAGCGAAGCAGCCGGCAGGGAGGGAGGCGAAGGGCAAAGGCAGGAGGGTGAAAAACGTGGATACGCTGGTTGCCACGCTGGTGCAGCCGGCGCGCGCATCACGTAAAATCGACTGCAAAAGAGGGCGACACGCGGCGTGTGTGTATAAAAGAGGGAGAGAAAGCGGTGACGACGTGCTGGAACGTGGCACACGTGCACAATTTGCATTTTCTGTGACCCGAACAGGGACCCCCCCTTGCTGGCAGGAGGCTATCGAGGAGACGGACGTGAAACAGAGACATACATACACATACAGGCGGCAAGATGGCAGCGGCATCAAGTACAGCAGCGGCAGCAGCAGCGGTGGGTGGGGCGGGTCCAGCGCCGTCGGCGGTGCCAGCCGCCGCCGCCGCCGCAGCAGCAGCAGCAACAACGTCAGCGCCAGCAGACCTCTACCCCGACGTGGTCATGCCGTACGAGGCGCCGCGCGTGTCGTGGGAGGGGCTGCGGCTGGCACCCTGCTTCTATGATTGGCGTGAGGTGTACCCCTTCCTGGCGCCGCTGGCGGCGCGGCGCGCCGACATCCTGGCGGAGCTGACGGCGGCGACCAAGTGGTTTGACTGGCCCGAGACGTCGCTGTACAGCCCGGAGGCGGGGCACAGCTGGAAGGTGTTCCCCTTCCTGCACACCTTCCCTGCGTGGGACGCCACCAAGTCGGTGTGGGTGGAGCCCAGTGTGGAGGCGTGCCCCCGCACCGCCGCCCTCCTGCGCAAGGTGCCCGGCATCCGCACCGCCCTGTTCTCGCGCATGGGCCCCACCACGCGCCTCGCCACGCACGCCGGCTGGGCGGACCTGGCCAACTACGTCCTGCGCATCCACCTGCCGCTGTACGTGCCGGACGAGGAGGAGCGGCACTGCGGCCTGGTGGTGGAGGAGCAGGTGCAGTACCACCGCGCCGGCGAGTTTATTGTGTTTGACGATTCCAAGTCGCACAGCGCGTTCAACAACCACCCCACCAAGTCGCGCTTCGTCCTCATCTTTGACATCCTGCGCCCCGAGGCGCTGCCCATCGGCCGCGCCACCGGCGCCACCACCTCCGAGCTGCTCAAATTCATCGACTACTTCAAGTAGCTACCGGTTGGCGCAGCTGTTGAAGTATAACTTATTTAATTATATGTAGGGGGACGCACGCCAGATGGCCTACAAATCAAAATCATCGTCATCGCCCCACCCACTGGTGGTGGTGGTGGTGGTGGGCTCAAAGCTGGCCACCGTTACATCTGCCGCTGCCACTGTTGGTTGCTGCGACGGTGCCGCTGTCGACGGGGCTGGTGCAGGTGCTGCTGCACCGGATGCGGCTCGCACAGGCACCGCGCCCAGCTTGCGAGCGCGACCGCCGCCACTCGAAGGCGCCGGTGCTGGCGCCCGCGCAGAGTGGTAGTAAGCATCCAGCTCGGCATCCAGCGCTGCCGCATCCGCGTCCGACGCCGCCGCTGCTGCCGCCGTCGGCGGCGGTTGCCGCGCCGCCCGCGGTGCTGCAACTGCTGCCGCCACGCCCGCACTACTCCCCGCCGGCCGGCTACTACTGCTGCTCCTACTGCTACTGGTACTGCTACTAGGACCGGGCGCCGCCGCGGCCGCAGCAGGCGTGGTGCTAGGTGTTGCGTGCGATGTCGCCTCCCGTGAGGAGGGCCGGCCACTCGCACGCCCGCCCTGGGGTGTGGCAGCGGCCGCAGTAGATGTGGCAGGCGCCGCAGCTGGCGTGCTGCCGCTGCCGCTATCACCCTTCCCACCACTCCGCCCGCTGTGGCCACCACGGCCACTGTTGCTACGGCCACCACGGCCGCTGCTCCCACCGCCACCTGGCGCGGTAGATGGCGTGGCGGTGGCGGTGCCTCGTGGCGCGGCTGCCGGTGTGGCAGGGGCGGGGGCGGCGGCAGGGGCAGGTGGCGCGGCGGCAGGCGTGCTGCCCGTTTGCAGTGCCACAGCGCTGTGGTCTGCCACCTCCCGAGCCAGCGCGGCCGCCAGGCGGCGCGTCTCGTCCTCCTCCGCCCCATCGCTACTGCCGTCGTCGTCCATGTCGTCGTCCAGGACGCCGGTGGAGGGCAGCGTGGCGGCACGCGCCGTGGCGGAGATGTTGGTGGGCACCGCCACTGCGCCGCCCAGCCGCCGCCGCAGCCGGCGCGCGCGCCACCACACCCCCAGGCCAATCACCGCCAGCACAGCCACAATGCCGCCCACCACGGATGGCAGCTGCTCGCTCAGCGACGCCGGCAGCTCGCTGCTGCCATCCGCCGGGAGGATTGATGGTGAACCCGTCGGAGTCGGCAAGGTGGAAAACGACGCGGGGGGTACCGGCGAGGTGGGTGCCAGTGCAGATGGCGACGCGGCGGGTGCGGACGAGGTGGCGGGCGAGGTGGATAACGGCGTTCCTGACGGCGTTGAGGCTGGCGAGGTGGATGACGGCGTGGACGACGGCGTTCGTGTCGGCGTCCCTGAAGGCGACGTGGACGGCGTCCCTGAAGGCGATGCCCCTGACTTTGAGGATGACGGCGTTGCTGTCGGCGTGGATGAACGCGTTGGTGTCGACGTCTGGGAAGGCGACGTGGATGGCGACGTCGTTGAGTTCGATGACGGCGTGTTTGATGACGCCTGGGAAGGCGACGCAGCTGGCGACGTCGTTGAGCTCGATGACGGCGTGTTTGACGACGACCTCGTTGAGGTCAGCGAAGCTGTGCTTGACCACGATGCCGTTGAGGTCGATGACGGCGACGGCGTTGGGGACTCCGACGGATACTGCTCCTGCCTGCGCGCCGCATGCGAGGTGAGCAGGAAGGTGGCCCATGGTGTGTCCGGGTTGTCCACGGTCCATACCGCCAGCTCCGCGGCTGAAGCATTGATGACATGCAAGGTTGAGAAGCCGTCGGCTGTTACGTTTCGCTTCAGAGACCACGGAGGAATCGTGGAATTCATGTCTGGGACGATGCCTTCCGGGTTGCCGCCGTGGCCGGTCGTGAGGTGCACGGGGCCATCGGCATCCACAGCGCCCGCCACCATCGGCGTGGTTACCTCCACGTTGTGGATGTGCCCCGCCACGTACAGGTCCACGCCGTACTCCACAAACAGATCCTCAAACCGGGCGCGAAGGTCGTCTCCGTCGGTGGCATGCCGTAGGTAGGTGGTGTACCACGGCGGGTGCGCCGCCACCACAACCCACGGCGTGGCACCGCGGTCCACGCACGACAGATCTGCCTCCACAAATGCGGCCATGGCGTCCGTGTCATTTGTATACGCATTCAGAGTCAGTACGTGGATGGCGCCCACATTGAATGCGTAGTACTCCGCCGGCACGGCACTGTCCGCGGCGCGCCGGCAGAGCTTTGCGGCTGGCCCCGGCGACGGCGTGCTCGGGTCACTCCACTCCTGGAACCGGGTGCGGTACTCCGTGCCCTGGTCCTCCGCCTTAAACCCGCTTTTCAGCTCGTGGTTCCCCGGCAGCATCCACACGGGCGTGTGCGACAGGAGGTGGGCGCTGTGCATGTCAGTGAACCTGTCCCACACGGCGCTGTTGTGCTCGTTGTCCGCGTACGCCACGTCACCAACCAGCAGCGCGCCAATGGGCGGCGCCCACGCCGGACAGGTGCGATTCGTGTCCGTGCCATTGCACGCACGCGTGCTACGGGCTGCAGTGGCGGCCAGCACGCCGGCCGCCTGGCGCATCACCGCCTCCCCAGTCTCCATGGCGCCCACATCGCCCACCAGCAGCAGGTCACCCGCTGGCGCGGCGGCAGCAGCAGTGGCATTGAACATGGGCATGTACGTCACGCCGCATATTGTTGTCGGCACAACCGGCACTTCCCACGGCACCCACTCCCCCGCGCATGCCGGCGTGGTGAACAGGGTGGGCGTCGCGGGCGGGGCGGTGGCGCCCACCGCCACGGCATACGCATAGTAATGCAGCGGGCGCAGACCGGTAATGTTGGCAGAGAGCACCTGACGCCCCGAGGAGGGCGCCGTGGTCACGTTTCCAGCCGCCAACTCCACCTGCCGCCACGCACAGGCGGCTGCCAAGTCTGCGGGCCGCACGCCTGGCGGCGGCACCTCCGCAACCCACACACGGGTGGCTGCCACCTGCTCCGCCGACAGCGCGCCTGCTGCCACGCTAAACCGCACCGTCACACGGCCACACCACACCGACGGCACCAGCCACGGTGCCAGCGTCGGCAGCGTGCTACTGCTGCCGCCTGCATCCGTCGCCGAAGCCACTGTAATGAGGGAAGCGGCAGCTGTCAGCACTGCAAGGCAGCAGCCGGCGGCCACTGCCCCGCCCGGCCCCGCACCCATGCGCCAGCCAGCCATCGCGCCCAGCGCCGCTACACTCCGTCCAGGCCTGACAGACTGGCGACTGGGTAGTGTCCGAGCTGGGATGATGGGGAGTTAGATGAGGTAGGAGGAGGAGTGACGAGGAGGCTGGCTGCGCACTACGCACTAGGGCGAAAAATAAATGCTGGGAGGACGGGACACAAAGAAATACACACCGGTACGCGCTCATGCGTCATGCTCCTTTGCAACACCATCAATACTGCCGCGTACCGCCGTCGGCGTGCATATATGAAAGTTGTATGAATATCCGCCGCCGCATCCATCATGGTCAGGCCGCGCAATGGCGGTGTTCGGGGCCACGCACACAAGTGACACACGAGCAACGGAGCAGAAGCAGCGGCGGCAGTGGCACGCATCGGTCGACTTCAATCGTGGAGCTGGCAGCGGCCGGGGAATGCATGCAACGAGTAGACACAGGAGGAAACAGGTGCGCAGCAGGCAGCTGCGCAAAGCAACGAAACACAACCGAGGGGTTGGCAGATGAGGGCAGCCTGGGCAGGCTATCCTGCTATGCAGCACCGCCACCGGCAGTTGCACCGCCACCACCACCGCTGCCACCACCGCCGCCACCGCCGCCACCGGCAGCCGCTCGCGCCTTGCGGCGGTGCAAGAGGGCAAGATCGTCGTCGTCAAAGGCAAGGACGGAGGCGTCCACCGCCTTGGCGGCGGCGGCCTCCGCCGAGTGGCGGCCCTCGGTGGCGCGCGCCTCCATGGAGGTGCGCATGAACAGCATGGGGCGCGCCGTCTCGGCGGCGGAGATGCTGGCGCGGATCTCGTCTTCCCGCGCGCGCGCCTCGGCGGCAAACCGCGCCTTAGCCAGGCTGGCGGCATTGGTGATGGCGCCGCTCTGCCACGCCAGCGGCACCTCGTTGCGCTCCGCCTCCTTGCGCGCTACGATGGGCGCCACCACGCGCGTGGCGGCGCGCACCCTTGCCACGCGCGCCTCCTCCTCCAGCGCGTGCACCCGCTCCCGCTCTTGCCGCTCGCGCAGGCGGCGCTGCACCTCCAGCATGCGCAGCTGCACGGCGCGCGTCATGGCGGCGGGCGGCGCGGAGGGTGCCGATAGCTTCTCAGACAGCGACACCGCGGAACGCGACGTCAGGCCGCCGCCGCCGCCGGTCGCTGACGCCCGCCGCGTGCGTGTGCCATCTGGCGCAAACGCGGAGCGCATGGTGGTGCTCATCAGCGTACCATCACCCATCCCGCCGCCGCCGCCACCGCCGCCGTCACCCCGGCGCGCCGACGCGCTGCGGGCGCGCAGCTCCAGGCTGGCGCTGGTTGCCAGCTCCGCTTCCCGCTGCAGTGCAGTCTTGCGCGCCGCCTCCGCTGCTTTGCGCACCTCCGAGTCAAAGTCAAACGGCACCACGTTGGTGAGCGCCATGGCCTTGCGGCCCTCCCGCACCGACTCTGCAAACTCGGCGTGCAGCTCGCCAAAGTCGGGCATGTCGTTGGCTTGGAAGCGCGCCAGGCGGCGCTCCGCCGTCGCCTCTGCCGCCACCCGCGAGTCGCGCTCTGCCCGCCGCCGCTTGTCTGCCTCCACCGCCAGCGCCATGCGGGGCGGCAGGGAGGCGGCGGCCGCCAGGGCGCGCGCGTTGGACGCCACGCGCATGGGCCGCTCCTTCTCGCGCGCCAGCAGTGCGGAGTACGCGGTGTCTGGATTCTGCGTCGTGTCCGGCACGGGGATGGCACGGAAGCGGCGGCCCTCCGACAGCTCGCGGTTGATGAGCAGCTCGGTGCGGGCGCGGGAGGCGGCGGTGCGCGCACGCAGCTCCGCCTCGTGCTGCATGAGCAGGTGGAAGGGCTTGGTGGTGGACTGCAGCTCCGCAAACCGCGCCTCGTGCTTCAGCTTGCGCCGCGTCTCCTGCCGCGACATCAGCATGCCGAACAGCGGCAGCTTGGTGGACTCGGGGATGGGCTGCGCCTCAAACTTGTAGTGCAGCACCGCCTCTTCCTCCGCCCGCCGCGCCGCCACCTCCTCGTCTGAGCGCCGCTTCATAATGCTTTCCTTGGGCGGCCCCGCCGCCGCCACCATGAAGCTGAACTCCTTAGTGCGCGTCACGCCGCCGCGGCCCTCCAGCCGCGCTGACGCTGACACGGGGCGGCTGCCGCCCCGACCACCGCCACCACCACCACCGGTGCCCAGCGGCGATGCCAGGCTGCCGCCTGCAAAACTGGCGGATGGCGCCACGCCGGTGGGTGACGGCGGCCTCGATGCGCCCGCTGACGCCGCAGCCGCTGCCGCCGCTGCTGCAGCAGGGAGTGTCGGCAGCACGCCCTCCAGTGCCGCCCCCAAGCCGTTATCCGGCGACCCCGCACGCGACGCCGCCACCTCCAACGACACGTCCAGCTTGGTGGCCTTGGCGCCGATGCGACGGCGCTCCCGCTCCAGCCGCAGCACCCGCTCCTCTGCCGCCTTGCGCTCGCCAATGGTGGACTCCACCACCGCCATGTGCGCCGCATGCTCTGCTGCTACCGCCGCAAAGCGTTCCGCGGTGGGCGGCACGCCAGCATATGGCGGTGCAGGTGCGGCAGCCGCCGCAGCACCGCCACCACCTCCACCTCCACCGCCACCGCCACCGCGTCGGGGCGCGCTGCCGCTGCCGCTGCCTGCATCCAGCAGCACGCCAATCGTGTCCTTCAGGTGCGCCACCTCCTTCTCCAGCTTGGCAATGTGCGCGGCGGCAGACACGACGGGCGGCACACCGGGCGGTGCAGCTGCAGCCCCGCCCCCCGCGCCGCCACGCGCAGCGGACGCCGGGCGGCGCGGTGGGTGGTACGCCGACGCGGCGGGTGTGCGGGAGACAGCAGCAGATGCAGGCCGGCGGGCTGCGCCTCCTGCCGACGGCGGCAGCGTGCCGCCAGGCAGCGCTGGCTGCAACTCCGTGGAGGACGTTAGGCCCACGG
>ERZ778022.2019-NODE-2019-length-23033-cov-4.164462_pt1 | contig 23033 bp, 28 predicted proteins | sample MGYA00375752_ERZ778022 | MGnify/ENA primary metagenome ERZ778022 (study PRJEB29350, sample SAMN05389826) | bioreactor metagenome | isolation source: Thiocyanate bioreactor | place: South Africa: University of Cape Town | collected 2014-04-04 ...
CCGGCAGACGGGGTCGGCGCAGGGGATGTCGGCCAAGCTGAAGGCGGCCGCCGAAGCGGCGGCGCAGAAGAAGCTGGAGAAGGCGGTCGGCGACGCTGCGACGGAAGCCGGCAAGGCCGGCATCCCGGTCGATGCTGCGCGCGTACTGGAGCTGATCCGCAAAGCCTATTCGGGGGAATGATTTGGCCGCCCGCCCGATCCTCTTCGGCTACCAGCGCCGCTGGTTCCAGGACCAGAGCCGGTTCAAGCTGGGCAAGTTCGCCCGGCAGACCGGCAAGACCTTCACGACCACGCTGGAGAGCGTCGACGACAGCTTCGCGCATGTCGTGAAGCAGGCCCGCACGCGCTGGGTGATCCTGTCGCGCGGCGAGCGCCAGGCCAAGGAGGCGATGGACGAGGGCGTGAAGATCCACGCCAAGGCCTATGGCCTCACCTTCGACGAGACCGCCCCGACCTATGACATCGGCGCCGTCTCCTACAAGGCGCTGGAGCTGGTGTTCCCGCACGGCTCGCGCATCACGGCGCTGCCGGCCAACCCCGACACCGCCCGCGGCTTCTCGGGCAACGTCTTCCTCGACGAGTTTGCCTTCCACCGCGACAGCGGCGCGATCTGGAAGGCGCTCTTCCCGGTGATCTCGGCCGGCTGGAAGCTGCGCGTCACCTCGACGCCGAACGGCAAGTCGGGGAAATTCTACGAGCTGGACACGGCCGACGACGACACCTGGTCCCGCCACTCGGTCGACATCTACCAGGCCGTGGCCGATGGCCTGCCGCGCGACATCGAGGAGCTGCGCGCCGGCCTCGCCGACGAGGACGCCTGGGCACAGGAATACGAGCTGAAGTATCTGGACGAGGCGTCGGCCTGGCTGCCCTACGAGCTGATCTCTTCGGTTGAGGATCCCGCCGCCGGCGATCCGGGCGGCTACCAGGGCGGCGTGTGCTTTATCGGCGTCGACATCGGCCGGCGCAACGACCTCTTCGTCATCTGGGTTCTGGAGCAGGTCGGCGACGTGCTGTGGACGCGCGAGATCGTCGAGCTGAAGCGGGCCACCTTCGCCGACCAGGACGCCGCGCTCGACGAGGTGATGCGGCGCTACCGCGTCGGCCGCGGCTGCATGGACCAGACCGGCATGGGCGAGAAGCCGGTGGAGGATGCGCAGCGCCGCTACGGCGCCCACCGCATCGAGGGCGTGCTCTTCACCGGGCCGAACAAGCTGGTGATGGCGACGGCCGGCAAGGAGCGGTTCGAGGACCGGACCATCCGTATCCCCGAGGGCAAGCCCAAGCTCCGCTCGGATCTGCACAAGCTGCGCAAGGTGACCGGCCCGACCGGCGCGCCGCGTTTCGTCGCCGAGCGCGACGACGATCACGCCGACCGCTCCTGGGCATGCTTCCTCGCGATCAACGCGGCAGGCGGCTCCCGCCTTGCCTATGTCTACGAGCCGGTGCGCGCGGGCGTCGAGCGCGGAAGCCGCGACCGCTGGGAGCGCAACATCAACCCCGAACTGAGAGGACGCCTCTGATGGTTGGCTTTCGCGACGTGATCGATCCGCGGCGTCGTCTCGTCGACGCGGACGGCAACCGCACAAAGCAGGCGGAGCTGACCGAACGCAAGCTGGAGCCGCGGGTCGGCGCGGTGCGGCCCGTGATCTCGGGTCACCCGGCCGATGGCCTGACGCCGAACCGGCTGTCGCGCATCCATCGCGACGCCGCCCAGGGCGAGCCGCTCGCCTATCTGGAGCTGGCCGAGGACATCGAGGAGCGCGACCTGCACTATCTCGGCGTGCTGTCGACCCGCAAGCGCGCGGTCGCGCAGCTCCCGATCACGGTCGAAGCACCATCCGACGATGCAGAGCACAAGAAGCATGCCGAGCTGGTGCAGTCCTGGGTGGACGACGACGTGCTGCGCGCGGCCCTGTTCGACGCGCTCGACGCCGTCGGCAAGGGCTTCTCGGTGCTGGAGGTCGACTGGCGCATGCACATGGGCCATCTGTGCCCGCGCGAGCTGATCTACCGGCCGGCCCGCTGGTTCATGTTCGACCCGCAGGACGGCGAGACGGTCATCCTGCGCGACGCCGGCGACGACAAGAACCTGCTGCCGGCGAAGTTCCTCATCCACCGGCACAAGTCGAAGTCGGGCCTGACGATCCGCTCCGGCATCGCCCGCGTCGCCTCGTGGGCGTGGATGTACAAGAGCTTCACGCTGAAGGACTGGGCGATCTTCGTCCAGAATTTCGGCATGCCGATCCGGGTCGGCAAATATGACGACAATGCCAGCGATGAGCAGAAGGACGTGCTGTGGCGGGCGGTGTCGCAGATCGCCGGCGACTGCGCGGCGATCATCCCCGTCGACATGTCGATCGAGCTGCAAGAGGTGACTGCGAAGGCGGCATCCACCGACCTCTACGAGCGCCGCGCCGACTGGATGGACCGGCAGGTGTCGAAGGCGGTGCTCGGCCAGACGACGACCACCGACGCGGTCTCGGGCGGCCACGCGGTCGCCCAGGAGCATCGGCTCGTCCAGGAAGACATCGAGCGCTCGGACGCGATCGCGCTGACGGCGTCGATCAACCAGCAGATCATCCCTAACCTCGTCGCCTTCAACTTCGGGCCGCAGGACTTCTATCCGCGTGTCCGCATCGGCCGGCCAGACGAGGTGCCGCTCGGCATCTTCGCCGAGGCCTTCGACAAGCTGGCGCGGCACGGGCTGACGGCCGAGGCCTCCTACCTGCGCGAGCGGCTCGGCATTCCCGCGCCGGCGGCCGGCGCCAGGGAGCTGGTCGGCGGCCGCGCGGCCGCGCCTGCCGCTCCTGGCGGCGACGGGGCCAAACTTCTCCAGTCGCGTCACCAGCGCGCCGCCGGTGATGATCTCGTCGATGATCTCCGCCGTCGCCTCGAGGAGGACGCGGCCGGGGCGATGGCCGGGCTGACGGGCGAGATCCGCGCCGCGCTCGAGCAGGCGACGGATCTGCGCGACGCGGCCGATCGGCTCGCCGCCATGCAGCTCGACCCGGGAGAGCTCGCCGAGGCGATGGCGCGCGGCATGGCGCTGGCGCATCTGGCCGGACAGGCAGCCCTGGTCGACGATCTGGAGACACGCCGTGGGACGGCCAGGGAAGGCCGCTGAAGGGGTGCGGATGGCCCGGTGGCCGTGCCAACCCCCTCACGCGCGCCTACGGCCCTTCAAAACCCCTTTAACGGCGACTTGAAGGGGTAGAGACAGGTGACAACGACGGCATCCGCGCTCGATCTCGCTTTCGACGAGGCAATTGCCTTTTACCGGCAGAAGGCGAACGTCACGACGAGGACGTGGACGGACGTCTATGCGGCGGCCCATTCGCGCGCCTTCATGGTGGCGGGGGCGGCCACCGACGCGATCGTCGCCGACTTCCGCGCGGCGATCGACAAGGCCATCGCCGAGGGCACCACGCTCGACGCGTTCCGGCACGACTTCGACGCCATCGTCGAGCGTTACGGGTGGAGCCACACCGGCGGCCGCAACTGGCGCTCGCGCGTCATCTTCGAGACCAATCTGCGGACAGCTTACGCCGCCGGCCGATACGAGCAGCTCACCCGGCCTGAGACGCTGGAGGCGTTCCCGTTCTGGCAATACAACCATTCGGGCGCGCTGCACCCGCGCCTCGATCACCTCTCCTGGGACGGCCTTGTGCTCGCCGCCACCGAGACGTTCTGGCAGACGAACTATCCGCCCAACGGCTGGGGCTGCGGCTGCTACGTCACGCCGGTCTCGGGTCGCGATCTCCGCCGCCAGGGAAAGAGCGGCCCCGACCAGGCGCCGGATCTCGTCTTCCGCGCCGAGGAGGTGGGCGGGCGCACCGTGCGGGTGCCGAACGGGGTCGACCCGGGCTTTGAATACAACCCCGGCCGGGAATGGCTCGCCCGGACGGCGCCTGGTTCGGAGACGGTGGCGGCAGCGCCCGGCGTCATCCGCCGCTTCGTCTAGGGCGCGTTGATCGGGCGCTGGCCGGACCGGAGCTGGGTGCCGGTAGGCCGGGCTGGGCCGATGGGCGCGGAGCTGAAGGTCGCCGGCGACACCGAGCTGCGCCTTTCGGCTGCGACGGTGCGCTCCCACACCAAGCACGTCACGATCTCTGCCGACGCCTATGCGGAGCTGCCCGAGTGGCTCATCGACCAGGGCGAGCTGATTGTCCGCGCCGATGGCCGTCCGGTCCTGGTCGGCGAGCGCGACGGCGTCCTCTACGCGGCCGACGGGTGGGCCGAGATCTACCTCGTCTCGCTGCGCCGGACGAACGCCGGGCAGATCCGCAGATGGCGAGACGGGGCAGGCAGGACAAAATGAGAAGCGCGCCGGGGAGGCCGGAAGTGCCATCCCAAGGCTCACGGGGAGCCCGCTTCCTGCTCGGCGCGCAAGCTGATATAGGCCTTCTGCAGTCAGGAGGCAACGTTGAGCGGCGCCAGCATCGAGGTCGAGATCCGCGACCAGGTCGTTGTCCGCGCATTCCAGCGCCTCGAAGGCGTGATGGACAATACGACGCCGGTCATGGCCGCGATCGGCACCGGCCTCGTCGGCTCGACGCACCGGCGCTTCCTGACGCAGACGGATCCGGACGGCGCGCCCTGGGTGGCGCTCAACCCCGACTACAAAGCCATGAAGCGCAACAGCCGGATCCTGACGGAGACCGGCCGGCTGCGCGACAGCATCACCAGCCGGGCCGGCCGGGACCAGGTCGCCGTCGGCACCAACGTGATCTACGCTGCCGTGCATCAGTTCGGCGCGACGATCGTGCCGAAGAACGCGACGCACCTGGTCTTCCGGCTGGCCACTGGCGTCGTGCTTGCAAAGTCTGTTACCGTGCCGGCGCGGCCGTTCCTCGGCATCAACGACGATGACGAGGAGATGATCGCCGACACGGTGTTCGGTTTCGTCGAGCGCCGCACGCGCTGACCAGGTTGGGTCGGCGGCAGCACCTCTCCGGCATCTTCGCTTCGGCCCACCTCGGTGGGCGTAGTTTCGTGGTGGCGTATCGGCGACCTTGCGGCCGATGCAGACGGCACTCAACTCCTTCGCGAACCCGCTTTCGCCCGCCTCCGGCGAGGCGCCGGAGTTCATTCACCTGCTGCCGGCCGGGCCGAGCTTCAGCGGCGCCGATGGCCGTGGACCGTTCACCATCGAAGACATGGCGGCGCTGATCGCCCGCTCGTCGGGCCGCAAACTGCCGATCGACGTGAACCACGCGATCGACATCGAGGGTCAGGCCGGCCGGGCATCGCCCGCGGTTGGCTGGATCGTCGCGCTGGAGGCGCGTGACGACGGCCTGTGGGGCAAGGTCGAATGGACGCCGCGCGGAGAACTGCTGGTCAGGACCCGAGCCTATGGCTTCGTCTCGCCCGTCTTCACCCACGAGAAGCAAAAGGGTCAGCGGATCATCCAGGTGCTGCGCGCCGCACTGACCAACGATCCCAACCTGACCACGCTCACCGCACTCCACAACCGTAACCAGGAGACTTCCGACATGGAGAACGAACTCCGGGAGGCGCTCGGCTTGCCCGAGACCGCCGACCAGGCGGCGATCCTCGCCGCCGTGCGCACCGCGCACCAGGCCTCGACGGCCCAGGCGGCGCTGATGAGCCGCATCGCCGAGGCTGCCGGCGTCGCCAGCGACGCCACCGGCGACCAGATCGTCACCGCGCTGCAGACGCGCGGCGGCGACGACGACGAGGTGGCCGAGCTGCGCGACCAGGTGAAGGCGCTTAACACGCGCCTCACCACCGCCGTCACCGAGGCCGCGACCACCAAGGCGGCCACGGTCGTCGACAGGGCGATCGAGGACGGCAAGATCGTGCCGGCGCTGCGCGACCGCTTCATCGCGCGCCACATCAAGGATCCGGCCGACGTCGAGGCCGAGATCAAGCTGATGCCCTCGCTGCATGCGGCCGGTCTCGGCAACCGCCGCGTCGTCGACCCGAACGGCGAGAACCAGCTCACCGACACCGATGCCGAGGTCGTCCAGATGATGGGCCTCGATCCGAAGGCCTTCGCCGCCCAGGCGAAGCTGCAGAGGGAGGCGCTCTGATGGCCGCGCTCGCGAAGGACCGTGCAACCAGGGAACGTTCCGGCGACGTGCGCGAGCTCGGCGTCAAGGGCGGCTCCAAGATCTACGCCGGCGCGATGGCCGCGCTCGACAGTTCCGGCCGGGTCGTGCCGATGTCGACGGCGACGACGCTGAAGGGCCTCGGCCGCTGCGACCGGCTGGCCGACAACACCAGCGGCGGCGATGGCGACATCAAGGCCAGGGTGCGGGCCGGCATCTTCCAGTTCGCCAACTCGGCCGACGCCGACCAGATCACCGCCGCCGACATCGGCGCCGACTGCTACGGCGTCGACGACCAGACGGTGGCCAAGACTTCCGGCACCAACACCCGCTCCGTCGCGGGCAAGGTCTTCGACGTGGACGCCCAGGGCGTCTGGGTCAAGTTCTCCTAGAGGCTCGACATGCTGATCAACCAGGCTTCCCTCCGCTCGCTCTACACGGGCTATTCCACCGCCTTCCAGGGCGGCTTCGGCAGCGTCTCGCCTATGTTCGAGCGCGTCGCCACCACCGTCACCTCGACGACGCGCGAAAACGAATATGGCTGGCTCGGCCAGATGCCGCGCTTCCGCGAATGGATCGGCGACCGCCACATCAACTCGCTGAAGAACCACGGCTACACGATCAAGAACAAGTCGTTCGAGCAGACGATCGGCGTCGACCGCGACGACATCGAGGACGACAACATCGGCATCTATGCGCCGCTGTTCACCGAGCTCGGCCGTTCGGCCGCGAGCTTCCCCGACGAGCTGGTGTTTCCGTTCCTGGCCGGCGGCTTCGCCACCAAGTGCTATGACGGACAGTATTTCTTCGACAGCGACCATCCGGTGCTCGACGAGGCCGGCGCCGAGCAGTCGGTCTCCAACACCGGCGGCGGCGCCGGCACGGCCTGGTATCTGCTCGACGTCTCCCGCTCGTTGAAGCCGGTCATCTACCAGAGCCGGAAGCGGTTCGATCAGCTGATCCGCAAGGACCAGGAGACCGACGACAACGTCTTCAGCCGCAAGGAGTTCGTCTACGGCACCGACGGCCGCTGCAACGTGGGCTTCGGCTTCTGGCAGATGGCCTACGGCTCCAAGCAGACGCTCGACGCGGCTGCCTACGCGGCGGCCCGTGCGGCCATGGGCGGCTTCAAGGGCGATGGCGGCCGGCCGCTCGGCATCGTGCCGAACCTGCTCGTCGTGCCGCCCTCCCTGGAAGGCGCCGGCAAGAAGATCCTGCAGTCGCAGCTCGTCAATGGCGGCGAGAGCAACCCGTGGGCCGGCACCGCCGAGCTGCTCGTGGTGCCCTGGCTGGCCTGACCCTTCGCTGCGGGCGCGACAGGTGCCGCGTCCGCCCGCTGCGATCCCCGCCGGCCCAGTCGCCGGCGGGTCTCCCGGAAGGGGCCGCATGCCGACCCTTTTCGCGAGACCCGAGCAAACGAGGACGTTTCGATGGCCAAGCAGCCCAAGATCACCGATGCCGAGGACGGCAGCGCAACGCGAATGCCGACCGAAGAGCAGGCCCGCGAGCTCTACCCGGCGACTTTCGCCGCGCTGGACGCCTTCCGCGCCGCCAACCCCAAGGCTGGCAGCGCCTCCCTCGAAGTGACGACGATGGTCGATGGCTTCCGCCGCGCCGGGCTCGCCCACCACGGCACGGCGGTCTACCCGGTTGAGGAACTGTCGCCCGCCCAGGTCGAGGCGATCCTCACCGAGCCGCTGCTCGCCGTGCGCCTGGTGGCGGTCGAAGTCGCCGCGGCCGGCGCAGCCACCGCCGATTGAGGAGCGCGCCCACCATGAGCGAGATCCAGGGCCTTCCCGTCCAGGGCTACCGGCCGCAGGCGCCCGAGGCGGTCGCCACCGTCAACGCGTCGAAGGAGATCGAGGAGCACATGCTGCGCCTGGTCGACGAGATCGGCGACGATGCCACGCTCGCCGCCGACAAGCGCTGGCTGTCGATCGGGCGGACGCATCTGGAGCTCGGTTTCATGGCTGTGAACCGCGCCGTCTTCAAGCCGGAGCGGGTTGTGCTCGGCGACCTCGACGAGCCGGTGACCGAAACGGGATGGGTGCTGGAGCGGGCCGACAGCCCAGCCGCGGCGCCGCTCTACTACGCGCCCTATCAGCACGGCCAGCAGTGGACGGCCGATCACGGCGAGGCTTGCCGCTTCGCCCGCAAGATCGACGCTTCCCGCCTCGCGGCTGCGCTCGGCGTCGAGGTGCGCGTTTGCGAGCACGTCTGGGAGTAACGCCGTGAGGAGCATCGGCTGATGGCCTACGCGACCGTCCAGGACATGATCGACCGCTTCGGCGCAACCGAGATGCTGCGCCTCTCGGACCCGGAGAACCGCACGGCCGAGACGATCGTGGCGGCCAAGGTCGAGCTGGCGGTGGCGGACGCCTCGGCGCTGATCGACGACTATCTGCGCGAGCGCTACGCGGTGCCGCTGGCCGCACCGCCGGCGTCGGTGACCAGGGCGGCCTGCACGCTCGCCCGCTACGACCTGGCCAAGGGCGAGCGCACCTTCCCGACCGAGCAGATGCAGGCCGACCGCAAGGACGTGATCGCCTGGCTGGCGTCGATCGCCAGCGGGAAGGTGTCGATCGATGCGCCGGGCAAGACCGCCGGCGGCGGCGCCGGGCCGCGCTTCGAGGATCGCGAGCCGGCCTTCTCCGACCGCAGCCTGCGGGGCTGGTGATGGATCTCCAGGCCACACCGATCCGTTCGATGGAGCCGCCGATCGTCGCGCGGCTGCGGATGGCGTTTCCCGAGCGCGCTTTCCAGATCCAGCGCGTGCCCTCGGTGCTCACCATCGACGAGTTCCGGCGCGTCGTTCGCCTCGCTCCCTTCATCGGTCTCGCCTGGATGGGCATGACGCCCGACCGCGACAACGGCCGCCAGCTCGCGGCGGCGATGAACTGGCGCCTGGTGCTGATCGTGCGCGCTTCGAGCAGCCTTGAAGCCCGCTTCAAGGGCGACGCACAGGACATCGGCCTCGACGCGATGGTCGACGTCGCCTGCGCGCTGCTGCAGGGCTGCGAGCTGACCGGCATCGGCGTCAGCTCGGTCACCGGCGCGCAGGCCGTCTATGCCGATGGCTGGGCAGACGAGGCGACCGTGGTCGCCCAGGTCGACTTCGCCATCCGCTACCAGGCGTCGGCCGCCGAGCTGAAGCTCGTCACCCCCGACGATTTCGCGAAGCTCGCCGTCGGCTGGCTGGTCGATGGCTCGACCGATCCCGAGCACGGGCCGGACGCCGGCCAGGAGATCGAGATCCCGCAGGAGGACAACAATGCGTGAGATGCGGCTGAAGCCCGCGCCCGACCGCTGGGTGCCACAGCATGACGGCCGTCCCTGGCCGGTCGAGGGCATGACCGTCGTGGTCGACCACTACGTGCGCCGCCGCCTGCGCGACGGCGACCTGGTCGAGGCCCCGGAGGAGCCGGAGGCGGCAGCACCCGTCGCCGCAGCCGAAACCGAGACGCCGGCGGCGCCGTCGCCCGTCGCCCCCGAGACCCTCGAGGCATCCAACGAGACCGGCCGGAAGGGCCGTAGAGGAGAGAAGTGATGGAGCAGATCGTCTTCGACGAGATCCCGTATGACTGGCGCGAGCCCGGCACCTTCCTGGAGGCCAAGCCGAACTATCGCACCATGGGCATCCTGCCCTGGCCGGTGAAGAACCTCATCGTCGGGCAGAAGCTCGCCACCGGCACGCTGACGCCCGGCGACATGGTCGAGATCGTGCGGCCGGACGAGGCGATCGCGCTGTTCGGCCTCGGCTCGATCGGCGCCGAGCAGGTGGCCGCGTTCCGCAAGGCCAACAGCACCCAGCCGCTTTTCGTCATGGCGCTCGCCGACGATGCCGGTGGCGTCGCGGCCACCGGAACGATCACCTTCGCCGGCGCCGTGGCCGCAGCCGTGGTGCTCCGCTTCAAGATCGCCGGCAAGCAGGTGCGCATGACGGCCGCCGCCGGCGCCTCGGTCACGGATCTCGCAACCGCGCTGAAGAACGCCATCAATGCCGACACCTCGCTGCCGGTGACGGCGAACTCCGCGCTCGGCGTCGTCACGGTGACCAGCCGCCACAAGGGCGAGGTCGGCAACGAGATCGACATGCGCGTCGACTGGAAGGCGCAGCCGCTGCCCTCCGGCCTGACCGCGACCGTCGTCGCCATGTCGGGCGGCACCGGCAATCCGGACCTCACCGATGCGCTCGACGCGATCGGCAACACCTGGGTGACGGCGCTGCAGCACCCTTACGCAGACGCCACCAACATGGCGGCCGCCGCCGCCTGGGCGACCGGGCGCTACATGGCCATGGCCAAGCGCGACGTGCAGGTCTACGCGGCCAAGCGCGGCAGCTTCGCGGAGCTGGGCACCTTCGGCGACCTGACCAACTCGCCCTTCCTGACCGTGGTCGGCCTCGACAAGAGCCCGACCAGCGCCTGGGCGATCTCGGCCGCGCTGATGGGCCTGTGCTCGTTCCACCTGGCCAACGACCCGGCCCGGCAGCTCCGGTCGCTCGTGTTGCCCGGCGTCGACGCGCCGGACCCGATCGACCAGTTCATCGACACCGAGCGCAACCTGCTTCTCGGCAAGGGCGTCTCGACGCTGACCTGCCTCGACGACGGCACGGTCACGGTCTCCCGCGTCATCACGACCTACAAGAAGTCGAGCCTCAACATCGACGACGAAGCGTGGATGGACATCATGGTGCCCGCCACGGTGAGCCGCATCCGCTACGACTGGTCTTCCTATGTGACGCTGCTCTACCCGCGCTCCAAGCTGGTCGACGACGAGAGCAGCGCAGCCCTCACCGGCCGCAGCAACGAGGACGAGGACCCCGGCAGCGCCGTCGTGACGCCGCGCCGCATGAAGGCGTCGTGGGGTGCGCGCTGCCGGCTCTACGGGGACCGCGCCTGGATCGAAGACATCGAGCGCACCGTCAAGGAGAGCATCTTCCAGCGCAACGCCGACGACAAGAACCGGCTCGATAGCCGCCAGCAGATCCGCATCGTCGGCAATTTGATGGTGCTGGCGGGCAGCCTCGAGTTCCAGGTCTAGAGCGCCGGTCGGCGCGGAAAGGGAAGTGACACATGCAGACGCTCGGCATCGTCGACATCGTCTGGCGGGGGCGCAACCTCCCGGTGGAGAAGGGCGCCAAGATCAAGGTCGGCGGCATCAAGAACAACGCAGTCCACTACGGCCGCAAGACCGCGCGCGCACAGGAGTATGAGGGGTCGGAGGTCACCGCCACCACCAACCTCGAACGCGGCCAGCGCTACGGCAATCTGTGGGACCCCGGCGAGGGCGAGCTGCAGGTGGTCTGCGACACGGGCCAGACCTTCGTCATCGCCGATGCCTTCCTGACCGACCATCCGGACGTCACCGGCGGCGAAGGCGGCAAGATCGAGCTGAAATGGGCGGGCTCCGCCCCCGAGGAAGTCCTCGGCTGACCGGAATACCCGGAGCGCGCCCACCGACAGGCGCGACAGCGAAGGGCGGCTGCAGCGGTGGGGCGGCCGCCCGCTCTCGAAAGGATGAGGCACATGGGCAAGGTCGTAGTCGACCTGGACGAGGACAACGCCGCCGGCGTCGTCGACGAGGATGCGAAGGTGGCGGCCACGGCCGAGCTGCCGGCCGACGTGGTCGACGAGGATGTCGACCCGCTCGACCGCCTGCCGGCGCATGCCGTGACCAACGCCGACGGCACGGTGACGCTGCCGCTGAAGTTCCCGGTGGAGCTGCAGATCCGCAAGGACGGCAAGATCCGCGTCGACCGTTACGCCGAGCTGACCTTCCACCGGCTCACCGGCGCCGACTTCCGCGCCGTCTACGCGGTCTCCGACGACCTGCAATCGGTCGTCGCCTTCGGCCGGTCGACGCGGAAGAACCAGGCGGTGATGAACGCTCTCTACGACAAGATGGATGGCGCCGACATCGCCGCGGCCGGCCAGGTGCTGAACTCTTTTTTCGCGACTGGCCGCAGGACTGGCCGGTGATCCTCGGCGGCCTCGTCGACGGCACCGGCATCAGCTGGGCCGAGGCGTCGGCGATGACGGCCGCGGAAGCGATCTTCGCCTGGAACTGCATCATGGCCTTCCGCGAGGCGACCAGGGAGAAGGTGTGACATGTCCGGCCGGTCGATGACCCTCGACGTGCTGGTGCGGCTCCGGGACAATCTCTCGGGGCCGCTGCGGCGGCTGCGCGGCAGCCTGCAGGGCATCACCGATTTCACGCGGAGGATCGGCGTCCTGTCGGGCGCGATCGCGGCGATCTCCTTCATGGGCCCGATCCAGGGGGCGGCAGCGTTCCAGCAACAGCTGCTGGACATGGCCGGCACGGCCGATCTCTCCGGCCGCGAGGCTTTCGCCTTCGTGGACGAGATGCAGGGGCGCTACGAGGATCTCGCCGTTCGCATCGGCCAGCACTCTCAGACGATCGCAGAGGCCGCCGGGCAGATGATCGCGGCCGGCTTGTCGCGCGAGCTGATCGACGGCTCGATTGAGGACATCGGTCGAGCGGCGACAGCGGCAAACGCTTTGATCCCCGATATGGCGGCCGTGGCCACGTCGATGATGAAGACGCTGGACGTGCCGGCGAACGGCATTCGCGACGCGCTGGGTGCGCTCGTCATCGGCGGTAAGGAGGGCGCGTTCGAGTTGAAGGACATGGCCGCGCACTTCCCGAAGTTGACTGCCCAAGTCGCGAAGTTCGGCGTCAAGGGCCGCGAGGCGGTCGACTTCCTCGCCTCCGCGCTGCAGATCGCGCGCATGGGCACGTCCGACCCGGCCACCGCCGCCAACAATCTGAACAACTTCCTGTCGAAGGCGCTGGCGCCGCTGACCAAGAAGAAGTTCGCGGAGATGGGCGTCGACATCCAGGCGGTCATGCTCGACGCGGTGGCCAAGGGCATCAACCCGATCGAGGCCATGCTGCAGAAGATCGGCAAGCTGACCGGATCGGACGGCAACACCATCGCCAAATACATGAGCGAGGCGAAGAAGCGCGGGCTCGAAGGGGCGGAGGCGCTCGCCTTCCTGCGCGAGCAGCTGGAGGCGATCGGCGCGGCCGGCAAGATCTCGGAACTGTTCCAGGACCAGCAGGTGCTCGACTTCCTCATTCCCTTCATGGCGAACGTTGAAGAATACAAGCGCATCAAGGATCGCGTCGCGGCCGCCACCGGCCAGGCGATCGACGCCGACTTCGAGACCCAGGTGGCCGGCCTCAACCGCCAATTGGGTATCATGAAGGAGATAGGGACGCAGGGCATCCGCATGGTCGGCATGGCCTTCGGCGAATGGCTGCCCAAGATCAACGACTGGCTGTCGACGACGAACAACTACTTGCGCGAGCTCGACGAAGCAACCGGCGGCTGGGTGAAGAAGGGGCTGGTCGCCGCCGGCGGCGCCGTGCTTCTCGGTTCGGCCCTTGGGGTGCTCGGCTTCGTGCTGCCGGCGATCGTGACGGGGCTCCAGCTCATCGCCGCGCCGCTGTTCGGCATCGCGCGCGGCGCCCTGCTGGCGGCCCGCGCGATCGCCTGGCTGTGGGCCGGCTTCAGCTCGGTCGCCGTCGCATCCGGCTTCACCGGCGGGCTGCACCTGATCGGCGCGACGCTGATGGCGCTGCCGTCCATCGCCTGGGGCGCGGTGACCGGCGTCGTCGGCGCGATCGCCGCGCTCGGAGCGCCGATCCTGGCCGTGATCGCCCTGGTCGCGGCGCTGGCGCTCGCCGTCTGGAACTATTGGGAGCCGATCTCGAATTTCGTCGCCGGCTTCGCGTCGGAGATCGGTGGGGCGCTCGGAGAGCTGGGCGCATGGATGGCCGAGGCCGGCACGGCGATCGTCGACGCCGCCGGCGCCTGGGCGAAGGGAAAGCTTGTCGACCTGGCCGAGCTGCTCGGCATCGATCCCGCCGCGGCCGCGGCCGCCATCGACGAGGCGGTCGCGACCGTGGCTCGGATCGGCGCGGCGATCGTCTCGGAGGTGAAGGCGATCCCCGGCCAGGTCATGGGCTGGCTGCGGGACATCTTCACGATGAACGACTACTCCGACGAAGCCGAAGCGCAGTTCCGCGACGCTGGGGCGCGGGCCGGCAAGGCGCTGGTCGACAACATCAAGAGCGCCGTCGATGGCCTCGTCGGATGGTTCGCCGGGCTGCCCGGCCGTATCGCTGCGGCGATCGGGTCGATCGACATCGGCAGTCTCATCAGTTGGCCACGCCTGCCGAGTTGGCTCGGCGGCAGTTCGGCAGCCACCGGCGGTGCGGCCGAAGGGACGGCCACGGCCACGGCGACGTCTCCAGCTCCCGCGCAGCCGCAGGCGCCGGTGCGGCTCGACGGCAACATCAACGCGACGATCAAGGTGCAGGGACCGGGCACCGTGACCGGCGTCAGCTCCGACAATGACCGGGTGAAGGTCGGCACCGGCCGGATGGTGGGCAACCAATGATCCTGGACAGCGTCTCGCACCTGTTGCCCGGCACGCTTCCGGCCTCCTTCAGGGGCGTCGGCTTCTTCGTGCCGGACACGACCACGAACCCCGGCCGCCGCGTCGCCGAGCACCTGTTTCCCGGTCGCGACTTCGCCGCCTACGACGATATGGGGCTGGCGCCGGCGAAGGTGACGGTCGAGGGGCTGATGGTCGGCGACGACTATGTCGCCCAGGCGGCCGCCCTTCAGGCGGCCTTCGAGCGCCCAGGCCCGGGCACGCTCGTTCACCCTTGGCTCGGCGCCATGACGGTCATCCTGGCCGAACCGGCGGAGATCTCGTTCTCGGCCAGGGAGCTGCGCGTCGCCCGCTTCTCGGCAACCTTCACGCGGCTGCCGGCAGCGGCGGCGCTCGGCTTCGTCTCGACCGGCGTCATGCTGATCGAGGCGGCCTTCGCGCTCGCGACGGCGGTCGGCGCCTTTGCCGCGCGCGCATCCGTGGCGACGGCCTCCCAGGTCCGAACGCTCGCCGCCCAGCGGGCGCAGCGGGAGACCTCGGCTGCCTGGTCGGCGGCGAGCGCATCCTGGCCGGAGCTGCGGCGCAGCCTTCCCGCCTCCGCCTCGTCGCCGGCCGCCTTCGCCGCCGGCCTCGCATCGATCCAGACGGCCGTGCTGGCTGCCGTCCCCGAGCTCACGGCGCCGGCGGCGGTCGCTCCCTCGGCCGAGGCGACGGCGCCGGCCGGTCTGGCCGTGCGCGATGCCCTGGCGATCTCACTTGCCGCGCATGACGCTCTCGCGGCGGGCGAGCCGCCGTCCGACACCGACCGCGCCCTCATGGCCGCGGCCGCCGGCTCGGCGCTCGCGATCGCCGCCCGGCTGGCGGCCTCGGTCGACTACGCCTCGAGGAGTGACGCGCGCGACGTTTGCGCGCTTGTCACCACGCGGCTCGACGCATGGTCGGCCGCCTGCCACGAGCTGGCGGAGACGGCCTTCGCGGCGGCCGCCAGCGATGCGATCCGCGCGGCGGCCGAGCTGCGGCGCCGGCTTGCGGCCGACATCAACGAGGTGATCGGCCGGCTGCCCGAGACCGTCGTCTTCCAGGCGACCCGCGAGACCGATGCCTTCCAGCTCGCCAACCATCTCTATGGCGACGATCCGGGCGAGATCGAGGCGGGCTACAGGATCATCCTTTCGCGCAACCGGCCGCGCCATCCGGCCCAGCTCCCGGCCGGCCCGATCGAGGCGCTCAAATGAAGACGCTGGGCCTGACGCTGCGGATCGACGGGACCGACTACGACCAGTGGACGGAAGCCGAGGTCAGCCGCGACCTGAAGGATTTCGCCGGGTCCTTCCGGTTCGCCATGCGCGACCCGGATCGCTCGATCGCCACCTTCGACTACGCCTCGCCGCCGCCGATCTTCAGGTTGCGCCCCGGCCAGAAGGCGGAGGTGTTCGCCGATGGCGAGCTGGTCCTTTCAGGCTGGGTGAAGAAGGTCGAGCCGAACATCGACGAGGAGCATTGCGAGGTCGCCATCAGCGGCGAGGACAAGGCGGGCGACCTGATCGACTGCGCGGCCGCGCCCGATGGGCCGGGCGAGCTGAGGAACGTGAAGCTTGAGGACGTGGCCGGCAAGATCGCCGCGCCCTTCGGCCTGTCGGTGCGCACCGAGATCGACACGGGCAAGCCTTTCCCCCGCTTCTCGCTCGATGTCGCCGAGTTCGCCCACCACGCGATCGAGAAGGGCGCCAGGCAGCGCCATGCGCTGGTCATGTCGGACGGCGTGGGCGGCATCGTCATCACCCGCACCGGCAAGAACCGCGCGCCCGCCGACATCAGCCTGCCCGGCAACGCGAAGGGCGGACGCGCGACCTTCAGCCACGAGGGCCGGCATTCGAAGACGATCGTGCGCGGCCGCCAGGAGAAGGCCGGCCAGCAGCGCGACGACCGGGCGGCCCCCCTGACAGCCGGAGCGGCGCCGGCCGCCCTTGAGGATCGGCCCGCGGGCGACGGCTCCGCGACCGATCGGGAGCGCAAGGGGACGGCCGTCACCGGCACGGCGCAGGATCCGGAGATCGGGCGCTACCGGCCGATCGTCCACCTGTCGCGCACCCAGGCGGACAAGCAGGCGGCCGACGACGAGGCCGACTGGCGCATGCGCACGAGGCGCGCCGAGAGCGAGGAGGCGAACTACCGCGTTGCCGGTTTCGGCGCCAACGGCCGGCTGTGGCGCGTCAACGAGACGACCTACGTCTCCGACGCCTTCGCCGGCATAGAGCGCGATCTTCTGATCTCCCGCGTCACGCTGCGCGAGACCGATGACCAGGGCCGCGAGGCAGAGCTGACCGTCACCTCGCCCGAGGCCTTCGACAGGAAGGCGACGGGCAGCCGTCGAACCAATCTCAAACGGGGCAAGAAGGGCCCTAAAGGCCCGCTCGACGGCACGGCGGAGGCCCTGTGATGGACAAGGACACGGCCGACCGGCTGCGCTCCATGACCAGGCGCGTCACCCTGAAGAACGTGCGCGACGACGGCGAGACCCAGCGCGCCTCGGTCGAGGTCGCAGAGGGCATCTGGCGGGATGATGTCGAGATCCTGCAGCCGGCAGGCTTCGCCGGCGCGCCGGTCGAGGATGGCGCGGTCGCCGTCGCCGTGGCGATCGGCGGCGACGAGGGCGACCTGGTCGTGCTGCCGCCGTCCAATCCGTCGAAGCGGATGGGGGCCATGCCGCAGGGCGCGGCCGGCATCTACAGCTCGGCCGGCGACAAGCTCGTCATCAATCCGGACGGCACCGCCGTGCTGCATGTGGCCGGCGCCCTGCGCGTCGAAGCACAGACGATCCTGCTCAAGGCCGGCGGCGTCACCGTCACGATCAGCGGCGGCGGCGTCGCCATCGAGGGCGGCACGGTCACCCACAACGGCAAGAACATCGGCGACACGCATGTCCACACGAACGTCGAGCCGGGCGGCGGCCTGTCAGGGGCGCCGCAATGAGCGCCGTGGCTGCCCACCTCGGCGGGCATAGAAAGGTGTCGCGCGCGCGCGATACTGCGCGCCCATGAGCTTCTTCGATCTCGCCCTCGTCTATGATCCCGCGCGGCGCAGCTGCGACCTCGACCTTTCGGACGATTGCGACCTTGCCGTCGACGAGACGGCGCTGACGCCAATGATCCTGTCGATCGGCCTCGACCGCAGGGCAGCCACGGACGATCCGCTCCCGGCCGGCCGTTCCGAATGGCTCGCTTCGGCCGGGATCTCGGAGCGCCGGGGCTGGGCCGGAGACGCGCTCGATCCGGCCGGCGAGCGCGTCGGCTCGCGGCTCTGGCTGCTCGATCGCGCCAAGGCGACCGAGACCACGCGCCTGCTCTTCCTGTTCTGGCTGGACGAGGCGATGGCCTGGGTGAAGCGGGAGACCGGCCGGGCGCCGGATATCGCGGCGACCTGGCTGCGCCGCGACACGCTCGCTTGGCGCGTGGCGATCGGCGACGACGCGGTCGAGCTCACGAGGAGCTTCGGCTGATGGCGTGGCCGATCCCCAGCGCCAAGGTGATCGCCGAGCGGCTGGCCGGCGCGGCCGAGACGGCGATCGTCGCCGTGCGGCCCGCGGTCGACCCGGTCGCGCTGTCGCGGGCGGTGCGTTCGGCGCGCGGCATGTTCGCGATCGTCTTCCGCGCCGTCGCCAAGGAGCTGCGCGAGGTCCATGACCATGTGGCCTGGTGGGGCCGGCAATATTTCGTCGACACGGCCGAGGACGAGTTCGTCCTTCGCCATGCGTCGATGTGGGGCGTCGAGCGTCGCGAGGCGGTGGCGGCCGTGGGCGCCGTCGTCGTCGAAGGCATCGCCGGCACGGCCGTGCCGCAGGACCTGCTTCTGGCGGACGGCGACGGCACGGTGCTGCGCACCACGGCGGCCGCCGCGATCGCCGGCGGCGGCACGGTCACGATGTCCGTGGTCGCCGTCGAACCCGGCCCGGCCGGCAACATCGAGGCCGGCATCCGGCTGGTGACCGTCGAGCCGTTCCCGGCCATCAGCCGCGTCACCGTGGCCGAGCCCGGCCTCGCCGGCGGAGCGGCCGAGGAGACGTTCGCCGAGCTGGCCATCGCCGTCGTGGATCGCATCCGGCAGCCGCCGCATGGCGGAGCGGCTTTCGACTATCCGGCCTGGCTGCGCGCCGCGTTCGACGTGCGCGCCGTGAAGGTCGTGACGGACTGGATCGGGCGCGGTTCGGTCGGCGTCGTCGTCGCCATGAAGGACGGCACTTTCGGCCGGGCACCCACCGCAGGCGAGCTGGACGAGATGCTCGCCTATCTCGGCGCGCCGGGATCGGCGACCGGCGTGCGTCCTGTCACGGCCAACGTCGTCCTCGTCGCGGCCGAGCTGGTCGAGTTGGACATCACCGTGCGGCTGCGCCCCGACACGATCGCGACCCGCGCGGCCGTTACGGAGGCGTTCGGCCGCTACGTCGCCACGCTTGGCGACGCCGAGGACGATATGAACGACGGCCCGATCGGGGCGCACATCGAGCCGTCGCGGATCTCCGAGGCGATCTCGGCAGCCGCCGGAGAATATGCGCACGACCTCGTCGCGCCTGCGGCGCCCTTCGATCTCGATCGCGACCAGTATCCGGCGCCCGGCACCATCACTTGGGCGGAGCCGGCATGATGCGCACCGCTCCCATGATCGCCGCCAGCCTCCGGGGCAAGCTGCCGCCCGGCTGGGCGCTCGCCGGCCGCGGCGGGCTGCTCGATGCGCTGCTGGTCGCAATGGCCGAGCCGACCTCGGCTGCCGAGGCAGACGCCGCGGCGATGATGGACGAGGTCGATCCGCGCGCGGCCGTCCGCCTGTTGCCGGACTTCGAGCGCGTGCTCGGTCCCTATCCCTGCGGCCGGGACCTTTCCGGCTTGACGCTCACCCAGCGCCAGCAGATGGCGCACCAGCGCTGGACCGCACGCGGAGGCCAGTCGATCGCCTATTTCGTGCAGACGGCCGCGCGCCTCGGGACGGCGATCGAGGTCGAGGAATACTGGCCGTCGATCGCCGGCGTCGCCGAGGCCGGCGAGGAGCTGATCGCCGACGGCGAGCAGTTCACCTGGACGGTCAAGCTCGCCCTGATCGGCGAGTGGGATTTCGAGGCCGGCGGCAACACGGCGGGCGAGACCCTGGGCGGGCTGACGCTCTCCGACATCGAATGCGAGCTGCGCCGGCTGAAGCCGGCCCACACGCAAATCGTCTTCTCCTACGTCGAGGACTGACACATGGACCGGATCAACGGCGCGAACTGGATCGACATCGGCGGCGGCCGGCACGGCTTCAGGGCGCAGAACAAGGTGGCCGGCATCGCCGGCACCGTGCTGGCGCCCGAATGGCTCAACGCCATCCAGGAGGAGATGGCCTACGTCATCGAGACGGCAGGCCTCGCACTCAACGGCGGCGACACGACGCAGCTCTACCAGGCGCTGCGCCTGTTCGTCCGGGCAGGCATGTATGCGCTCGACACAGGCGCCGTGAACGCGATCGAGGTGACGGCGGTCGGAGTGGTCGCCGAGGGATCGCTGCTGCTGGTCAAGATCGGCAACACCAACACCATCGCGGGCGTCACCCTGGAGGTGAATGCCGGTGGCACCGATCCGGTCCATTTCGCGGACGGCACGGCGCTGACGCCCGGCGCGCTCCAGGGTGGCAGCTATGCGCTCTTCGCCTACTCCGGCGCGTCCTGGCGGCTGGTCAACCACATGCCTTGGGCAACGGCAGTCGACGCCGCCGACCGCACCATCGAGCGCCGCGCGATCGACCCCAAGCGGCTGCACGGCGCCATCACCGACCTGCTGGGCTACGAAAACCTCCTCATCAACCCTCTCTTTCGGGTCAACCAGAACGGCTTTGCGGGCGGCGCCGTGGCAACCGGCGTCTATGCGATCGACCAGTGGGGCGCGATCAACGCTGCCAATTTCACCTTCGTGAACGGCGTGGCGACCGTCTCCGCGGGTCGCATGAAGCAGATCGTCGAGGACCCCGGAACGGCGCTGGGCACGATGACCCTTCATTGGGAGGGCTCGTGCCTCGCCTCGGTCAACGGTGCGCCGTGGGCTGCGTCGCCCATCACCTTCAACCATGCAGGCGGCGCCATCGAGGTCGAGTTCAACGCCGTCGGAACGGTCTCGAAACCGATGCTCGCGGTAGGCGCGAAGCCGATCCCCTTTCGGGCGCCGCCGCTCGCCGTCGATCGGCTCAACTGCTTCCGCTACTACTACAAGAACACCGACCAGCTCGACCACTACACGTACACGAACTACGGTTCCGCGGTCGCGAACGGCTTGCGCTACTACCTGTCTTTCCCGACGCAGATGCGCGTGGTGCCCGCCGTGTCGGTCACAGCCTACAACCTGATCGACCGATGCACCGGAACGCCGTCGCCGCGCGCCGACCTGTCCGGCTTCACCATGCGCGTCGATGTCGGCACAGGCGCCGGCATCGCCGGCATCGCCAATGTCCGGTTCACCGCTGACGCGAGGATCTCTCTATGACCAGCTTTGCCTACCGGGATGATGACGGGTGGATCAACCTCGTCGAGGACGGCGTGGTCACAACTCTTCCCTCGGAAGACGGCGACACCCCGGCCCACACGCGGCTCGCCGCCTTCCTCGACGGCGGCGGCGAGATCGCGGATGCGCCGCCGCCACCGCCGCCGCCCACCACGGAGCAGCTCGCCGCCTACGCGGCCGACAAGCGCTGGCGGGTGGAGACTGGCGGGATCACGGTTGGCGGGTTGGCCGTGGCGACCGACGACAGGTCGAAAATCATGATCATCGGCGCGCGGGTGAAGGCCAACAGCGACCCTGGTTTCACCACCGAGTGGAAGACGGGCGCCGGTTTCGTCACCATCGACGCGGCCACCATCATCGCGATCAGCGACGCCGTGCAGGCCCACGTCGCGGCCTGCTTTGCCGCCGAGGCCGCCGTCCTGGCGGAGATCGAGGGCGAGACGATCACCGGGACCGCCGAGATCGACGCGGCGGACTGGCCGCAGTCGTAGGAGCGCAGGTGCCCGGAGCAAGCTCCGGAGGCGGGCCTAGTTTGGCGACCCGACCCGCCCGACAGCGTGCGAAACAACCGTCACACCTGCGGCCCTTTCGGGCGCCGGCAGGGTGGCTGATTCCTGAAACGAGCGAAATGCATTCGGATAGAGAGTTCACCGCTGTGCGGCCGGTCAGCCCGGTCGCCGGCTATATCGGCGGCAAGCGTCGGCTGGCCGCTCACCTCGTCGCCATGATCGCCATGATCCCTCATCGGACCTACGCTGAGCCTTTCGTCGGCATGGGCGGCGTGTTCTTCCGCCGCACGACGCGGCCGCCGGCCGAGGTCATCAACGACCGCAATGGCGAGGTCGCCAACCTCTTCCGCATCCTGCAGCGGCACTACCCGCAGTTCATGGACACGCTGCGTTTCCAGATCACGAGCCGCCGCGAGTTCGAGCGCCTGAAGGCGTCTGACCCGGCCACGCTCACCGATCTGGAGCGCGCCGGCCGCTTCCTCTACCTGCAGCGCACGGCCTTCGGCGGCAAGGTAACGGGCCAGAATTTCGGTGTCGATCGCAAGGCCGCGGGCGGGTTCAACCTGACGCGGCTGGCGCCGCTTCTGGAGGAGGCGCACGAGCGGCTCGCCGGCGTCGTCATCGAGCAGCTCGACTGGCCGGCTTTCCTCGCCCGCTACGACGGCCCTGAGACGCTCTTCTACCTCGATCCGCCCTATTGGGGCTCCGAGGGCGACTATGGCCGCGAGCTGTTCGGCCGCGACCAGTTTTCAGCCCTCGCGGAGGCTTTGAAGGGCCTTCAAGGCCGCTTCATCCTGTCCATCAACGACGTGCCCGAGATCCGCGAGCTGTTCGGCTGGGCGGTGATCGAGGAGGCCGAGCTGCTCTACACGGTCGGCGGCGGCAAGGGCCGGCCGGCGCGCGAGCTGATCATATCGCCCTGTCCGGCTTGATCGAGGAGGCTTGCGCGTGCGGAGGATTGAGCTTCAGGCCGGAGGCGGACCATATGCCAAGGGTCGCCCGGCAGTGGGAGCAATGGACCGCATAGTCCCGCGGGGGAAGGTCCGATGCGACGATCTCGTTCGGCCAATTGCAGTGCGGACAGACAGCAGAGAAGCTGTGCATGGCAAGGCCTCGCTTTCGCCGGTGGCCCCCCACACGCTGGAACCTATTCTAGACCTCTTCCCGGTGCATTCAAGGAAACAAGCGGTGCAGCGACAGGCCCGCGCGCGAGCTGATCATTTCCGTCGCCGCGGCCACCCGCTGCTGCCGGTCGGCGGGTGGGAGATGAAGCTGATGTTTCGATCCGGCCGGCCCGCCTGTCGGCAGGGCGCGCAGAAGAAGAGAGGCCGGAGATCGTCCTCCATGCAGCCGTGGTCCACCCCCTTTGCCCGGCAAAGCGCCTCGAGGTTGATCCTCGCCCTCCGGTGACAGCCGTGGTTGTTGCAGTGGACGCTCAGCTCGTCTCCGAGCGCCAGCATCTTGCCGATGCTGTCGACGACGAGGGGGTAGGTGAGTTCAGGG
>ERZ778022.2023-NODE-2023-length-23004-cov-3.757724_pt1 | contig 23004 bp, 24 predicted proteins | sample MGYA00375752_ERZ778022 | MGnify/ENA primary metagenome ERZ778022 (study PRJEB29350, sample SAMN05389826) | bioreactor metagenome | isolation source: Thiocyanate bioreactor | place: South Africa: University of Cape Town | collected 2014-04-04 ...
GACTGTCCAAGCCGCGATGAGTAGCGCTTTTGTCGGGACCTCGGAGTGCGCGGGAGTCGTGCTCGAGGACCTCGCCGCCTCCGACCAGCGACCGGAGCAGGTCGTCACGCTGCCGGATCAGAGGCGCGGCCGGGGCAGGAAGGAACAGGCTTCACCGGTCGCCCTGAAGGCGGAGGAACTCGGCGTCCCGGTGCTCAAATCGGGCAACGTCAACGACGAAGAGGACCGGGCCAGGATCCTGGCGGCCGGCGGCGAGTGGGCCTCGATCTGCGCCTTCGGCCAGCTGGTCAAGGAGCCGCTGCTCTCCGAACTGCCGATGCTGAACGTCCATCCCTCGCTGCTCCCGCGCTGGCGCGGCGCGGCCCCGATCGAGCGGGCGATCATGGCGGGTGACCCCGAGACCGGGGTCTGCGTGATGCGACTGGTCGCCGGGCTCGATTCCGGGCCGGTGGCCCTGCGGGAGGAGACGGCGATCGGTCCGGATGAGGACTTCGGTTCCGTTTCCGCCCGGCTGGCAGAGATCGGCGGTCGGCTGCTGGTCGAAGGCCTGGCCGCGGCCCGGCGCGACGAGATCACCTGGCAGCAGCAGGGCGAGGATGGGCTCACCTACGCCGAGAAGATCACCGGCGAGGACCGCCAGGTCGATCCGGCCCGAACCGCCCGCCAGGTCCACGACCAGATCCGCGGGCTCACCCCGCACATCGGCGCCTGGCTGCCGTTGGATGGCGACGAGCGGCTGGGGATCCGGGGCACGACGGTGCTCGATTCAGGCCCGGCCGAAGGCGAGTTCGCCGACCAGGAGGGCTGGCCGGTGCTCGGCTGCGGTGAGGGTGCGCTCCGGCTCGACCGGGTCCAGCCGCCCGGCAAGAAGGAGATGGACGGCGACGCCTGGCTCAGGGGACACGGCCTGCCGTGAGCAGGGTCACGCCCGAGCGTGAGGTGGCTTACGCCGTCCTCCGCCGCACCTTCGAGCGGGACGAACACACCGAGGCCGCCTTCCGCGAAGAGATCGCCTCCCGAGACCTCGACGGGCGGGTCCGGGCCCAGGCCCAGCGGCTCGCCTACGGTGCCGTCCAGCGTCGCGGCACCACGGACTGGGTCGTTGCCTCCTTCATGAAGCAGAAGGCGCGGCGCCCCGATCCCGCGGTGGCCGCGGCGCTGCGGCTCGGCATCTTCGAACTGCTCTTCTCGGACGGCACCGCCGACCACGCCGCGGTCGACCAGGCAGTGAGCCTGGTCCGGCAGGCCGGGGCGGACCACGCGGCCGGCTTCGCCAACGCCCTGCTGCGACGCACCCTGCGCGAAAAGGAGCAACTGGTCGAGAAGCTGGCCGACGACTCGACCCCGGAAAAAGCGGCGATCGCCCATTCCTGCCCCCAGTGGCTGGCCCAGCTCTGGTGGGAGGAGCTCGGCCCCGAACGCGCCCGCGCGCTGATGGCCGCGGCCAACCAGCCTTCGGAACGGGCGGTCCGGGTCAATACGGCCCGGATCACGGTCGAGGAAGCGATCGAGCGCTTCTCCGGACCGGACCTGGAACTCGCCCCGGCCGAAGGGCCCTGGCCGCTGGCCCCGGCCGAGCTGCTGATCGCCCGGGGCAGCCTGGCGACGATCGAGGCGGCGGCCGAGCAGGGCCTGGTCGTTTCCCAGTCGCGCGGCTCGGCGGCCGTGGTCGAAGTGCTGGACCCGCTGCCGGAAGAGAGGATCCTCGACCTCTGCGCCGGTCCCGGGATCAAGACCGGCCAGATCGCCGCGCGGGTGGGGCGGATGGGCAACATGGTCTCGATCGAGCCGGTCGAGTCCCGGGCCGAAGACGTCGCCATCCAGCTGGAGCGCCTCGGCTTCCACCACGGCCTGGTGGTCGAAGCCGACGCCCGCGAGAGCGAGATCTTGAGCGGCTTCGACCGGATCCTCGTCGACGCGCCCTGCTCCGACCTCGGCGCCCTCTCGTCCCGCCCGGATGCCCGCTGGCGCAAGAACCCGGCCTTGATCGAGCGGGTGGCCGAACTGCAGGGCGAGATCCTCGACCGGGCCGCCGACTTCGTCGGCGAGGGCGGCAGCCTGGTCTACTCGACCTGCACGATCTCGAAGCGTGAGAACAGCGACCAAGCGCTCGCCCTGGCCGAACGCCACGGCCTGACGATCGAAGATCTCGGCGGCCGCTCGCCTGGCCTGGCCGACCCGCATGACTCCAGATTCCTCCAGCTGATGCCGGATCGCGAGCGCACGACGGGCTTCTTCATCGCCCGCTTCACGGCCTAGGGGCCTGATTGTCGGGTTAACCCCCGTAAGGACTTCCGACCGGTTCGGGATAATCGACCAATGGCGACCGAGCAAGAGAAGGCCACCGACCGCCGTCCTCCTTGTCCGGGCTGCGGCGAGCCGTGGCTCAGGCCGACCCAGCTCCCCGGAAGGTTCCGTTGCGTGTACTGCCTTTCGCGCTACGAGCTCGTCTCGCAATGCCCGAACTGCGGGGAACACCAGACGATCGCCAGAATGAGCACCACCGAGGACATGAGCTGCCAGAGTTGTGGCGCCTCGATGCTCCAGCCGATCTGAACCCCGACCCCAAGAAACCGGATGACCGACCAGCCCCGCACCGCCGAAACTCTCGTGCCCGAAGCCTTCCAGGGCATCCGCATCGCTCCCTCGATCCTCTCCGCCGACTTCGGCCGGCTCGGTGCCCAGATCGCCGAGGTCATGGACGCCGGTGCGAAGGTCATCCACTTCGACGTCATGGACGGCCAGTTCGTCCCGCCGATCACGATCGGCCCGCTGGTCCTTTCCGGCATCGCCGACCAGGTCCACGACGCGGGCGGGGTGGTCGACGTACACCTGATGATCGAGGATCCGGACCGTCAGTTCGAGGACTTCGCGAAAGCCGGGGCGGACTCGATCATCTTCCACGAGGAAGCGACCCCGCATGCGCACCGCTGCTGCCACAGGGTCCGCGAGCTCGGCTGCCTGGCCGGCGTCGCGATCAACCCGGGCACCCCGGTCGAAGCGCTTTCCGAGCTGGAGGGCATGGTCGACGAGGTGCTGGTCATGACCGTCAACCCGGGCTGGGGCGGCCAGCCCTTCATCGAGACCTCGCCCGACAAGGTCAGGCGGATGCGTTCTCTGCTCGGGGAAGACGTCCTGATCGAGGTCGACGGCGGCATCGGCACCAAGACCGCCGGCCCGATGGCCGCGGCCGGGGCGACCCTGATGGTCGCCGGCTCGGCGATCTTCGGCTCGGATGACCCCGCTCAGGCCTACCGGGACATCCACGCCGCCGCCGAATCCGGCACCTGAATTCACCGAGATTGAAGTTATTCGCGAATAGGGCGAATAACTTCAACCTCGGCGCATGGCGCCTAAGTGGAGGTGTCTTCGAGGCCGGCGAGCCGGGCTTCGATCGCCTCGCTTGAGCCCTTGACTGGGATGTCCTCGTCGATGCCCCTGGGGCGGAAGTAGATGTAGGTCAGCAGCGAAAGCAGCAGGAAGGCGGTCAGCGCGAAGCCGAGCTCGACCCGCAGGTTGCCGTCGTCGATGAACGGGACGACGGTCCAGACGATGAAGAAGATGGCGCAGGAGATCCAGCGGATCGAGGCTCGCCGGGCCTGTCCCTGGGCGACACAGGCCTGGTTGACGGTGACCGTGGACAGGTAGAGGCCCATGCCGGCGGTGACCAGCAGCAGGCCGAGCCGGTCATAGGTGTGGTCGGCGCCGAAGGCGATCTGCATCAGTTTCGGGCCGGCGAGGACGACCACGACCGCGGTCAGCGCCGTGAAGGCGAGGATGCCCGCCAGCACCATCCGCACCGAGCGGTGGAACTGGTGCTCCGAGTCCGGGTCTTCGCTGCTGTGGAGCGCGGTCAGGTGGGGCAGGATCGAGGTCGAGACCGCCTGGAAGAGCTGCAGCGGCGCCCGGGCGATCATCAGCACGTTGAAGATGAACCCCGTCGCGGCAGAGCCCTTGACGATCCCGATCACCAGCGGGCCGGCGTTGAGGAAGACCTGCTCACTGAACATGATCAGGAAGATCGAGCCGACGAAACCGGCCCCGTGGGCCAGCGAGAACTCCTCGCGGGCCTCTTCCTCCTCGGCCGCGAGATCCTCCTGGCCTTCGCCGTGGGCCGCCGCGTAGGCAGCCCGTTCCTCGGCCTCGCGGCGGCTGCGGCGGGTGATCGCGATCGGCACCACCAGCAGGCTGAGCAGAGGGGCCGCGACGATGCCCATCGCGACCATCGACTGGCCGCTGAGCAGGCCGAAGGCGACCAGGGCGGCAAACAGGGTGCGGAAGACCGACTCGGAGAGGATCAGGGTGGTGAAGAGACCGAACTGCTGGTGGCCGGCCAGGTAGCCGCGGGCGAAGTAACTGGCGGCGTAGAAGAGAACCGCCGAGAAGAAGACCCAGTAAAGCGTGGAGTTCCCGTAGAGCAGGTTCTCCAGCGGCTGCTTGAGGATCAGGGCGATGACCGCGAAGCCGACCGCCAGGCAGCCCTGGATCTTGGCCGCGACGCGGACCGGGCCGACGTCGGTCTCGCCCCGTTCGATGTGCTCCGAGATGTGGCGGGAGAGCAGCTGGTCGATCGGCCGGTAGAGGGTCGAGACGGTGATGAAGACCGCCGACCAGAGGAAGGCGATCTCGCCGTAGGCGTCCTCGTTCAGGTCGTGGGAGGCGATCAGGAAGTACGCGTAGGTGAAGATGCCGGTCAGCCCGACCCCGATGGTCAGGAACCCGGCCGTCCTCCCGTAGTCGCGGGTGCTTGATCCGGCAGCTTTTTCTGGGGGCTTGGGCAAGGAGTTACGGGCAGGGGAATTCAGACGGTGCTTCGATCCCGGGGCGGGTCGAGGCGGTGGCTCGGCTCGACGTCGAGTTCAAGCTCGATCCGGCGCACCCTTTCATAGACGCGCTGGGTCATGACCCGCTGCCCGGCGAGAAGGTCGCCGATGATGCCGAGCGCGAAGAGCTGGATCGAGACGATGAACAGCACCGCGCCGAGCAGCAAGGACTGGATGTGGCCGTCCCGGTCGCCGTTCACGATCCAGTCGACGAGGAAGGGCATCCAGGCGGCGAGCGCGGCAACGGCGGCGATCAGGCCGAGGAAGGAGAAGACCTTGAGCGGTTCGTAGCGGGTGTAGATCCGCAGGATGGCCAGTCCGTTGCGGCGCACGTAGGTGGAGGTCGAGCCGAAGAGTCGCGACTCACGGGTCTTCGGATTGGTCGAGATCCGGACCTCGCCGACCGCGACGCTTCCCTTGCCGGCCTGGATCAGGCTTTCCAGGGTGTAGGTGAAGCTGTCGACCACCAAGAGCTGTAGGGCGGCCTCGCGGTTGTAGGCCCGGAAGCCGGAAGTCGCGTCGGTCACTTCGGTGTCGGAAAGCCGGCGGACGACCCAGCTGCCGAACTTCTGCAGCACCTTCTTGGCCGGGGAGAAGTGGTCGATGTCGGCTACCTCGCGGTCGCCGACCACCATCTCCGCCTCGCCGTCGAGGATCGGGGCGACCAGCTTCGGGATGTCGCTGCCGGAGTACTGGTTGTCGGCGTCGGTGTTGACGACGATGTCGGCGCCGAGCTTGAGGCAGGCGTCGAGCCCGGCCTGGAAGCCGGTCGCCAGGCCACGGTTGTTCGGCAGCTTGACGATGTGGTCGACCCCGCATTCCTGCGCCACTTCGATCGTACGATCGGTCGAGCCGTCGTCGATCACGAGGGTTTCGATCTCGTCGACGCCGGTGATCTCGCGGGGGAGGTCGGCCAGGGTCGCGGGGAGGGTCTGCTCCTCGTTCAGGCAGGGGATCTGGATGATTACCTTCATTAGCCGTCAAGATTCTCCCATGAGTGACCAGCAACCCACCTCCGAGGCCGAGATCTGGCAAAGGGCCATCCAACTGGCCGAACGCGGGCTGGGCTGGACCAGTCCCAATCCAGCGGTCGGCGCCGTGCTGATCAAGGACGGCCGGGTGATCGGCGAAGGGTGGCACCACCGCCACGGTGGACTGCATGCCGAACGGCAGGCGCTGGCCGACGCGTCCCGACGCGGCAACGACCCGGTCGGGGCCACGATCTACGTGACCCTGGAACCCTGCGCCCACACCGGCAGCCAGCCGCCCTGCGCCGACGGCCTGATCGAGGCCGGGGTGGCCGAAGTGGTGATCGCGGCCGATGACCCGACCGAAAAGACCCGCGGCATCGGTCCGTCCCGGCTGGAGAATGCGGGGGTCAAGGTGCGCTGGGCCGAGGGATTCCCGGCCGACGAGGCGCTGGCCCTGACCCAGGACTTCCGCAAGCGGGCACGGACCGGCAAGCCCCTGGTCACCTTGAAGATGGCGATGAGCATGGACGGCAAGGTCGCCACCCAGACCGGGGATTCGAAATGGATCTCCGGCGAGAAGAGCCGCGCCCTGGTCCACCGCTGGCGGGCCGAGATGGACGCGGTCGCGGTCGGGGCTGGGACGATGGCCGCAGACGACCCTCGTCTCACCGCCCGACTGGGCGAAGACACGCCGGTCCGTCAGCCGGCTCGCGTCATATTCGACTCGAGCCTCCTGACCACTCCCCGGGCGGCGTTGTTCGAGGACGTTTCCGAGGCACCGGTACTGATCGTCGCCGGGTCCGACGCGGACCCAGTGAAGGTGAGGGAACTGGAGGCAGCCGGAGCGCAGGTCATCCCGATCGAGGGCGAGGACCATGAAGCCCGCTTCTCGCTGGCCCTGGAGGAGTTGGGCGAGAGAGGGATCGGCTCGATGCTGCTCGAGGGCGGCCCGAAACTGGCCGGGGCGGCGGTCGGCGCGGGGGAGGTCGACCGCGTCGAGGTCTTCGTCGCACCGCTGATTCTCGGGGGCGGCCGGCCGGCCACCGAAGGGCCGGGGCCGGAACTGATGGCGGGTGCCACCCGGGCCCCGGAGCTGCGGGCGAGCCGGGTCGGGCAAGATGTGCTCATGTCTTCGACGATCAGGACTTGGTGATGTTCTCCGGACTGGTACAGGATCTCGGCCGGGTGGAAGCGGTGGAACTCGGCCCCGACGGCGCCCGGATTCGGGTCGGAACGAAGCTGGCCTCCGAGATTGCGCTCGGTGACTCGATCGCGGTCAACGGCTGCTGCCTGACCGCGACCACGGTCGATGACGGCGGCTTCACGGCCGACGCGATGAAGCAGACCCTCGACCTGACCTCGCTGGGTGGTCTCGAAGCGGGTACCCCGGTCAACCTGGAGCTGGCGCTGCGGGCCGACCAGCGGCTCGGCGGGCACATCGTCCAGGGCCACGTCGACGGCACCGCCGAGGTGATCGGCCTCGAGGGGGACGGTTTCTCGCTGCGGCTCAGGATCTCGCTGCCGGAGGCGCTCGCCCGCTACGTGATCCCCCAAGGGTCGATCACGATCGAGGGGGTCAGCCTGACCGTGGCCGACTGCGCCGAGGACTGGGCGGAAGTGGCGCTGATCCCCGAAACGCAGGAACGCACCAACCTCGGCAATCTTGAGCTCGGGACGACCGTCAACCTCGAGTGTGACGTAGTCGCCAAATACGTCGAGCGCATGGTGTCACCATATGTGCGAGGTTCCGCAAGCCACACGGACCGCTGAGAAACCCGGAAAGAAAGTTTGGAAGGACCATGGCAACCGAAGAAGAGCACGGCGGCGTGAGCGCGGCACAGGAAAGTCCGTTCGCGACGATCGAAGAGGCCCTGGAGGAAATCCGGGCCGGCCGCATGGTCATCGTCGCCGACGACGAAGACCGCGAAAACGAGGGCGACCTGGTCATGGCCGCCCAGTTCGCGACTCCCGAGGCGATCAACTTCATGGCTAAGGAAGCCCGCGGCCTGGTCTGCCTGTCGCTGACCGCGCAGCGCTGCGACCAGCTCGGCCTCAAGTTGATGACCGCGAAGAACGAGGCGCCGCTGGAAACGGCCTTCACCGTTTCGATCGAAGCGGCCGAAGGCGTGACCACCGGGATCTCCGCCCACGACCGTGCCCACACGGTCCAGACCGCGATCGACCCGAACGCGACCCCGCGCGACATCGTCGTGCCCGGCCACGTCTTCCCGCTGAAGGCGAAGGACGGGGGAGTGCTCGAACGCACCTGGCCCGGCTGGCCGGGGTCTCGCCGGCCGGCGTGATCTGCGAGGTGATGAACGAGGACGGCACCATGGCCCGGATCGACGACCTGGTCGGGTACGCCGCCAAGCATGGCCTGAAGATGGTCACCATCGCCGACCTGATCGCCTACCGGCGCGAGAACGAGAAGCTGGTCGAGCGGGTCGTCTCGACCGCGCTGCCGACCAGCTTCGGTGATTTCCGGGCGGTCGGTTTCCGCTCCCTGGTCGACGACAAGCACCACGTCGCGATGGTCAAGGGCGAGATCGACAACGGTGAGCCGGCCCTGGTCCGGGTCCACTCCGAATGCCTGACCGGTGATGTCTTCCACAGCATGCGCTGCGACTGCGGCGAACAGCTTGCCGCGGCGATGGCGATGATCGAGGAGGAAGGGCGCGGCGTGCTGCTCTACCTCTCCCAGGAAGGCCGCGGGATCGGGCTGCTGAACAAGCTGCGCGCCTACAAGCTCCAGGAAGAAGGCCTCGACACGGTCGACGCCAACCTCAAGCTCGGCTTGCCCGCCGACCTGCGCGACTACGGCATCGGCGCCCAGATCCTGCGTGACCTCGGCCTGACCAAGATCAAGATCCTGACCAACAACCCGAAGAAGATCATCGGCCTCGAAGGCCACGGGCTGGAGGTCACCGAGCAGATCAAGATCGAGGCGCCGCCCAACACCCACAACGAGGGTTACCTGCGCACCAAGCGGGACCGGATGGGGCACATCCTCCATCACCAGGGCCTGGCCCTCGACGAGGAGATGATCCTCGACGAGCAGATCCACGACAGCGAGAAGGGCGAACGTGCCTGAACCGGACTTCACCAGCCGGTTTGCCATCGCAGTCGGCAATTTCTACGGCGACCTCGCCGACCGGCTGGTCCAGGGCGCGAAAGAAGAGTTCGCCAAGGACGGCATCACCGAGGACGACATCGACGTCTACGAGGTGCCCGGCGCCTTCGAGCTCCCGCTCGCGGCCCATTACGCCGCCGTTTCGGGCCGTTACGACGGCGTCGCCTGCCTCGGCGCGGTGATCCGCGGTGAGACCGACCACTACGACTTCGTCTGCAACGAAGCCGCCCGCGGCATCCAGAACGTCCAGCTCGAGACCGGCGTCCCCTGCGGATTCGGCGTGCTCACGGTCGACAACATGGACCAGGCGCTGGCCCGGGCCGGGGGAGGCGGCATGCGGGATTCCGGCGCCAACGCGGCCCGCGCGGTACTGCGGATGAACGAGATTCGTCGGGAGCTTTCCGCCTGATCAAGCCGCCTTCCGGCCGCGGTTCAGCGAGGAAGCCGCGAACCGGCCGGATCGGCTAGGATGCTCCGTCCCATGGCACGCGTATGTCACAACTGCGGTAAGGGTCCCAGCTTCGGCAACTCCCGAAGCCACTCGATGGTCGCCACCCGGCGCCGCTTCGACCCGAACCTCCAGAAGGTCCGCATCCTCGAAGACGGCGCCAAGAAGCGCGTCCTCATCTGCACCCGCTGCCTCAAGGCGAACAAAGTCACCAAAGCCGCTTAGCCCGGGCGGCGCCAGGAACCACCAGCCCTCCGCTGCCTTCGTCGGCGGCCGGAAACGGCAGCTCACGTACCCGCGTACTATCGCGGCCATTTCCGGCCTGTCTCCTCGGCAGCGAACGCCTGGAGGCCCCTGACATCCACCCGCCCAAGCCTGAGCAGCCTCGTGAACCGGTCCCGAAAGCCGGTGGGTCGGATAACCGGTGCCGATGCCGGAAATCCGACCCGCTGCCGCTTCGCCGTTCGGATCGGTAGGCTCATCCGTCGTGTCTGATCCGAGTATCGAGAGATTCAAGCGGGTCGTTGCTGCTGCTTACGGGTCGCTTGAAGCGCGTCGGCAGGAGGTCAATGACCTGAACGTTTTCCCCGTTGCCGACGGCGACACCGGGGACAACATGGCGATGACCATGAAGGCGGTGATGGAAGAGCTCGACCGGCTCGACAACGGCCAGTCGCTCGACGAGATCGGCCGGACCGAACTGGTCTCCGCCCTGGCCCGCGCCGCCCTGATGGGGGCTCGTGGCAACAGCGGCGTGATCCTCAGCCAGATCGTCCGCGGCGCCGCCGAGGAACTCGCTTCCCGGCCGGGCGAGCTGGTCGACCCGGTCCTGGTCGCCTCCGCCTTCGCCAAGGCCGCCGACGCCGCCTACTCGTCGGTCCGGAACCCGGCCGAGGGGACGATGCTGACCGTCTTCCGCGAGATCGCCCACTCGGTTTCCCGTCAGCTCGCCCACATCGAGCCCGAACGCCAGAGGCTTTCCCAGAACGCATCGCCGGCCGAGCAGGACCAGGTCTTGGCCGACGTGCTCGAACAGGCGATCGCCGACGGCCAGGCCGCGGTCGAACGGACCCCGGAGCAACTCGAGGTCCTGGCCCAGTCCGGGGTGGTCGACGCCGGCGGCTACGGCCTCGTCCTGATCCTGGCCGGGGCACTGGCCGCGCTGCGGGGCGAGGATGCCGACCTGCCCGCGATCCAGTACGGCACCACCTCCACCGCCTCCGGGGCCGGGCTCGAGTCCCGCCAGTTCATCCCGAAGCTGGAGGAGCTCGGTGATTCGGTGCTGGTGGTGGGTGACGAAGCGACCCTGAAGGTCCACGTCCACACCGACGACCCCGAAGCCGCGATGGACATCTTCGCCGGGGTCGGCGAGGTGACCAACCTCGACGTCGCCGACATGCGCAAGCAGATCGCCGAACGGGAAGCCCGAGTCAACGCGGACCACCGGACCGGGGTGGTCGCCGTCGGCAGCGGGGCGGGGCTGGAGTCGCTCTTCGCCGAGATGGGGGCGATCGTCGTGCCCGGTGGCGAGACCCTCAACCCTTCGACCGCCGAGCTCCTGGCCGGCATCCGGGCGGCCCCGGTCGAGGAAGTGCTGGTCCTGCCTAACTCGTCGAATGTGATCATGGCCGCCGAGCGGGCCTGCGAACTGTCCGAGAAGCGGGCCGAGGTGCTGCCGACCCGGACCCAGCAGGAAGGACTGCTCGCCCTGGTCGAGTTCAACGGCGAGACCGACCTCGACACCAATCGCAAACGACTGAAGGGCGCGGTGGCCGACGTCACGGTCGGCGGCATCGCGCCGGCCGCCCGCGACGACGCCCAAGGGCGGTTCCGGCGCGGTGACGCGGTCGGCTTCATCGACGGCGAGATCGTCGCCTGGGGCGGCGCCGGTTCGGCCCTGGCCTCGACGATCGAACGATTGGCCGGGGACGCCGAGCTGGTCACCGTGATCGCCGGCGACGGGGCACCGATCCCGCTCGACGAGATCGATGACCACAGCCCCAACGGGGTCGAACTGGAACTACACGAGGGCGGGCAGCCAAGCTGGTGGTGGCTGCTGGCCGCTCAGTGACGCCGGCCCCCGGGCCAGCCCTGCCGCCGCCCCGGTTCGGCGGAGGAATCGAAGACCGCCCCGAACGGCACGAACTGCTGTGCGCCGCCATCCACTGGGCGGATCGGAGGATCCCCGACTTGGCTTTGACCACGCTGGCCGGGGTCGGGCCGAAGCTCGGTGCGCAGGCCTCCGAGGCCGGGGTGGAGACGGTCGGCGACCTGCTCTGGCGGGTGCCACGGGCCTACGGACAGCGGCCCGGGACCAGCCTGCTCGGCGACCTAGAACCGGGCGAGGCGACCGGGGTGGAGGTCCGGATCATCCGCTCCCGCAAGGTTCGCACCCGTCGCCGCAAGTTCAGCCTGGTCGAGGCCCGGGTCGCCGACGACTCCGGGGCGCGCAAGGCAATCTGGTTCAACCAGCCCTGGATGGCCGACAAGCTGACCGCGGAAAGCCACTGGTACCTCGAAGGTCGGCTCGAGAAGGGCGGGTTCGTCGTGTCTGCAGCGGAACCCACCCAGGGACCGGTGGCCGAAGCCGGATCCGGGGCGGGAATCCGCTGGCAGGCCCGGGAGTCCCAGGCGCCGGGCCTGGCCGACGATTCACCCCGGGCAGCCCACTCGGCCGGAGGCGAGATCGGGCCGGGTCGGTGGCGAAGCTGGGCCTTCCAGGCCTGCCGGCTGGCCGCAGGGCTGCCGGAGCCGCTGCCTGCCCGTCTGCTGCGCGGGCGACGGCTGCCCGGCCTGACCGCCTCGTTTCGCGAAGCCCATTTCCCGTCCGGTGAGGAAAGGGCGGCCGAGGCGCTGCGGCGGCTCGCGTATCAGGAACTGCTCGAAAACCAGGCGGTGATCAGGGACCGGCGCCTGCGACACCGCCGCGGCGCCGGGCCGGCGCCGGCTCTGGACCAGGGAGCCGGGCTGGCCGCCGCCTGGCGGCGGGGCCTGCCCTTCGAGATGACCGGGGACCAGGCCAAGGCGATCGAACGGATCGGCGCCGAGATCGCTTCGACCGAGCCGATGGGACGGCTGCTGATGGGTGAGGTCGGCTCCGGCAAAACCGTGGTCGCGGTCCATGCGATGCTGGCGGCGGTCGGCAGCGGCGCCCAGGCGGCGATGATGGCGCCGACCGAGGTGCTGGCCACCCAACACTTCGCCACCCTGACCGGGCTGCTGGAAGGGAGCGGGGTGGAGGTCGCCCTGCTGACCGGCTCGACCTCGGCGGCGGAACGAAAAGATCTGCTCTGTCGGCTGGCCTCCGGCGAGGTCGGGATCCTGGTCGGAACCCATGCGCTGCTGGAGGAACCGGTCCGGTTCCAACGCCTGGGGCTGGCCGTGGTCGATGAGGAACACCGCTTCGGGGTGCGGCAGCGGGCCGCCCTGGACGGCAAGGCGCCGGCCGGGCAGGCCACCCATCTGCTCCACATGTCAGCCACCCCGATCCCGCGCACGCTCGCCCTGACCGCATACGGTGACCTAAACGTGACCACCCTGAAGGAACTCCCGGCCGGCCGCAGCCCGGTCGTCACCGAGGTCGTCTCGGACGCCGGCCGGGCGGCGGCATTCGAACGGCTCACGGCCGAACTGGACCATGGCCGCCAGGCCTTCGTGGTCTGCCCGCTGGTCGAGGAATCGCCCCTGGTCGAGGGCCGGTCCGCGGCCGCCGAGGCGGAACGACTGGCCGCCAACGAGCTGGCCGGATACGAGGTAGGGCTGCTCCACGGCCAGATGAAACCGGCCCAGAAGGAGATCGCGATGGCCGCCTTCGCCGACGGCCGCACCGACGTGCTGGTCGCGACCACGGTGATCGAGGTCGGGATCGACGTGCCCAACGCCACCGTCATGGTGATCGAGGGCGCCGACCGTTTCGGCCTCTCCCAGCTGCATCAGCTCCGCGGCCGGATCGGCCGGGGTGCCCACGGCGGCACCTGCTTCCTGTTCAGTGAGAGCTCCGGCGCCCCGGCGGCCCGAAGGCTGGGCGCGATGGCCTCGACCAGCGACGGTTTCCGATTGGCCGAGCTGGACCTGGAAATGCGCGGTGAGGGAGAGGTGGCCGGAACCCGCCAGCATGGCCTGCCGCGTTTTCGGGTCGCTTCCCTGCCGCGTGACATCGAGCTGCTCGAGGCGGCCCGCCAGGATCTCTCGACCATGGATGACCCGGAACTGGAGATTCTCGGCGCCTCGGTCCGCGTCGACCGCGCGTCAGGCGAGGCTGAGGAGGTGCCATGAGGGTGATCGCCGGCCGGTTCGGCGGCCGTCAGCTCCTGGCTCCGAAAGGCTGGAAGGTGCGGCCGACCTCGGAACGGGTGCGGGAGGCGATCTTCTCGGCCCTCGGAAGCGTCGAGGGGATGGCCGTGGCCGACCTCTACTGCGGGACGGGGGCGCTCGGGATCGAGTCGCTCTCCCGCGGGGCCGCCTCGGCCGTCCTGGTCGACCGAGACACCCGGCCGGCCCTCGGCAACGTGCACAACCTCGGCCTCACCGGGCAGGCCGAACTGGTCCGGGCCGAGGCCCCGGACTGGCTCCTGGGCGCACCGCCCTACCGCGAAGCCGAAAGGGTCGCCGAGCGTCTGGACGGCGAGCTGGCCCGGGTCTTGGCGCCCGGCGGCCGGGTGATCGCCGAATCGGACCGGCGCGAGCCGCTGGAATTTCCCTCCCTGGAAACCGTGCGGGAGCGACGCTACGGACGCACGGTGGTTACATTCCACCGGGTTCCGTCCCCCTCAAACGAAGACAACAAACCTCCTGAATGAACCAGAACACCGAGAAAGTCGCCGTCTGTCCCGGTAGCTACGACCCGGTCACCAACGGCCACCTAGACATCATCACTCGCGCCTCCCGTACCTTCGACCGGGTCGTGGTCGGCGTCGTCAACCAGCCGATCCGCAAGAAGAAGACCCTCTTCACCGCGGAGGAACGGATCGCCTTCATCGAAGGCGCGACCGAGCACCTCGGCAACGTCGAAGTCCAGGCCTTCTACACGCTGCTGGTCGAGTTCGCCCGCGAGCACGGTGCCACCGCAATCGTCAAGGGGCTGCGTGCGATCTCCGATTTCGAGTACGAGAACGAGATGGCCCAGCTCAACTACAAGCTCGACCCTGAGGTCGAAAGCATCTACGTTTTTGCCCGTCCCGACTACAGTTTCCTCTCCTCGACCGGGGTCAAGGAAATGGCCACTTTCAACGGTGACGTCAGCGATCTGGTTCCGCCCGAAGTGGCAGCCGCACTGGCGGATAGACTGGGTCGCAGCTAGTGTCATCGTTGGCGCTTAGAGGAATGGAAGATTCCATGCAGAATCTTCACCACATGGCCACAAATCCCCCGCAAATCGACCGAGACGCATAGGGTTCCCTCCACACATGGATGTCCTCGTTCTAATAGACAAGCTCGATGACCTCGTCCACAATGCCCGGCCGGTCCCGCTGACCGACCAGGTGCGCGTGGATCGTGAGGAGATCTACGACCTGCTCGACCAGATGCGGGCGACGATCCCCGAGGAAATCAAGCAGGCCCGCTGGATCGTCAAGGAGCGTCAGGAGATGCTCGAAGAGGCGAAGCGCGAGTCCGAGCGAGTGGTCCGCGAGGCCCGCGAACAGCAGGCCCGGTTGGTTTCCGACGAGGAAGTCACGAAGCAGGCCGAGCGCGCCGCCGACGAGATCGTCGAGGACGCCAGGGCCCGCGAACGGGAGATCCGCCTCGGCGCCGAAGACTACGCCGACGAGATCCTCAACACGCTCGAGGTCAACCTCCAGAAGTTCACCGCCGCCGTCCAGCGCGGCCGCGACCGCCTCGCCGGCCGCGACGAACCTTTGGAAGAAATAGAGGAATAAGTAGTCGGAGAGTCGGTGCCGCCGAGAGCGGAGCCGGCCCATCCATTCTTGGTTTCTGTGGGCCGGCGGGTTCTACTTGGAGGCGGAGCGAAGCTCGCCGACTGCAGTTAAGCCCGGTAATCGGCGACGATTACGACCAGGTCGTCTTCGCTCCAGACGATCTCGCCGTCGCACCATCCGGCGAGTTCTTCGGCCGTGTCCGGGTAGGCCTGGCCGGGAACCTGAGTCTTGCCGCGATCTCCCCCTAGGGAGACGAAATCCCCGATGACCAGGGCTTTCGACTGCTCCCTGACCCGGCGAAAGAGTGACTGCTTCTGCTCGTCGGTGAGCCGATGGACGGTGAGCACCGAGAGGACCAGATCCCAGGGACCGTCCGGCAGGGGATCCTCGATCCGGGCCAGGCTTACCTCATGGACGACCTCACGGGCCTTGAACAGCATGTCCGGGTCCGAATCGAGGCCGGTGATCTCCGCTGCGGGGAAGCGCCTGAGCAGGCGAGAGGCCGTTTCGCCGGTCCCGATTCCCAGCTCGAGCACGGTCGACGGCTGGAAGGGGATCGCCGCCACTGCGGCGTCCTGCAGCGCGTCGTAGAGCGGCACCTGGTCGCGAACCAGGTCGAGATAGCCGGAGTCGTCGGGGCTGGTCATTCTGGCCATCGTAAACGTCTGTCAAGCTGGAACGGAATGCTGATCGAAAAGGTTGATCTCGATGCCCTCGGCCTGGCCTACGGTGACGCCACCCGGATCCAGGGCCAAGTCACCCCGGCCCAGGTGACGCTCGGCGGCCAGGAATACGAGCCGGTGCCGGCCGAACCCTCCTTCTCCCTGGACGTCTCACGGACCAGCGCCGGCTACGCGATGCGGCTCCGGTTCGAGGTCGGGCTGAGCGGCCCCTGCTTCCGCTGCCTCGAGGACGCGACCGCGCAGGTCTCGGTCGACGTGCGCGAGGTGGACCAGCCGGTCGAGCCGATCCCGGTCCAGGGCGCGAGCCGGCACCAAGAGGACGACGATGACGAAGACGAGTCGAGCGCGGCCGAACTGACCAGCCCTTACGTCGAGGAGGGCACGCTCGACCTGGCAGCTTGGACCCATGACGCGCTGATCCTTTCGCTGCCGGAGCAGATCCTCTGCCAGCCCGACTGCCTCGGCCTTTGCCCGGTCTGCGGCGAATCGCTGAACGGGGCCGACCCGGCCGCACACGACCATGGCCAGAATCTGGATCCACGCTGGGCCAAGCTGCGCGACCTCCAGTAAATCCTCTAGACTGCTGCGTCTTATGGCCGTACCGAAGAAACGAACCTCACGCACCCGCCGGGACAAGCGGCGCGCCACCCACAAGGCCGCCAAGGCCCGCGTCAACCACTGCCCGCAGTGCCATCACCCGCGCCTGCCGCATCGGGTCTGCCCGAACTGCGGCCAGTACAAGGGCCGTGAGGTCGTCGCTCCCAAGGAGCAGCCCTTCGGCACCGTAGCCCCCGACGCCTAGCCACGGCTCTTGGATCTGAGCGGGACCACGGTCGCGCTTGACGGGCTGGGCATAGAAAACGGCCTCGACGTTCTGGTCGAGGGCATCCGGCTTGCTGCCTCCGATCGCATTGGCCTGAGGGTCTTCGGCCCGGCTGCGGAGATCGACGTATCCGATCTGGACGGGGTCGAGGTGATCGACACCAGCGACCAGATCACCAACGACGACGACCCCGTCCCCTCGGTCCGCTCGCGTCCCGATGCCTCGATCGTGCGGGCCGTGGCCGACGTCTCGGCCGGCAACTCCGAAGCGGTGGTCAGCCTCGGCTCGACCGGGGCGACCATGGCCGCCGCCACCTTCGGCCTGAAACGCTCGCGCGGCGTCAAACGACCCGCCCTGGCCGCCCAGGTTCCCTTGCCGGGCCGGACCACGCTCTTCCTCGACGTCGGGGCGAACCTCGACGTGCGAGCCCAGCACCTGGTCCAGTTCGCCTGGCTCGGCGCCGCCTTCTCGAAGTCGGTGATGGGGGTCGAGCACCCCCAGGTCGGCCTGCTCTCGGTCGGTGAGGAAGCCGGCAAGGGCAAGGAAGAGGTGGTCGAGGCGAATGCCACGCTGACCGGCACCGAAGAATTCGACTTCATCGGCAACGTCGAGGGCCGCGACCTGCCGGCCGGGGTGGCGGATGTGATCGTGACCGACGGCTTCACCGGCAACGTGGTGCTGAAGGCGCTGGAAGGAACGGTCAAGACCGTGGTCGGCGCGATCTCGGACGCGGCCCGCAAGAACCCGCTCGCAGCGGCCGGCGGGCTGATGCTGAAACCGGCCCTGGGAGGCCTGAGGAAAGACCTCCACCCGGATACGACCGGCGGCGCGATCCTGCTCGGCCTGCGCCGGACCGCGGTGGTCGGGCACGGTTCCTCCGGCCCGGAAGGGGTCGCCAACGCGATCCGGGTCGCAGCCCGCGCGGCCCGCGTCGACGCACCCGGACTGACCGAAGAGATGCTGCACCGGGTCGGCGCGAACCGGGGCGCGATCGACTCGGATACCGACTCTGTCTGATAGGAAAGGTGCAATGAATCGCGACGAAGTAATGGACCTGGTTCGTAACCACCTGGTCGCCGAACTCGAACTGAACCCCGACCAGATCACGGAAGGCGCCCGGTTCAAGGAAGATTTCGACGCCGATTCGCTCGATCTCTATGAACTCGTGATGGAGCTCGAGGACCAATACGGGATCACGGTTTCCGAGCAGGAGGCCGCGGAGATCAAGACCGTCGGGGACGCGGTTGACTTTGTCGTGGCTAAAGCGGTCGCGTGATCGCGCCGCGGAGCGTGACGGTGACGGCGCCGCGACCGAAGCGGACCTGACCGAGCTGATCGCGGGCCTGCCGGAGGAGCTGAAGGTTCCGGCCCTGACCCATTCCTCCTGGACCCAGGAGCGGACCGACTCCTACGAGCGCCTGGCCCTGCTCGGCGACAGCGTGCTCGGGCTCTCGGTCGCCGACGAGCTCTACGGGAGCCTGCCCGACCTGAACGCCGGCGCTTTGACCAAGATCCTCAACCAGACGGTCAGTGGCGCTTCCTGCGCCGAGGTCGGCCGGGAACTCGGGATCCCGGAAATGCTCCTCGAAGCCGATCCGGGCCAGACCGATGGCAAGCAGACTCCGGCCCGGCTGCTGCTCGAAGGGGAGCGGCCGTTGCCGGAGATCACCGAGGCCCTGATCGGCGCCTGCTATCTCCACTACGGGTTCGGCCTGACCTCGGCTGCCGTGGTGGGTGCCTTCGGGCCCCGGATTGCGCGGGTGCGGGAAAACCAGACCGACTTCAAATCGGCCCTTCAGGAGGAAGCGGCACGCCGCGGCGAGACCGTTGCCTACGAGGTGATCGGGGCCCGTGGACCGGCCCATCAGCGCACCTATGAGGTTGCCGTGATCTATCGCGACGAAGAGATCGGCCGAGGCGAAGGTCGAAGCAAGAAGGCGGCCGGGCAGGCGGCTGCCGAAGTAGCTCTCGCCCGGCTCGGCGACTGAAACCCCCTGCACTTTGCGAGAAACGGTTTTTCCCAGTCCCGGTGCGGGGTTTCTGAGCTGCGGGTCGGGCAAACATCTGTCCGGCGGAACCGGCAATCTGTAAGCCGTATGTACCTGCGCTCAGTCACGATGAAGGGCTTCAAGTCCTTCCCGGAAAAGACGGAGTTGGCCTTCTCGCCCGGGGTCAGCGTGATCGTCGGGCCGAACGGCTCCGGCAAGTCGAACATCACCGATGCCGTGCTCTGGGCGCTGGGCGAGCAGAGCCCCGGAGCGATCCGTGGCACCTCGATGCAGGACGTGATCTCGGTCGGCGGCAAGAACGTCGGCGCCCGTTCCGAGGCCGAGGTCGAGGTGGTGATCGACAACTCGGAGGGGCATCTCGGTGAGGATTTCGCGGAGATCTCGATCCCCCGCCGGCTCGACCGCGACGGTGACGGCGGCTACTGGATGAACGGGGCCCGTTGCCGGCTCTCCGACATCGTCGAACTGCTTTCCGATGCCAACCTCGGCAAGGAGATGCATTCGGTCATCAGCCAGGGCCGGGTCGATTCGATCGTCCACTCGAAGCCGCGTGAACGGCGGCTGCTGATCGAGGAGGCGGCCGGGCTCGGCAAGTTCCGCAAGCGACGTCGCCGCTCGGAGCTGAAGTTGATGGCGACCCGCGACAACCTCGACCGCGCGCTCGATGTCGAGCGTGAGGCTCGCAAAGCACTGAGGCCGCTCAAGCAGCAGGCCAACTCGGCCGAGATCGGAGCCCGGATCGAGCGTCAGGAACTGGAACTGAAAAGCCGCCTGGTGGCCGAGGAACTCCGTTTCGGCGAGGCCCGGCTCGAGCAGGCGAAGGCCCAGGCCGAAAAGGCTCGCAAGGTCCGCGACGGGCTCGAGAAGGAACTCTCGACCGTGTCCGAGCGCCGCCGGGCGGCCGAGGAGCGCTTCGCGGAGCGGGACCGGGAACGAACCGCGATCTGGGGCATCCTCAACGGGCTTCGCTCCGGCTCCGAGAAGGTTTCGATCGACGCCTCGCGGATTGCCGAGCAGGGCCGCCGGCTCGGGCTGCGGCTCGAGGAGCTGCGGCTGGAGATGGCACCGCTGACCCTTGACCTCGGTTCGAGCGGGAGCGCTTCCGAACGGGCCAAGCATCTGGTCCAGGAGCTTTCCGAGGTCGATGCCGGGCTGGCCACCGCGGCGGAAGGTCTGCGGCAGGCCAAGGCCGAAGGCCCCGAATCGAAACGGCTCGAGGCCCTGGCCGAGGTCCACAAGGGCGCCGAACGTGCGACCACCCACGCCCGGCGGGCCGAAAGCCTGCTCGGTGAACGCCACCGCGAACGGCTGGGTGAGAAGATGGCCGAGGTCGAAAGGCTGGCGGGGCTGATCACGGCGCTCGAATCAACGGCCGGCCAGACCAGCCAGGCGATCCGGGACCGGGTCGCTCGGGCCGAGCGCACGGTGATCGGCGACCAGGGCGACGCCGACGAGATCTCGGCCGAGCTCAAGGCCTGCTCCGACCTCGAGGTCGAGATCCAGGGCAAGCTGCGCGCGGTGGCCGAACAGGTGACCAGCGCCGAGGTCGAGGCCGCCCACCTCGGCGACCGTCGGGCCGAAGCGGCCGGCGAGCTGGCGCGGATCTCGGAGATCCTCGAGATCGAGATCCCAGAGCCGGAAGAGGAACTCGACCAGGAAGAGCGCGAGCAGATCGAGAAGCGCCTGCACAACCTGCGGATGCGCCGCGAACGGCTCGGCCCGGTCAATCCACTGGCCAAGAAGGAGTACGAGGAAGCGCTCGAACACGTCGAGCAGCTGGTCGCCCAGCGGGAAGACACCGAGCGCGCGATGCGCGAACTCGAAGGCGTGATCAGGGACATCGACGCGGAGATCAAGCGCTCGTTCGATGAAACCTTCGAGGCGACCGCCAGCAACTTCGAGGAAATGATCTCCCAGCTCTTCCCGGGTGGTTCCGGCCGGCTGCGCTCGGTAGACCTGCGGCCCGTCCCCAAGCCGGCTGCCGAAGGCGAGGAGACCGAGGGGGATTCCGCCGAGGACGAGATCGAGGAAGAAGACGGCCCCCGCACCCCGAACGAATCCGACTTCGGCGTCGAGCTGGAAGTGACCCCGCAGGGCAAGCGGATGCGGCAGATGAGCCTGCTCTCCGGTGGCGAGAAGGCGATGACCGCGCTGGCTTTCGTCTTCGCGGTCTTCCTCGCCCGGCCCTGCCCCTTCTACATCCTCGACGAGGTCGAGGCCGCCCTCGACGACGCCAATATCAACCGCTTCCTCGAGCTGGTGCGCCGCTTCTCCGACCGCACCCAGTTCGTGATCGTCACCCACCAGAAGCTGACCATGGACGCAGCCGACGTGCTCTACGGGGTGAGCATGGGCGGCGACGGCGTGACCAAGGTGATCTCCCGCCGCCTGCCGAAGGGCGTGACCGCCCTCGAGGGTACGTCACTAGAAGCAGCCTGATCCGGGCCTTGCCTGACCTGTAGCTTTCGCCTCCGATGGCCACGACCTGGAATGACATCCTCGACCTCGGCGACCGCGTGGTGCCGGACTCGGCGCCACCCCCGGCGGCCGAGGAGGACGCCCCGAAGAAGATCGGCGCCTTCCGGCGCCTGCGTGAAAGCCTCGCCAAGAGCCGCCGGGCGCTGACCGAGGAGATCGGCTCCAGCCTCTTCGACCGGATCGACGAGGAAACCTGGGAGCGGCTCGAAGAGGCGCTGATCCTGGCCGACGCCGGAGCGACCACCACCGCCCAGGTGGTGGAGCGGCTCGAACATGAGGTCGATTCCGGGGCGGTCCCGCCGGATGGCGCCGCGATCAAAGAACGCCTGATCGGGATCCTGACCGAGATCGCCTCGACCAACCGGGCGCCGATCAACCTCAGCCAAGACCCGGCCGTGGTACTGATGACCGGGGTCAACGGCACCGGCAAGACCACCTCGATCGGCAAGATCGCCTGGCCCCTCAAGACCGAGTTCGGCCTCTCGGCCCTGCTCGGTGCCGCCGATACCTACCGGGCCGCCGCGGCCGAGCAGCTCTCGACCTGGGCGGACCGCGCCGGGGCCGACCTGGTTCGCTCCAACGAGGGCGCCGACCCGGGCTCGGTCGCCTACGACGCGATCAGCGCCGCCAAGGCCCGTGGATCCGACGTCGTGATCATCGACACCGCGGGCCGTCTCCACACCCAATCGAACCTGATGGACGAGCTGGGCAAGGTCCGCCGGGTGATCGAGAAGCAGATCCCGGGCGCGCCGCATGAAACCCTGATCTCGATCGACGCCACCACCGGCCAGAACGGGCTTCGCCAGGCCAAGGCCTTCGCTGAGGCAACCGACGTCTCCGGCGTCGTCCTGACCAAGCTGGACGGCACCGCCAAGGGCGGCATCACCCTCGCGATCGCCACCGAACTCGGAATCCCGGTCAAGCTGATCGGCGTGGGAGAGGCCCTCGAAGACCTCCGCCCCTTCGACCCAGAAGACTTCAGCCGCGCCTTATTGGCTGACGAGTAGTCCTGACCTTGGAGTACGCCGCGGGTCGGGTAGGCATCCCCGGGACGGTCGCGGGCGGCATTCAGCCGCCCTCCCCCTTGAGTGTCCCGGAGACGCCTACCCGACCCCGCGGCTACGCGAACCCCGTGAATCGACCGGTCCTGCAGGGCTCGGGTCGGGGGTGTTCCCCAAAAACCTCCGGAATGAGGAGCGCAGCGACGGTTTTTGGGGGACACCACCGTCCCGGGCCCCTCGACCAGGCCCCGTCGACGGTCGGTAGGGTTGTTGGTCGATGTTTGACCAGCTTTCAGACCGGCTTCAATCCACGCTTTCGGACGTCCGCAAGCGCGGCAAGCTGACCGAGGACGATGTCGACAAGGCGATGCGGGAGATCCGCCTCGCCCTGCTCGAGGCGGATGTCAACTTCAAGGTCGTGAAGGCCTTCACCGCGAAGGTCAAGGAGCGCTGCCTCGGCGCCGAGGTACTCGGCTCGCTCAACCCGGGCCAGCAGGTGGTCAAGATCGTCAACGAGGAGTTGACCGAGCTGATGGGGGGCGCCGGACGCGACCTCGTCTTCTCGAACAAGGGAATCACCGTGATCCTGATGGCCGGCCTGCAGGGCTCCGGCAAGACGACGGCCACCGCCAAGCTCGCTCAGCTCCTGAAGAAGGAGGGCAAGTCGGTCGCCCTTGCCGCCTGCGACGTCTACCGCCCGGCCGCGATCGAGCAGCTGAAGACGGTCGGCAAACGGGCGGGCGCGGTCGTCTCCCAGCAGGG
>ERZ778022.2025-NODE-2025-length-22997-cov-4.414916_pt1 | contig 22997 bp, 20 predicted proteins | sample MGYA00375752_ERZ778022 | MGnify/ENA primary metagenome ERZ778022 (study PRJEB29350, sample SAMN05389826) | bioreactor metagenome | isolation source: Thiocyanate bioreactor | place: South Africa: University of Cape Town | collected 2014-04-04 ...
CGGCGGCATGGAACACGACGTTCAACACGCCTTCCTGCGTGTCGTTCAGGTCCAGCATGCGCGAGAGCAGAAGCGGCCCCATTTCCGAAACGGTGGCGCGCACCGGATGGCCCTGTTTCCCGAACAGATCCCAGAACATCACCGGCGGCGCGGTGGGCGCGAGCGTCAGGTTCATGGTCTTCGCCCGTTCGGCGAAGCGTTCCAGCCGGTCGCCCGGCATGGCGATGCCCGAAAGGTCGCCCTTCACGTCGGCGGCAAAGACAGGGACGCCCGCCTCGGACAGGGCCTGGGCCAGGACCTGCAAGGTCACCGTTTTGCCCGTGCCGGTGGCGCCACCCACCACGCCGTGGCGGTTGGCCCGGTTCAGAAGCAGGGTTTCCGGCTTGCCGGACCAGCCCAGGAAAACGGATGCCGATGGGGCCATGCCCGGTGCTCCACAGAAGTTGCAAAGGCCAAGCTATCGCCTGTGATGCGGCTCTGCCAATCCGCCATTTCTCTGGATTTTCCCGCTTCACCGTGCCTTTTTCTTCTCAAGCCGAAGTGACTGGAGCCGCCCGGGCGCCGGTCTTATGGTGCGGCCATGGCAATCCGGAACTTCGCATCCTGGCTCGGGGTGGCTGCGCTTGTTGTGGCGGCCGCGGCTTCGGCGCGTGCTGGGGAGGCGGAAAAGCGTCCGGTGGTGGTGGAGCTTTATACCAGTCAGGGCTGCAGTTCCTGCCCGCCCGCCGATGCCCTTCTGGGCACGCTGGCCAAACAGCCGGGTGTGCTCGCGATCAGCCTTCCGGTGACCTATTGGGACATGCTGGGCTGGAAAGACACGCTCGCCAGCGAAGCCAACACGCGGCGCCAGAAGGCCTATGCCCGGATCATGGGTCATGGCGGCATCTACACGCCCGAAATGATTGTCGACGGGGTCGATGATGTGGTCGGCAGCCGCACCCAACAGGTCAAGGCGGCAATCGCGGCACGGGCGCAGGACATGCCGGTGTTGCCCGTTTCGCTGACGCCGGACCGGCGCACGGTGCGGGTGTCGATTGCGGCGGCCCCGGTTGCGGGCCTCGACAAGGATGACCTCGGCAAATGGGGCACGCCCAATGCCACCATCTGGGTGTTTCAGCTTTTGAATCAGGCGACCGTCAATATCGGCGCGGGCGAAAACAGCGGCCGCAAGGTGACCTATCACAATGTGGTGCGGGCCTTGCGCGCGGGCGGCATGTGGAAGGGGCAGGCGGTTTCGTTTGAACTGCCGCGCCACGACCCTTCCGATCCGCCGCATGACGGGCTTGCGGTCGTGGTGCAACAAGGTGGCTATGGCCGCGTGCTGGGGGCGGCGCGCATCGCCCGGCCGGATTATTCGCCGTCGCGCTGAACCTTTGCCCGGACTTCAAAAACACGCCAGACTTGCCGCATGGCGCTTTTTTTCGACGCAGCGTGGTTCGACGCAAGGCTGGATGCCGCAGGGCTTACGCATGCCGCATTGGCGGCCGCGCTCGGCCTGACGGAAGAACAGCGTGCGGAATTGTGGAAGGATCAGCGCGAATTGTCGGCGGATGATGTGCGCCTGCTCGCGGCCCTTCTGGGCGTGCCGGCGGCGGAGGTGGCACACCATGCGGGAATCGCGACACCGGTGCCGCGCGAAACGGAACGTGATGCGATGACAGCAAGGCTCGATGCGATGGAGGCGCGGTTGGGGGAGATCGAAAAGACGCTGGCCGAAATCCGTGGCGCCCTGTTCGCGATGATGGTGAAACGCTGAAGGGCCCGCGCACAATTGCACGGATGCCATCAGCCAATGCCGTCAGCCAAGGCTATCAGGCTATTTCGTCAAATCCATGCGGCTTCGCGGCGGCTTTGCGATAGGCATTCGCCTGCCGTGGCAGGGGCGGAGATGGTGGCGCGATTTGTCCCAGCACCTGCCCCAGTATTTGTGCCGCGAATGCCGCTGACAGTCTCGGTCTGTCCCGGAATGGGACGGAATCCATCGTCCGCACAGTCCCGTTGCGGCACCGGTTGCGCCATGGCGGCGGTGGCGGCGGCGCGGAGCGGTCGCGATATTCGCCGTTTGCATTCGCGCTGGCGCTGGAATTTTCCACGCGCGCAAGCCCTTTTGCCGCCCTTTGCGCGGCAAAAACGGGAACCATCCGGGATGCGCCGACTCGCGTCATAACCAAATCTTAACGCAACGAACGGGCCAGCGGCTTTTCCGCTGCATTTGCCTCAACAGTTACGAGTTTTTTAAGCGCCCGACGCAATGATCGTCCGAAAGGCCGCAAAACCGGCCTGGGATGGTGGTCAAGTGCTCACAAACCCGCGCGCCGAAGGGCAGGAAGACGATCTCCGCTCGCTGGCACAGCGACACGATGCGGATCGGTTGAAGCTGGCGTTGCAGGGTGCGCGCGTGGCCGCTTTCGACTGGCTGATGGCAAGCGATGCGATCATCTGGGATGGCGCACGTGAAATCCTCAATCTGCATCCCGATGCCGAACGGCTGAAACAGGGCCACGCCTTCAGAAACTGGATGAGTCCCGAAGGCCGGCAGCGGCTGACCGAACTGATCGAAATGCGCGGGCCCGGCGACAATTCGTTTGAACTCGAATTTGAAGTGGCGTCCGCATTGGGACCGGTGTGGTTTTTCATGCGCGGTGTGCGCATTGCCGGACACACGGGCGAAACCGAACGCCTGTGTGGTGTGCTCCGGGCGCGGACCGAAGAAAAGCGCGAAATCCAGCGTCTCGAATATCTTGCCACGCGCGATGAACTGACCGGTCATCTCAACCGCAATGCGCTGCGGGCGGAACTGGCACAGGCGATCGATGCCGCGCGCGCGCAGAATCTGCATTGCGCCTTTCTCGTCGCCTCCATCGACCGCGTGAAGATGATCAACGACACCTATGGTTTCGATGCCGCCGATGAGGTGATCGTGGCCGTGGGTGAGCGCATCGCGCGCGCGCTCAGGGCAAGCGATGTGGTGGGCCGTATCGCCGGCAACAAACTCGGCGTCATCCTGACCAATTGCAGCGAGCGTGAAATCGCCCTGGTGGCCGACCGGTTGCGCGGCGTTACCCGCGAGCAGGTGATCGAAACGCATGCCGGCAAGGTGTCGGCGACGATTTCGGTCGGCGCGGTCAGGCTGCCGTCTGGTGCGGCCTCAAGCCAGGAGGCGATGCTGCGCGCGGAGGAGGCGCTGGAGCGCGCCCGCAGTTCCGGCCGCGACGGGTTTGCCGTCTACGCGAAATCGCCGCAGCTCGAAACCGCGCGGCTCCGGCTGATGGCGATTGCCGATGAGGTGGTGGCCGCGCTGGAAGACAAGCGGCTGGTGTTCGCCTATCAGCCGATTGTCGAGGCCAGGACCCGCAAACCCGTTCATTACGAATGTCTGCTGCGCATGACCCGGCCCGACGGCACCATCGCGAGTGCGGGCCAGTTCGTTCCCGCCGCCGAACAATTGGGGCTGGTGCGCCTTGTCGATCGCCATGCGCTGGAAATGACGGTGGCGGCCCTTCATGCCCATTCCGATCTCGTGCTGGCGGTGAATGTTTCCGGCACCACGTCGGGCGATCCGTCCTGGCTGCACTCCTTCATCCAGTATGTGCAGAACAATCACACGGTCGCCCGGCGCATCATCGTGGAATTGACCGAGACCGCGGCGCTGCATCATTTCGAAGAGAATGCGCGCTTTGTCTCGCAATTGCGCGAGATGGGCTGTCGCGTCGCGATCGATGATTTCGGCGCCGGCTACACCTCATTCCGCAATCTGCAGATGCTCAGGGTGGACATGGTGAAGATCGATGGCGCCTATGTGCGCGATCTTTCCACCTCGCCCGAAAACCAGATTTTCGTGCGCACGCTGGTCGATCTCGCCAAGAATTTCGATCTGAAAACGGTGGCGGAGTGGGTCGGTTCCGCCGAGGATGCCCAGATGCTGGAAAGTTTCGGCGTCGATTATTTCCAGGGCTTCCATTTCGGCGAGCCGCAGTTGAAGCCGGACTGGATGGCTTAGCCGATCCTTAGAGTTCCAGTTTGACGGACGCGCCGATGCTGGCGCGCCATACGTGATCGATGCCATAGGGCGTTATCGATGTAATGCCCAGATTTCCGCTTCGCGTATCCCCGGTTTCGAAGCCGCCCGTGTAGCCGATTGCAGCATTCAGGCCCAACGCCAGATGTGCTGTAATCTTATGCTGGAGCCCGATCCCGATTTGCGCGGCCGGGCTTATACGGCTGTGATCTGCCACGTCTGAGAGGAAGAGACCTGTCGGCCCGTCGGTTTCCACGATGTTCGACAGAGAATTGATCGACAGGCCGAGCCCGATGCTCGCTTCAATGGAAGTTAAATCGGAAAGCGCCCAATCATAGCCCAGATTTCCCATGATCGCGTTGCTGATTGCGTGACCGCGGAAGTCGGAAACGGCGCCAATAAGGGGAAAGTTTGCATCCCAGCTCACGCCGCCTCGAACATGCTGGTAACTGATGAATGCGGACAGGGCGGAATCGAGCTTGTATCCAACGTGACCTCCCAATCCGATCGTTTTATCGAAATGCACGTTGTTGACCACACCGCCGCCCGCAAAGGCCGCGCCGCCGTTCGTCGTACTGGCCGATCCGGAAGCCCATCCTGCGGAGAGGTCGAAGCCTGCAAAGAAATTGTTGTCCTGGGCCAGTGCCGAAACAGGAAAAAGCAGCGCCGCTCCGACAACGATAAGAAGCGCTCTCGAAATCATGATCTCCTCCCCAATGGACGCAATTCCAGTGTTATGCGGGGAGGTTAATCAGATCATAATCGTGCGCGATGTGGCTGCTTGAAACACCGCATGCACGATGCACAGTCACGGAGTTTGCCGAGCGGTTTATATCTGAGGCCGGCTGTGCGCGCGTTTTGCGACCGCCTGCGCCAATCAAATATGCCAATCAGATATGAGGAGTGTTGATGCGGGATTCGCTACTTCCGCTCGCGCGCCAGTTCGGCCAGTTGCGCGCGCATCTGTTCGATCTCGCTTTTCAGTTCGGCAATGTCTTCCGATGGCCGGGCCTTCGTTTCGGGTGCGCCATTGGCGTGCGGCGGCTCGTTCGCCGCGGCGCGCGGGTTTTGCATGCCGGGGGCAAAGGGCTGGAACATCTTCATCGCGCGTTCGAACATGGCAAGGTTCTGCCGGGTCAGCGCCTCGATCGCTGTGGTGCCGCCGCCAAAGGCTTCGGCAATGCGGTTCTTCATCGCGTCCTGGTTCTTGGTGAAACTCTCCATGCTCATGTCGAGATAGCCCGGCACAAAGGCCTGCAGGCTGTCGCCATAGAACCGGATCAGGCGGCGCAGAAACTGAATCGGCAACAGGTTCTGGCCCTTGGCCTCTTCCTCGAAAATGATCTGTGTCAGGACGGATCTGGTGATGTCTTCGCCGGTGCGGGCGTCGCGGACTTCGAATTCCTGGCCGTCCTTCACCATCTGGGCCAGATGATCGAGTGTCACGTAACTCGATGTCTGGGTGTTGTAGAGACGGCGGTTCGCATATTTCTTGATGATGATGGGCGTCACGCCCTCTTTTTGCTCTTCGCTCACAATAAACCTGTCTGTCCAAGCGTTTCGCAGGCGGACGCCCGCGCCATCCCAGAACGCTAGCTGAGCACCCCTCTCTCCGCCCTGTCCAGTGCCTTTTGCGCACCCGCAACCAGCCTGGCCGCCCAAGGGGGGTAATAAGGTATTGGAATCAAACCGTGATTCTCAGCGGTTTACCGAAGCTCGCATTCGCGTCATTTTTCACTGCAAGGCAGCAACGCCACATTTGGAGATATCAATGGAAGAAGTGGTCATCGTTTCGGCAGCGCGCACCCCGGTGGGCTCATTCAATGGCGCATTTGCCAATGTCCCCGCGCATGATTTGGGCAGAACCGTGATCGGGGAGGTGCTGAAACGGGCCGATGTGGCGCCTGCGGATGTGAATGAGGTCATCATGGGCCAGATCCTGACCGCGGCGCAGGGCCAGAACCCGGCCCGTCAGGCCGCCATCAAGGCGGGCCTTCCGGTCGAAACACCCGCCTGGGTGGTGAATCAGCTCTGCGGGTCCGGCCTGCGTGCGGTGGCGCTCGGCTTTCAGCAGATCGTCAATGGCGATGCGCAGATCGTGGTGGCCGGTGGCCAGGAATCGATGAGCCAGGCACCGCACGCCTCTCATCTGCGCTCCGGCACCAAGATGGGCGATACCAGCTTCATCGACACCATGATCAAGGACGGTCTGTGGGATGCTTTCAATGGCTATCACATGGGCGTCACGGCCGAGAACGTCGCCCGCGAATGGCAGATCACCCGCGAACAGCAGGACAAATTCGCCGTCGCTTCGCAGAACAAGGCCGAGGCCGCGCGCAAATCCGGCCGCTTCAAGGATGAAATCGTCCCGGTCGCGGTGAAGGAGCGTAAGGGCGAGCGTATCGTCGATACCGATGAATTCATCCGCGACGGCGTGACCTATGAAGGGATTTCGGGCCTGAAGCCCGCCTTCCAGAAAGACGGCACGGTCACCGCCGCCAATGCCAGCGGCATCAATGACGGGGCCGCGGCCGTGGTGCTGATGACGGCGAGCGAGGCGAAGAAGCGCGGGCTGAAGCCACTCGCGACCATCAAATCCTGGGCCAGTGTCGGCGTCGATCCGAAGATCATGGGCACGGGGCCGATTCCGGCCTCGCGCGCTGCGCTGAAGAAGGCGGGTTGGGATGCGAAGGACCTCGATCTGATCGAAGCCAACGAAGCCTTTGCCGCACAGGCTTGCGCGGTGAACAAGGATATGGGCTGGGACACCAGCAAAGTGAACGTGAATGGCGGTGCGATTGCCATCGGCCATCCGATCGGCGCCAGCGGTGCGCGCGTTCTGGTCACACTGTTGCATGAAATGCAGAAGCGCGATGCGAAGAAGGGCCTCGCCACGCTCTGCATCGGCGGTGGCATGGGCATTGCAATGTGCGTTGAGCGTTAAGCGACACGCACCAGAGTAAGGGTGCGTGGAGCGCTAAGCGAAACGCATCAGAGTAAGGCGTGGAGCGTTGAGCGACACGCACCGGAGTAAGGATACGTTGAGCGCTAAGCGAAACGCATCAGAGTAAGACGTGGAGCGTTGAGCGACGCGTACGACGGACACGCGTTGTGTGACTGGGTTTTGGATTTTGGGGATCAGCAGGAGCTTTTATGACGAAAGTGGCATTGGTGACGGGCGGCACGCGGGGGATTGGTGCTGCCATTTCCGTGGGCCTGAAGAATGCGGGCTACACGGTTGCCGCCAATTATGGTGGCAATGACGAGGCCGCGCAGAAGTTCAAGGCGGATACCGGCATTGCCGTGTTCAAATGGGATGTGGGCGATTTCGCCGCCAGCGAGGCGGGGATCAAGGCGGTGGAAGCCGCTTTGGGACCGGTTTCGGTGCTGGTCAACAATGCCGGCATCACCCGCGATGCGATGCTGCACAAGATGACGGCGGAGCAGTGGCGTCAGGTGGTTTCGGTCAACCTCGATTCCATGTTCAACATGTGCCGCAATGTGATCGACGGCATGCGCGAACGCGGCCACGGCCGCATCATCAACATCTCCTCCATCAACGGTCAGAAGGGGCAGATGGGGCAGACCAATTATTCCGCCGCCAAGGCCGGCATCATCGGCTTTACCAAGGCGCTGGCCCAGGAAACCGCGAAAAAGGGTGTCACCGTCAATGTGATCTGCCCCGGTTATATCGACACCGAAATGGTGCAGGCAGTGCCGCCAAAGGTGCTGGAAGGCATCATCGCCACCATTCCGATCGGCCGTCTCGGCAAGGCGGATGAGATCGCGAAAATGACCGTGTTCCTCGCCAGCGAGGATGCGGCCTTCATCACCGGCGCCACCATGACGGTCAACGGCGCGCAATATATCGCGGGTTAAGTGTTCCTTCGGGGCCGTCTCTTCGCACCTGTCTCTCGACACGGGCGAAGGGCGGGCCCCATAACCCTCATGCCTGCCGCGGGATGAGGATCGCACCTGCCGTGCTTCCGATTTCACAGCTTGATGTCGCAAACCTCGCCTCCATCCGGGGGGAGCGGGTGTTGTTTCGCGACCTGTCGTTCTCGGCCTTGGCGGGAAGGCCGCTTTGCATCGAAGGGGCCAATGGCGCCGGCAAGACCACGCTCCTGCGCATCCTGGCCGGTTTTCTCAGCCCCAGTGCCGGAACCATCCGCCTGCGGATGAAGGATGGCGGCGGGACCGCCGATGCCGATCTGCGCGGGCCTTATATCGGCTTCATCGGCCATCGCGAGGCGTTGAAGTCTCAACTGACGGCGCGGGAAAATCTGGCCTTCTATGCCGCCCTTTATCGCGCGGCGGGCGATCTCGATGCCGCGCTCGCCTGGGCTGGGCTTGCCCGCGTCGCCGATCTACCGGCGCAATATCTGTCCGCCGGACAGAAGAAGCGGGTGGGGCTTGCCCGGTTGCGGCTTTGCGCCCGCCCGCTCTGGCTGCTCGACGAGCCGCTGGCGGCGCTCGATCACGCAGGCAAGGCGCTTGTTACCGCGATGATCGCCGAGCATTGCGCAGGCGGCGGCATCGCCATCGTCGCCACGCATGAGTGGCTGGACCTCGACTGCGCGCAGTTGCGGCTGGGTCTGGCATGAGCGCGTTCGTCGCCCTTCTTGGCCGCGACATCCGGCTCGCCTTCCGCGCCGGTGGCGGCGCGATGCTGGCGCTGGCCTTTTTCATCGTCATGGCGGCGCTGATCCCGCTCGGCATCGGGCCGGATCTGAAATTGCTGGCCAAGGTGGCGGGCGGGGTGGTGTGGTCGGCGGCCCTTCTTGCCGCCCTTCTGTCGCTCGACCGGCTGTTTCAGGCCGACTACGAGGATGGCTCGCTCGATCTGATCGCGCTCTCGCCCCTGCCGCTCGAAGCCGCGTCCTTTGCCAAGATCGCGGCGCACTGGCTCACCACCGGCCTGCCGCTGACGGTCGTGTCGCCGCTGCTGGGTCTTCTTTACGGCCTGCCCCCCGCGGCCTATCCGGCACTGGTGCTTTCGCTTCTGATCGGCACACCGGCCATCAGCGCCATCGGAGCCGTCGGCGCCAGCCTGACCTTGCCGGTGCGCCGGGGTGGGCTGATCCTGCCGCTTCTGGTCCTGCCGCTGGTCACACCGGCGCTGATTTTCGGGGCCGGCGCCATTTCCGCCGCGCTTAACGGGTTATCCAACGGGGCGTTCGGGCTTTTGTGTGCCTTTTCTTTCGTGGCCGTCATCGTGTCGCCATTCATTACCGCCTTTGCCGTGCGGCCCAATCTCGCAGGCTGACGGCACGCTCCTCTGCCTTATAGTCCGGGCCACCAGAAGGATTTTCGATGTTCCAATACGCCAATCCGGCGCGGTTCATGGCTTTGAGCGGCAGGGTCCTGCCCTGGCTCGCCGTGGCTGCCGGCCTGCTGCTGGCGGCGGGGCTCTATCTCGGGCTGATCGCCTCGCCCCCCGACTATCAGCAGGGCGACACGGTGCGCATCATGTATGTGCACGTACCGGCGGCGTGGTGCGCGATGATGATCTATGCGCTGATGGCGCTGTCGGCCGCGATCGGTCTCATCAACCGGCATCCGCTGGCCGATCTCGCGGCCAAGACGGCGGCCCCGCTGGGTGCGCTCTTCACCGCGCTTGCGCTCATCACCGGCTCGCTCTGGGGCAAGCCGATGTGGGGCGCCTGGTGGGTGTGGGACGGGCGGCTGACCTCGTTCCTGATCCTGCTGTTCCTTTATCTCGGCTATATCGCGCTGTGGAACGCGATCGAGGATGAAGTCCCCGCCGCGCGCGCCACCGCCGTTCTCGCCATTGTCGGCGCGGTGAACCTGCCGATCATCGAATTCTCCGTGCGCTGGTGGACCACCCTGCATCAGGGCGAAAGCATCATCCGCGCCGGCGGCCCGTCGATTGCGGCGGTGTTTCTGTGGCCGCTGTTCCTCATGGCGCTTGGCTACACGCTGTTGTTCTTCACCCTGTGGATTGTGCGTATACGGACGGAGATTCTTGCCCGCCGTGCCCGCAGCCTGATCCTGGCGGAAGGCGGTGCCGCGTGAATGCGTTTTTCGCCATGGGCGGTTATGCCGCCTTTGTCTGGCCGGCTTATGCGGTGTCGCTGCTGGGGCTTGGCGCCGCAATCGGGATTTCGCTTGCGCAATATCGCCGGGCACGGGCCCGTCTTGCGCGGCTGGAAGCGGGCAAAGTTTGAAACGGCTGCTTTATATTATTCCGGCGCTGGCCTTCGCCGTTCTGGCGGTGGCGCTATTTTATGGCCTGGTCCGCCCGCACGCGCCGAACGAATTGCCGTCCGTGCTGGTGAACAAACCTGTTCCGGCCGTCACCCTTCCGGGGCTCGATCAGGTGGCGCCTGGCCTCGCACCGGCCGATTTCGCGCAAGGCCGCGTCACGGTCCTGAATGTCTGGGCCTCGTGGTGCGCGCCCTGCCGGGTGGAGGCGCCGCTGCTGGACCGGCTGGCTGAAGACAAATCCATCGCGCTGTTCGGTCTCGTCTACAAGGACAAGCCTGCGAACGCGCGCGCCTTCCTGGCTGAGATGGGCAATCCCTTTTCGCGTATCGGCCTCGATGCCAGCGGCGATGCCGGCATCGAATGGGGCATCTATGGCGTGCCGGAAACCTTCGTCATCGACGGACAGGGGATCGTGCGTGCACGGATCGTCGGTGCGCTGACGGATGACGGAAAATTCACGGGCGATCTTCTGCCGGCCATCGCCGATGCCAAACGGCTGACGCGAGAGAATACACCTGCCCCCTGATCCGTTGAGAGTTTGGTAAACAATCTCTGAAATCTTTGGCGCATGCAGATCAGCAACGCCAATCTTCTCGCCGCACAGGCCGCATCCCAGGCTGTATCCCATGGCGCGCAGAAGCCGCAGCCGGCCGGATTTTCCGGTGCCTTGCGTGAGGCTGATATCTTCAAACCGCAAACAGCAACAAAACCGGCCGCGTTTTCACCACCGGCTTTCGATGCGGCACCGGCGCAAACACCCGCTGCGGAAGCTGCGGTACAGGCGGCCGACGCGCCGCCGGAACGGCCCCGGCCGCCGGGCAGTTTGATCGATATCCGGGTTTAGATTCAGGCTCTTAGGGTAACAGGCGCGGGGAGGTGCCCGCTGTCCCTTGCGCCCTGTCAGTTGTGGCGGCGGCGGGCTTTGCGCCGCGGCTTGGCGGCAACGGGTTCTTCGCCGAGCGTTCCGGCTGCGGATGCGATTGTCGCGAGTGAGCGGACAAAGCGCGTGCGCTCCGCCGGCGGCAGCGCTTCCAGCAGCGCACGCTCCGCCCGGTCCGTCGCGTTGCGTGCAACACGCAGCGCCTTGCGGCCGGCAGAACTGATGGCAACGGCATTGGCGCGTGCATCTTCTTCGGTGCGTTCGCGCGTGACCAATCCCTTGTCCAGCATCCGTCTTACCATTTCGGCCAAGGTCGAACGGTCGATGCCGGTGGTTTCCACCAGCGCGGTCTGACTGATGCCGTCATTGCCTTCTAATGCGGCAAGCACGGTGAATTGCTGTTTGGTCAATTCGCTCGATCCCGCTTCGCGTGCATAGAGATCGCCGAAATATTGCTGACAACGCCGGATAAGATGCGACGGGGCTTCTGCCAGCTCGAACCCCCCGTTCGGTCTGCGAGGACCTTTGGACGTCATGAACCACCCCTAAGCCCGGACGAGCACCGCAATTCTGCCAACGCTCGTTTCGTGTGCACCGGCCGATGAAGAAGACTTTCCGCGTTACATCGGATCAACGCCGCGCTTGGCCCGCGCGGCCGAGACCTTAGACGAAAGAATGGCGCGGCGACAACTCTTTCTGCGCACCGGACCGGCTGAATCTTTGCTCTCTGGAATGAATCTTTGCTTGCAATGCGTTTCGCGCCTTTCGCCACCCCGCCGCTTGCGGCACAGTTCGTTCCATGTCTGACGACCGAAAATTCTTTCCCCCCGCACCGGGTCCGCATTTTGTTCGCAAATTTCCCCAGGGCGAAACCGTAGAACGCTATGTCTGCGGCCAATGTGGTCACATCCATTACACCAATCCGAAAATCGTTGTCGGCTCTGTGGTTGTGCACGAAGGGCGTATTCTGATGTGCCGCCGCGCCATAGAGCCGCGCAAAGGTTATTGGACACTTCCTGCCGGTTATCTGGAAGAAAATGAAACACCCGAAGACGGTGCGCGCCGCGAAGCGATGGAAGAAGCCTGTGCCGATATCGTGCTGGATCGTTTACTGGCCGTTTACAGCGTTGCGCGCATCAGTCAGGTGCAATTGATGTATCGCGCCAGATTGGGTGCACCGCATATTGCGGCCGGGCCGGAAAGCGAAGCGGTGCAACTCTTTGCCTGGGACGACATTCCGTGGACGGAGATTGCGTTCCCCAGCGTGCATTGGGCGCTCAATCACTACCATCAGACGAAAGACGATACGCATTTCGCGCCGTTCGCAAATCCGCCCGGCGAAACCGGCAACGCGCGCCGCGCGCGGTGATCGCCTGTCAGGGTATTGGCGCAAGAGCGGATTCAGCGGAATCCTGGTTTCATTCTAATTTTCGTCCCGGCGCAATTCGTATTTCTGCACCAGGGGCGTTTGCGCAAGTGCGAACACGACGAAGATCGGCAGCACCGCCCAGACCTTGAAATTGACCCAGACCTCGGTCGAGAAGCTCCGCCACACGATCTCGTTCAGAACCGCAAGAAAGAGAAAGAACAGGCCCCAGCGCCAGGTCAGCTTGCACCAGCCCTCTTCGGTCAGATCGAAGGCTTGCGTGAAGATGTATTTGATGAACAGACGGTTGAATTTCAGTCCACCGATCAGCGTAAAGCCAAACAGCGCGTAAAGCACGGTCGGCTTCATTTTGATGAAGGTATCGTTCTTCAGATAAATCGTCAGTCCACCGAACACCAGCACCAGGAACGCGGTGAACAGCGGCATCACGCCCAGCCGCCGTTCCAGCCAATAGCCCACCCCAAGCGCAATCAGGATCGCCACCATGAAAACGCCGGTGGCGACATAAATGCCGGCCATCTCAAAGGCGGCGAAGAACAGCAGCAGCGGCCCCAGATCCAGCGCCAGTCTTTTGCCCGGCGATAGGGGCGGGTGTGCCGCGATCACATCACTCATCTGCCGTCACCTGCTTGCTCCGATCAGGGCGCGCGCGAAAGTCTGCGCCTGAAATGGTTGCAAATCCTCTGCCGCCTCGCCCACGCCGATAAAGTGGATCGGCAGGCCGAACTTGGCGGCCAGCGCCACCAGAATCCCACCTTTTGCGGTTCCATCCAGCTTGGTCATGACAAGGCCGGTCAACGGAATGGTCGCTTTGAACGCCTCGACCTGCGAGATCGCGTTCTGGCCGGTGGTGGCGTCCAGCACCAGAAGGGCGGCGTGGGGTGCGGCCGGATCCAGCTTCTTGATCACGCGGACGATTTTTTCCAGTTCCGCCATCAGCCCGGCCTTGTTCTGAAGCCGTCCTGCGGTGTCGATCAGAACCACATCGGCGCCCGTGGCCCGCGCCCGCTCGATCGCGTCGAAGGTGAGGCCCGCCGCATCGGCGCCGGCATTGCGGGCCACCACTTCGGCTCCGGTGCGGTCGCCCCAGATCTGAAGCTGCTCGATCGCGGCGGCGCGGAAGGTGTCGCCCGCGGCCAGCACCACCTTGCGCCCCTCATCGGCCAGGAATTTGGCCAGCTTGCCGATGGTGGTGGTCTTGCCGGTGCCGTTCACCCCCGCCACCAGAATGACGAAGGGCCGCGCCGAACCATCGATGGAGAGCGGATGTTCCACCGGCCGCAGGATGTTGGCGATCTCGTCGGCCAGCACGGTGCGGATTTCGTCTTCCGATATTTCCTTGTCGTAGCGGCCTTTGCCCACGGCGGCGGCCAGTTGCGCCGCGGTTGCGGCGCCCAGATCGGCGCGGATCAGGGCTTCTTCGAGCTGTTCCAGGGTTTCGGCGTCCAGCTTCTTCTTGGCGAAGATGCCGGTGATGTTGCCGCCCAGATTGGCGGCGCTGCGCGAAAGCCCGGCGCTTAGCCGCTCCATGAAGGTGGGTGGCGGTGGCTTTTCCCCGAATGTTCTGATCATGCGGCCATCAGATGGGTTGTTGTTGCGCCTGTGATATGGGCGCGGATTGTGGTTCCCGCCTGCCGGGCGCCGTCGCTGCTGCCAAGGGTCACAGGCGCGAAACAGGCGGTGCGCCCGCTATCCGGCTTTTCCAGCAGAATCTCCTGCACGCTGCCCACCATGGCGGAAAGCCGTGCGGCCATCGCGGCCTCGCCCTTGGCGCGCAGGCGGCCGGCCCGTTCCTTGACGATCGGGCGGGGCAGTTGCGGCATCCGCGCGGCGGGCGTGCCTTTGCGCGGACTGAACGGGAACACGTGCAGGGCCGTCAGTCCCGCTTCGTCCACCAGTTTCAGCGTATTCTCGAACATCGCTTCGGTTTCGGTCGGGAACCCGGCAATGAAATCGGCGCCGAAGGCGGCATCGGGGCGGATGCGCCGCACCGCCTCGCAAAAGGCAATGGTGTCTTCGCGGGCGTGGCGGCGCTTCATCCGCTTCAGGATCATGTTGTCGCCCGCCTGCACCGAAAGGTGGAAATGCGGCATCAGCCGTTCTTCCTCCGCAATCGCGCGCATCAGGTCCGCATCGGCCTCGATGGAATCGATGGAGGACAGGCGCAGGCGTTGCAGTTCCGGCACCTGTTTCAGGATTTCGCGCACCAGCGTGCCAAGTTGCAGTGTTCCGGCAAGGTCCGCGCCATAGGCGGTCATGTCCACGCCGGTCAGCACCAGTTCGGCAAAGCCGTGCGCGCAGAGCCGCTTTGCTTCGCTGACCACATCGGCCGGCGGCACGCTGCGGGAATTGCCGCGTCCGAACGGAATAATGCAGAAGGTACAGCGGTGGTCGCAGCCGTTCTGTACCTGCAGAAAGGCGCGGGTACGGCCCTCGAAACTGTCCACGAACTGGGCGGCGGTTTCGCGCACGCTCATGATGTCGTTCACCCGCACCCGTTCCGCGTGGCCCAGATCGCGATAGCTGTCGGCGCTGAGCTTTTCCGCATTGCCCAGCACCGCATCCACTTCGCCCATCGCGGCATAGGTGTCCTGCTCGATCTGCGCGGCACAGCCGGTGACGATGATTTTCGCGCCCGGGTTTTCGCGGCGCGCCTTGCGGATGGCCTGGCGCGACTGGCGCACGGCCTCGCCCGTCACCCCGCAGGTGTTGAAGATGATCGCATTGTCCAGCCCCGCTTCCTGCGCACGCAGGCGGATCGCCTCGGATTCATAGGCGTTCAGGCGGCAGCCGAAAGTGACGATCTCCAGACTCATGGCGCAAAGCGTTCCAGATCGATCTCGCCGCGGAAGCTCAACGTGGCCGGTCCCGTCATCAGCACATGGCCGTCCGCCGCGCGCCAGGCGATATGCAAGGTTCCCCCATCCAGCACCACATCCACCGCGCGCTCCGCAAGTCCGCGCCGTGCCGCAGCCACCGCGGCCGCGCATGCGCCGGTGCCGCAGGCCCGTGTGATCCCGGCGCCGCGTTCCCACACCCGCATCCGAAGCCGGGTGGGGGACAGAACTGTTACAAATTCCACATTTACCCGCGCCGGGAACAGCGGGTGGGTCTCGATCTTCGGGCCCAGGCTGGCCACGGGCGCGGTTTCGGCGTCCTTCGTGAAGATCACGCAATGCGGGTTGCCCATCGAAAGGGCGCTGGCCTCGATCTGTTCACCCGCGGCCTCGAAGCGGAATTGTTCCGTCTCCATCGCTTGCGACAGGGGAACCTGCTGCCAGCCGAATTGCGGCGGCCCCATATCCACTTCGACAAGGCCGTTCTCCCACGCCCGGCATTGAAGCGGACCGCCCGCGGTTTCCAGCCGGATCATCTCTTTGCCGCTTTCGCTGAGCAGAAGACGGCCGACACAGCGCGCGGCATTGCCGCAGGATTCCACCTCGCCGCCATCGGCATTGAAGATGCGCATGGTGGCATCGGCGCCATTTGCGGGCGGCGCGATCACGATCAGCTGGTCGCAGCCGATACCGGTGCGCCGGTCGGCAAGCGCGCGTGCCAGCGCGGAATCGGGCGAAAACCCGGTCTCCCGCGCGTCGAACACGGCGAAATCATTGCCGAGGCCATGCATCTTGAGGAAGGCGATCATGGCCGCCTTATAGGGTGCAACCCCGGATTTTGCCATTGCCGGGCGTTTGCCGGTATTCAGGGGTTCCTCACCGCAACGCAACGGAACCTTCGTGACCGGCGATCAAACAGACGACCCTTTTCTCTGGCTGGAAGATGTGCATGGCACCGATGCGCTCGCCTGGGTCCGGGCGCAGAACGACACCGCGCGGAAAAAACTGCAGGCCGATCCCCGCTATGTGGCAGACGAAGCGGCGATCCTCGCGGTGCTGGATGCGGAAGACCGGATTCCGTTTGGCGCGTTGCGCGGGGGGCAGGTGTTCAATTTCTGGCAATCCGCCACCCATCCGAAGGGAATCTGGCGGCGCACCAGCCTCGAAAGCTACAAAACGCAAACGCCGGATTGGGAAATCCTGCTCGATGTCGATGCGCTGGCCAAGGCGGAAGGCGAGCCCTGGGTGTTCCATGGCGCAATCTGCGCCCCCGGCCTTGCCCGCGCGCTGATTAGCCTGTCGCGCGGTGGCGGCGATGCCCATGTGGTGCGCGAATTCGATCTCGCCAGCCGCAGCTTCGTCAAAGATGGCTTCACGCTCCCCGAAGCGAAAACGAATCTGGCCTGGCTGGATGACGACCGGGTTTTGTTCGCGAGCGATTTCGGCCCCGGCACGCTGACGGCTTCCGGCTATCCGCGCATCGTCAAGCTGTGGCGGCGGGGCGGCGGCGAAGCACGAACCCTTTATGAAGGCCGCACGGAAGACATGCTGGTGGCGCCTTATGTCAGCCATGGCGATGTTCGTCGCGGGGGCGCCCCCATCGCGCTGATCCTACGCTATGTCAGTTTTTTCGAGACCGATTGTTTTCTGCTGCGTGCCGATAACACGCTCGATCCTGTGGCGCTGCCACGCTCTGCGGATGTGAAGGGCGCGGTTGCCGGCCATCTGATCGCCACCCTGCGGCAGGATTGGACACCGGCAGGAAGCGCAAACCCATTGCCGCAAGGCGCGCTGATCGCCTGCCAACCCGATGGCACGGAGCCCCAGATCCTGTTTCAGCCCCGCGCGCGGCAGGCCGTGGATGCGGTCGCAACCGGGCGCGATGCGGTTTATGCCGTGATCAACACCAATGTCACCGGCGCGGTCCACCGCTTCACGCCCACCGCAACGGGCACGTGGCAGGAATTGACGCTGCCGCTGCCCGATGGCGGTTCGGCCGGCGTCATCTCCGCCAATGAAACCGGGCCTGAGGCGTTCTTCAGTTTCGAAAGCTATCTGATCCCGCCCACGCTCTTTGCCGATGATGGTGCGGGCACACCCAAACCGATCCGCGCATTGCCCGCCCGTTTCGATGCGGCGGGGCTTGAAACGCGGCAATTCGAAGCGGTGTCGAAAGACGGCACGCGTATTCCCTATTTTCTGGTGGGCCCCAAGGGCGATGGTCCCCGCCCAACCGTGCTTTATGGCTATGGCGGCTTCGAGGTTTCGCTCAATCCCACCTATTCGGCCAATTTCGGCCTGTTGTGGTTGTCGCGTGGCGGCAATTTCGTGGTGGCGAATATCCGCGGCGGCGGCGAATTCGGCCCGGCCTGGCATGAAGCGGCACTGACCATCAACCGCCAGCGCGCCTTCGATGATTTCATCGCGGTGGCGAACGATCTTATTCGCCGCGGCTTCGCGACGCCCAGAAGCCTCGGCATCATGGGCGGCTCCAATGGCGGGCTGCTGGTGACGGCGGCGATGACACAGGCTCCCGAATTGTTCGGCGCGGTGGTGTGCCAGGTGCCGCTGATCGACATGATCCGCTATACCAAAATTGGCGCCGGTGCGTCCTGGGCGGCGGAATATGGCAATCCGGACGATCCCGCGATGCGCGAAATCATTCTCTCTTACTCGCCGTATCAGAATCTGAAATCCGGTATCGCCTATCCGCCGGTGTTCTTCATCACCGCCACCAGCGATGATCGCGTCACCCCGGTTCATGCCCGCAAGATGGCGGCGAAAATGCTTGAATCGGGTCACGACGTTCTCATTTACGAGAATATGGAGGGTGGCCACAGCGCGGCCGCCGATCATCGTCAGGCGGCGGAAATGTGGGCCCTGTCCTTTGTCTATCTGGCGCAGAAACTGGGGCTGAAGTGATCCGGTTTCGTTCCCTCTGCGCGGCCGCGGTGTTTCTGTGCCTGTCTGCGGGCATGGGGGTGGCTGCAAAACAGGCCGCTGCTCCAGACACCGATCCCTATCTCTGGCTCGCCGATATTCATGGCGCAAAGGCGCTCGCCTGGGCGCAGGACCAGACGAAGAAGACGAAGCGTCACCTCACCGCGGGCAAGGCATTCGCGCGCGACCGCGACACCTTGCTGGCGATGCTGAATGCGCCCGGCCGCATCGCCAAGGTCACGCTCCATGGCGATCATGTGCGCAATTTCTGGCAGGACAAGGATCATCCGCGCGGGCTGTGGCGCCGTGCGGCGGTTGCCGATTATCTGCATGGCAAGCCGCAATGGCAGACCCTGTTCGATCTCGATGCCTTCGACCGCCAGACGGGCAAACCCTTTGTCTGGAAGGGCGCGGATTGCACCGCCAAATTCGAACGCTGTCTCGTGATGCTGTCGCCCGATGGCGGCGATGCGGTGGTGATCCGCGAATATGATCCCGCCAAACGCGCATTCGTGAAGGGCGGCTTTTCCCTGCCGCTGGGCAAATCCACCGCGCGCTATCTCGATGCCAAGACCATCGTCTTCGCCGCCGATCAGGGATCGGCGTCGCTGACCAATTCCGGTTACCCCCGCATCGTCAAATTGTGGCGGCGGGGGCAACCCATCGCCACCGCGCAGACGGTCTATGAGGGCAAGCGGGGCGATGTCTGGGCCCGGCCTGCGGTTTTCCATGGGCCATATGGCACCGTGCCGCTGATCGTGCGCGGGACCGATTTCTTCAACAGCGATTATTTCTATCTCCGCCCGGATGGCACGGTGCTGCCATTGCCATTGCCGAAGGGCGCCGATCTGAAGGGCGTCAGCGGCGGCCGCGTCATCGCCACCCTGCGCGATGGCTGGACGCCGTCCGGTCAGCACGCAATCGCGCAAGGTTCGTTGATTGCCTTCCCGGTGATCGATTACGTCGTTACCAGCCGGATGCCGCGTGTCGATGTGCTCTTCACGCCGGATGCGCACAGCATGATCGGCGATGTCGCGGCGGGGCGCGATGCGGTCTATGCCGCGATCTATCGCGATGTGACGGGAAGCATCCACGCCTTCCGCCATGAGAGAGGCCAATGGTCGGACACCGTGCTGGCGCTGCCCAAGGATGGCTCGACCGCCATCATGGCCGCCAATGACTGGGGGCCGGAAGCGCTTTTCACCTTCGAGAGTTTTCTCGTTCCCCCCACACTTTATGCCGCCACCGGCACGGATGCGCCCCGCAAACTGCAGACCACACAGGCCTTTTTCGATGCGAGCAAATTTGCCGTCAGCCAGCGCTGGGCAACTTCGGCCGACGGCACCAAAATCCCCTATTTCCTGATCCGTCCGAAAAAGGCGCGTGGTCCCATCCCGACCATTCTCTATGGCTATGGCGGGTTCGAGGTTTCGCTGACGCCATGGTACTGGAACGATCCGGTCAAACCCTTGGGGGCGGGCCAGCTCTGGCTCGAAAAGGGCGGGGCGATGGCCGTCGCCAATATTCGCGGCGGTGGCGAATTCGGCCCGCGCTGGCATCAGGCGGCTCTGACCGCGCATCGCCAGCGCGCTTTCGATGATTTCGAAGCGGTGGCGAAAGACATTGAGACCAATCATCTCGCCACGCGGTGGAGCCTCGGCATCGTCGGTGCCTCCAATGGCGGGCTGCTCGTCACCACCGCCATGGTGCAACAGCCAAAACTGTTCGGCGCCGTGGTGTGCCAGCGCCCGCTGATCGACATGCTGCGCTACACCCATTACGGCGCCGGTGCATCCTGGATCGCGGAATATGGCGATCCCGCCGATCCCAAAATGCGCCAGACGATCGAGAAATATTCGCCTTACCAGAACGTGAAGGCCGGTGTGCGGTATCCGCCCATCCTGTTCATCACCGAAACCAGCGATGATCGTGTCACGCCCGTTTTCGCACGCATGATGGCGGCGAAGATGGCGGCACAGCATCACCGCGTCTGGTTTTACGAAAGCCCCGACGGCGGCCATGGTCCCGGCGCCACCCATGCGGAACAGGCCGCGATGTGGGCGCTCAGCTTCGCCCATTTCCGCCGCGCGCTGGGATTGAAACCGTGAATCTCCTCATCATGCGCGCCGCACGCGCCTCTCTGCGCGCGGTGGCGGAATTCATGAAGGCGGAAGCGTCAGGCGGCATCGTCCTGATGGCGGCGGCGGTTGCGGCCCTTGTGGTCGCCAATTCGCCATGGGCGCCGCATTATTTTCACGCGCTGGAGGCGGAGTTCTTCGGCCTCTCGCTGCATGACTGGATCAACGATGCGCTGATGGCGCTGTTCTTTCTCGTCATCGGGCTCGAGATCAAACGCGAAATGCTGGTGGGTGAGTTGTCCAGTTGGGGGGCGCGGCTTCTGCCCGGTGCGGCCGCGCTTGGCGGCATGGCGGTGCCGGCGCTGATCTTTCTCGCCTTCGATCATCCCGATCCGCAGCTTCTGCGCGGCTGGGCCATTCCCACCGCAACCGATATTGCCTTTGCGCTCGGCGTGCTGGCGCTGCTCGGCCGCCGCGCGCCATCCTCGCTCAAGCTGTTTCTGACCGCGCTCGCGATCATCGACGATATGGGCGCGGTTGCGATCATTGCGCTGTTCTATTCCGGCGGCCTGTCGCTGCCGATGCTGGGCGGGGCGGCGCTCTGTCTCGCCGCGCTTTACGGGCTGAACCGGGCCGGGGTGAGGCGGCTGTGGCCTTATCTGGTTCTGGGTCTGGCGCTGTGGGTGTTCGTCTTCCATTCCGGCGTGCATGCCACGCTGGCGGGGCTGTCTCTGGCCTTCACTATCCCGTTGCGCGTGAAGGGGGAGGGGCAGAGCCCGCTCGCCCGGCTGGAGCACGCATTGCTGCCGGTCTCTGCCTTTCTGGTCGTGCCACTGTTCGGCTTTGCCAATGCCGGGGTGGCGTTCGGCAATCTCTCGCTCGCCTCGCTCACCCACCCGGTCACCCTGGGCATCGTCGCCGGTCTCTTTGTCGGCAAGCAGGCGGGCGTATTTGGAACAGTGTTCGCTCTGGTGAAAACCGGTCTGGTTCCGATGCCGCCCGCCGCCCGTTGGTCCCAGATCTATGGCGTCTGCGTGCTGACTGGTATCGGCTTCACCATGAGCCTGTTCATCGGCCTGCTGGCCTATCCTGCCGCGCCGGACCTGCAGGACCTGCTGAAGGTGGGAGTGCTGTCGGGTAGCCTGATCTCCGGCATCGCGGGCGCCCTGATCCTGCTGGCCGTCAACCGACGGTCCGTTGGCTCCCCGGCAATTGACTCCAAACGGCCGCTGACCTAAAGCCACACGATCCGGATCGCCACAGGCCTTCCGGTCCCGGGCGCGGCCCGGGATCGCCCCCAGGCAGCGCAGGTGCGCCCCCTGGGGCGTTCGTGTTTGGGAGTTTGCATGTTCGAATCCCTGCAATCGCGTCTTGGCACGGTGTTCGACCGGCTGCGTGGCCGCGGTGCGCTTGGCGAAGTCGATGTGGACGAGGCGCTGGCCGAAGTCCGCACCGCGCTCCTGGAGGCCGATGTCGCCCTGCCGGTGGTGAAGGATTTCATCACCCGCGTGCGTCCGCGCGCTGTCGGCAGCGAGGTGATCCGCTCCGTCACGCCGGGCCAGCAGGTGGTCAAGATCGTGCACGACGCGCTGGTGGAAACGCTCGGCGCGGAAAATGCGGCCCTCGACCTTGGCAGCGCGCCGGCCCCTATTCTCATGGTCGGGCTGCAGGGCTCGGGCAAAACCACATCGTCGGCCAAGCTCGGCATGATGCTGCAGACGCGCGAAAAGAAGCGCGTGCTGATGGCCTCGCTCGACGTCAATCGTCCCGCCGCGATGGAACAGTTGAAGGTTCTGGGCGAACAGGCCGGTGTGCCCACCTTGCCGATCGTCGCGGGCCAGATGCCAGTCGATATTGCGCGCCGCGCGCTCGCCTCGGCCCGTGTCGGCGGTTACGACGTGCTGATCCTCGACACTGCGGGCCGTCAGCATATCGACGAAGCCCTGATGGCCGAAGTGGCGCAGGTGAAGGCGGCGGTCAGCCCGCACGAAACCCTTTTGGTCGCCGACAGCCTCACCGGTCAGGATGCGGTCAATATCGCCAAATCGTTTCATGAACGCGTGCCGCTGTCCGGCATCATCTTGACGCGTGCCGATGGCGATGCGCGCGGTGGTGCCGCCCTTTCGATGCGCCATGTCACCGGCGCGCCGATCAAGTTTCTGGGTGTCGGCGAAAAGCTCGATGCGATCGAGGCTTTTCACCCCGAACGCATCGCGGGCCGCATCCTCGGCATGGGCGATGTCGTCAGCCTGGTGGAAAAGGCCGCCGAAACGCTCGATCGCGAAAAGGCTGAAAAACTCGCCGCCCGGATGAAGAAGGGCGCCTTCGACATGAACGACCTGGCCGAGCAATTGCGCCAGATGAAAAAGCTCGGCGGGATGAGCGGCGTGCTCGCGATGCTGCCGGGTGTCGCCAAGGTGAAGGATCAGCTTGCGACCGCCGGTCTCGACGACAAGCTGCTCGCCCGGCAGGAAGCGATCATCCTGTCGATGACGCGCGGCGAACGCGAAAAACCCGATGTGATCAACGGCTCGCGCAGGAAACGCATCGCGGCGGGCGCGGGTGTTGAGGTCAGCGACGTCAACAAGCTTTTGAAAATGCACCGGCAGATGTCGGACATGATGAAGAA
>ERZ778022.2031-NODE-2031-length-22914-cov-5.960453_pt1 | contig 22914 bp, 3 predicted proteins | sample MGYA00375752_ERZ778022 | MGnify/ENA primary metagenome ERZ778022 (study PRJEB29350, sample SAMN05389826) | bioreactor metagenome | isolation source: Thiocyanate bioreactor | place: South Africa: University of Cape Town | collected 2014-04-04 ...
CGCCGTGCTGCCAGCGGACGCACGGCCGCAGTGGGCGCGCGCGCGCGGCGAGGCGGGGCTCAGCACAAGTATTAGCGCGGGCGGCGGCATTGCACGGCACAGCAGCAGCGGCACCGCCACGGGGGCGGGCTTTACACGGCACGCCTCCCGCCTGGTGGTTGCCAACCCGTACCGCCAGCGCGACGGCATCCAGGCGCTGTCCAACAACGCGCTGGCGGCGGCCGTGAACATCGTGGTGCGCATGTGCGCCGCCAACCAGCCGGGCGGCCGGCTAGCGCACTACCGCCGCAACTCTGTGCTGGTGGAGGCCGACTTCCCCGAGTTCCGCCTCGGCTTCGGCCTGCACATCGGGTACGCGGTGGAAGGTGCCATCGGGACGCACCTCAAGATAGACGCCTCCTACCTGTCGCCCTCCGTTAACGCTACCGCGCGGCTGGAGAGCGCCACGCGCATGTACGACGTGGACATCATCGTCAGCGAGCAGTTTGCGCAGTGCCTGTCCGCCGCGGCACAAAACACGCTGCGCCTCATTGACCGCGTGCTGCTGAAGGGCGTCGCGTCGCCCATGTCACTGTTCACGTTTGATTGGGACCGCGCCACGGCGCTAAGCATCCTGCGCGGCGGCGGCGGTGTGCCACGCCCCGCACCTGCCGCATGGGTTGCACGCCACGCCTTGGTGTCGTCGCAGATGGGCCTGGCGGCCGCCATCGGCAACCTTGATGGTGCCGGCAGCGTCGACGGCATTCGGGAGCTGCTGCCAGCATCGTCACCCGGCGCCACGACGGACGCCGACAGTAGCTCTGGCGCGGTGTCATTTGCAGCGTCCCCCGCGGTGCCCCGCCCCGCACTGCCGCGGCTCTCCATTGTGGCGTCTCCCGCCTCGCCACCCGCCGCCGCACCACCGCCGTCCTCCACTGCTCCGCCTCCTGCCACAACCTCACCGCTGTGCCCGCCCCGCATTGCCATCCCGCTGGCGTCGCACAACTCGGGCGGCGCCGCGGCAGAGGTGGGCGGCTCCAGCGCCTCGCCCACGCCCGTATTTGTGAGCCGTGCCACCTCCATCGCGCTGCCGGCGGCGACGCTTGCAGCGCAGGTGGGCCGAGCACCCGGCCAGCGGCATCAGCGCCGCATCGTGCCGTATGTGCACATGGACACCGGCGGCGGCGGCGGCGGCGACACCGGCCTGCGCGACGCCATGGGCCGGCAGCTCATCACCGAGCTGAGCCGCCTGCAGCCCGAGTCTGCCTACCCCACCGCCTTCTTTGAGCACGCGGAGGCGGCGGTGGGGTACTACGTGGGCGACCCGACGGTGGACTGGGAGGCAGCGCGCCAGCATGCGCGCCTGGCGCTGGAGCTGCGCCCGCGCGACGGCCCCCTCACCATGCAGCTGGCGTACATGGACAAAGTGGGTGTGGGGGAGTCGAAGTCCGCGCCGCCCTGGTGGCAGGGCTACCGCCCCTTTGACTCCAAGTAATGGTAATTATGCTTGGCCAGGCCAGGCCTGGCTGGTGTCTAATATCGATAATATCATATATGTAATGTGTGCTGGTTGTTTGCGGCGCACCTTGTACCCCCCGCTGCTGCTGCCGCCGGCGTGTGCCGCCGCCCGCCATCCCTGTGTGTGATACAGCTGTTGGTGTGCCTGCCCTCCCCGTCCCCCTCACGCTTACTATAATTAGGGCCATTGGCTGACTGCCTTGCGTTGCCATTAATATTTGCGTGCGTTTGCCTGGCGCAGTTGAGCGCGCAGAGTTGGGTGGCAGTTGGTGCTGAATCGGAGGGCACCTTCAATAATGTGGAGTAACATCAGAAGTAGCTAATAACAAAACAGGGTCACCGCGGAGGAGCTGCCGCCGGGGCTGCAGGCCGCCGGCGTGCGCTGCCGCCGGGGCCGGTGCTATCAGGTGGCGCTGCAGCGGCCGCGGGTACAGCGTCTGTCGCCTGGCGCGGCAGCGCGGTCAGCGTGTTTACCCACGTGTACCGCGAAAAGGCAACAAAGAGGCGGCGGAACCAGACGTACTGGCTGGCGTGCGCAGACATGGCGGCATAGGAGGCGGTAGGTGTGGGGGCTACCAGCAGGAGGCGGTGTGGCCATGCGGCGGCAGTGCTCGCCCCACCCCGCGCCAGGTGCAGCACGGCAGACAGCGCAATGTCGGCCGCCGCACTGAACTTACGAAGAAGCGGCACGGTGTCCAAGCTGTAGCACGGCACCGCGGTGCCCTGCGTGGCATATAGTGCCACGCCGGCGTGCGCGCTCCGGTGGTTGATGTGCCCTGACACACCGCGGTCGTCAAACGTCAGCACCGCGTCCGCACCACGCTTTACCGCCTCGGTGGCGACCACGCCACGCACCACCAGGGGGTCCCATGCCGCTGACATGCTGTCTGGCAGCGCGGGGTGCGACAAGATGGTAATGTCATCCGCCTCCATCCCCAGCACACGCCCCGCCGCCACCAGCTCGCGGCTGCGCACAGCGGCGTCCCCGCCGCCGTGCCCGTTCGTGCAGCACAGCACCGCCAGCCGCCATCCAGCGGCGGCGAAGGCGCGCAGTGCAGGCACAAAGCACATGGACTCGTCATCCGGGTGCGCCGTAACCGGCAGCAGGTGCGTCCCCGTCCCCCCCACCAAAGGTGCGCGGCAGCGACCGGTACGCGCCACAAATCGCCAGCGTTGCTAGTGTCGCCACCACGCCTACCCCCCCCACCGCCACCACCGCAACACCCACCCACGCCGGCACCATCCCTGCACACCCGCCACCCGTCGTCGTGCCCGCTGCCCCACCCGTCCCCGTCGCCACCGCCGCCACCGACGCCGCCACTCCCGCCACCAGCTCTGCCACGCAGCTGCGGCCTGCCCCTACCTTTACTGCCGCCGTCGCCATGATGAAATGTTGCAAACGAGCCGTTCAGCGCCCACGCAACAACGCCGGTGCACTTATGTGGACACAAGGTGTATGTCGCACCTAGTATTATATGTGTTGCTGCTGCGATTATTGCGCTCCCTGTGTGCTTGGCTGAGCTCCGACGGTAACTATACCACCACCTGTATCTACAGCGACGGTAGCCACGCGTATCATTCAACGCAGCACAATGCTACGACGCGGCGGGCGCGGCGGCGAGGATGAGGAGGGCGGTGTGGAAGGCGGCGGCCTCGTGAGGATGGCGGAAGTTGAGAATGAGGCGGCTGGCGTCGCCGCGCTGCAGCACCTCCACGCGCGTGCCGTCCAGCAGCACGCTGGCGGTCACGCGGACAAGCGGCATGCCCTGCGCACGGTCCAGATGGTGCGTGCCGTCGGTGCGGCGCGCGAGGGCAAACACGTACGTGCGCGTCAGCACGGCGTCGCCCTCCATGGCGCCACCCGCCCCACCGCCGCCGCCGCCTGCGCCGCCCGCGCCGCCCGGAAAAGCAATGATGTCACCGGCAATCACCAGCTGCTGGCGCGGGAAGTCGCGCGGCAGTAGGCGCGGGAGGTCGCGCATGATGGCCGCGTCGCGCGGGTTGTACGCCCGCACCACGCCATCCTCGTCGTACACCGCACGGCGCGTGCGGTAGCGCACGTTGTACCATGCCGCCGCCTCCGCCGCCGCCTCTGCCGCCGTCGTGGTGTCCGCCTCCATGCCCTCCAGCAGCCGCGTCGTGCCGTGCAGGATGCCGCCCAGCGGCTTTGTCACAATGCCCGTCACGCCCATCGCCAGGCCCGCGGCGGCGCCCACCACGCCGCCACGCGCCGCGCCGGACGCCGTGTTTTGGAACACGCCAACCACGCCGTTCCACAGGCCGACGCCCACCTCCCGTACACCCTTCTCCAGGCCGTCCAGCACGTCGGTGGAGCGCTCTGTGGCTGCCCGCCCGCCGCCCACCAGCGCCGTCGCGTTCGCCAGCACGCCCGTTGCCGTCGCCACGCCGCCCACCGTCGTGCGCACCGCCTTGCTGGCGCCCGCCACCGTGGCGTCCACGTCGCCGGATATGACCCCCGTCGCCACGCCCATCCCGCCGTTCACCCACCCGCGCATCAGCGTCACCGGGTTGAGCTTGGAGTCCAGCGCGGGGAAGAGCGCCAGCACCTTGTTGAACGGCGATGCCAGCGCCGACTGCTCCAGCAGCGCCTGCGCGCGGCGCGGCGTGGCAAACGCGGGCAGGCGAGCACGCAGCGGCACGGTGATGGAGTAGTCGCGCAGGCGGAACCTTTCCGATGACAGCATCTGCGCCGTGAACGCCGCCATCAGCTCCATCAGCCACCCGGTGCCCCACTCCGTCAGCCGCGCCTCGTTATACTCGTTGCCCACCTGCCGCGCCTCCGCCGTGCTGCCTGCGCGATACCACAGCCGCACCTCCAAGGACGGCAGCTCCGCCGCCATCACGTACACCTGCGTGTCCAGCAGGGACGCCGGCTCCCGCCGCCCCGCCAGCAGCACCAGCGCCGCCTGCCCAGCTACCAGTGCGGCAGCGCTTGGCGTCATGCCGCGCGCCGCGCCGCCGCTACTGCTACTTGCCCCCGCAGCACTGGTGGTGACAACCCGCGCCGCCGCCGCCTCCTGCAGTGCCGCGTGCAGCGCCTGCGCCACTTCCTCTGCCAGCACGTGGTCCCGCAGCAGCGCGCGCAGAGCGCGCGCCGTGTCGCGCGGCACCGTCGCCGGCTCCTCCGCACGCGTTGCAGTTGACGCAGCGTTGGTGGCATCCACCGTGGCGCCCTCCTCCTGGCACTCCTGCACCAACTCCAGGTACCGCATCAGCTTGATGATGAGCTCGCGCGACAGGAACACCTGCAGCGGCGCCAGCCCCACCTTCATGCGCTCAACAAACAGGTCCGCCCCGTTGTTACCCAGCAGGTCACCCACCAAGCGCGCCTCCAGCAGCAGCGCCGTGGCGCCAGGGCGGGGGTCGACAGCGGCCTTGACGGCGCACGGTGCCGCGGCCGCGGGCGTCATGTCGTCCACCTGCAGCCCCGCCAGGGAGGCGGTGATGACCGTGGCAGTGGCAGAAGCGCGCAGGCCAACGCGCAGGCCGACCAGCGCGGCAAGGAACACTTCCGCCGGCGCGGCGTCCACCACGGACAGCGTCACGGCAGCGCATTCCAGGTGCGCCTCGTCATCCCACACGCGCGCCTGTGCGCGCTGCCGCCGCGCCTCGTCCGCCAGCTCTGTCGTGGCGGGCATAGCGCGCCCATAGTTACGTGGCGCCCCCCCGGCCCACGCCGCAGCGCGGCGCAGCGCGGCGGCAGCAGCGGCGGGCAGCATCATGCCGCCCTCACCGCCCGCCACCGCCGACGCTGCCGCCCCCGCGCCGCCGGCGGCATCATACACCACAATGTTATGGCAGTTGCGGCGCGTGGTAACGCGCACCGCCACGCTGCGGCCTCCCATGGTGCGTAGGAGCACGGCGGCGGTGGGATTGCGCAGCTCCAGGTCCACTGGTGACCCGGGGCCAACGTCGTCCACGCCTCGTAGCGTCACCGTCGCGGCTTGCGTGCCCAGCGGCACTGCACTGTTTGCTGCCACATGCTGCACCAGCAGCCTCCCAGCGGCGCCCCAAATGGCGCCAGCGGACGCCGGCGGGACGCCAGCCCGCCGTCGCACCGCACGCTCCGCCTCTGCGGCTGCAGCGCCGGCCGCCACCTCACTCAGCAAGCAGCCCGTTGCGTCGCACGCCGCGCCGCCCGCCGGCAGGCCCGCCCCGTACATCAAGCCGCCACGGGTGCTCACTTCCAGCAGGACGCTGGACCGGTTAATTACCAGCACCGACGGCGGCGCCACGGCGTCATGCCCCAGGCCGAGGGAGGGTGTCGACGCGAGCGGCGTGGCAAGTGGCGACGCCCGCACCGCCGCCGCCGCTGCCGCCGCCGCGGCGTCGTCGCTCGCCACGCCGTCCATGACCGGCCGCAGCGGCGCCGCGGGGTGCGTTTGTAGCGTTAACACAACGCGCAGCGTGCCGGGCGCCACATTGCTGCGCTGCATGGCCACCCCCACCAAGTGCAGCGCTGCCGGCACCAGGCCGCCGCCGGCCGACACCCAGAAGGTCGGTGCTGCCGTCACATCCACCACCGGCACCACCGCCGTCACCTCGTTGTCGGCCACCTGCACCGGCGGCGACCAGGAGGCGGGCGTGGGCGTGCCGGTGGTATCGGGGCTAACCTGCACCGCCTTCCACGGCGGTTCGCGCTCGCCGCCCTCCGCCACGTGCCACCACAGCGGTCTGCTGCCTAGCGGCTCCACCACCTCTGCTGGCATCTCCACGCCCGGCGCCGCCATCGACGGCTGCCGCACAAACATGCGCACGCCGCTGGCGTTCACCACGTCGACGCGCGGCCAGATGTGCACCACCGGTGCCACCAGCACCGGGTCGTCGCCCACCACCGCTACCAGGTCGCAGGCACGGCGGAACGTGGCGGTGCCGGCGCGCAGCACCGCGGCGCCACTCACCACCGTCACCTCCTGCACCTCCCGCACGCCCAGCTGCACGGTGGCTGCGCTGAATATGCCGCCGGGCAACGCCAGCGCAAGGGCACCACGCCCACCACGGCCGACGCCGGGCGGGCAAGCCACCAGCCACACCCGTGCGTCGGCGCGCATCGGCGCCAGGTCGGCGGCATCCAGGCTGGCGGCGGGCTGTGGCGGTGCCACACGCACGCACACTGCGAGGGTGGAGGCAAGCAACTCGCTGCCGCCGCCACCCACGCCGCCTAGCGCCAGCTCCAGCCCCGTAGCATCCACAACAATGGCGGGTGCGTGCAGGGTGGCGAGCAGCGTGCGAGTCGTAATCTGTGCACTGCCGGCGGCGGGCAGATCCTCGCCAGTGTGGCGCTGCACCAGCAGCGTCAGACGTCCGTGGCTGCCGCCGCCCCACGCTGGCCGACGGCGTGCATGAATTGCCACTGGCACCTCCCGCGCACCGTCCCCGCTGCTGCCACCCTCTGCCGCCGCCGCGGCAGCCACCGGGCGGTCGCACTGGAAGTCTTCCGAGTCAAACGCCACGATGGGGTCCTGCCGTTCCGCCACCGCCGCCTCCTTGCCTGGCACCGCCAATAGCGATGCGGCGCTGGCAGCGCCCACCTGCCACAGGTCCACCGCGCCGCCAGGTGGCAGCGTGCCGGTGGCTCGCCCGCCCCACCGGCTGCGGTCATCCACCAGGAACGCGACACCCACCGGCAGGCGGTTGACCAGGCGAAAAGGCGCGTGCAGGGACACCACGCGCACGGCACCGGCGGCCACCTCTGACAGCGACGCCACGGCGTGGAAGAGGCCGTGCGGCGCCTCGCCGGGCACCGGAGGCGCCGCCGCCGCCGCCACAAGCTCCACTGCCTCGCCGGGCGTGAGGCGCATGTACCCCGACAGGGAGTACGGCGGCGCATCAGGCAGGCAGGGGCGCACCGCCAGCAGCTCCGCGGTGCACTGCAGCAGCGGGAGGGACAGAAGCTCACGTGGCGCCACCACGCCCGCCGACCGCAACGAGCCCGGCGCGTCGCCCACAAACACCTCCACCGGCACCGGCAAGGAATTCCACACCTGTGTCGGCGCCTGGATGCAGAGCACAACGCGGTTGGCTTGCCGCGTCACACGCACGCACACGGTGACGGGTGACACCACGCTGTCGCCCGCCGAGCTGTGCAGCAGCGGGTGGCATGGCACCACGCGCGGCCGCCAGTAGCCCGCCAGCTCAACGGTACCCGGCACGCCCTCCAGCTCCACCTGCACCGTGCCGTCCGACTGCAGCAGGCTGCCTTCCAGCGCGTGCCGCTCCGCCTCCGCTGTGAACCGGTCGGGCACGCCGTGCACAAACCCAACCTCGTGGCCGGGTGGCACCACCACCGCACCCGCGCCCGCCGCCGCCGCCATAAACCGCGCGCTGGGTGGCGTCCCTGCCGCCACCGCCGCTGCCGTCGCCACCGCAGCACCGCTGCCTGTTGCCACCGGCGCGGGCGCCGAAAACAGCGCCGCCTCTGTGGTCCGGTGCCGCGACACAATGGAGGCAGCCAGGTGCATGCCAGACTCATTGCGGATGGCGAAGGGGTAGGCGGCGGGCAGGGAGGCGAGGCACTGGCGCGTGGACAGGTTCAGGAACGTGGCGTGCGACGCATAGAGCGCGGTAAGGTCCGTCACGGCGGCATCAGGCAGGAGGGCAGCGTGTGCAAGGGAGGGCGCCAACGCCGCCGCCACGCGCAGCAGCGCAGGTGTCACCACCACACCCACCGTCGTGACCATCACCGTCAGCATGCGGCGCGGGGCGGCAGCGCGCACGCCGGCACGCGGCGCCGCCACCTGGTGCAGTCGTGCGCGCACCAGCAGCGGCTCCATCACGCTCTCCCACTGCAGTGCGTGGTCATTGTACACGTCGGCCAGCAAGTGCAAGCGTGCCTCGCCGCGCGCGCTCGCCAGTGCCGCAAACGACGACCCCGGTCCACCCGCCGAACCAATGAATATCAGTGCGCTGTCCCACAGGTGCGCCCGCGCGGCGGGGCGCTGCGCACCGTGCACACCCACCAACGCCACGCACCACAGGCTGCCGGTAATCTCCGCGGCGGCCCGCCACCGCCACGCGCGCAGCCGCAGCACACGCCGCCGCCCACCGCTGCCTGCCGCCGCATCTCGAATCCGTTCCGTCGCGGTGGCAACGTCCAAGTCGGTGAGCGGCTCGCCATTGACCGCCAGCAGCAGGTCGCCTTCCCGCATGACCACCAGCGGTGACACGCAAGACGGCGCCGCCACACTGCGGGCATCCACCACCGGCGTCGCCGCACCAGGGCTACGCAGCGGCGTGGCGGCGGAGGGTGATGCCACGCCAGTTTTCGGCGTCGCCGAACCCGCCGCTGGCGGCGGGGGTGTGCCGCGCAGCATCAACGGCATCGGCTGCGAGCTAGATGAGCGTACGCCCAGCGCCAGCGCCAGCGCTATGCGGTCATCGTGCAGCGAAGGTACCGCCACCAGGCGAAAATCGTCATCCAGGCCCTCCTCGCCCACCTCCACCTCGTAGTCATCCTCGTGACTTGCGGCAGTGAAGGGGTTGTCGCCGCCTACCAAGCTGACAGCACGGCGTCGGGGGGATGCTGCGACGACAGCGGCATCTGGTTCGCCATCGACGCCGCTGCTGATGCGTTTCCTTGCCTGGTAGACCTCCGCGGCGGCGGCGGCGGCGGCAGCAGCAGCGGTCGGTGTGGATGTAGTGGGTGCCGACTCCACAGAGGGCGTGTCAGGCGGCGTCCAGGCGGCGGCGAGGCGCCGGATGGCCATGACGGCGGCTGCTGACAGCGTAAGCGTAGCTGCACCAGGCACACGAAGCACCGCCTCCTTACGCGGTAGCGGTGGCGCAGCGTACACTGGCCCCTGCCGCGTGAGGTCAGGGTACATGGCGGCGACGGCGCGATCAGCGGGCGGCGCCACAGGGGCGGCACTGGTGTCAACATATGCGCCAGCAATGCTGGCGCACCGTAGCACCCGCGCATGGCGCAGGGTGCTGCCGGTGCGCTCCCGCACCGCCAGCGCCACGCCCGCCAGCAGCACCGCGGCGTCGGTGCGGCAGGCGGAGTCCCAGGCGAAATATGGCGGCAGGCCAGGCGCGTCCTTCATGGCAAGCGGCCGGCCTGGAAACGCGGTGGTATCAAACGCCGCCGTAATGGCACCCTCCAGCGCCAGCGACGTGACGGGGAAGGTGGTGGGCACGCTGCCCGCCGCGCCGGACGCCCACGCTGCCAGCGCAGCGTCCGAGTCGCAGATGTTAATATTGACCGCGCCCGCCGCCACGTGTGCGCGGGTGCCCACCGGCTCCACCGGTAGCACGGCGGGCTTGGCAATGGGCGCGCGCGCGCCCGCCATCAGCGGCTCCACAATGGTCCGCACGTCGGGGTACAGCACGGCGTCAAGGCGCGGCGCGGCAACAAAGTACTGCTGCGCGTAGTCGTAGATGGCGCCGTGCACCGCCACACACCCGCCAGCGTCGCCGCCCGTCACTGACAGCCACGCCGGTGCAGTGGCGCTGGACGACGGCGGCCCTGCTGCAAGCCTGCCCGCCGTCACCGCCACGCGAACCGCCGCCGGCTGCGGCGCATCCATGCTCCATGCCACCACCAACCCGGACGCCCGCACCTCCAGCGCCGCCAGCACGGCGCCGGGTGCTGCGCCGTCCGCGGTGAGGGTGAGGGATGCGGCGGGGAGCGTCACGGTACCAAACTGCTTGGTGGGCAGCTTGGGCCACGGCGCGCCCGCCTCCACCTTGGCGGCACAGGCGGGGCACATGCGCGCCCACCGGCAGCCAACGGCGGCGCTGGTAGGCGGTGCATTCACCACTCGCACGCACTGTACGCGGGCGTCGGTGCAGTGGCACGCGTCGCACGCCGGCACGCCGCCCGCCAGCGGCGATGCCAGGCTGCCACACGACGTGCAACGTACGTAAGCCGGTGGCGCCGTCTGCGCCACCGCCGGCAGCGGCGCCATGTCCGACATGCCCTGCAGCGCGCCCAGCGCCACCTGCCAGCGCGCCAGTGGGGCGCTGGCCGCCAGCGCCGGCACCACAACGTCCACTTGCGTCATACCTGTGGCAGGTGTGTTATACACCGTGATGGCGCCGCCGGCGACAGGCGGCAGCAGCGCGCCCACGCACACGGCGTCAAACACGCCCGCCGCTGCCTCCTCGCGGCTACTGCGCAGGCTCTCGTGCTGCATGCCCAGGCTGGCAGTGGTGATGTGCAGCGTGTCTGGCGTGTCAGGGGCCGCGGGGGCCACCGCCACGCCAGCCAGCTCCGCCACTAGCACCTCCGTCGCCGCCACCGTGCTCACCACGCTCTGCGGCAGCAGCGCACGGCCGTGCGCAAGCATCACGCCCCACGCCACCGGCAGCGGCGGCTGTGGCGGCGGGGACGGCGGCTCAATGGTCACGGCGTCCATCAGTGCCGGCAGGATATCCACCACGTCCAACAGCGGCTGCTTGGCATACACCAGCGTCAGCGCGCCCAGCCGCACATCAGCACGTGCCGGCGTGCCGCCGGTGCTCGTGCGCGATGCGGTGGTGAACGACACGTGAGCGGCGGGGGTGTCCGCCACCGTTGCCAGCACCATGACAGGCGGCAGGTGCGGCTGGACGAGGGGCGCACTGCGGATGGCAGCGCTGCCGTAGGTCGCCACCGCATGGCGCAGGGACACGGTGAGGTGCAATGGGGTGCCGACACCGGGCGGCAGGTCCACCTCGACGCGCAGCCCATCACCCGTCACATCCAACGCGGCAGCGTCATCCGCGGCAGCCGTGCCAGGCAGGCACAGTACGCGTACCGCGGACGCAACGACGGCAACATGCAGGGTGCCGCCACTGCCGCGTGGTGGCTCTACACTGTCAGACGGGGCTGGCGGCGCGGTCAACAGTGACACGCCGTCCACGGCCGCCATGACGGCAGCCAGGCAGGCATGCGTGTGCACTGGGTGCACGCGCAGGAAGGTAGAGGCGCCAAACACGACGTCCACAGTGGTGACAGTGGTGTCACCCGCCGCTGCCCCGCCTGCAACACTCACCGTCAGGCCGGGTGCAGACTCCTCGGTGCCGTGCACCTGCAGCGTTGCAGCGTTTGCTTCGGAACCGGCTGGCGCGGCATCGTCACGCAGAACGGCGGAGGCGGCACGGAAGGTGACTGCCGGCGCGCCGGCGCCTCCCACATCCACTGTCATTGTCACACCCTGCAGCACCAGCGCCGCGGTGTCATCAACCGTGCGGGGTGACGCGGTGGGCGCCACGGGCGCACCGGTGCTTGCAACCCGCAAAACGAGGGCGGGCAATGTGGCAGAGATGTGATGGCGCGAGGGCGGGGTGGCGGGCAGCTGCGGCGGCGGTGGCGACGGCGGCGCCAGGGCAGATGTAGCAGCGGTCACTACAGTCAGCACACGTGCCGCGGCAGCGCACGCTGCCGGGCTCACCCCCAGCTGCAATGTCGGCGCGACATCGTCGCCGACAGCGCTGCCGCGTGCCAAGGCAAGGTGCGTAGCAGTACCGGTGGCAGACTGCGCGACGCTCACATGCAATCCGCGGGCATCTAACACCGGCGTGCCGCCAGCCACCAGCGTGGCGTCACACGTCAGCGTGATGACGCCCTCAGACGGTGAGGGTGGGGCGGAGGTGGCGGCGCCAGCGTCGCGCACCAGGCGCAGACCTGTAATGCTGGCGCGCACGCACGGTTCGCTGGGTGGGTCTTCATCGTCGTCGTTGCCACCGTCCGTGAGCAGCACCGCCAGGGTGCCGTGCGCTGTCACCTCCATGCGTGCGCTTGCTGCCTCGCGTGCTGGCGTGGCTGGTGCCGGCGGCGCGTCAGACAGCGGTGGCGGCGGCGGCGGCGCCAAGAGCGGCGACGATGCCAGCAGCGCACTCCACTCAGCTGCCCCACGGCACACGCCCTCCACAGCGGCGATGGGGAGGCGCACTGCCGCCGAGTGCGGGATGTCAATGCGGTTGGCGTCGGGCGTCAGCGACACGCGCACTTCTGGCAGCCCCACAATCTGCTGCCGCCGCGCTGCAGCGGGGCCCGATCGCAGCTCCACCGCCGCGTCGCGTACATGCGCAGTCATGGCGCCACCCTCGCCGCTCGTTACCTCCACGCTGCACCCAACCCACGCCCCCTGCGTACCCGATAGGCCGACAAAAATGGCGGCGTCGGCCACGCGCAGCTGCACCTGCAACGGTTGCTCTGCCGTCGTCGGCGACGGCGGCGGCGCAACTTGAGGGTTGGTGGCGCCAGGCGGCGCTGCGTGTGCCGACATGGCAAGGGTGGCCTCGTGTGCAAACGCAAGGAGGGCGGCAATGGTGGGCTGGCGCAGCTCCAGGTGCGGGCCGTGCACGGCAACCTGCACCACCGCGGCGGACTCTGACGAAGGCGGCGGTGGCATGAATATGGACAGCACCTGCGGGCCCGGGAAGGTTAGAATGGCGTCGTCACGCGCCGTGCCAGTCACAGCCAGCCGCGCAATGGTGGCAGGCTCCGCCATCGTCGGCCAGCGTGCACCAGGCAGCAGTGCCGCTGCCGCCGCCACGCCGCCCACCTCCACACTGCCAACCACGCCGCCGTCGCGGCTAGCAACCTCCACCAACCACCGGCTCGGCAGCGCAATGCTGGCGCGAAGGTGCAGCCGAGATGGCGGCGATGATGTGGTAGCGTCGGCGTCAACTAGTGCGGGCACGACAGCTGCAGTGCTGCCCGCCGGCGGCACCGCCGCACCCATGTTGTGGGTTGCAACTGCTGCTAGGGCGGCGAGGACGGTGGGCGTAATGCGCGCGGTGGCGCCCGGTAGTGTACAGGATATGCCAAGCGGCCCGTCGTCACCACCGCTTGGCAGGGTGCAGTCGACAGTCAGCGCGCTGTCGGTTCGCAGCACTGGCACGTCGACTGACGCACCATCTGCAGTCAAGCGCGCTGCCAAGCCGGCGGGTACAAGCACCCGCCACGGTGCGCTGCCATCCCCAACCGCACCGGTTACATCCGCGTGCGGCAGCACGACCTCCAGACGGCTGCCGGGCGGCGCGGCTGGATCGCGTGTAAGAACTGCCGCGCTCCAGTTGTCACACGACAGCACAAGTGCCAGCGACCGCGATTGTTTCGGCGACGGCAGCGGTGTCAACGGTGCATCGGTGCTAGCGCTGGCAGCCGCGGCGGGAGGTGGCGGGGGCTCGCCCAGCACCTCTGACAGCACGCCAGCGGCAGCCACAAAGGGTGCCACCACATGCGTAGTGGTGTACTCCAGCAGCGAAGCGATAGGCGCGGCGTCGTACACAACCGCCACGTCCCGCACGCCCACGACAGCCTCTGCAGCGGCGGCAGAGGGTGCGGAATACGCAACTACAATACCGCTGCGTCCGCCGGCACTGCCGCCCATGCGTACCAGTGGCGGCGCGCCGGGCATCACGCTCACCGTCGCCACGATGCTGCCCAACTCCACGCCCGCCCGCAGACCACCACGTGCCGGCGGCGCCATGGTGCACCGTACTGACAGCGCAGACAGGCTGGCGCTCGCCAGCGCCGGTGCATCAGGCGCAACTACCCCAGGCGGGTACAGCCCTGCCTCCATGCGCGCCAAGCTGGCAAGCAGCACAAGGGAGCCTGCGGCAGCCGCTGGGGGTGATGGTGCGGGTGGCGGTGGCGGGACGGCACCACTGCCGCCGGCACCAGGCCCAACCGCCGCCGGCAAGGCAGGCGGCGCCGCGGGGGCGCGGCGGATCAGGGTGGCAGCCTGCCGCAGGAGCACATCGGCGGTGCTCAGCACGCCAGCCAGGGTCGTGGGCAAGTAGCGCAGGCGCACGGCGCCAAACGCCACCTGCGCATACGTGTCACCCACCTCCGCGTCACCGCCACACAGGGCCACTTCGCTGGCGGTAACGGGGAAGCGCACCAGGGCCGCCAGCAGGGGCGAGAGGGCAGGCGGCTCGTCCACGCCCGTAGCCGCCGCCGCCGCTGCTGTGCCCGCCAGCACCCGCCCCGGCGCGTCAGAGTGCAGCGGTTGAATAAGGTGCTGCCCGCCGCCGCCGGTGTCGTCAGTGGCAAACAGCGTGCCAACCTGCAGCGCGCCTACCGCGCCTCCGCGACGCAACGCGGCGGCGGTGCGAATGTCCCCCATGCCCACGTGTAAGCGCCCCAACACCGCTGATGACCCCGCTGCCACCGCCGCCGAATTGTCAACAGACGCGCGCAGCGCATCCACCCGCAACCCCACCTGCGCCCACGCGTCATCCGACCCGCTGGCATGCGGTGGCGGCCGCGCCGGCGGCGACGCAACTATGCTGTTGACGGCTGGCAGCGTCGGCGCCACAGGCGCAGCAGGTGCTGGCGCCGCTGCGGGTGGCTGGTCTTGCGGCAGCAGTGACGCCATGGCGCTGGCAATGGACACCAGGGTGGGCAGCGCCGCAGTGTGAAGGGCGGCGTGCACGTCAGGCACGTGCAGCGCAGCGCGCAGGCGCATGGGCGCCAGGGCTGCCGGCAGAGCGCACAGCTGCACAACCGCCGTCGCGGCGATGGGGTGCAGCAGCGGCACTGTTGACGTGCCGGCCGCCGCACACCATGAATTAGCGCCCGTGCCACTGCTGCCACCGCTGCCGCCGCTGGTTGGAAGCACCACCCACGCGCCCACGTCACCCATGCTCAAGTCCCAGGTATCAAACCCCATGTCGGCAGGCGCACCCGCGCCACCGCCGCTGCCGCCATGGGAAGGCAGCGGCAGTGGCAGCGGCATGGCGGCAGCAGGGGCGTCGAAGCGGGCGGCGGCGTGGAGGTGGCCCATGTCCAGCAGCAGCGCGCCGGCGGTCGGTGTCAGCGCGTCTACGGGGACAATGAACAGCGGGGCGGCGATGCGCACGTCGGTGGCCACGCGCGGGCGCGCCGCCAGCAGCGCGTACATGTCGTTGGCGGCCTTGCGGCTGAGGGAGGCAAAGCGCGAGGACAGGGAGGCAGCCAACTGGCTGACGGCGGGGTCGTCGCCAAATGCAAGCAGGCGGGAGATAACGTGGGGCGTCACTAGGATGGACAGCGACGCCAGGCGTGCGCGCACATACAGGTCCTCCGCGCCGCCGCCCGCTCCCGTGCCCGCCTCCACCCATGCAACCACGGCGCCGGCGGGTGAGGTGGGGGGTGACGTCGCACTTGCGCTGCTGCTCCCCCGCGGCTCCAACACGGCGCGCACGGGCGAGCCCGCGGCCGGCTGGCTAAACCCGCGCAAGCTGGCAAGCTCCAGGCGCAGGGACCAGTGGCCGCCCTGGAAGCTGAACGACGCAGACGCGTCATTCTTCAGCGTCAGGATGGCGTCGTCGGGCGCTGCCAGCAGCGCAAGGGAGGTGCGCGACAGCGTGAGGCGCAGGTCAATGCGCGGCCCGCGTCCACTGGACTCGCGAGACCGCCGGTATGCCACCGCTGCCGCCACCGCCACCGCGTGCCGCGTCTCGGGGGTGATGTCTGTCACACCCGCCGCAGCGGCGGGCAGCACGCCGCCGCCCTTACTGCTGCTGCCTGCATCGTCCTCGCCGTTCCACCACGACGACAGTGACGAAAACCAGCCCCCACCGCCGCCGCCGCCGCTAGCAGCGGCAGCGGCAGGAGCCGGGGTGCGGGGTGTGACGGCACCGGCGGCGGCGGCGGGGAGGTCTGCAATCATGAAACGGGCGCGCGCCTGTGCACGCAGCTCCAGCGCCTGTTCGTACCGCAGCGGCGCCTCAATAGCTGCCACCTCTTTGCGCAGCCGCTCCACCGCTGCCATGGCGGCCGCAGCAGTGGAGGCGGGCGCGGGAGTAACGGCCGCCACCACCGCCGCCAGCTGCGCGCGCAGCAGCTCCGCAAAGGCGGCGGCGTGTGACCGGCGCGCGGCACGTGTGGTAACTGCGCGCGTCCAATCCCATCGCTGCCCCGTTGCACCCGTCCCCCCGCCGCCGCCACCGCCGGGTCCGTCGCTGCTGCCGCCGCCGCCGCCCTGCACGCCCTCAATAAAGGTGGCACCCCACGCCCACCAGCCAGCAGGGTCAAAGGCGGCGGGCCGCGGCGGCTTGCCGTTCTCCAACACACGCTGCAGGTGTGCCGACGCATCCTCCGCCGCCCATCGCATGAACCCCAGCAGCGTGCGCAGCTGCGCCTTGGACAGCGCCAGCTGCAGGCGGCTCACCGCCAGCGCCGCCGCCACGTTGCCAGTCGCGCCCGGCGCTGGCGCCGTCAGGTCCAGCGAGATGGCAGGCGCGGCGGCGGCGTCTTCAGGCGCCCACAGGTATGCGTGTGCCGGCCGGTTGGTGGCGGTGGCAATACCGGCATTGAACCAAGCTGGCAAGCGGCGGCGGCCGTCAGGCTCCGCCAGCAAGGATCCTGCAGAGGGTGTGCCAGCTGGCAGCGCGTCCAAGTACACCGCCAAGAACTCCATGGTGGCCAGGCGCGCAAAGGTGCCGCGCGGCAGGTCAGGGCGCGGTGGCGCGGGGCTGGTCGCAAACCGACCCAGCGTCAGACCCGCAGCAAATGGCGTGCCGGGCACGGAGGTTGCATCCTCGTACCGCACATGCAAGTTTGTGATGGTAACCTGCAGGTTGGCCAGGATGCTGGACAGCAAGCTACTGGTTTTACTGCCACCGCCGGCGCTGACAGCACCGCCATGTGCACCGCCGTCACCCGCTACCATCTCCATTAGCCGCTCCCGGAACGCCTCCAGGTCTGCCGCCAGTGCCTGCTCCTTCAGCGCCGCCAGCCGGCTGGCGACATGCGCGTCGTCTGCGGCGCTGGCGCGCCCCACCAGCAGGTGCACGCCGTCAATCTCCACGCGCAGCGGCACGCTGATGCTGCCGGTGCGCAGCGCGCCCAGCACGGTGGACACGCCGCCCGGCAGCGTCATGTGCAGCCGCTCCATGGCGCCGTACCGCACCACAAAGGGCAGCCGCGTCGTGGCAGAGTCGGCGTCGGGGCTGGACATGAGGCGGTCCAGCACCGTGTCGCACAGCACCACATTGCGCAGCTCCACGCGCTCCAGCCAGCCGGACGTCCGCAACGCGCGCAGCGACGCCGGCTCTACAATGCCGCCCAGCAGCGATGACAGCACCGACCCCAGGATGGCGTCCATGGCGGTTGTGGGGACGGTAGGTTAGGGGGCGGGCAACGCGAACAGTAGCACGACGCCTTCCGTCACGCCAAGCGGCCGCAGCACCGGCGGCAACAGTCCTACGGGCAGGCGCAGACAATGAAACAACGGCCTATCTACAACAGATCACGGCTGTGTCGGCGACTGGGCCGACAGCCCGTGTGTGTACATAGGCGATTGCGTGGACGTATCCTCTGCCTACCCAACTACTTCAGCAGCCCTCCAGAAGCACGGCGCGCCCGAGCTACCTGGCACCTCTGCCTCCAGAGCGGGAAGGTAGGAGCTCGCCTCCCACCTAGCCCCACTACTGTGCTGTACCGCCCCCTCCTGCCTCGCTCCCACCCACCAACCACCCTCCCACCCTACCACCCTCCCCACTTGTCACACGTCACACCCTCCCTCTTCGCTCTACTGAGTGCGCTGACGGAAAAGGATCAACCACTACAACCAATACATGAAGTAAAATCGCCACCCTGCACCCCTTTGCGTAACCAACTACCGCGTGCCACTGCCGTAATTGTGCCACAATCGCTGGTTGGGGTCAAAATTACTACTCCAACTCGCCACCATCTGCGACCTGTAGCATGCGCAACAGCAGCCAGCTGCCGTGACCACAGCAGAATCACAGGTATGGAAAATCGATGAAATTGGGGTTGCAACACGTGTACACGATAGCAGTGGGATGACATGATGGAGGGTACGTGTGTGACAGTGGCTGTGTCGTCAGTACAGGGAGCATTTTGTGGTGCCGCTGATTGTCAATCGTGTTCGACGCTGTTCGTGCGTTCGGCGTTCGCCCTGCTGACCACATGTGGAAACAGGTTGCACGACTTCAACACGACACACCTCCCCCCGGCTCCCCCGGATCCCCCCGCCCCCCGGCCAAACAAACTAGGAGGTGAGGGCGAGGAGGGCGACGCCGCGCAGGATCCAGTGCTCCGGCGTGAGGGCGCCGCGGGTGGGCAGGGCGACGTTGAGGATGCGGTAGCGCTCGGTGCGCGCGGGGTAGCGGTACACGGGCGCCTCGTAGGTGGCGCCGAGGGCGGCGGCGCGGTCGCGCAGGAGCGCCTTGGACAGCGCGGTGATCCACAGCACGGGCATGGGCGCAAAGGGGCGCTTGGGCTCCGACTCCACCAGCGACTTGTCCCACCGCGCGCCCTCCACAAACAGGCCCGCCACGTACACGCCCTCCTTGGGCGGCGCGCGCACGGCGTCGGGGCGGTCCATGTCGGTGACCTCCGTGTGGTACTCCACGTCGTCCAGCGCCCAGTGCTGCGCGCGGTGCATGCGCGTCACCTCCTGCTTCATGGCGGTCAGGAAGCCCTGCGGGTTGCTGAAATTGGCGAGGGTGAAGCACAGGGGGCGGCCGCCGGTGAGCCAGCCGCGCAGCTGCGCGTCGCGGTCCAGCAGCGCGGCAAACCACATGCCCATGGTGGGCAGCAGCCATGAGAACTCGTCGCCGCCGGGCGTATACAGCCAGGGGCGCGGCACGCGCGCGTCAAAGACGTCGGAGATGGCGGTCTGCAGCTCCGCCGTCATGACCACCTCGCCGCGGATGGCCAGCTGCATGGCCTGCAGCATGCCGCGCACGCGGCCCAGCACCGCCTGGAAGCGTTGGATCTCCTGGAACAGGAAGATGTTGAGTGGCTCCGCCAGGCCGCCCAGCTTGCGGATGCGCGCGCGGTAGTCGTCCTCCACGTAGTCCGCCGGCAGCTTGCCCGCCAGCTCGCCCGCGCGCTCCATCACGACGTCGTCCAGGCTGCGCCCGCCGCCGCCGCCCACCTGCTTGGGTTGCGTGTCGGACAGCGTGGTGAGCAGCGCGGTGGCCTCCTTCACGCGGAACGTGAGGTCGGCATTGGGGTGCATGCCGTAGATCTCGGGCGAGTCCACCTCCGGGAAGGAGGATGCCAGCCGGCGGTACGCCTCCACGTCGCTCAGGTCCGCCACCGTGTACCGGAAGTCACCCGGGATCTTGGCAATCGGGTGCGCCGGGTTGTAACTGAAGGCGGGGTCCAGCACACGTGGCGCGTACCACGCCGCCGCGTACGCGGCAAAGAGCCGGCGGTCCATGTTGTCCGTCACCTTGCCGCCGTACTGCACCTCCGCCACCATGTACTGCACCGTGGACCACGACAGCGCGCCGCCGTACATGTGGCGCTCCAGGAACAGGAGGCAGGCGGCGGCGTCGTGGCTGCCAAACTCGTACGGGATGCACCAGCCCAGTGGGCCAAACTTGCGGCGCTCCTGCACCACGGAGTGCAGGAAGCAGGTGCCAAACACGAGCTTGCGCCACGCCGGCGCGTCGATGCGCTCCAGCCGGTCCTGGTCCACCAGCGTCTGGTACGACCGCAGCATGCCGGCGCGCATGCCGGACGGCGGCTCGTTGGTCACCTTGGTGGACATCTGCAGCAGGCCCAGCGGGAAGCGCGGGTGCGGCAGCGCGGTGAGGAAGAGGCGGAACTCGGGGTTGACGGCGTCCGACAGGCGCGCCATCACGTCCTCCAGGCGGTCCATCAGCTCCAGGCCCAGCTCGCAGTTTTGCAGCAGCACCCAGCTGCCGTTCACCGCCGCCGCGTTGATGGCCTTCAGGCCCACCGGCTCCTGGCCCTCGCCCATGGACACGCACGCGATCGCCTGCTTCTTGCGCTTCGCCAGCTGCTCCAGCGCCTCCGTGGGGTCGGCGCCGATGGACAGCAGGAAGGTGACGGGCACGCGCGGCGTGGAGGCCTCGTAGATGGACTCCAGCGTGTCCGTCACCGGCTCCACGTACCGCTCGCCCAGGCCGGAGAAGTCGCGCACGAACTGGCGCACGGCGAGCAGCGTGCGGTCGGTGCGCAGGCAGCGCAGCAGGATGGTGCGCCGCCACGCGCCCAGGTCGCGGTGCTCCCGCATGCTGGCGTCGTACTCCGGCACCGGCTGCGCCTCCGGCTCGGGGTCCTCGTACCACTTGGACCACTGGCCCTCCAGCCGGTAGATGGCGTCCGGCAGGGCGTCAAAGAACGGCACGCCCTGCGACAGCGCGATGGCGTTGCACCACGCCTCCATGGACATCCAGGACGGCTTGCGGCGCACGGTGGTGACGTCGATGGCGGCGCCGCCGCGCATGAACAGCGCCACGTCGCCCGCCTCCAGGCCGCCCGCCGTGATCATGATCTTGACCGCCATGAGGAACACAAACAGCAGCTTGTCGCGCTCGTACAGGCCGCAGTTGATGTAGCGGTACACGACGTAGGTGAGGGCTTCGATGATGGCGGCCACGCGCTTGGACGCCAGGCTCGCCTTCTCCGCCGTCGTCATGGAGGTGTTGAACAGCTCCAGGAACTGCGCCAGCGACGTCTGGTACATGACGTTCACCAGCGACATCTCCACGATGGCAAAGTACAGCACGGACCCCCGCGTGGCGACGGGGCGGAACTGCTCCCGCTTCTCGTTGATGGACCGCCGCGTCTCGTCCGCCGCCTCCAGCTTCTCCTTCACCTCCGCCGCCTTGGCCTTGGTGGACGCCAGCACGTCGATCAGCTCCTCGTCGTCCAGCAGGTTGCCGGTGTTGGAGGACAGGCGCTCCAGCAGGCGCGTGTCCAGGTCCAGCAGCGCCTTGGTGTTGGAGTTCACGTCGCTCAGCACCTGCGTCAGCAGCTTCTCCAGCGCCGCCTGCTCGCGCGCGATAACGCGCCCCAGCAGCTGGTCCTCCAGGCCCTTCATGGTGACCGTGAAGTCGATGACGGCGCACTTGGCCTGCAGCTCGGGCGAGAAGTGCGGGTTGGGCAGGCGCGTCACAAAGTACAGCGCAAAGGCGTCCGACACCTCCACCTCGTTGTCCGCCAGCCGCACAAACGTCTTGCGGCCCTTCTTGATGAAGGCGCGCTCCAGCACGGGGTCCAGCAGCGGGTCGATCTCCTCCTCCACGCCCACGATGATGAGCGCGCGGCCCTCGCTGAGGCAGAACTCCAGCGTGTCCTTCAGTTTGGGGTGCGACAGCGGCAGCACCGGCTCGCGCGGCAGCCGTTCCGCCTCCATGGCGCGCAGCCACTGCAGCGCTTGGCCCTGCGGGTCCGCCAGCAGCGGGTAGCGGCTCGAGCGCGTCACCAGGATGCCGTTCTGCACCGACAGCGGGTCAGACGGCAGGCCCTGCAGCGCCCAGTCGCCCAGCGTGCCGACGTCCGCCAGGAAGGAGATTACGTCCAGGGTGGGCGTGACGGGCACGCCGCGCCGCCGGCAGTCGCCAATGAACCGCTCCGTGATGAGCTTGTGCCGGTACGGCGTGTTGAACGGGCCGCAGTACGACGTGAAGGCGCACGCAACGGCGCAGTCGCCCAGCAGGCGGCGCTTGACGTCCGCAAACATGCGCGAGTCTTCGCCCCACCGCACGCGCTCGCCCGCCAGGCCGTTGATGAGCGCGGACGCCTGCTCCATCTTGTGCAACAGTGCCGCCGCGCCCGACTCGATGCGCATCTTCTCTGCCACCTGCCGGTCAAAGTCACCCTTCAGCTTGGCCAGCACCGCCATTACCTCCGCCTCGCGCGCCGTCGCCGCCGCCAGCGCGCGCATCGCCTCCGCTAGGCCCGCCTCCGCCACCTGCAGCGCCTCCAGCTTGGGCTTCACAAACTTGGAGGCGTAGTAGTAGTCGCCCATGGCGCCGCACCAGGTGCACAGGCCCTCCGCTGCCGCCGACGCTGCGCGCGCCGTCTCCGGCTGGAACTCCGTCAGCTCGGTGTACGGGCGCAGCAGCTCCACCGTCTCCTCGTTCACGCCGTCGCGGTAGAACGCCTGCAGGTTGCGCAGGAACTGCGTGTCGCCCATGAACGCCACCGCCGCGCCCCACGACGGTTCGATAAACTCAAACGCGCGCTTCTTGATGTTCACCTCCGACGCCACCACGCGCTCCACCGGCTTGGTGAACAGGATGAGCACGCAGTCGGCGATGACGCGGATGATGTCCGCCGGCTTGGCCAGCTTCTTGATCTCATTGATGTCGGCGGCCTTAATGGAGTCCACCGCGCGCACCGCCTTGTCCACAATGGGCTGCGCCTTGGCCAGGTCCGCCTCGCACACCGCCTTCTCCGCGCCGATGCGCGCCGCCTCCGCCTGGCAGCTGCGCCGGATCTCCGCCACCGCCGCGCTCTCGTGCTGCGCCTCCGCCTGCCGCACCTCCAGCGACGCCAGCAGCGTCGTCGTGTCCGCTGTCGCCTTCTCCAGCTTCACCTGCTCCGCCGCCAGCACCACCTTCAGGCCCTCCACGTCCGCCGCCCCCTTCACCAGCTTCTCCAGGCCGCGGTTCACGTTGCCCTCCTTGCGCCGCGTCTCAAGATCGGAAGAGCACACGTCTGAACTCCAGTCACATCACGATCTCGTATGC
>ERZ778022.2032-NODE-2032-length-22889-cov-6.798458_pt1 | contig 22889 bp, 21 predicted proteins | sample MGYA00375752_ERZ778022 | MGnify/ENA primary metagenome ERZ778022 (study PRJEB29350, sample SAMN05389826) | bioreactor metagenome | isolation source: Thiocyanate bioreactor | place: South Africa: University of Cape Town | collected 2014-04-04 ...
GTCACCTCGTCGGCGTAGCGGTAGGTGGCCTCGGTGTTGTAGCCGTTGTCCATCCAGACCACGGGCACATCCGGTTGCACGCGGGTGACCAGGTGCAGGATGACGGCCTCGAAGGGGCGGAAGTTGGTGGTGACGATCGCACGCTGGCCCAGGCCCAAGGCCCAACGCACCAGGGCGGGGGCGTCGCGGCCCAGGTCGGCATTGACGCGGGCAAGTTCGGCGGCGGTCACGTCACTCATGCCGCTTTCCGCGCGAACAAGGGGCGCGGCTCCAGGACGTCGCCCTGGTAGAAGGCGGAAAAACGGGCGAACTGGCGTTCGGCGGCGGCGGCGTCCACACCCTCGGCGAGCACGGCGCTGCTGAACCCGCTGCGGTGCATGTGCACCAGCTGGTCGATCAGCACGTCGCCCGTGGCGCGGATGTCGCCGGTGAACTGGTAGCGCCGGCGCAGCAGCAGGGCCTGGCTGTAGGCGCGGCCGTCGGTGAACTTGGGGAACTGCAGCTCGATGCGCGCCACGCCCTCGAGCGCGCCGCTGGTCGCGAGTTCCGCCAGGTCGGCGTCGTTGGCGATTTGCAAGGTTTTTTCGGCCTCAGCGCTTATGGGAAGGGCGTTGTTAGCTATTATTTTCATAGAACTCAGTCCTGCTCCACCAGGGCTTCCTGGGCGGCCTTGGGGCGGCGGGCAGCGTTCGCCGCCTGCTTGAACGGGTCGTGGCCGATGCGGCGCAGGGCGTCGATGAACAGCTCGCCGGGCTTGCGCAAGGCGCGGAAGGTGCCGAGCAGGGCCTCGATCACGTCCGGCACTTCGGCGGCGGTGAACGACGGGCCGACCACCTTGCCGCCGATCGCCGGGCCGGACAGTTCGGTGCCGTCCGAGCCGCCCAGCGTGATCTGGTACCACTCCTTGCCGTCCTTGTCGACGCCGAGGATGCCGATGTGCCCGCTGTGGTGGTGGCCGCAGGAATTGATGCAGCCGCTCATGTGCAGGTCGATGGGACCGAGGTCGAACAGCTCGTCCAGGTCCTGGTAGCGCTCGGTGACGGCCGCGCCGATGTGCAGCGAGCGCGCGTTGGCCAGCGAGCAGAAGTCGCCGCCGGGGCAGATGATCATGTCGGTCAGCAGGCCGATGTTCGGCTGCGCCAGGCCGAGTGCGCGCGCCGCTTCGTAGAGCGCGGGCAAGTCGCTCTCGTGCACCCAGGGCAGCATCAGGTTCTGCTCGTGCGTCAGGCGCGCCTCTGCGGCGCTGAACTGCTCGGCCAGCTGCGCCAGCGCGTCCAGCGTGGCGGCGTCGGCGTCGCCGGTGTTGAAGCCGGGGCGCTTGAACGACAGCGTGACGGTCTTGAGGCCCGGCAGCCGGTGGCCGCGCACGTTCCGCTGCAGCCAGCGCTGGTACAGCTGGCCCTGTGGGTTGACCTTGGACGGCAGATTGGCGGGCTGGAGCTCGGGCACGACGAAATGGCGGGTCACCCGGTCGAGCTCGGCCTGGGTGATGGTGTGCGGCGCGCCGTCCTGCTCGACGATGGCCTTGTATTCGGCTTCCACGGCGTCGATGAACTTTTGGCCCTCGGCTTTCACCAGGATCTTGATGCGCGCCTTCCACTTGTTGTCGCGCCGGCCGTAGCTGTTGTAGGTGCGCACCACGGCTTCGATGTAGTTGAGCAACTGGTCCCAGGGAAGAAACTCGCGCACCACGCTGCCGATGATGGGCGTGCGGCCCATGCCGCCGCCGACCTTCATGGTGAAGCCGATGCTGCCGTCGTCGGCGCGGCGCGCCTGCAGGCCGATGTCGTACCAGCCGATGGCGGCGCGGTCTTCCTCGGCGCCGTTGAAGGCGATCTTGAACTTGCGCGGCAGGTAGGAAAACTCGGGGTGCAGCGAGCTCCACTGGCGCGTGATTTCGGCGAACGGGCGGGTGTCGACGATGCTGTCCTCGGCGATGCCTTCGAGCGCGTCGCAGGTGATGTTGCGGATGTCGTTGCCGCTGGTCTGGATGCCGTGCATGCTGACGCTGGCCAGCAGGTCCATCACGTCCGGCGCGCGGACCAGCGGAATCCAGTTGAACTGCACGTTGGTGCGCGTGGTGAAGTGTCCGTAGCCGTAACGCAGCGGCGGCGCGGGCAGCGTGGCGCCGGGCTGGGCGTCCTGGAGCTGGTCCTGCGTCGCCTGGGCGTGCGCCAGCAGCTCGGGGTCGGGCCGGTCGAACTCGCGAGCGATGCGCGCCAGCATGCGCAATTGGGTGCTGCTGATCTCGCCATAGGGCACGGCGATGCGCGCCATGGGGGCGTAGCGCTGGATGTACCAGCCGTTCTGTAGGCGCAGCGGCAGGAGCTGCTCCTCCGTCAGTTCGCCGCGCTGCCAGCGCTCGATCTGGTCGCGGAACTGCTCGGCGCGCAATCGGACGAACTGCTTGTCGAACGCGGTGTATTGGTACATGGCAAAACTCTCTTAAATCAAAACCAGTTTGGCGCCGGCCCAGGCCAGGAGCAGCGACAGGCCGGAGCGGATCAGCCGCTCGGGCGTGCGCGCGACCAGGCGCGAGCCGAGCCAGATGCCCGGCAGCGACCCGGCCAGCAGCTGCGCCAGCAAAGACCAGTCCACCGAGCCGAGGGAAGCGTGGCCCAGGCCGGCGACCAGGGTCAGCGGCACGGCGTAGGCGATGTCGGCGGCGATGATGCGCGGCAGCGGCAGGTGCGGGAACACCAGCAGCAGCACCGTGACGCCGATGGCGCCCGCGCCCACCGAGGTGAAGGTGACCAGCGTGCCGATCAGCGCGCCCAGCAGCACCGGCAGGCTCCAGTGGCGCGGCCGGTCGGCGTCCGCGCCCGCCTGGCTGCGCCGTGCCTGCTCGGCCGCCTGGCGCTTGGGCGAAAAGGCCAGCGCCTTGTACAGCGTGGAGGCGGCGGTCAGCAGCAGCGCAGCGCCCAGGGTGGTTGTCATGAGGTGCTGCACGCGTTCGGATTCGGGCCCGAGGTGGCGCAGCACCCACAGGGCGCCGAGCGCCGCTGGAATGCTGCCGGCGCACAGCAGGCCCACCACGTTCCACGGCACCATGCGCCGGCGCGCGAGGCCTACCGTGCCGCCGAGCTTGGTGAAGGCGGCGAACAGCAGGTCCGTGCCCACGGCGAGGTGGGCCTTGACGCCGAAAAAGAAAATCAGCACGGGGGTCATGAGCGAGCCGCCGCCGACCCCCGTCAGGCCGACGATGAGGCCAACCGCGAATCCGGCGAAAACAAGGGCTGCATCGGGCATGGACGCCACTCTAGGGGGCGTCTATATAAATCCAAACTACAGTTTGGTGCTTCTCATATGCCTATAAGCTTATATTTTGCTGCGCTGCGGCAAAGCGGCGCGCGTCGAGCGCCTGCGCCAGGCGGGCGTCCAGCGGCAGCGGTTCGCCGTGCAGGCGCGCGGCCAGCAGTTCGCCGCACAGCACGGCCCGCGTCAGGCCGCGCGCGCCCATGGCGGTGTTCACCCACAGGCCGGGCCCGGCGAGCGGGTCCACGGCGCCGACGATGGGCAGCCGGTCCTGCGCCGTGCAGCGCACGCCGGCCCAGGCGCGCACCGCGCCCTCGGGCCCGAAATCGGGCGCCAACCCGGCGGCGGCCTGCGGCAGCAGCGCCGCCAGCTGCTGCAAGTTGCGCGCATGGGCGGCGGCACGCTCCTCGGGCGTGAGCGGCAGGCGCTCCTGGTCGCGCTCGAAGGTCGAACCGGCGTGCCAGGCCAGGCGGCCGTCCGCCAGTGGCAGGTGCGCCACCAGGGCGCCCTGGCCGTTCACCGGGAAGGGCGGGAGGCCGTCCGCCTCGGCGCCCTGCACGCCCCAGGAGAGTTGCCCGCGCACCGACTGCAGCGGCAGCGGCGCGGCCACCACGCCCGCCAGCAGCGCATTGCACGCCGGCCCGGCCGCCAGCACCACGAGTTCGGCGCGCGCGAGCGCTTTGCCGTCGGCGCCGATGGCGTGCCAGAGCGGCGCCGTGCCGGCGGCGACGGTATCCACGCGTTCCAGCCGCGCCACGCGGCTGCCGGGGCACCAGGCGATGCCGGGCTGGGCCAGCAGTGCGGCCACCAGCCGGGCGGGGCGTGCCCAGCCGGCGCGCGCATGCCAGCAGGCGGGGGTGTCCGGTGCCAGCCCGGCGCGCTGCAGCAGCTCGGGCGCGGCGGCGTGGCTCCAGTCGGTGCCGGGGCCGTCCGGCCAGTCGGCGGGCAGGCCCAGGTGGCCCGGCGGGCGGCGTTCGAGCACGCCGCTGGCCTGCCAGTCCACGCCCGGCTCCAGGAGTTCGCCGCACTGCTGCAGCATGGCGCGCACGCCGCTGCGCGAGACGCGCGAGAAGAAATTGTCGTCGGGCGAGAGGTGCGGCGCGAACAGGCCCACCGGCAGGCCCGACGCCCCGCTGGCCGGTGCGTCGGCGGCGTCCAGCACCTGCACCTGCCAGCCCCGCCGCGCCAGGCTGGCCGCGCTGGCCGCGCCCGCGACCCCGGCACCGATGACGATGCAGCGTGCGGGCCCCGGCAGCGCCGTGGGGGCAGCGGCGCGGGCGGGGCGCGGCTCCCAGGCGGGGTCGAAGCGCGCGCGCAGGTTGTGCCGCTTGGGCGGCGTGCCCGGCACCTTTTCGACCTGGAAGCCGCACTGCGCGAGCGCGGCGCGCACCGTGCCGGCCACGCACCAGGTGGCCAGGCGGGTGCCGCGGTGGCAGCAGCGCGCCAGGGCCTTGAGCGTGTGCGCGCTCCAGAGCTCGGGGTTGTGCTCGGGGCTGAAACCGTCGAGGTACACCGCGTCCGCCTCCCAGTGCTGCTGGCGCAGCAGCGCCTGGGCGTCGCCGATGGCCAGCGTCAGCAAGACGCGCCCGCCTTCGAACCACAGGCGGTGCACGCCCGGCAGCAGGCCCCAGTACTGGGCCGTCAGCTGCTCGGCGAGTGGCAGCAGCTCGGGGTAGCGCGTGGCCGCGCGCAGCAGGTCGGTACTGGAGACCGGCCAGGCTTCCAGCGAGACGAAATGCAGCAGGCGGGGGCGGTCCGGGTCGGCGCGCCAGGCGTCCCAGGTGGCGAGGAAGTTCAGCCCCAGGCCGAAGCCGGTTTCCAGGATGCGCCACTGCGCCGCGCCGGCCCAGGCGTCCGGCAGGCCGCAGCCGTGCAGGAACACCTCGCGCGCCTGCGCGAGCGGCTGCTCGCTGTGGTAGCGGTCGCCAAAGCGCGGGCTGTAGGGTGTGCCGTCGGGCAACCAGTCCATCGGGGGGGTCATGGGGCGGGAACGAAAAAGGCGCCTCGCAGGCGCCGGGAGTCCGCCCGATAGGCGGGGAAGTGCGCCGGTGTCAGGCGCTCGGCGGCACGTAGCCCTGCACGGCGTCGGCGCCGCCGCCGAAGAAGTGCTGCTCCATCTGCCGCGCCAGGTATTGGCGCGCGCGGGCGTCGGCGAGGTTCAGGCGGTTTTCATTGACCAGCATGGTCTGGTGCTTGAGCCAGGCGGCCCAGGCTTCCTTGCTGACGCTTTCCCAGAGGCGCTTGCCGAGTTCGCCGGGGTAGGGCGGGAAATCCAGGCCTTCGGCTTCCTTGCCGAGCTTGATGCAGTGAACCATGCGTGCCATGGGGTGTTCCTTTGATTGCTTAAGTATTCGGGTATTAAAAAATGAAATCTTAGTCGTTCCAGTTTTTAAGACCGGCTTTGAGAATGTTCTACATCGGTGATTGGCACCGATCCCATTCCATTCAAGAAGACCCAGACCATGAAATTTCGCCGCGACTTTATCAAGTTTCCCCTGGCCGCCGTCCTGGCCGGCAGCATCGCCCTGACGGCGCTGCCGTCGTTCGCCCAGTCCGTGACCCTGCTCAACGTTTCGTACGACCCGACGCGGGAACTGTACGTAGAGTTCAACCGGGCCTTCGCCCAGCACTGGAAGGCCAAGACGGGACAGGACGTGGCCGTCAAGCAGTCCCATGGCGGCTCGGGCAAGCAGGCGCGGTCCATCATCGACGGGCTGGATGCCGACGTGGCGACGCTGGCCCTTGCGGGCGACACCGACGCGCTGCACGCCAACGGCGGCTGGATTCCCAAGGACTGGCAAAAGCGCCTGCCGCACAACAGCTCGCCCTATACGTCGACCATCGTGTTCGTGGTGCGCAAGGGCAACCCCAAGGGCATCAAGGATTGGGACGATCTGGCCCGGCCCGGCGTCAGCGTGATCACGCCGAACCCGAAGACATCCGGTGGAGCGCGCTGGAACTACCTCGCTGCCTGGGAGTTCGCCAAGCGCAAGTACGGCGGGGATGCGCAGGCCCAGGAGTTCGTGAAGAAGCTCTACGCCAACGTGCCCGTGCTCGACTCCGGGGCGCGTGGCGCGTCGATCACTTTCGCCGAGCGCGCCCAGGGGGATGTGTTCATCTCCTGGGAGAACGAGGCCTTCCTGATCCAGAAGGAAAAGGGCGACGCCATCCAGATCGTCGTGCCATCGATCTCCATTCTGGCCGAGCCCGCGGTGGCGGTGGTGGACAAGAACGTGGACAGGAAGGGCACGCGCGCCGTGGCCGAGGCCTACCTGCAGTACCTGTATTCCGACGAAGGCCAGGACATCGCGGGCAGGCATTTCTACCGGCCTGCGGTGTCGGACAAGGCCAAGGCCAAGTACGCCAGGCAGTTCCCCAAGCTCCACCTGTTCACCATCGACGAGGCGTTCGGCGGCTGGGCCCAGGCGGCCAAAGCGCATTTCGCCGACGGCGCGGCCTTCGACCGCATCTACAGCCCCAGGTAGGGCGCCCTGGCTGGAATGCGACAGACGATGGCCGGTGCGCGCGGTCCGGCCATAAGGGCGCGGGGTAAGCTCGCCTTCCCATGACTGCCCGCACCGCCCCTTCAGTCCCCACGGCCGCACCGGCCACCGCGCCGGACGCGGCGCAGCACGGTTTTTTGCTGCCCATCGTCGGCGGGGCGGGCCTGGCGCACCTGCTCAACGACATGATCCAGGCCATGCTGCCGGCGATCTTCCCGATGCTCAAGGCGGGTTTTTCGCTCAGCTTCGCGCAGATCGGCATCATCGCGCTGGTCTACCAGGTCACGGCTTCGCTCTTGCAGCCCTGGATCGGGCTCTACACCGACAAGCACCCCAAGCCCCTCCTGCTGCCGGCCGGCATGGGCATGACCTTCCTCGGCGTCGGCCTGCTCGCCACCGCCGGCAGCTACGCCATGCTGCTGGTGGCGGCGGCGGTCGTCGGCGTCGGCTCGGCGACCTTCCACCCCGAGGCTTCGCGCATCGCGCGGCTGGCGTCGGGCGGGCCCTTCGGCACCGCGCAATCGACCTTCCAGGTGGGCGGCAACAGCGGCACCGCCATCGGCCCGCTGCTCGCCGCCGCCATCGTGATTCCCTATGGCCAGCGCGCCGTCGCGTGGTTCATGCTCGTGGCGCTGGCCGCTATCGCCGTGCTCTACCGGCTGACCCTGTGGGTGCGCCACCACGGCGCCGCCAAGGCACGGGGCCTGGCGCACCACCATGGCGAGGGCCTGGGCCGCGCGGCGGTGGTGCGGGCGGTGCTGGTCGTCTGCGTGCTGCTGTTCGCCAAGTTCGTCTACATCGCGGCGTTCACCAACTACTTCACGTTCTACCTGATGGAGCGTTTCGGCCTGGGCGTGCAGCAGAGCCAGGTTTTCCTGTTCCTGTTTCTTGCGTCGCTCGCGGTCGGCACGTTCGCCGGCGGTCCGGTGGGCGACCGCATCGGCCGCAAGGCGGTCATCTGGATCTCCTTCCTGGGCGTGGCGCCGTTCGCCCTCGCGCTGCCGCACGCCGGCCTGGCCGGGACGGCGGTGCTCGCCATCGCCATCGGTTTGGTGATGTCGTCCGCCTTTGCCGCGCTGGTGGTCTACGCGCAGGAGGCCGTGCCGGGCCGCGTGGGCATGGTCTCGGGCCTGATGTTCGGGCTGATGTTCGGCATCGGCGGCATCGGCGCGGCCGGGCTGGGCTATCTGGCGGACACGCACGGCATCGTCCGGGTGTACGGGCTGGTGTCCTTCCTGCCGCTGCTCGGGCTGGTCACTGCCTTTCTGCCCAGTACGCGGCGGGCGGGGAAAACGGGTTGAGACGGCGCGCGGCTGGCAGGGGCTCCCAGCCGGCGCCGGTACGACAAAAATTTGAGAGAAATTGGGCTCCAGCGCTTATAGGGTAAGCGCTTAATGCTATCAATTTGATATATCTCTGGGGCGTGCAAAGCGCCCGCAGGGTGCCGCGGCGCTATGCGGTTTCCGGCAATGCCTCGGCCAGTGCCGTGTGCAGGCCGCGTGCAAGCGCCTCCACCGATGGCGGCTCTGCGGTCAGCTCTTCGCACGCCACAGTCCGGCGCCGCATTTCCGCGGTGTCCAGCGGATGCCCGAGCGCGTCGCACAGCAGTTGCCAGTCGGGCACGGTGTTGAGCGTGCCTGCGACCAGCAGAATGCCGTTGCGCTGGCGGCGCTGCGCCAGCCCGACGAGCTTGCGGCCGCGCGCGTCGACCAGTTCCCAGGGGGCGAGGCTGCCGTAGCAAGCCCAGTCCACCGCAGCGCCCAGCGCGGCGTTGGCCGGCGCGACCTCGTCGGGCGCGAGCGCCTTGGCCCGAACGCCCAGGCTGCCCAGCACCTGAGCGTGCAGCAGGCCGAGTGCGCGGTAGCTGTCCACCAGCCCGCCGCGCACCCAGGCATGCGCCACCGGCAGCACCACCGAGACGCCCACCAGCCACGGCCCGGTGAGCACCGCGCCGCCGCCCGAGGGGCGCTGCACCAGCTCCAGGCCTTGCGGCAGCCGGCCGGCCACGTCGGCGTGCAACGCGCGCTGCGAGGCGCCCAGCACCACGGTGGGCGTGGCGTACGTCCAGACGTGAAAGCGCGGCGCGGTGACCGGGGCTTCAAGCTGGCGGCTGTTCCAGGCCTGTTCCTGGGCGACGGTGTGGGTGAAAGAGGGGGGCATGTCGGGGCGGCCGTGTACTAGCCTGCAGTGTCCGGCCTGGCGCAGGCGCTCAGCGTGGTCGTGCCGGCCGAGACGGGAATCCAGTGGTGAAGGGGGGCGCATGCGCCGTCTATGCACATATCGTAGTCGCGCACGTAGGGCGAGCGCGCCAGCACCACGCGCTCGCGCCAGGGGTCGGCCAGGCGGTAGTGCCAGACGCCGTGGTCCAGCCAGGCGCCCTCGGGCGGATCCATGCCGGCGCCGGAACCCCGGATGCGCGCGCCGGTGAGTACCAGCCAGGTGCCGGCGACGCTGTAGTCCTCTTCCCAAGCAATTTTCTCGATGGAATGTTGCCAGCGCAGGGTGAAGTGGGTCGCCGGCACGCTGGCGCTGAGTGCGCCCGCCACCAGGCACAGCGCGCCCAGCACTCAGGCCGCGGCGCGGGCGCCGCCCCGCCGCACGCGCACGCCGTGCCACAGCGCGAGGAGCGCGGTCATGGCAAAGCCGATGTCGTCGGTGACCGGGAGTGCGGCCACCAGGAAGCACGCGGCCACCAGCGCCCAGGCGCGCTCCCACCAGGCCAGCGGGGCCAGCCAGTAACCAATCGCCGCGCCGCCCCACAGCAGGACCGCAAGCACCGCCTTGAATACGATGTAGAGCGTTGCCATCCAGCCGGCGTCGCCCTGCAGCATCAGTGCGGGCGCATACACCGCCATGTAGGGGATGACGAAGCCCGCGATGGCGATGCGCACGGCCTGGAAGCCGATCTTCATGGGCGATTCGCGCGCAATCGGCGCCGCTGCAAACGCCGCGAGCGCCACCGGTGGCGTCAGATCGGCCATGATGCCGAAGTAGAAGACGAACATGTGCGAGACGATCAGCGGCACGCCCAGTTCGAGCAAGGCGGGCGCCGCCAGCGAGCTGGTGATGATGTAGTTGGGAATGGTCGGAATGCCCATGCCCAGCACCAGGCACACCAGCATGGTCAGCACCAGGCTGAGCAGCAGGCTGCTCTTGCCCAGCGAGATTATGGTGCTGGCAAACAGCGTCGCCGCACCGGTGAGCGTGAGCACGCCGATGATCACGCCGACCAGCGCGCAGGCCACGCCCACGGGCAGGGCGTGGCGCGCACCTTCGGCCAGCGCGTGCAGCGCCATGCGCAGGGTGTCGCGCCCGCCGCGCAGGAACCACAGCACGACGCCCATGGCGGCGGTCAGCGCGAGGATGGCGCCGATGCCGTACCGGAAGAAAGCCGAGGCGGCCAAGCCGATCAGCACCCAGAAGGCGATCTGCAGCGGCCGCTGGCCAAAGCGGGTTGCCAGCGCCGCGCCAAAAATCAATACCACCGTGAGCGCCAGCCCCACCATGCCCGAAAAGAGCGGTGTGTAGCCGGCGAACAGCAGCCAGACCAGCACCACCAAGGGCAGCACCAGGTACCAGCGCAGACGCACCGCCGCCCAGGGATTGGGGCATTCTTCCTTGGGCATGCCGAGCAGGCCGCGCCGCCCCGCTTCCAGGTGCACCATGACGAACGCGGTGAAGAAATACAGCAGCGCCGGGATGGACGCGGCCTTGCAGATCTCCAGGTAGGGCACGTCGATGGTTTCCGCCATGATGAAGGCGACCGCCCCCATGACCGGCGGCATGATCTGCCCGCCCATGCTGGCCGTCGCTTCCACGCCGCCGGCAAATTCGGCCCGGTAGCCAAAGCGCTTCATCAGCGGAATGGTGAACTGGCCGGTGGTGACCACGTTGGCCACGCCCGAGCCGTTGATGGTGCCCATCAGGCCCGACGAGACCACCGCCACCTTGGCCGGGCCGCCCTTGGTGTGGCCGAACAGGCCGAGGGCAAAGTCGGTGAACAGCTGGATCATGCCGGCGCGCTCCAGGAAGGCGCCGAACAGGATGAACAGGAAAATGTAGGAAGACGACACGTAGGTCGGGGTGCCGTAGATGCCTTCGGTGCCGAAGCTGAGCTGTCCGACGATCTGGTCCAGCCCGTACCCACGGTGCGCGAGCACGCCCGGCAGGTACTGGCCCAGCACGGCGTACGCCAGAAACGTGCCGCAGACCAGCGGCAGCGCCCAGCCCATGATGCGGCGTGCGGCTTCGAACACCAGCGCGATGACGACGACGCCGATCACCATGTCCGAGCGCGTCAGTTCGCCCGCGCGCTGCACCAGGTCGGCCTCGAACACCCATTGGTAGATGCCGGTGGCAAAGCCGGCCGCGCCAATGCCCCAACCCAGCCAGCGCTGGCGCGCCGGCGGGTAGAGCACGAAGGTGACTAGCAGCAGGAAGCCGACGTGCACGCCGCGCACCACGCTGCTCGAGAGCGGGCTGAACGCGGCGGTGACGATCTGGAACGCGGAAAACGCAACCGCCACCCAGAACAGCGCACCGGCAAAGGCCGGTGGTTCTGCGTCGGGGGTCTGCAGCTGCGCGTCGGCCGAAGCCTGGGCGGCGGCTGCGCTCATTTAAGGACGCCAGCCTCGCGGTAGTACTTCTCGGCGCCGGGGTGGAAGGTGACGGTGGTGCCCTGCATCGCGGTGGCGCGGTCAATCGCCTTGGCGGCGTTGTGCGCTGCCACCATGCTGGGCAGGTTTTCAAACAGGGCTTTGGTCATCAGGTACACCGCGTCGTCGGGCACGCCGCTGTGGCTGACGAGGAAGTTGCGGATCGCCACCGTCGGCACGTCGGCCGTCTGGCCCTCGTACGTGTTGGCGGGGATCACCGCCGGCTGGTAGGCCGCGTCGCCCACCTTGGCCACCGTATCGGCGGGGATGGCCACCACGACGATCTTGACGGCGGTCGCCAGGTCGCGGATCGAGGAGACCCCCAGGCCCGCCGACTGCAGGGTGACGTCGAGCTGGCGGTTCTTCATGAGCTCGACCGATTCGCCGAAAGGCAGGTATTCCACCTTGGCGAAATCGGCGTAGCTGAGCCCCGCAGCCTTGAGGATGGCGCGCGCGTTCAGCTCGGTGCCCGACTTCGGCGCTCCGACCGAAATGCGCTTGCCCTTCAGGTCGGCCATGGTCTTGATGCCGGAGTCGCCGCTGGCGACGATCTGGATGTAGTTCGGGTAGATGCCGGCCACCGCGCGCAGCTTCTTGAGCGGCGTGGCAAAGCCCGATTCCTTGTTGCCGTTCCAGGCGTCGGACAAGGCGTCGGCCAGCGTGAAGGCGATCTCGCCGCGCCCCGCCTGCAGCAGGTTGAGGTTTTCCGCCGAGGCCTTGGTCGATTGCACCGTGACCTTGGCGTCGGGCATGGCCTTGCCGTAAATCTGCGACAGCGCCACGCCCATGGGGTAGTACACGCCGCTTTGCCCGCCGGTCAGCACGTTGATGAATTTCTGCTGCGCCAGCGCCAGGCGCGAGAAGGGCAGCGTGGCGCCCGCCAGTGCGCCGAGCACCAGGGTGCGGCGAGGCAGGGCAATGGAAGTCTGGATCATGGGGTGTCTCCGGGGGATGGCGTGTGGCACGAAGGCGGCGCCAGGCGCCGCCGCGAACGGGCCACTGTAGCGGCACTGCGGCGTGTGCGTATTGGTGCGCACCCGAAGGCCGCGATGAAAAGGCCCCCGGGCGGCGGATGTGGGCATCTGTCGCCATACTGGGCCCATCCTCTCCAAGCGCAGGTGGCTGTATGACTTTGGTATTTGATTCCCTGGATGGTGCGCTGTTCGAGCGCGCCCAGGCCTTGCTGGACGAAGACTGGCTGGCCCGCGACGCCGAGCTCGCGCCGGTGCTGCCCACCGTGCTGGCACGCGGCGTGGGCCAGGACTGGCACAAGGCCGGCACGTTCCGCCACCACCTCGTGGGGGTGGCACGCTCGCTCACGCTCTGGCAGCAGCCGCGCGAGGTGCGCTTGCTGGGGCTGCTGCACAGCGTGTACGGCAACGCCTTTGTCGACCTGGTGAAGTTCGACCCGGCGAGCGAGCGCGCGCGCCTGCGCGAGCTGGTGGGCGAGGGTGCCGAGCAGTTGGTGTATCTTTTTTGCATCCGCTCGCGCGCGCAGTTCGTGCGCCGGGTGCTCGAAGGCGCCATCGCTGCCGACGGCAGCGTGCTGCTCGATGAGCAGAGCGGCACGCACCGCCTGGAGGCGGCGGAAGTGGCGGCCTTCCTCGTCGTGAGCATGGCCGACACCATCGAGCAATGGTTCAGCTGGCAGGACGACGTCTATTCGCGCTTCCCGGCGGTGGCCGAACGGCCCCAGGCGGTGCACTGGGCAGCGTCGCTCTGGCCCGGCCCGATGCGCCCGAGCGGCCGCATGCTGCATCAGATGGCGATGCTGGGGCGCGCGCTCCACCACCCGGCGCTGGCCGGCCTGCTGCCCCTGCCGCCGGTGTTCGATGGCTGCCGGGCAACGCTCAGCGCCGCCGACGAGGCCGCAGCCACATCCCTGTACTGGTCCGTCATCCAGCAGGACCAGCCGCTCGTCGACCTCGACGTGGCCACGGCGGTGCTCGAGCAGGCGGTGCGGCACAACCCCTGGATCGGTGAGCCGCAGATGGTGCTGGCGCAGCTGTACCTGTCGGCGGGCCGCGCCGACGACGCGGCCCGGGCGGCCGCCGGCGCGCTGCAGCAGTTCTGCGCATGGGGCAACGCCTGGGACAAGCGGGTGGCCTGGGATGCCTGGGTGGCCTGGACGCGCATCCTGCGCCAGCGCGCCAGCGAAGGCGGTTGGCCCGAGCGCCTCGACAAGCTCAACAACCTGGCGCTGCGGCCGTAGGACGGCGCCGCGAGTTGCGGCGCAGCGGGCCACACAATCTGCGAGAAACTTGAAGCCAAATCGGCCTCCAGCGCTTATTTAATAAGCGGTGGTAGCTATTCTTTCAGGAGTATCTCGGTCTGGAGAAAGTGCAACCCCGCCTGGGCCCGGTGCCTATCATGGGCTTTCCGTACTTCCCAGGAGGTTCTTCATGAGCGACGCTTCCATTGCCGTACTGGTCGGCAGCCTGCGCAAGGATTCTTTCAACCGCCAGCTCGCCCAGGCGTTGACGAAGATGGCACCGCAGGGTTGGCAGTTCAAGATCTCGCGCATCGACGACCTGCCGCTCTACAACCAGGACGACGACGCGCAGCAGGCCGAGCCGGTCCAGCGCCTCAAGGCGGAAATTGCGGCGGCGCGCGGTGTCGTCTTCGTCACGCCGGAATACAACCGCTCCATCCCCGGCGTGCTCAAGAACGCCATCGACCACGCCTCGCGCCCCTACGGCAAGAGCGCCTGGGGCGGCAAGCCGGCGGGGGTGATCGGCATGTCCATCGGCGCCATCGGCACGGCCATGGCGCAGCAGCACCTGCGCAACGTGCTGGCCTACCTGAACATGCCCACGCTGGGCCAGCCCGAGGCGTTTCTGCACGCCAAGGAAGGCTTCTTCACGGCCGATGGACAGATCGGCGAGTCCAGCCGCACCTTCGTGCAGGGCTGGCTGGATGCCTACCTGGCCTGGGTGGAGCGGCACGCCTGAGCGGTGCTGATCAAGCTATCGAATATATAGCTGCAAGTGCTTGCACAGCAAGCGCTGGAGGCCAATTTGGCTTGTATTTTGCGGGTGCTCAGGCGACCTGCGCCACCTGCGCCTCGTTCGCCGCGCCCTGCGTGTGGCGGCGGATGTCGCGCGCGGCGTTGGCCAGCGCCTCGTTGCGCCCATCGGCGCCCAGGGCCACCCCCTCGGCACGCACGAAGCGCACATCGGTGATTCCGAAGAAACCGAACACGGTCTGCAGGTAGCTCTCCTGGTGCTCTATGGCGCGGCCGCCTTCGCTGGTGGAGTACACGCCGCCCCGGCTGAGGGCGACGATCACCGTCTTGCCGGCCGCCAGGCCCTCGGGGCCACTGGCGGTGTAGCGGAAGGTGCGGCCGGGCTGGGCCAGGCGGTCGATCCAGGCCTTGAGCTGGGTGGGAATGCTGAAGTTGTAGAACGGTGCACCGATGACCACCACGTCGGCGGCCAGGAACTGCGCCAGCAGGCGCTCGGTGACGGCGTTCTCGCGCAGTTGCGCGGGGGAGAACGCACCGGCGGGGGGAACGCGCAGCGAGAGCGCATCCTGCGTCAGGTGGCCCGGCGCATCGGCCGCCAGGTCCAGGTAGCTCACCTGGGTGCCAGGGTGGGCGGCGACCCAGGCGTCCACAGCCTCGCGGCTCAGCTGGCGCGAGACGGATTGGGGGCCGGTGATGGCGGAATCGATGTGAAGCAGTTGCATGGCGGTGTCCTTGGTGCGGTAAATGGGAATACATAGAGTTTGGGGGCAAGCGCAATGAGCGAGAAGATGGCAATATCGCGTTTCATTGTTCTGTCAGCGAGACCATCGACATGCAAGACCTCAACGACATGCTGTATTTCGCCGAAGTGGTGGAGCGCGGCGGCTTCGCCGCCGCCGGGCGCGCGCTGGGCATTCCCAAGTCGCGCCTGTCGCGCCGGGTGTCGGAGCTGGAGAGCCAGCTGGGCGTGCGCCTGCTCTACCGCACCACGCGCAAGCTCTCGCTGACCGACGTGGGCGAGGCCTACCTGCGCCACTGCCAGGCGGTGCGCGAATCGGCCCAGGCCGCGGCCGACACCGTGGCCCAGGTGCAGACCGAGCCGCGCGGCACGCTGCGCGTGAGCTGCCCGGTGACGATCGCGCATTCGGTGGTGGGTGAACTCCTGCCGCGCTTTCTGGAGCGCTACCCGCTGGTCCGGGTGGAAATGCTGGTGACCAACCGCGCCATCAACCTGGTGGAGGAGGGCGTGGACGTGGCCCTGCGCGTGCGCGAATCGGTCGAGGGCAGCGCCAGCATGGTCGTGAAGCGGCTGGACCGCACCAGCCAGCTGCTGGTCGCCAGCCCGCTGCAGCTGGCGCGCCAGGGCACACCGCGCACGCTGGCCGACCTGGGCAAGCTCGACAGCATGGCCATGGCGGCGCAGGACGGCAAGGCGACCTGGCACCTCATCGGACCGGGCGGCGTGCGCGAGACAGTGGTGCACCAGCCGCGCTATGTGGCCGACGACCTGCTCACCCTCAAGTTCGCCGCCGTGGCCGGCACCGGGCTGTGCTGGCTGCCCGACTACATGTGCCAGGACGAGATCCGCAGCGGCGCGCTGGTGCATGTGCTCCCGGACTGGGTGCAGCCACCGGGCATCTTCCACGCTGTGTTCCCGACACGCCGTGGCCTGGCGCCGGCGGTGCGCAAGTTCCTCGACTTCCTGGCGGAAACGGTGGCCGGCCAGCCGGCTTGAGGGTTCAGGGCCGCCCGAACACGATGCCCCAGGCCTGGCGCGCCGCACCGGCCAGCGCCATCGCCCAGGCGAGCAGCGCCACGGTCAGGAAGACCACGGGCAGCGCGCTGAGGAAATCGAAACCCATCGCCAGGCGCATTTCCTGCGTGCAGGCGGCGTACATGCCGAGCGGGAACACCGCACCCCAGTACAGCGGGTCGTAGCGCAGTCCGAAGCGCTTGGCACCGTAGCGCCAGACGGCCAGCACCAGCAGCATGGGAATCCACCAGGTGCCGGTGGCCCAGTAGAACACCGTGAAGCCCTTGAGGAAGGGCAGGAGCGAAGCGAGGAACGGCGCCTGCGGCGCGTTCACGATGAGCAGCGAGCCGGCGAGCGTGGAAATCGCCATCGCGCCCATGTTGATCCAGTACGGCGGCGCCAGGTCGCCCGGGCTGAAGGGGAAGAAGGTGTAGCGGTAGAAGATGAGCGACATCATCCAGATGTAGAGCATGCCGCCCCAGAGCCACATCGAGAGCGCGAAGAAGTTGAGCTCCAGCCGGTACGGCTGGGCGATGTGCGTGGCCAGCAGGGCGCTCAGCACCGCCACCGACTGCGTGGCCACCACCGCCAGCAGCCAGCCGCCGCTGATGCCCCGGTCGAGCGGCGGCTTGTCTTCCTTGATGGTCAGCGCGGTGAAGATGGTGTAGGTCAGCAGCAGCCACAGCGCCAGGCCCGTGGCCCAGAGCACCAGGCCGGCGCCGCTCCAGTCCATCAGCAGCAGGCATTGGCTGCCCAGCACGTTGGTGGCCGCGACGGCGGTAAAAAATGCAGGCCCGCGCAGGTGGCCGAGCAGGTCGGCGAAAAACCGCTGAGGGAAGAGCAGCAGGCGCGCCAGGTACAGGCACCACATCAGCGCGTACAGCGCCGCGTTCAGCGCGAACAGGCCCAGCGCCAGGGCCTGGTGCCCCAGCATGTGCGCGCCGATGGAGACGATGCCGGTCGCCATGACCATGCCGAAGTTGGCCGGCGACATGCCGGCCAGCGCCGTGCGCCAGGGGGCGGGTGGGGTTGCGGGCGGCAAGGAGGGCACGGGGTTTCCAGGCAGGGCGGACGCGGCGCGCGCCGGGGGCGATCATAGAACCAGCGGGAACACCGGGAAGAGCAGTCTTTATGCTCATTCGGGCATTTATTAAAAAACAATTAGTCGTTTGAGTTTTAAAGAGCTCTGGCCACAATCCCCCATCACGCAATTTTCAGGCCCGCCTGCCCGTTACCTTCATGAAAATCCGCACCCTGATCGCCGCCCTGGCCCTTGGCATTTCCACGCACGCGATGGCGCAGAACGCGCTGCTCAATGTGTCCTACGACGTGGCGCGCGAGTTCTACAAGGACTACAACACCGCCTTCGTCGCGCACTACAAGAAGACCACCGGCAAGGACGTGAAGATCGACCAGTCCCACGCCGGCTCCAGCGCCCAGGCGCGCGCCGTGAACGATGGCCTGGCGGCGGACGTGGTGACCATGAACACGACGACCGACGTGCAGTTCCTCGCCGACAACGGCGTGGTCGCCAAGGATTGGGCGAAGAAATTCCCCAACGACGCCTCGCCCACCACCTCCACCATGCTGTTCATGGTGCGCAGCGGCAACCCCAAGGGCATCAAGGATTGGGACGACCTGCTCAAGCCGGGCATCAAGGTCATCGTCGTCAATCCCAAGACGGGCGGCAACGGCCGCTACGCCTACCTCGCCGCCTGGGGCTCGGTGCGCGAGAAGGGTGGCACCGACGCCGAGGCGGCGGAGTTCGTCGCCAAGCTGTACAAGAACGTGCCGGTGCTCGCCAAGGGCGGGCGCGACGCCACGGCGACCTTCCTGCAGCGCGGCATCGGCGATGTGCTGATCACCTTTGAATCGGAAGTGGTGTCCATCGAGCGCGAATTCGGCAAGGGCAAGGTCGATGCGGTCTACCCGTCGGTCAGCATCACCGCCGAGAACCCGGTGGCCGTGGTCGAGCGCACGGTGGCCAAGAAGGGCACGGCCGAGCTGGCCAAGGCCTACCTGGACTACCTGTACTCCGAGGAAGCCCAGGAAATCGCTGCCAAGCACGCGGTGCGCCCGCGCTCGGAAAAGGTGCTGGCGCGCCACGCCGACCTGTTCAAGCCGATCAAGCAGTTCACCGTGGCGAAGTACTTCGGCAGCCTGACGGAAGCGCAAAAGGTCCACTTCAACGACGGCGGCCAGTTCGACAAGCTGTACGCGCCCGGCAAGTAAGCCATGGCCGCCTCCGCCGCCGGGGCGCCTGCGCGCCCGGCCCGGCGTGCCAGCCAGCGCGTGCTGCCCGGCTTCGGGCTGACGCTGGGCTACACGCTTTTCTACTTGAGCGTCATCGTCCTGATTCCCCTGTCGGCGCTGGTGTTCAACACCTTGTCGCTGACCTGGGGCGAGTTCTGGACGGCCGTCGCCGCGCCGCGCGTGCTGGCTTCGTACCGGCTGACCTTCGGCGCGTCGCTGCTCGCCGCCGTGATCAACCTGGTGTTCGGCCTGCTGATCGCCTGGGTGCTGGTGCGCTACCGTTTTCCCGGCAAGCGCATCGTCGACGCCCTGGTCGACCTGCCGTTCGCCCTGCCCACCGCCGTGGCCGGCATCTCGCTCACGGCGCTGCTGGCCGGCAACGGCTGGGTCGGCAGCCTGCTGGCGCCCCTGGGCATCGAACTGGCCTTCAAGCCCGCCGGCATCGTCGTGGCGCTGGTCTTCATCAGCCTGCCGTTCGTCGTGCGCACGGTGCAGCCGGTGCTGGAAGACACCGAGCGCGAGCTCGAGGAAGCCGCCACCAGCCTGGGCGCCAACCGCTGGCAGGTGTTCACCAAGGTGCTGCTGCCGACCATCACGCCGGCGCTGCTGACCGGTTTCGCCATGGCCTTCGCGCGCGCCGTGGGCGAGTACGGTTCGGTGATCTTCATCGCCGGCAACATGCCCATGGTGTCGGAAATCACCCCGCTCATCATCATCGGCAAGCTCGAACAGTACGACTACGCCGGCGCCACCGCCGTGGCGGTGGTGATGCTGGCGATCTCCTTCGTGCTGCTGCTGCTCATCAACGCCCTCCAGGCCTGGCAACGCCAAAGAAGATGAAACACCCCCTGAGTCGCTTCGCGCCTTCCCCCTCTCCTTCGGGAGGGGGACGCACCCCGTGGCCTGGCAAAGCCAGTTCCACGGGTGCCCTGGTGTGGGGCCGCGCTGTCGCAGTCGCAATGCACGGTGGGAAAAACCCATGAATACACGCACTGTTCGCCGCGCGCGGGGCGGCACCACCGAGGCGCCCTGGGTGCGGGCGTTGCTGATTGGCGTGGCGCTCGCCTTCATGGTGCTGTTCCTGGTGCTGCCGCTGGCCGCCGTGGCCGCCGAGGCGCTGAGGAAGGGCCTGGGCGCCTACCTGGAGGCGCTGCGCGAACCCGACGCCTGGGCCGCCATCCGCCTCACGCTGCTGACGGCAGCGATCGCCGTGCCGCTCAACCTGGTGTTCGGCATCGCCGCCGCCTGGTGCATCGCCAAGTACGAATTCAAGGGCAAGGCTTTTCTGACGACGCTGGTGGATCTGCCGTTTTCCGTCTCGCCCGTGGTCGCCGGCCTGACGTACGTGCTGATCTTCGGTGCCAACGGCTGGTTCGGCGCCTGGCTGGCGGCGCACGACATCAAGATCATCTTCGCCGTGCCGGGCATCGTGCTGGCCACCATCTTCGTCACCGTGCCCTTCATCGCGCGCGAGCTGGTCCCGCTCATGCAGGCGCAGGGCAACGACGAGGAGCAGGCCGCCATCGTGCTGGGTGCGAGCGGCTGGCAGACCTTCTGGCACGTGACGCTGCCGAACATCAAGTGGGGCCTGGTCTACGGCGTGATCCTGTGCAATGCGCGCGCCATGGGCGAGTTCGGCGCGGTGTCGGTGGTCTCGGGCCACATCCGCGGGCAGACCAACACCATGCCGCTGCACGTCGAGATTCTCTACAACGAATACCAGTCGGTGGCGGCCTTCGCTTCGGCCTCGCTGTTGGCCCTGCTGGCCCTGGTCACGCTGGTGATCAAGAGCGTGGCCGAGTGGCGCCAGGAACAGCAGCTGCGCGAAGCGGCCGAGCTGCCGCCCGAAAGGCCGCCGGCCGGCGCGTGAGGAAACACCATGAGCATTGAAATCCGCAACGTCAGCAAGCATTTCGGGGACTTCCGCGCACTCGACGATGTCAGCCTGAACATCGATTCGGGCGAGCTTATCGCGCTGCTCGGGCCGTCGGGCTGCGGCAAGACGACGCTGCTGCGCATCATCGCCGGGCTGGAAACGCCCGACCAGGGCAGCATCCATTTCGCCGGCGAAGACACCACCGACGTGCACGTGCGCGAGCGCGGCGTGGGCTTCGTGTTCCAGCACTACGCGCTGTTTCGCCACATGACGGTGTTCGAGAACGTCGCTTTCGGCCTGCGCATGAAGCCCAGGAAGCTCCGCCCGAGCGAGGCGCAGATCAAGAAGAAGGTCATGGAGCTGCTGGGCCTGGTGCAGCTCGACTGGCTCGCCGAGCGCCACCCCTCGCAGCTCTCGGGCGGGCAGCGCCAGCGCATCGCCCTGGCGCGCGCGCTGGCCGTCGAGCCCAAGGTGCTGCTGCTCGACGAGCCCTTTGGCGCGCTCGACGCCAAGGTGCGCAAGGAATTGCGCCGGTGGCTGCGCCGCCTGCACGACGAGCTGCATGTGACCAGCATCTTCGTGACGCACGACCAGGAGGAGGCCCTGGAAGTGGCCGACCGCGTGGTCGTCATCAACAAGGGCCGCGTCGAGCAAAGCGGCTCGCCGCAGGAGGTGTGGGACCACCCGGCCAGCCCCTTCGTCTATGGCTTCCTGGGCGACGTGAACCTGTTCCACGGCCGCGCGCACGAAGGCCAGGCCGAGGTCGGCGGCATGCGGCTGGCCGCGCCCGAGCACGGCGCGGCGCAGAACGAGAAGGTGCTGGCCTACGTGCGGCCGCACGACATCGACGTCGAGCGGCCCGGCCCCGGCGCGCCCGTGCCGGCGAACGCGCTGCTGGCGGTGCTGACCCGCGCCATCGTCGTCGGCCCGATCGCGCGCCTGGAACTTATCCAGAAGCCGGGCGCCAAAGCAGCCGACAATGCAGAACCCGAAACGGTGATCGAGGCGCAGATTCCGGCCCAGCAGTTTCGGGACATGGCGTTTCGCGAAGGCGAGACGCTGCTGGTCACGCCGCGCCGCGCCCGGGTATTTCTCGACCAGGCGGCCGGCATCTGATACGGTTTTGCCCTCAACCGGCCAACGTCGTTGGGCCGCCTTGCGGTGCTACAGCACTGTCTGCGGCGCCCCGCCTAGTTATCCGGCTGAAGGCAGAACCGTCTGAGGCGCCCCGGCCGGGGCGCCACGTGTTCGACGTTCTGGGGTTTTGATGATTCTCGACTGGTTCACCACGGCGCCACGGCGCATCCTGGCGCTGATCTGCCTGGCCTGCATCGGCCTGCTGGCGTTCGGCCTGTACCTGCAGCATATTGTGGGCCTGGAGCCCTGCCCGATGTGCATTGTGCAGCGCTATGCTCTTATTTTAGTAGCTATCTTCACAGGACTGGCAAGCGCTAGAGGCCAAAAAGGCTGGATTTTTTCGTGGTCGGTGCTGGCCTTGCTGGCCGCCGGCTTTGGCGCCTTCACCGCCGCCCGCCAGAGCTGGCTGCAGTGGTACCCGCCGGAGTTCGCCATGTGCGGGCGCGACTTCTACGGAATGATCGAGAACTACTCCTTCAGCCGCGCCATCCCCATGATCTTCCGCGGCTCGGGCGATTGCGCGGCGATCGACTGGACTTTCCTCGGCGGCTCGATTGCCAACTGGTCCTTCCTGTGCTTCGTCGGCATGGGCGCGCTGCTCGTGCTGCTGCTGGTGCGCGGCGCCCGGCCGGCAGGCGGCGCGGCGGCCCCCGCCTTGTAGGCGCGGGGGTCTGCCCGGCCTGTGAGATTTCGTTACCATCGCCAGGGCCCGGCGCACCGGGACGCAAGGGGGCGCGATGGAGAAACAAACCGCAATGGGCTTGTTCGCCCGGCTGGACCAGCTCAACCGGATCGGCGCCGCGCTCTCGCGCGAGCGCAACATCGAGCGCCTGCTCGAGAACATCCTTGAAGCTGCCAAGGCGCTGACCGGCGCCGACGGCGGCACGCTCTACAGCGTGACCGAAGACCGCAGCGCGCTGCGCTTCGAGATCATGCGCACCGATTCCCTGGGCATACGCCTGGGCGGCACCACGGGCAAGGCCATCGACCTGCCCGATCTGCCGCTGCGCCGCGCCGACGGTTCGCCCAACGACGCGCTGGTGGCGGCGCACGCCGCGCTGCACGGCCGCGCGGTGAACATCGCCGATGCCTACACCGCCGAGGGCTTCGACTTTTCCGGCACGCGCGCCTTCGACCAGCGCACCGGCTACCGCTCGCAGTCCTTCCTGACGGTGCCCATGACGGACCACCAGGGCGAGCTCATCGGCGTGCTGCAGCTGCTCAACGCGCTCGACCCCGGCACCGGCGAGGTGGTGGCGTTTTCCAGCGCCGACCAGAGCCTGAGCGAATCGCTTGCCTCGCAGGCGGCGATCGCGCTCTCCAACCGCCTGCTCATCACCCAGCTCGAACGCCTGTTCGAATCCTTCGTCAAGCTGATCAACATCGCCATCGACGAAAAATCGCCCTACACCGGCGGTCACTGCGAGCGCGTGCCTGAGTTGACCATGATGCTGGCCGAGGCGGTGGACGCCACCACCACCGGCCCGCTGGC